>JAABUN010002321.1_pt1 | contig 34549 bp, 35 predicted proteins | sample 5559311 | NCBI WGS metagenome assembly JAABUN01 (sample SAMN10711877, study PRJNA513370) | rock metagenome | isolation source: Antarctica rocks | place: Antarctica: Victoria Land, Siegfried Peak sud | reverse complement strand
CTAACCCTCCCCACAAGTGGAGAGGGGACCGGTCATAAATTCGCAAACTGAAACGCCCCATCGTTGGACGGGGCGTTTTGCTATTTCGACTTGGGTTTTGATTTGGGAGCGGCGGGCATCGTGGCGGCGATTTCATACCAGGGCGTGGCGTCAATCGGGCCGATTTGAAAGCTCAGTTCGCCATTTTTCAGGGTGGAGGCGAGTTCGCCGCGCCGCGCCCCGGTCGGGTCTAATTTCCAGACTTTCGCGCTTTTGGCGGTGGTTTGGAGGCGCAGGGTGGCCGAGGGGGTTTCGAGTTGGATCGGGCCGGTGCCCCAGTTGTTGCTGACGCTGGTTCGGGTTTCGTTCCAAATCATTCCGGTGTTTTCGGCGCGATTGAGTGTGGAAATGAGCATCGAAGTCGAGCGTTCGAGCGGTTGCCCGTCGCGCGCGGTGCAGGTGAAGGCGGCCCAACCGTTGGAGCTTTGGGGTTTGTCGATTTGCAGCGCGCCGAGCGGCCAATCGCCGCCGCTCCACGCGTCGCCGACGCGCCCGACGAGGGCTTTAGTCGTGGGCGTATCGATGAGTAATTGGCCGTCTTTGCCGGTGAAATTCCAGCCAAAAGAAGCCGGAAGCGCCATTGAGCGGCGCGCTCCGCTGCGCGACAACAACAGCGGAGCGTCGCCATCAACGAGCTGCATTTCGAGGCGGCTGCCCAGCAAATCGCGGCGTGTTAGGCCGCGTTTTTTCCATTCGTTGATGACGTTATAGGAAAAAGCCCAGCTGTTGTCGCTCAGCGTTTGGTCCATTAAAGCCGGAATCTGCCCACGTGGCACGCGGAGCGTGGTTTTGGCGGCGAAGGGCGCAATTTGGCCGCTCAGATAAGCGCGCGCCATAGTCGGGAGCAGCGCCATTTTGTTGGGGTCGGAATCAACCGAAAAGAAGCCGCGAATCTGACCCGGATTCCAGTCGGCACCGTTACTGTTATAGTCGAACAAGTAAATGCCGTCCCAATCCTGCGCCGCCGCATAACTCAAAATCAAGGGCACGCTTTCGCTCGCGAAATCGCTGGGCGCGGGATGGTTATATTCCGAAACCGTGAAAGGTTTACCCGCCAGCCGATAAGGAGCCAGTTCCGCGAGCGTTCCGCCGTCGACTTCATCGAGCATTGGCGTGTTGCCGATGGTCCAGTCGTTCATATCCCAGTCTTGGCGCGGGAAACTGGGATGCTGCCAGTAAGCGTGCATGTCGATCCACTCATTGGTTGATTCGCGCGCCACGCCCGCGAAACCGCCATAACTCGCCTGCGAACACGTCACCGGGCCGGGAAAACCGAGTTCATCCTTGATGACGGCGCGCATGGTAGCGACGTAATTCTTTTCCAGCGACGACAGATAATCGAGCCAATCACGGCCCTGCGTTCCGACCACGCCATCGACCGAGGGCAAAGGCAATCCGCCGTCCTCCATTTTTTGTGAAGCAGCCAGATCGGCACTCGCGCCCGCCGTGAGATGGAAATCCGCAACTTCGATGGGCGTGGTGTCGTTGCCCAGAGAAAACGACAGCCGGGTGTGGGCGGGCACGCTTGGCCCGGCGCGAAATACCTGGAGAACCTGCTGCCATTGCGGCGAAAGCGCCAGCGTTCTGCTGTTGCTGACTGGGCTCCACGGCGCTTGATCGAGGTTGAAGCCGAAAGGCACCACGCGGGGCGTATCCGAGCGCGCCCAGAAAGACAGCGTGTAATAACCGCCCGGCGTGAGGTCGAGCCCGAGTTGCTGCCACTGGATTTCCCACGGGTTAGCGGGTTTTTGACTGATCTCAATGCGCGCGGCGCGGCCTTGCGGTCCCGCTGTTTCACCCGCGTTATTTTGAACGTCGCGAACGCTAACCTGCGCCGCCGCGCCTTCGTGAACTTCGAGATTCCAACCTTTTTGGTCGTCGCCGAACTGTGCATTGACGAGCAGATTGGTGTGATTGGACGTGCCCGGAATGGTCCAAGCTTGCTTCAGGGCGTCGGTCGACGCGTAACGCTTGCGCAAAAAACCGTTCCAACCGGAGCGCAAAGTCTCGCGATAAGGATCGGGCAAAGCCTGCAAAGTGCCCTTCCAAGCCTGCCCGACGAGCGTGTCTTCGTTGTTGAGTTCAATCACAGCGAGGGCCGGATCTTGGGCCCATTTTAGGCCCGTGTGCGGGTTGGTATGCCCTAAAATTTGGCGCGCGTAATTCTTCTGAACTTCGATGAAGCGCGGCTCGAAATAAGCCAGCACTTTGCCCATTTCCGGCAGTTTTTCGGTGCTTTCGAACCCATCGGCAGCGGTGAGCGCGCGCCCAACGTGCAGGTTCAAATTGACGTAAATGCCCTGTTTTTTCAGTTCGGCGACCAGGTTATCGAGCGATGCCATGCTCTGGGGCGAAACCTGGGTTTTGGCGGCGGCGCGCTCCTCGCCCGCGCCGAAAATGTTGGGGTTTGACCAACTCGAATCCATGTGGTGCAAACGGATGATATTGAAGCCGTATTTATGAAGTCTGGCCGCGACGGGCGCGGCGTCTTCGGTTTTAGGAAACGCGGCGGACGCGACGATATTGGTGCCCAGAAAGCGCACGCGCCGCCCGCTTTGGTCGGCGAAATGGCCGTTTTTCACCGAAATGCGGTGCTTGTCGAGGAGCGGCGCGGGGTTGAGATCGGAGAGGTCGGTAACGGTCTTTTTGGCGTCGTTCCAGGGGAGAACGAAGGGGAAACGGGTTTGGGCTTGAACGGGGATGGTCGCGGCGAGGAGAGCTGGGAGGAGAAGGAAAGGTTTGACGTGCATAAGGAGTGAATTGAGAAAAAATGGGCGCGGGGGAGTTGCGTTTTTCCCACCCTAACCCTCCCCACAAGTGGAGAGGGGACCGGTCATTATCGCGTTTCCCAAAACTTTCGCGAGTGCGGAAGTTGACCGGTCCCCTCTCCACTTGTGGGGAGGGTTAGGGTGGGAAAAACGCCCTACAACCACTTGCGCCAACGAAAGTAACCGCCCGAACCGACGACCGTGGCGCCCATCACCGTTATCGAACCCCAGAAACCGTGACTGGCGGGCAAATCCTTGAAATTCATGCCGTAAATGCCCGCGATTAAAGTTGGCAGCAGCAGGATGATCGAATAGGCGGCGAAACGCTTCATCACCGCGTTCATGCGGTTGGATTCGATGGCGAGATAGGCGTCGAGTGCGCCGCCGAGGATTTCGCGGTAGGTGTCGATGTTTTCCACGATGCGCGAGGCGTGATCGTATAAATCCTGAAAGGCGGCGAAGTTGTGGCCGCCTTCCTGGGCGTCGCGGCGCAAAAGGACGTTGACGACATCGCGCGTCGGGACGGCGATGTGACGGATTTCGAGCAAAGCGCGTTTGAGAACGAAGATTTCGCCCGACATCGAATTGCTGCCGCTTTCTTCGCCCGCCGAATTGTAGAGCCGGTCTTCGAAACTGTCGATCTGGGTGTCGATCTGGTCTAAAAGCGGAAAATAGCCGTCCAAAACCGAGTCCATTAGCTCGTAAAGCAGTTGGGGCGCGCCGTTTCGCATCCATTCGGGCTTTTTGACCCAGCGTTTGGCGAGTTCTTCGAATTGCGCGACGGGGCGCGGATGGATCGTCAAAATCCAGTCCGGGCCGAGCAAACAGTCGATTTCGTGCGTTTGCAAATCGAGGCGCTGATCTTCGTCGAGTTGCAGGTCGATGGCGTGGAAAATCAGGTAGAGATAGGCGTCGTAATCGTGGAGTTTGGGGCGGCCTTCTGATGCGCGAATATCTTCCAAGACCTGCGGGTCGATTTTGAAACGGCGCGCGAGCGCCACAATTTCGTCGGGCGTCGGCTCGCTGGCGTCAATCCACACGAAAGATTGGCTTTTGGAAAGCGGCGCGGCCTCGTTTTTGTCGGAATGGAGGTCGCAACTAAAAATCGACTGCTCATCGAGCGATTGCAACTGGTTGGCGGCGATGTCGTAGAGAAATGCACGAAACATAAGCGAAGGCGCGGCGTCGGTGGTTGTGAAAAGATTCACAGGTTGGCGAAAAGTGGTAAATTAGTCGCCAATGAATCCGCCGTCGGGCATTCAGGAGAACATAACAATGGCAACTCTTCAATTACAGGGCGCGCTCGGCGCGACTTTTAGCAAAATCCAGCAGACGCAAAGCGGCTTTGTCGGCCACATCACCATGGAAAGCGGCGCGGCTTTGCAGGTGCCGTTGCCCGAACGGATTTTGAAGATGACGCCCGAAGAGATTGTGGCGGAAATCACGGTCAAGCGCGCGATTTTGGGCGCTAAGTTGGTGATTCTGGGGCATCATTACCAGCGCGAAGAAGTGATTCGCTGGGCCGATTTCAGGGGCGACAGCTTCAAACTCTGCAAAGATGCGGCGGCCAAACCCGAAGCCGAATTTCTCATCTTTTGCGGCGTGCATTTCATGGCGGAAAGCGCCGATATTTTGAGTTTGCCGCACCAGAAAGTGATTCTGCCCGATTTGCACGCCGGTTGCTCGATGGCGGATATGGCTGATATCGACCAGGTCGAGGAAGCGTGGGAATCGCTTTTGGAAGCCTGCGCGGGGCAGAAAATCATTCCCATCACGTATATGAACAGCGCGGCGAATTTGAAAGCGTTCGTGGGGCGCAATGGCGGCGCGGTTTGCACTTCGTCAAACGCCAAGAAAATCATGGATTGGGCGCTACTCCCGGTCGAGCAGGGCGGCGCGGGCGGCGAAAAGCTGCTGTTTTTTCCCGATCAGCATTTAGGCCGCAACACGGCGGTTTTGGAGATGGGTTACGCGCTGGAAGATTGCGTGGTTTGGGATCCGAAGGAAGATATGGGAGGTCAAAGCGTCGAAGCGTTGCGCGCGTCGCGGATGTTGCTGTGGAAAGGCCATTGCTCGGTTCACGGCACGTTTTTGCCGGTTCATATCGACAATATCCGCAAGAAATATCCGGGCATCCACGTCGTGGTGCATCCCGAATGCACTTATGAGGTGGTAGTGAAGGCCGATTCGTATGGTTCGACCGAAAAGATCCGCAACATCATCGCGGCGGGTCAGCCGGGCGACGTTTTCGCGGTGGGAACCGAAATCAACCTGGTTTCGCGCCTCGCGCTCGAATATCCCGACCGCACCGTTCTCAGCCTCAATCCTAACGTTTGCGTGTGTTCGACGATGTATCGCGTCGATGGGCCGCATTTGCTGTGGGTGATGGAGAATTTGATCGCGGGCAAGGTCGTCAATCAAATCAGCGTGCCGGAGCCGACGGCGAGCGAGGCGAAATTGGCGTTGGATCGGATGCTGCAAATCGCTTGAAAAATTCAAAAAGGCTTCAAAAACTGTTCAAAACCAAGACTTTCCGCGACGAAATTCGCGGGAAGTTTTTATTTTGTGGCCATCAAAATCGGGGCGGAGCGGAACGCGCGCGAATTAACAGGCGTCATTCGGGCGTTGTCAAGAAATGAAAATCGTTGTTATAAAGCGGCGATTGGCATCTCAAATCCGTAGTTTCCCGTTCTTTTTTAGGCCGTTTATGAAACCCGAAAGTCACCGCGCTTTGATGGAACTCATCTCGTATGGAGTCGAAGAACTCTCCAACGAAGATGCCGCCCAACTGATGTCCCGCATCCACGAGTGCCACGAATGCACCGGACAATGGGTTTTATTTCAGAAAACCTACACCGTGCTTTCCCAGACCGGCCAAACCGAAGTCAGCGTCGAACGTTCGCAGCAAATGTGGCTGACGTGCCTCGAACACGCCCAGCACAACCAGCACAAACACAAAGATTCGGCTCATGCGCCGCAAAGCGAGGTGGTGTCCGTCTCCTTTCGCTCCGATTCCGATTCTCTTTCTTCGCAGCGAGAGGGCGACCGGCGAAACCCATCCGCAACCCTCCACCCGCTTCAACTCCTGATTCAAAGGGCGCGGCGCAGCTTCGCGCCGCGTTTGCCTTATGCTCTGGCAGCAGGCGCTTTCGCCTTGCTGGTGAGCGCTTATCTGGCCGCGCCAAACCCCGATTCGAGTCAAAACGCGCCGCGTATTGCGCTGGAAACTCCGCTTCCGTCCCGATTCGTGTCGAGCGCCAATTTCCAGACTCCGCCGCACGCGACGACAGGAATGATCGATTATCACAGCGCGATGGGTTTCGAGCCGTTTTCCGACCATCTCGCGCCGACATTAGTGGCCACCAGCGCGGGACGGCCTTGAATAACGTCCCTGAATAACGTCCCCACGAAATTTTTTCGGGTCGCGCCGCAATGAACCAAAAACCTCTGCAAATTTCTCTGCTGCTGGCATCTGCCGTGATGGTGTGCGGCGCCGGAGCGATCTGGTCGAGCAAAAATCGCGCTGTGGCCGCGCTTGACGACGAAAAAGCGCTGCAACAAGTGGTGAGCGACACCGAGCGCGAAAATTCGCGCCGCGCGCTCGAACTTTTGAGTCGCAGCACGCGCGCCGACAACCAACTGACCTATTCCGCGCTTTCTCAGACCGTCGCGTTTATCGGCGGCAAAAGCATCGCCTCACACGCCAAAATCACCCGCGCGCCGCGCCATTTGTGCATCGAAACCCTGTCGGGAGCCGAAAAAGGCGCGCGTAGCGGCTATTCGCAACGCTGGTTCTGGCGCCAGGCCGTCGGCCAGAAAATGCAACCTTACGCCGAAGTTCAGTTGCCCGCCGATGCGATGGCGATCAAGCGCTTGCCGCTGTTGAGCCAAAATTACCGCGTCTCGCTCGGTGAAACCAAAACAGTCGATGGACGCGCGGCTCAGGCCATCGAACTGCGCCCCAAACATCGCATCGACGGCGCGCGAGGCCCGGCGCGGCGCTTGTGGATCGACCAGAAAAGCGGCCTGACGCTGGGAATCGAGAGCTTCAACTGCGCTTTGCAGCCGACGACTCGCTCGACGCTTTCCCAACTGCGGATCGCGCCGCCGATTGCGCCCGCAACCTTTCAGCAGCCCCAGGCGATTTTCGCCTCGCTCTCGACGCAAAACTGGCAGGGCGAAGAACTCGGCGACGATTTTCGCGCCGCGACTCAAAAAACCGGTTTTGTGCCGCCCAAACCAACTTATCTGCCGCCCGGATTCGAACTCGATGGCTACGGCGTTCACCGCTGCCTAACGACCGGGACTTTGCAACCCGCCGCGTTTTCGCGCTACTGCGACGGCCTCAACACCCTCACCGTTTTCGCGTTCAAGCCCGCCAACCAAAACATTGCCAAAAATATGCGCGGCGGCTGCAATTTCGGGCCGGGCGCGATGAGTTCGCGCGAAGATAACGGCGGCAGACTGGTGGCGATGGGCGATTTGCCGACGAAAACCCTGCAACGCATCCTCGGTTCGGCTCATTTCGAAAGCGCGCGCTGAGAGTCTGAAAGCGGGCAAAATTGCAAACGGACGGGAGAAATCCCGTCCGTTTTGGTTCGTCAGGCTGCCTAAACTGCACTCGATGATTTCCACTTCGACCCGCACCATCGCTATCATCGGCGATCCGATCCAGCATTCGCTCACGCCGCGCATTCAAAACGCCGCGCTGCAAACGGCGGGCGCCGACATCGTCAATCTCGCGTTTCGCGTTTCGCCAGATCAACTCGAAAACGCGGTCAAAGGCGCGCAGTCGCTCGGTTTTCTCGGTTTGATGGTGACGATTCCCCACAAAGAAGCCGTTTTACCGCTCTGCGACGAGTTGCACGAGAGCGCGCAACTCATCGGCGCTGCGAATCTGCTGCATTTTCACCCCGATGGCCGCATCATCGGCCATTCCAGCGACGGTTGGGCGGCGGTCAAAAGTCTGCAAGAAGAGGGTATTTCGCTGCAAAATCGGCGCGTGGCGATTCTGGGCGGCGGCGGTTCGGCGCGCAGTCTGGCAATGACTTTCGCGCGCGCAGGCGTGGCGCATCTCCAAATTTTGAATCGAACACCCGCGCGCGCCGAGAAAATCGCCGCCGAAGTCGCTGATTTCGGCGCGAGCGTTTCCAGTGGAATTTTGGAAGCCGATTCGCTGTGGAATATCGATTTGGTCGTCAATTCCACCAGCGTCGGCATGACGCCGGGAATCGACGCCACGCCGCTTCCCGCTGCGTGGCTGCGCCCCGAAATCGCGGTTTATGACATCGTTTACAACCCGCTCGAAACCCGTTTGCTGCGCGAGGCGCGTGCGCTCGGCTGCCACGCCGTCGACGGTCTGGGAATGCTAATTTACACCAACGTTTACGCGGCGCAGATTGGTGCGGGCGTGGAGATTTCTGCCACTATTATGCGCCAGGAAGCACTACGGGCACTGCAAGACGAAAGTTCGTAGTAGCGCCGCGAGGCGCGTCTGGAAAACCTTTCACTCTTTCCAGACGCGCCTCGCGGCGCTACTACGAACTTTCGCTTTTCCTCAAATCTCATATTCAAGTGGCGTTTCGTCGAAGCCGTTTTTGACCTTCGGGACACAATTCCAGCAACACGCATTTATGGCACTGCGGCGCGTTGAAAAAACAGACGTTTTGCCCGTGCAGCATCAAAATCTCGTGGTTGTCATACACGCTTTGCGCGTCCCATTCGCTCGGCAGCATCGCTTCCAAAACCGCGTGCGAAGGCCCGACCGACAGCGATTTGGGAATCAGTCCCAGCCGCGCCGCGACGCGGTGATGGTGCGAATCGACCGGCAAAGCGCGCATCCGCAAGCGCGAAAACGACAGCGTGGCAGCGGAAGTTTTCGGCCCGACGCCGGGCAACCCTTCAAGCCAATCGCGCGCTTCATTCACCTTCATTTCCGCCAGGAAATCGAGTGACAACTCGCCGCGCCGCGCTCTGATTTCGCCAACAACGGCCTGAAGTCGTGGGGCTTTTTGTTCGGGCCAGGTCACGGGCGCAATTTGAAGCTCAATTTCGGCGACCGGCGCATCTACAACGGCCTGCCAACTTGGAAACTTAGCGCGAAGTTGTTTGAAAGCGCGACTGGAATCCGCGTTTTTGGTGCGGTGCGACAAAAGCGCCGAAATCAGTTCGTCGAGCGGGTCGAGATCGTGAAAATACGCGATGGGACAACCGTAAAGCGCGCACAATCGGGCGTGAACTTCGAGCAGTTTTTCGCGCGGCGCCATCTCAACGGGCGCTTTTTCGGGAGTGGAAAATTCGTCTTCGAACAGGGAAAAAGCGCTCATGCGCGCCGGTTTTGCAGATCGTGCGCCGCTTTTGAAAGCGATTTGCGGGCAAACTGAGGCACATGACCGAGCAGTTCCGCGGCGAAATCGATTGGGACGTCATCGAATCCAATTGGCAACTCGAACCCGAATTGCGCCAGAAAATTCCGCGCCGCGTCAGTTTGCGCGGCGAAAAAGTCGGTTGCGGAGGCCGAATTTTCGGCTGCTTCATCGGTGGAATGCTGGTTTTCATGTTCGCTGTCGGCTTGATGATGAGCGTGTGGGCGGGATTGGCGCTGCTAATTTTGCCTTTTGGAGCGCCAACCGAAGGCCGCGTGACGCGCCACGAAATGACGGTGAGCAGCGGGCGGCGCAAAGGCACGCAGTCGTTTTTCCTGTATTTTCGCTTCGCGCGAAAAGGCCGCAACTACGTCGGAGAATGGCCGGTCAGTCGCCGAATTTACGTCGAAACCTTGGACGGCGCTGCGGTCAAAGTGCGCTATTTTCCGCTCGCGCCCGGTTTGCGGCCCATCATCGAAGAAGGCGCCTCGCCCTGGTTTCACGTCTGGGGATTAGGGCCGCTCGGTTTATTGATGCTGGGCGTATCGGGCGTGGTTTTGACGGGTTTTTTCGTGCCCAAAAGCGGCAAAAGTCTGGTGCGTCGCGGCGTTGCGGCGCCCGCCATCATAGTGAGCCGAACTTTCGCGGATGCCGGAAAAAGCGCTGCTATAACCTATCTGTTTCGCGCCCAGAATCGAACCTGGCAGAAAACGCGCCGTTTGAACCGCGTTCAAAATGCGCCCTTCGATGTGGGCACGATTCTCACGGTTTTGCACCATCCGCGCTGGCCGCAGCGCGCGCTGATTTACCGTTTTTGCGATTTTATCGCGAGTGATTAAGTTTCCTCATGCAACTCTCCGTTTCTCCCGAAGAACTGGCGCGCATCGAGCGCTTTGTCGCCGCCTACAACCAGATCGACGACTTTTTGCAGCGTGGGATGCCGACTCCCAGCACGTTTCGCGGCGCGCTCGACTTTTTCGCCAATCGCCATCCCTATTACCGCGACGCCGAAACGCTGCGAGTCTTCGCGGCGCTGCGGAACTTCCTGATTCACGAAAAAACGCGGCCCTTCGATTATCCCTGCGTGCCCGGCGAGGCCGCAACGCGCGAAATCGAGCGCATTTGCGACGATTTGACGCACCCGACGACCATTGGCGAGCGTTTCGGGCGTGAAGTCGTAACGTTGTCGCCGCAAAATCCGCTCAAAACCGCGCTGGAGCTAATCGAAAAGCGCGGCATTTCCCGTTTTCCGATTTATGAAGGCTCGAAATTCGTCGGGCTTTTGACGGAAAATGGCATCGCGCGCCATCTGTCGCAAATCGTGGCGCGCGGCGCGGCTTTCAGCGCGCAAACCCCGATTCGAGAGGTCTTGCCGCGCGAAACCAAGCGCCGCAATTTCCGTTTCGCCGCGCCGCAAACACCGGTTTTGGAAGCCGCGAGTTGGTTTCATCAAGACACCTTTCTTGAAGCGGTTTTGCTCGCGGAAAACGGGAATGAAAAATCGCCGCTACGTGGCATCCTCACGCGCGGCGATGTGGCGGGTTGGGCGGAATAATTAACCCAAGTTGCCACTTGGGTTAATTAGATTTCTTGACCTGTAACCGCTTTAGCTCGCTAACGAAGCGTCCAAGCTGATTTGCAGACCGCTTCGCAGCAGATTGGAAACGGGACACGCTTTTTCGGCTTCGTCGGCGAGGGTTTTGAACTGCGCCGCATCGACGCCGGGGACGCGGCCCTGGGTTTCGAGGTGCATTTTGGTGATGGAAGTGCCTTCGAGCGTAATGGTGGCGCGCGTGGTGATTTCCTGCGCCTGGTGGCCTTTTTCGCTCAGATAATTCGCAAAAGCCATGCTGAAACACGCCGCGTGCGCCGCCGCAATGAGTTCTTCGGGGTTGGTGCCTTTGGCGTTTTCAAAACGCGTGGCAAAGCTGAAGGGCGTTTGATGCAGCACGCCGCTGGTCGCGTCGATGAGTCCGTTTCCGCTTTTCAAATCGCCTTTCCAGACGCCGGTTGCTGTTCTTTCGATTGCTGCCATGATGTGTCTCCTGATTGAGGTATTTTGGGTTTGGCGGGCGTGAATTTGCAGTTTCGATACCGCGCTTTGACGCTGCCGGTTGGCAACTCTCTTTCGTTCACCCTTTTCTAACCTTGCCTCGGATGAGGCGCGCGGCGCTTTGGTGCGTCGCATGACTTCGCTTATGCCGCTCGTTTGTTCTCTCCGCGCCGCAATTTGTTTTATGAAACGACATCCCTTTTGTGTTGGCGCGCTCGCGCTGGTTTCGCTGCTTTCGGCCTGCACCTCCAATGTGTCCAACGCCGATCCGTTCGCGGCGGACAAACCGTCCGGCCCGGTCAAACCCGGCATTTACGAACCCAAACGCGGCGTTTATCTCGGCGCGGCGCTCGATACCAGCGAAATCGTCAGCAATGCCGTGCCCACTTTGACGGCGCAGATGCAGAGTTTCGACCGCACGGCGGGCAAAAATCACGCGCTTTATATGCACTTTTTGCAGTTTCCCAACTTGCAAGGCGAGTTTGCGACCTGGGACACCGACGCCAACGGCTGGATTCCCGCCGCCCAGTTCGCGCAGGCGACTTCGGATGTCGGCGCGACGCCGATTTTAACGCTCGAACCCTACGTCCCAAGCGCAATTTTGGATTGGAAACCCGGCTCCAAAGCGTTTGAAGCGACCAAACTTTTCGCTCAGGGCGCCGGGAAATGGGGCAAACCGCTCTTCATCCGTTTCGCGCATGAAATGAACGGCAGTTGGTATCCGTGGGCGGAGTGGACGGACAAAAACGAGAATATGCAGCGCGACATTGGCGAAGAAACCGGTTTTACGGCGGAAAATTACCGTCAGGCTTATCGCAACGTCGCCTTGATGTTTCGCCAATACGCGCCCAATGCGGCGCTGATCTGGTGTCCCAATTCGGGCTTGCTCGGCGGCGACAAACGCGATGTTTTTCGGCCTTTTTATCCCGGCGACGATGTCGTCGATTGGGTCGGCATCGACATCTACGAGCGCGGCTGGAATCTGCCGATGCCGGGCGCGCATCTGTGGGGCGGGCAGTTCGGCTTCAACCTGACCCACGACATGACCGACGACACCTCGACCAAAGCCAACGAAAGCGTCAATTTCTACCAACTTTACGGAAAATGGAAGAAAAAGCCGATCATGATTTGCGAAACCGGCGCCACACTGTCGTATCGCGTCGATTTACCGCTCGATGAGCGCGCCCAAATCACCAAAGACTGGAAAATCGGCTACTGGAACAATGCAGAATACGGCTGGCTGCAAGGCGTTTACGGCACCAGCCAATATCAAGGCCAAAAATTCACCGAACCGCTCGATGTCGCGTTCCCGCAGGTCAAAGCGATTGTGTGGTTTCAAATCGCCAAGCGCGAATTCATCCCGGCGCAAAGCGGGCCGGGGAAATACGTGTGGTTCAAAAACGACTGGGCCGATTATCGCATCGGCGGCGGCGTCGAAGAAAATGCCAAAGCGCGATTTGGACAGCAGGAAGTCGATTTATATCGCGCGCTGACCAAAAACGGGTATTTTCTGTCGAAAATCGAGACAAAAACCGGTGGGATAAAAGTCGCTAAAAAATAACCACAGAGACGCAGAGAAATTCAAGAGATTAACCTCAAAAATCTCTGTGTCTCTGCGCCTCTGTGGTTATTTTTGAAGAATTTAGCGCCGCAAACCAAATCCGGTTTTTTTGTCCGGCATCGCGGTGCGGCGCGCGAATTTTTGAATTCCGGGCAAACGCTCGGTGAAATCGCGCGCCATCACGCCATCTTCGCCGTTGTCTTTGGCGACTTCTTCGCCCGCCTGAGCGTGGAAATAGACGCCCCAGATCGCGGCCTGATGCGCGCTTAAACCCTGCGCCAAAAGACTGCCGATGATGCCGGCCAAAACGTCGCCGCTACCCGCGGTTCCAAGCGCGCGGGTGCCGGATTCGTTTTGAATCGGCGCTTGATCGGGCGTGGCAACGATGGTTTGGTGGCCTTTAAGAACCAAAGTCGCGCCGGTTTTTTTGGTGAATTTGATCGCGGTTTGAAGCCGATCTTCGCCGATTTTTTGGCCGGAAAGCGACTCGAATTCGGCATCGTGAGGCGTGAAAACGCGCGGCGCTTTGCCGATTTTCAAGCCTTCGCCGAGCGCAATCAGCGCCTGGGCATCGACGACGGTGGGAAGCGGAGAACTTTTGACGATTTCGCGCGCCATCTCATCGGTTTTGGGGTTTTCATCGAGTCCCGGCCCCAAAACGACCGCCTGACACGACTCGAATTGCGCTTCGATGAGTTCGAGCGCGCCTTTGGCGATGTCGCCGTCCTCGGTTTCGGGCAGCGGCAGCACGAAAAGTTCCGGCACCACGATGCCGATATGCAGCGCCACGCTTTTAGGCGCCGCCACGCGCACCGTGCCGCAACCGGCGCGAAGCGCGGCGCGCGCGGCCAAAATCAGGGCGCCCGGAATGCGCGCCGAGCCGCCGATAATGAGTAATTTTCCGCGATTATGTTTGGCGGTTTCGTCGCTCCAATCGGGCAGCGGCATGGTTTTGAGCAGGTCGAGATCGAGTTTTTGAGAATCCATATTATTTCACTTGCGACGCGCACCATTCGAGCAAAGCGCGCATTTCGAGGCGCTGCACCGCTTCCAATTCGGCCTGGAGTTCGCCGGTTTTGTGTGCCTTTTGACAGAAGTCGGTGAAAGCGCGCGGCTCCCAACGGCCCGACGCGCGGATTTCGTCCAAGAACGCGAAATCGGCGACACGGTGCAGGGCCAAATCGCAGATTTCCTCGAAAACCGGATGATTTCCCGTCCGATTCCACCAGTAATTCGCGTTGGAAAAATCGGCTTCGCGGCGATGGATGATGGCGTGCCAGAAACTTCCCGTCGGGGTTTCGACGTTTTGGCTGATGGGATGGGCGGCGTCCAAATCGTCGTTCCAGAGTAACAAACCGGCGCGGCAAAGTTCGACGGATTCGCCGCTTTTGCCCGGAAATAAATCGGATCGGAGAATTTCTTTTGAAAGCGCGGCATCGGCGGTCTTTTCGGGGAAAAGTGCGGGAGCTTTTTCGCTGAGTTGGGCGAAAAATTCGGAGAATTGGCGGGACATGAAGGGAAGTTTAGCGGGTGGCAAAAAAGAAACCGGAAGCAAAAAGCCTCCGGTTTCCAGGGTGCGAAATCGAGTTTTAACGGCGCGGCAGCGCGTTGGGGTTGAACGCGCCGGGGTTAGTGGTGGCAATCGAGCCAAGCAGCGCCATGCTGCCAAAGCCTGCAACGATGCCGACGACGAAAAGAATCAGACCCCACACCAGCCATTTGCGCTGCACTTCTTTGAATTGCGCTACGCTTTCCCATTTGCGGTTTTGCCACGCCCATTCGTTGCCCTTGAAGAGCAAAACAAAGCACATAACAACGCCGACATAAGGCACGAAGGCCAGCAAACCGATCCACGTCGAATGCGCGATGGCCCAGATCCAGTTGAGGAAAAACGCGCCGCCGTTGAGTCCTTTGAGTTCATCGGGTAGCACCGATTGCGCGCCCATGCCGGAATTGTTGGCGCCACTGGCCATTCCCGCGTTGGAAAACGGCGTGTTGATTTCGCCGGTTGGTGCCGCAATCGGCGGCTGATACGGATTCTGCGGATTTTGCATCTCAAATTCTCCTTTTTGTTTCCGTCTTGACATTCGCTTACAAAACGCGAATTGCCTTCAATTATAACCCGCAGCAATACCAATTTTAGGAGTTTTTTATCGGAAAATTTGCGCGGAAGCGGTTGACGCCCGCACCATGGCGCCTTAGAATAACCCCTTGGTTAGCACTCTCTTGTTCGAGAGTGCTAAAAAAAGTCCAACAGATTTCAGGAGACAGCGAAAATGGCATCTATCAAACCGCTCGGCGACAAAGTTCTTGTTTTGCCCAGCACATCCGGAGAAACCACATCGGGTGGCATCGTTTTGCCCGACAGCGCCAAAGAGCGCCCGCAGGAAGGCACCGTGGTCGCGGTCGGCGATGGCCGCACCCTCGATAACGGCACCAAAACGCCGCTTCCAGTCAAGGAAGGCGACCTGGTCGTTTATTCCAAATACGGCGGCACGGAAATCAAGCTCGAAGGCAAAGAGTATTTGATTCTCGACGAAAGCAGCATTCTGGCGATCAAAACCGCCTAATCGAAAGGAGAAAATATCATGTCCAAAGACATTCGTTTTAATGAAGATGCGCGCCGCGCGCTCGAACGTGGCGTCAACAAAGTCGCCGACGCGGTCAAAGCCACGCTGGGGCCGAAAGGTCGCAACGTCGTTATCGAGAAGAAATTCGGTAGCCCGACCATCACCAAAGACGGCGTGACCGTCGCCAAAGAGATCGAACTCAGCGATCCGGCAGAAGATGTCGGCGCCAAACTCGTCAAAGAAGTCGCCTCCAAAACCAACGACGTGGCCGGCGACGGCACCACGACCGCCACGGTTTTGGCGCAGGCTATCGTGCGCGAAGGTTTGAAAGTCGTCGCGGCGGGCGCTTCGCCTCTCGCGGTCAAAAAAGGCATCGACAAAGCGGTTGAAGCCGTCGTCGCCGAGATTCGCTCGATTGCGACTCCGGTCGAAGACAAAGAAGCCATCGCGTCGGTTGGCGCGATTGCGGGCAACGACCGCGAAATCGGCGAACTCATCGCCGAAGCCATGGACAAAGTCGGCAAAGACGGCGTTATCACCATCGAAGAGTCCAAAGGCACGGGCACGACGGTCGAAATCGTCGAGGGAATGCAGTTCGACAAAGGTTATTTGTCGCCGTATTTCGTCACCGACCCGGAGCGCATGGAAGCGGTTTTGGAAAACGCGCTGATTTTGTTGTTCGAGAAGAAAATCTCCAACGTGCAAGATTTGGTGCCGGTTTTGGAAAAGGCCGCGCGTTCGGGTCAGCCTTTGCTCATCATCGCCGAAGATATCGAAGGCGAAGCTCTGGCGACGCTCGTTGTCAACAAACTGCGCGGCATTTTGAATATCGCGGCAGTTAAAGCGCCCGGTTTCGGCGACCGTCGCAAAGCGATGCTCGAAGATCTCGCGGTTTTGACCAACGGTCAGTTCGTGAGCGAAGATCTGGGCATCAAGCTCGAATCCATCGAGATTTCGCAGCTCGGCACGGCGGAGAAAGTCATCATCACCAAAGATGACACCACCATCGTCAAAGGCGCGGGCACCAAAGAAGCGGTTGCGGGTCGCGTTCAGCAGATTCGCCGTCAAATCGAGAACACCGATTCCGACTACGACCGCGAAAAATTGGAAGAGCGCCTCGCCAAACTCGCTGGCGGCGTCGCCAAACTCAGCGTTGGCGCGGCGACCGAAACCGAACTCAAAGAGAAAAAGCACCGCTTTGAAGACGCGCTTTCGGCCACCCGTGCGGCGGTCGAAGAAGGCATCGTTTCCGGTGGCGGATCGGCTCTGGTTCACGCCGCGTCGGTTTTGACCGACATGAAAGGCGCGTCCGACGACGAGCAGATCGGCATCAACATCGTTCGCAAGGCTTTGGACGAACCGCTTCGCCAGATCGCCATCAACGCGGGCATGGAAGGCTCGGTTGTCGTCAACAAAGTCCGCGAAATGGGCAAAGGTTTCGGCCTCAACGCGATGACCGACGAATACGTCGAACTCATCGCGGCGGGCGTTGTCGATCCGGTGAAAGTGACGCGCTCCGCGCTGCAAAACGCGGCCTCGATTGCGTCGCTCATCCTCACGACCGAAGTTCTCGCAACCGAAGTCAAAGAGAAGTCGGCCCCCGCAGGCGGCGGCGGTGGCGGCGGAATGGACGGCATGGGTGGCATGGGCGGAATGTATTAATTCGCCTTTGGCATTAGCCAAAATCAAACGCCCCGACTCGAAAGAGTCGGGGCGTTTTGTTTGTCGGATTGCGGATGAAAAAATTTTGAGCTGGAAATGTTTGGAATCTCCTGTTTTGGGGAATAATTGCTATATCGCAGAAAAATAGCAGTTATAAAAGTCTCAGCGTTCGCTTTCAGGTCAGATTTTTGACCGAGGCGCTGCCGTTCTTCTGTTCTCCCCTTATTTAGTCGTTCGCTCGAAAATTGACATCATGGATAGATTCATTCGCCGCACCGCGTCGAGAGGTTGGATCGTTTCTGCAATTGGAGCTACCGCGCTCCTCACTTCTTCTTTTCTAATGGCGCCCCGCGCTGAGGCCGCCGGAGAAAAGAACAAATACGCCACCGTTTTGTATGCGACGTGGGCCGATTATATGCTGCGTCCCCTCAATTTCAAGCCCGACGGGACGCCTTATGTTCAATCCGATTCGCAGCTTTCTGGCGTGTGGAGCGGCTACAACCAGTTCAACTGGTGGGGAAAACCCGCCGCCGCCGCGCCCGCGCAATATCGGATGATGGTGAACAACGATCCCAACGTGCCCAACAGCGCGCTCATTGACAATCACGCCGATTTGCTTTTTTCCGGCGGCATCGACTTTATTTCCATCGACATGAGCAACGGGCCGATCACGGAAATCATGAACGGCGCGCGCGCGGTTTGCAAGCGCTACGGCGAGCGCAGCACCACCAACACGCCCAAGATCGCCTTTTTCGTCAACAATGCGACGACGGCACAGGCGGTTTACGATGCGTTTTACACTAACGATTACCCGTCCTCAATTTTCTTTCAATTCGCCGGAAAGCCGCTTTTAATGGTCAAAGACGCCGACACGGCAATTCCAACCACCGGTATTTTCGGCAGTTTTACCAGTCGCCGCACTTGGGGACTCCACACCACGACAACTGGCGGAACCGAGTGGAGTTTCAAGGACAACACGCCGCCCGCTTTGCCCTCCTTCAAAAACGCGGGCTGGCCCGAACAGCGCGGCGTCGCGGCGGCGACACAGGCGACTTACATGACAACCTCGACCGGTCGCAAAGGCCGTCAAAACGGCGCGTTTTTCAACGAACAGTGGGGATATGTCGCGTCCGATAGCCCGACTTTCGTTTTTATGACCGCGTGGAACGAATGGGGTTCGCAGAACCTGGGCAACAGCACGACGCCGGTTTTTACCGACTGCTACTTGACCGAATATTCCGCCGACTTGGAGCCGATGCTGGGCGGACACGGCACCCAGTATTATGACCTGATGAAAACCCAGGTAACCAAATACAAGCGCAACGCGCCTAACGTGGCGCTGCGCGACAGCGCGAGCGGTGTTTGGACATTCAAATACTATTACGGCGCCAAAAACCTCGCTTCGACCAATTACACCTTCAATTTCACCTGGGCGGCTGGCACTCAGTATCAATCCTTCACCGGCGATTTCAACGGCGACGGTCTGACCGACATCGGCTTGAAAAACACCAGCGACGGCACCTGGCATTTTGCCACGCGAAATACCGGCGCCAACACCTTTTCCAACAACAACAACTTCGCTTGGGTGAGCGGCTCGAATTATCAGCCCATTATCGGCGATTTCAACGGCGACGGCATCACCGACATCGGCGTGCGCGACACCAATAACGGTGTCTGGTATTTCCGTCAGGCCAGCGCGCCTTTCAATTACAGCAGCCAATACACCTATCAGTGGACATCGGGCACGCAGTTTCAACCCTTCGTCGGCGATTTTAACCGTGATGGCAAGCTCGACATCGGGATGCGCGACACCGGAACCGGAAAAATTCAGGTCGCCACTTCGAACGGCTCCTATTCTTACACGCCGCAAACCACGACTTTCAACTGGGCGGTTGGTGCCAATTATCAGGTTTTCGCCGGAGATTTCGACCGCGACGGCTTCGCCGATGTCGGCATCCGCAATTCGGACAACGGCGTGATGTATCTCGCCAACGGCAACGGCGCAGCAGGCGTTTTCAACAACAACGACAACCTGCTTTTCAGCGGCGGAACCGAGTTGACCGCGCACGTCATGAGCGGTCAATAAAGCGCGAATTTCACCCCGACAAAACGCCCCGCGCTTTCGAGCGCGGGGCGTTTTGGGTTTATCTTCCCCTTCAAGCCTCCTGGAGCCGTTTCAAGCGCGTTCCAGACTTCTCTCGGTGCGTTGCCAGCGCTCGCGCACTTGAATTGACTCTTGCATTCTGTGAGCGAAAGGACGCTTCTCTTGCCGCATTGACTCGGTCGAAACCGCCAAACGCGCCTCGAACTCCTCAATCCATCGCGCGCTCCGCTTCAGGCCAATCCTCGATTTCGTTTTCGTTTTCCATGATCTCAGTTTAAACTGCTCACTATGTCAGACCCAGAAGATTTCCAGCCGCTGCCTTCCCTCATCGACACCGATTTCGAACACCAAAAAATGCTCGAATTTGGCCTCCCGCTGCGTTACTCCGACATCGACTGGCAAAGCGAAACCCAGCGCGAAGGCTACATCCTCTTCGTGATGTGGTTTCTCGAACAGCTCATCGAAAACGGTCTCAGCGAGCCTGGCGAGGCCGAAACGCCGGAAATCGCGGCCCTTCGCGCGCAACTCGACCAACTGCACGCCGAAATGCGCGAAAACGCGATTTTGGCGGGTTTGGATGTGCCCGACAGTCCCGCGCCGTTCGCCGAACTCGAAAACGATTGAGTTGCGACTGAATTACGGCCCCCAGATCAGCGTTTTGGCTGCTTCGGGCGTCACCAATTTGGCGCTGCCATCAGCGAAACCAATCGCGGCTTTGCCATCATAGCGAAACGCCGGTTTCTGGTCGTCGCCTTCGTAAAACAGCACTGTTTGCGCGGGATTTTGGATTTCTTTCCCGGTTTTGTCGCTCCAATTGGAGTTGAAAGAAAACAGCGTCGTCGTGCCGGGAATCGAAAATTGTGACTCGTCCGGCACGTAAACCCGGATCGCTTCGCGCCAATTCGGGTTTTGAAAGGCGTATTTCCCGTCGTGAGCGGCCAAAAACTGCGTCACGCCCGCGCCGATTTGCCTTAATCGCGTCGCCGCGACGATGCCGCGCAGTTGAGGCAGCATTCCCGCGCGCTGCGCGGCGAAATACGCCACGCTTCGCAGCGCGACCCGTTGCCGCTCGGTCGTGCGGAGCTTTTCGAACGCCGGCGCTGCGATGCGCCATTTTTCGCGCCCGTTCCAGGGCACGATTTCGCGCTTCAAATCGAGGATTTCGATGCCGTGCTGCGCCCGGACTTCGGTTTTGTCGTCGGGCAGCAAAAACGAGTAATAAACCGTGACGCGCGCCGCGTCGGTTTCGAGTTTGGAAACTTCCATCTGGTCGAGGCGATAGAAGCGCGCGCCGCGTTGCCGCACATAATCGTCCTGCCATTCGTCAAAACCGAAAGCGCCCAGACGCGCGCCGGAAATGAACTCCGCCACCGCGTTGGGCGGCTCGCTTTTGGCCTTCGAGAGCGCGCCCAACACCTGCATCAGGGTTTTTAAATCGAATTCGATCTGCTCTTTGGGCGTGTCGGGCCGCGCGGCAGGTAGAGCAACCGGCGCGGGAAGCGGCATCATCCCGGCGGGCGCCGCGTTGGGCTGTGCCCGGCTTGCCGAGGCGCCCATCAAAAGCATCGAAATCAGCGGGCAAAACGGCGAAATTCGCATGAAATAATTATAACGCGCGCCGTTTTTCGATACGCGATGTCTGACAACGAACATCGCGCCTGTCAATTGGCACCGCGTTTGCTTTTTGTTGAACCGAACCTGTTTTCAGGCGCCTAAACCATCTCTTTGGAGGCTACAATTATGAAAAATCACAAGAACTGGATGATGCTGGCCGCGATTTTGGCCGGTGGCAGCGCGATTTCGACGCTGCCCGCAATGGCCGAGGATGCCAAAACCGAGTCGGGCGACGTGAAATCCGAGCAAACCGTGCCGCTTGACGGCCAAACCGTCGTCTTCAACGGCCAGACTTTCAAACTCGGCGGCTCGGTCAACGTGCGCTTCTCGGTTCAGCAGAAAAAAGACGGCGCGCAGATCAAGTTGCATTACAACTTACAGGGCGCGAGCGTGACGGCTCCCGATGGCACCGTTTTCCGCCTCGTCGGTGCCAGCAATACCATCGCGCGCACCGATGCCGATGGCGCGACTTTCAAATCCGGCGCTAATTTCGGTCTCATTGGGCAGGGCCAAGCGCCCAACTTCCGTTTGCACGTCAATTTGAAAGGTTCGGTCAGTCCCACCGGTCAGGTGACGCTGACCAAAAGCGATTTTGAACTGCGTTAATTCGCCACAACCATCACTTAAAAACGCCGCGCTCCTACCGAGCGCGGCGTTTTTCGTTTTTGCGCTCGGCATTCAAATCGCAAAAACGCGGCGCGAATCGAGGAAAAAACTATGGAACAAACTCAGATCGAAGCCAAAGCCAACGAATTTATCGACGCGCTGCACGCGTTGGAGCAGGGCAGCGCCGATGACGCCAACCAACTCGCCGGACTGTTTAGCGACGAGGCGACGCTTCGCAATTCGGCGCTCGACAACAAAGAAACCGAAATGAAAGGCGCCGACCAGGTTTTGCGCTTCTGGGTCGAATATAAAGAGACGCTGGGCGAGGTTTTTAGCAAATTTCACCACGTCACCGCGTCAGAGAACGCCGCCGGATTATTCTGGACGACAACCGGCAAAAATCCCGCGGGCGACGCGGTCAATTATCACGGCGCGACGCTTTTGCAGTTCGGTTCGGACGGCAAAATCGAGTTTTTTCGCGGTTATTACGACACCCGCGAATTGGTCGTCAAATCGGACGCCTGAAGAGGCAAATCCTGTCGGTTTTGGTCGGCGGCGCGCTGTTGCGCTTGGCCTCAACAGAGTTTGGATTCGTTTTGGGTGTGATCTGATTTTTGCGTTGATTTTGTGGCATAAAGAGCGAAACGCTTTTGCAAGAAGCGCCCCAAGCCGCTTATGGCTGAAATGGTGCTTCTGCTCAAGGTTATGTTGCTGCCTCACTCCCAGGCAGCAGGAGCCAGATAATGACACCCAAAAATCCGATGAGAACTTTCAACCCTCTGCGACTCGCTCGGCAGCGCCGCCGCGGTGCGGTCACGCTTTTGGTGGCGGGAAGCATGGTGGTTTTGTGCGGCATGGCAGCTTTGGCCGTCGATTATGGAATGATGGTTTCGACCAAAAACCAGTTGCAGCGCGCCTGCGATGCGGCGGCTCTGGCCGCGGTCAGTTATTTGCCGGGAGATCCAAGCCAGACGAAAGAAACCTTAAAAAACGCGAGAACCGCCGCTGTTTTTTACGCCAGCCAAAACGGAAACGTGGTCGTCCTCCCAGGGCAGGTTACTTTTCCCGACGAGCCGAAAGGCACTCCTCAGTTTCGGGTTACGGTGCGCGCCGCGCGTAACGTGGCGTTTCTTTTCGCGCCCATTTTGCCCGGCAATCCCCAAAACGGCAATGTGCGCGCGAGCGCAACGGCGGCGGTGCAGTTGCGTGACCGTCTCAACACGCCCGCCGTGGCTCCGCTTGGCATCACGCCCGAAACCTATGCCGCTGGTCTGGCATCGGGGCAATCGGTATATATTCGACTCATTGAGCAAAACAAAGAGGGCCTGGGGCTCAACGGCATGGTCGCTTTCGACTTGCGGGACGGCAGTAACGGCAAATCGCCCGCGAAACTGGAAGACCAACTTCAGTGGGACACGTCTTTCAATGAGCCGTCCTATATCGGGCACCCGGAAGTGACTTTGGTCGCCGACGATCAAGCGCAATCAAAGCCAACCAACGATGGCGTTAAGACTCGCTTTGACGCCGCCCGCGCTCTGGGCGACTACGGCACCAGCTATCCCAACATTCCCCGCGCCAGCCCGCGCGTGGTTTATATGATCGTGACGCCTTCCACGCCTGGTGGCATCAACGGCACCAACATGGCGCAGGTCGTCGCCTTCGCGCCGGTTTATCTGGAAGAACTCTCCGTCACTTCAAGCTCAGGCACTACGACGGTTTTGCTCAAGGCCCATATGCTGCCGCCGCGCTACGATTCGGGCCACGTCAGCGACGGTGGAGGCTATTCGGACGCGACAACCGATTCTCCCACCGCACTTCGTATTGCACGCCTGGTCGAATAAATCAACCCAAGCAAAGAAAAGCCCACCTTCTTTTGAAGGCGGGCTTTTCTTTGTGCTCCTGGAACTACTCGCGGCGAAAAGTGGCGCTACCGCTCATGATTTTGTTGTTGACGAAAGGGAAAAAGCCGGTGAGCGATTGGTGTTTGGTGATGGCGGTGACACGCAGCATCGCATTGATGGGCACCGCGTTGCTGCTCGCCAGATCAGCGGAAAGGGCGGTATAAGTCGTGCCATTATCCACCGATTGTTCGATGACGATGTTGCCGTTTTTGGCTGGAGTGAGATCAAGGGGCGCAGCGGCACTGGTTACGCGCGCTCTAATTTGGTCTTGTCTGGCGCCCAGCGAACCCGACCTGGCACCCTCGCGCGCGGCATTGGCAAGTGTAAGATTATCGCGCACCAGATAACCGAATTCGACGATGCCCAGCAGCAGGGTCAGCAGAACCGGAACCACGAGCGCGAACTCGACCGTGGCCATGCCACGACGCTTCAAAATCGGGCGCTTGGAATGGTTGAATTGAAGATGTTGCATAGGATGTCGCCTTCGGCTTGTCAGTCGCCGCCTGAGAATTCCTCCTTTATATGCCACAAACTTGCCCCTCGATCCACATTTTACGCCTGGCGCGCCGCGCAGTCCTCAAATCGCGCCCAGCCACTCCACCACCTGCGCCAGATGATAAGCGTCGTGCGCCAACACAAACGCCGCGCCATCTTCCACCGAAAATTCGCCGACTTTGGAGCGCGCGCCGCGCCGCGCCCACTCTTTTTCGCTGAGGCCCATCAGCCAATCGCTCAGTTCGCGCCGCGACAAAATCAAACTCTCGATTTGGTGAAGCGGATTGCGCGTCGCATAGTGCGCGGCGGCGTCGGTGGGATCCCAGTCGGGAACCTGGGGGTTTTCTTCGCGGATGAGATGCTCGAAACGCTCGCGCGACACGGTGTCATAGTCCAAAAGATGCGCCACGACTTCGCGCAAGCTGAAACGCTCCAAATCGGGCCGCGAATCCCAGCGCGGGTCGTTTTCAGGCAAATCGCGGAGCAGAAATTGGAAAACTCGGGCGTTATTTTGCAGCCCGTTCGCGTAATATTGGTGGACAAAAGGTGTCATAACGCCCGCGACGGTGCAGAGATGAGGCCGAGAACCCAAATCGCCTCGCGGGGCGTCTTATACTGGAAACAACGGCACAAGGAGCTGTTCTTTCCCTTATCATGCGCTCTCAATGGATCCAAAATCGCCTCGCCCAAGCTAAAAGCTCCGGCGATGGCAACGTCTCGCAAATGCACCTCGCCAAAAACGGCGTTATCACCGAGGAAATGCACTACGTCGCGGCCCGCGAAGACCTCGAAGCGGAATTCATCCGCGCCGAAGTCGCGCGCGGTCGCATGGTGATTCCCGCCAACATCAATCACACCAATCTCGAACCGATGGCGATTGGCGTCAATTCCAAAACCAAAATCAACGCCAACATCGGCAACTCCTCGGTGACGAGCGATTTGGAAGGCGAACTCGAAAAGCTCCACACCGCCGTGCACTTAGGCGCCGATACGGTGATGGACTTGTCCACGGGCGGCGATTTGGACGAAATCCGCTTGTCCAACATCCGTAACAGCCCGGTTCCCATCGGAACGGTGCCGATTTACGAAGCGCTCTTCCGCGTGCCGCGTGTCGAAGATTTGACCATCGATGTGATGCTCGATGTCATCGAAAAACAGGCCCAGCAAGGCGTCGATTACATGACCATCCACGCCGGAGTCCGCCTCCACCACGTCCCCTTCACCAAAGATCGCGTCACCGGCATCGTTTCGCGCGGCGGCTCGATTCTGGCGCAGTGGATGAGCGCCCACAAACGCGACAATTTCCTCTACGAGCATTTCGAGGCGATTTGCGAGATTTTCCAACGATACGACGTGACCTTTTCCCTCGGCGACGGCCTACGTCCCGGTTGTCTGGCTGATGCCAACGACGCCGCGCAGTTCGGCGAACTCGACGTTCTGGGCGAACTGACCAAAATCGCCTGGAAGCACGATGTTCAGGTCATGGTCGAAGGGCCGGGCCACATTCCGATGCACCTGATTCCGATGAATATCGAGCGCCAGATGCGCGTCTGCCACGAAGCGCCCTTCTACGTTCTTGGGCCTTTGGTCACCGACATCGCGCCCGGATACGACCACATCACGTCCGCCATCGGCGCCGCCATCGCCGGACAAGCGGGCGCCGCGATGCTCTGTTACGTCACGCCCAAAGAGCATCTCGGCCTGCCCAACAAAGACGACGTGCGCCAGGGCGTCATCGCCTACAAAATCGCCGCCCACGCCGCCGACATCGCCCGCAATCGCCCCGGCGCACGCGACCGCGACGACGCGCTTTCCAAAGCGCGCTTCAATTTCGAGTGGGAAAAGCAGTTCGCCCTCTCGCTCGACCCCGAAACCGCGCGCAATATGCACGACGAGGAACTGCCCGACGAAGCCTTCAAAGACGCCAAGTTCTGCTCGATGTGCGGCCCCAAATTCTGCTCGATGCGAATCACCCAAACCCAGCGCGAATACGACGACGGCACGCGCCAATACACGCCTAAAGTTGGCGCGGAAGTGCTGCCGGTTGTGGCGTAAAAATAAATGGCCCGCTCGAAAGAGCGGGCCATTTGCACTATGCACGAGCGCGAGAAATTAGTGTTTGAATTATCCCCACAGTTTTCTTGTGAGAAAAAATCTCTTGAAGTGTTGCTTCTAACTCTTGTTGTGTATGAACTAATCTTCCTGTCAAGGTGCCTGGAGCTATATCTTCGTTAGTAAACCCTTCCCATACAACAACGGCTGGATAAAATCCAACCGGATACTCTACATAAAATAGTTGATAATGATAGTTAAGAACTGCGCTATAAATCACAAACCGATCTACGAAATTCGCTGAGTTATCATTTAATCCGCTCTCAACCTCGGCTTCTACCAAGTTTTTGGTGGTTTGGCCCAAAAGCGCCGCTTGTTCTTTCAAAACGACGACTGGGCCTTCTAAGCCAGTATCAGCGGTGATCTCTGCGGGCCACAAATTCACAGTTGCCATAAAGTCACCTCTACAAATTCAGTTTGAACACAATTGGCAGATGGTCGGAGCCGCCTTTGGCTCCCGGCACGCCGTTTTGGGTTGTCAGAAACGAGTCTTGCCCGTCGCCAGTAAGTATTTCCAATTCTTCGATGCGAAAGAAGGGCAGCAAGTCGGGGCGTAGCAACACTTGGTCGAACATATTCCACGCCATTCGCACCGGTTGAGAGTTTCCATAATGATACGTTCCGGCTGGCCCGCGCGTGGCGTCGCCGAAGAAATTCCACATCGGATTATAGAAAAACGGGTAGTCCACGTTGGCGATGCTGCGACTTCCAACCTGCGCTTTAAGTCTCGTGGATTCCGCGTTGAGCGATTTGGCATCCAGCATTCCCGTCTCAAAAGGATTGACGTTGAAGTCGCCCACAACGAGTGTGCGAGTGTGCCCAACCCGCGCCTCAACGCGGCGAACGTGTTCGGCTAAATCTCGGCACTCCGAGGTTTGGCTGTGGTCGTTGTAGGGCATTTTCGAGTTCAAATGAACTGCGACAACCAACACGCTATCGGCACCCGGCAAGAAAAGATGGCGAATCGTCCAGCGAAAACCGGTGTGATTTTCAACGTGTTCGAGCAAATCTCCGTCAAATCGTGTGAAAACGCGAATTTTGCCACGCGACAGCGCGACAGTTTTTGGGAAGAAATATCGAGTGCGCTCCCGGTTCAACTCTTCCAAAACCGCGCCCGGTGACAAAACACACTCCGCCAACAGCAAAACATCGACTTCGTGCTTCATCGTCAGACGAAAAAGCGGCTCGGCCAACGCTTTCTTGCCCATATTCCAAAACAAAAACGTCGCCATTGCGCCCTATTTTACTTCAACTTATCAAGCCTCTTCCGACGCCATCGTGATAAACCGCCGCAACGCCTCCGCGCTTTGCACGCCCGCGATGCCGCGATGGCCCAGCACCAGCGTCGGGACGGATTCAACACCAATTTCCTGCGCGTGTCGCAGCGCCGCTTGGTGCGTTTCGCGGTAGCGGCGCGTTCCAAAGCCTCACGAAAGCCTTCGCCCGCGCCAACTTCTTGCGCGAGTTCACTTAAAACCTCAACGTCGCCGATGTCGCGGTTTTCGACGAAAAAGGCGCGCAGTATTCGCTCGTTGTAGGCGTTTCCTACAGTTTTCCCAAAGGGTTTGGCGTGTTGGAAGCCCTCGAACGCGAGATGGGTGTAGGGCTGCGGCGAAATCGACGGAAGTTTGATTTCGACGCCGAGTCGCGCGGCCATCGGATAGACCGATTGCGCCCAGATTTGCGGCAAATACGGGTCTTCGGGGCGCAGCGTTGGCGTGGGAAATGGGCGCAGTTCGAAGGGCATCCATTCGATTTCGAGGTCGGGAAATTCGGGCAAAATCGCATCGAGCGGCGCTTTGGCGAGCAGGCAGAACGGACAGACGTAATCGGAGAAGATTTGCAGGGTGAGGGGCATGATTCGAGCGACTTATTTTCCACTCTTGAACGCGGCGATTTCCTCTTTCATCATTCGCAAATACAGGTCGCCGAATTCCTTGGACGGCTCGACATCTTTGCTGATTTCCGGGCTGGGCTGCTCGCCTTTGTGCCACTCGTTCCAAGACACGACCATCGCGTATTTCGGCCCGATTTGGCGCGCCCGCGCCCACTCTTTGCGAAAAGTCGCGCCATTTTCGCGCCCGGCGGCGGGAATGTAATATTCGTCGCCCGCACTGCCCTGTGAACGCGTCGCGGCGGTGATGACCATCGCTTCGGGATGGCCGTTCACGACCGGAAACGTTTGCGGCCCGCGATCTTCCCACGACCAGTAACCGAATTTAGAAATTTCGCCTTCGCGCAACGCGCTCTGCTGGGTGACATATCCGGTCATCCAGCGCACGGTGAAACGCGAATCATTCCAGTTCGGAACGCCTTTTTGGAAAGGCGATGGCGTGTTGACATAAACCACCAAAAGCGGTTTTCCGCCGTCCATTTGCAACAGCGGGCGATAAACCGGATTGGCGACGAACTGATTCCAGATTTGGTCGGCTTTGCGCTGCAATCGGCCATCTTCCGCAGCGGCGGGCGCGCCGGTCACGCCCGCGAAAATCGAGATATTGGGGGTTTTGAGGCCTTCGGCGCGCATCCGCGCGAACTCGTCGAAAAGCGTGAAAGTCGCGCCCTCGATCATGTCGAAATCGGGGCGTTTTTTATCGACGTCGTAGATGTAGCCGATGTTGTTCGACCAATCTTCCCACACGAAATCGACGCCCGCATCGGCCAGCCAACTCGCGTGCTGGCGAATCACGGCGCGGTTATCCGAGGCGTAATTGCCAAGCGCGGGCGTGCCCCACGAACCGGTGCCCCAATTGGGAGTTTGGTGCCAGGTGCCATAAGCGATGCCGACCACGCGCTCTTGGGGCGGCGTCGGCGTGAAGGTGTTTGGGGTCATGGCGGGAACTTGTTGGGCGCGGGCGAAAGCGGAAATCGAAAGTGCGGCGCAGAGGAGCAGGGGAAAGCTGATTTTCATGATAGGGAAACAAAATATAAGCCCTTCGACGCCGAAAAATTTTAATCGTGGTGCAACTCTATAGCAAGAAATTAGTTTTTGGGCGGGCGTGCGAAAATGGCGAAGACGAGAAACCAGATCGACCACAAAAACGGAATGGCGAGCGCGCCAAAATCAAGGGAGTAAGGCGACGCCGTCCACAGAAAATACCAGAGCGCAACCGCGAACAAACCGCAACCCAGACCGAGCGTGCGCGCCGCCGCGAATCGGCCTTTTTGCCAGATTTCGATGAGTCTGGCCGTCATCCAACCCAAAGGGAAAGTCAAAATCAGGCTCGAAAACCACACGTTCAGCACGTCGGGCAGCAAGCGCTGATAAACGCCGCCAAAAAACAGCCGCAAAACCAGCGAATTGAGCGCGCACGCGGCGGGCGCGATCAGCAAACCAAAGAATAAAGCCAGGCCCGGATCGAACTTCGGCGCTTTCATGCTTTTGGAGCGTGTTAGGAACTCAGGAAAAGTGGCTTGTAGTAGCGCCGCAAGGCGCGTTTGGAAAGCATAAAAGTTCCTCCAAATGTGCCTTGCGGCGCTACTACAAGCCAAGTCGCCTCTGGCGGAAAGCGAGTCCCTAACACGCTCTAAGGCCGCGTCACCGCATCGCCACGACTGGTTGCAGAAATCACCACGCGTTTTTTTCCGGGTTTGATGGGAATTGGCGCGCCATTATCGTCTTTGCCGTCCGGCCCGATGCTCCAGATCGTGTAAGAATCGCCATTTTTTCTATAGCGCATCGGTTCGCCGCGCCCGAACGCGTCGCGCGGGATTTTGCCCAGGTATTGGGGCGCGAGTTGGGCCAAAGTGTCGGGATAAGCGCGGTTTTCGACGCGATAGGCGCGCAGGGCGAGGCGAAGCAGCAGTTGCGATTCCGATGTTTCGCGGCGCGCGACGTTGAAGCCGTAGCGTTTGGGCTGCAAATACATTACGGCGGCGTAGCGATTGAAAAAACCGGTTGGCGCGGGCGGGTTGGTTTGCAGCGGGTAGGGTTTGGCGATTTCGGCGATGTTTTTGTCCATCATCGGGCCAATCGAGGCGGTCATGGGCGACATCAAAATGCCCGCCCAGCGGTTGGGCTGAGCGCCGAAATTATTTTGCGCGGCGGTGAGGGCGCCCCACTTCTCCTCGCGCAACACCTCGGCGGGCGAAGTGCCCGCCGTGATGATTTTTTCCAAACGCCGCGCGCCGTTTTTGGCATCTTTGGCGTTCAAATGCGGAGGCAAATCTTCCAAAGACGCGCCTCCAACGGCTTCGACGGCAATGCCGACCAAACTGCCTAAAATCGGCGCGCCGTGTTCGATGTCGCGGCCCATTTCAATCGTGTCGAGGCCGCTTTGCAGCGCCAAATCCCAGCGATTCAAATCTTTGAAATGTTTGGCTTCGACGGTTTTTCCGCGCGCTAAATCGCGCAGCGGCTGGTAGGGCAATTTCGCCAGCCAATTGGCGCGAATGTCGGGATGTTGGGTCTGCGCGGCACGCGCCTGCTGCATCAAATCCCAGGTTTTGAGGTTGGAAGCGACGAACGCGGCGCGGCGTGCGGGCGTGTAAAGTTTTGCGGCTTCTTGAGGCGAGCGTTTTTTGCGGTCGCTGTTTTCATCGACGGGCGGATGGGGCCGCGTCATCGCGTTCGCCGCCGCGACGTAAAGGTCGAAGCCGTTGGGATTTGGCAGCGGCGCGTGCGGAGGAATTCCGCCGCTATTTTTGCGAGTTGCAAGCGCGAAACCGAGGCCGCCGAGCAGCAAAACGACGAGCGCGCCGCCGAGCAAAAGCCGTTTTTCGGTGCGAGAAAAGGGAGTGCGTTTCATGCTTCGATGCCAAACAAGCGCCGCGCGTTGTCGGACGTGATTTGCCCGATTTCTTCGCGCGATTTGCCGCGCAACTCGCCGATTTTTTGCGCCACAAACGGCACGAAACTCGGCTCGTTCATCTGGCCGCGATGCGGCATCGGCGCGAGATAAGGCGCATCGGTTTCGATCAAAATGCGGTCGAGCGGGCAGATTTTGGCGACTTCTTGGAGTTCGAGCGCGTTTTTAAAAGTCACGATGCCGGTGAAACCAATGTGAAAACCCAGATTTAAAACGCGCTCGGCGATTTGGGGCGACGAACCGAAGCAGTGAAACACGCCGCCAACGAGTTTCTTCTGGTGATTTTCCAAAATCGCCAGAATGTCCTGATCGGCGTCGCGGTTGTGAATCACGACCGGCAGTTTGAGGCGCGCGGCGGCCACGAGTTGGGCTTCGAAAACCTGCGCCTGACGCGCGCGCGTCGCGCCGGGATGTTCGGGGTGAGTGTCGTCGTAAACGTAATCCAAGCCGCATTCGCCAATGGCGACCACACGCGAATTGTGGGCGAGCGTCATCAAACGCGCCGCCGAGGGTTCGCCCCATTTGAGAGCGTGCATCGGATGCACGCCAACCGACGCGAAAACGCGTTTGGCGTCGGCGATTTGGAGAATCGCTTCCGTGTCGCCCAAATCGACGGAAATGGAGAGGATTTGCGTGACATCGGCGGCCTGAGCGCGCTCCAAAACGGCGGGAAGATCGGCGGAAAATTGCGCGTCGGTGAGATGGCAGTGGGAATCGAAAAACATGGTTGAAAGCGAACCCAGAGCGTGAGCGACGGGCTATTTGTCTCCGGCCCGTCGCTCACGCTCTGGGTTCGTGGTTTAAATTTTGACTTCGCAATTTTCGCGCGCGCTTTGGTAAAGCGCGTCGAGAATTTGCATCATCGCCACGCCTTGCGCGGCGTCGGGGTCGGGCTTTTCGTCGTTTTGAATGCAAGCGACAAAATGCGCCATCTGATTCGTCCAGGCGTCGCCGCTTTGCGCTGAAATTGGCGAAACGACGCCGTTACGGTCGATGATTTTGGGCGCGTCGTCCCACAAAATCGCGCCATCGGTGCCGTGCAAATGGCAAAACCGCTCGTCATTGAGGGCGTGAATCGCCCAGGTCGCTTCAAAGTGCAGCGAGAGGCCGTTTTCGAAGCGAATCAGGCCCGCTGCGAGGTCTTCGACATCGAAAACGCCGTCCGAATTCGCCGCGCCGCCCGCGCCAAGGCCGAGTTTTCGCGGGCCGAACTTGGCGTAAGTCACGGCTGATGCCGAAATCGGGCGCGGACGACCGCACAGCCACCACGCCAGATCGAGAATATGCACGCCGGTGTCGATGAGCGGCCCACCGCCCGCGAGTTTTTGCTGCGTGAACCAGCCGCCCCATTTGGGAATGCCGCTAATTCGTCTGGCCAAAGCGCGCGCGTAGTAGATTTCGCCGATTCTTCCGGCCTGAATTTCGGTTTTGAGCGCTGTAACGTCGTCGCGGAAGCGCAAAACGTGGCTGACCATGCAGACTTTGCCGCTTTTTCGCGCGGCTTCGGCGATGGTTTGGGCTTCGAGCGCGTTCATGGCGAGCGGTTTTTCGCACAGAACATGAAGCCCGGCTTCGAGACAAGCGATAGCGACTTCGGCGTGCAGGAAGTTGGGCACGCAGACCGAAACCGCATCGACGCAACACGCATCGACTAAAGCGCGGTAATCGCTGAAAATCCGCGCCTTGAGATTGTTTTCCGACGCTAAAAGTGCGGCGCGCTCGGAATCGAGGTCGCAAATCGCGGTGATTTGAGCGCCGTTTACGCCCAGATAGCCACGCAGATGCTGGCGTCCGATGCCCGCGCCGATGATGCCGACGCGGATGGGATTGGGGGGCGAAATCATAAGCGGACTTTAAGGATGCCGCAAATTCAACGGCGAATGAATTCGCAGCCAGAAAAAGCCGTCGGCCTGCGCCGACGATAACCGGTGAAACTTTGGCGGCGTTTGCATTCGTCGGCGCAGGCCGATCCACTATGATTTGGCACATCGCGCCCAAAACGCTATAATGGCTCCGGTTTTCCCGTTTTTGCGGAAAAGCCGTGAAATTTCTCCTTTGCTTTCGAACGCCGCGTTTTCCAAGGCGCGATGCATCATTCGAGGGCTGATTTTGGAATTCCCAAAACATCCATGAGGAGGTGAATATATTGGCCCAAAATTCTACCGCGACCGCTCTCGAAAATGACATGGAGCAGGTCGAAAACACCAACCCCACCGCGACCGACGAGACCGCACCCGCGACCACTCCGATGGCTGAAGCACCGGCTCCCGCCGCTGCGCCTCAAGCCCCTGCCGCGCCCCAGGCTCCACAAGCGCCCATCGTGCAGCGCGTCGGTTCGGACTTAACTCCCGAATTGCAACCGCTTTCGAGCGATGCCCCGCCCCGCGCCGAAGTCGAAGGCGGTCGTCCCTACGAAGTCACATTTATCGTCGTTGCCAACAACCCCGAAGCGCTCGACAGCACGCAGAAACGCGTGACCGCGCTCATCGAGGAAGGCAAAGGCGTCGTCGATAACGTGCGCGTTTCCGAAGTGCGCCGTCTGGCATATCCGATTGCAAAGCGCACCGAAGGCATCTACGTCGTTCTCAACTGCCGTTTCGTCAAAGGCTTGACGCTTGATCTGGAACGCTTCTTCAAACTCGAAGAAAGCGTGCTGCGTCACGTCGTGTTGCGCGAAGACGCGTAATTTTCCAAGGAAATGGGCGCCGACGCAAGGCAAATTTTACTTTCAGTGAATTCGCTTTGCGCGGCGCCCGATTTTCGTTAAAATAAAGCGAGTAAGCCTTGTCCGACTGGCGCGAGAAATCGCTAAATCCAGCCTGTCGTCAAGAGGAGTTAGAAATATGCCGTCATTCAACAAAGTGACACTGATCGGTCGCCTGGTGCGCGACCCCGAACTGAGCTACACGAGCGCGGGTTTGGCCGTGGCCAAATTCACCATCGCGGTGGATCGCTTTGGCAAGAACCCGCAAACCGGCGAGCGCAAAACCGATTTCTTTCGCTGCAACGCGTGGCGCCAGAAAGCAGAATTCGTGTCTCAATACGTTCAAAAAGGCCGTCTCGTCGTGGTCGATGGACGCATCGAACTCAATGAATTCACCGGTCAAGACGGGCAAAAGCGTTATTCGACCGACATCGTGTGTGAGAACGTCGAAACCCTCGATCCCAACCGCGATGCGCCCGGCGACGCTGCGCCCGCAGACGGAAATCGCGGCGCACAGGATAACGGAAGTGCAGGCGATGAAGGCGGCTATTTCGGCGACGAAGAACCCGCGCCGCGCCGTCAGGCTGCGCCCCAACAACCGGCTCAGGCCGCGCGTCCGGCGCAGCAACAACCGCGTCCCGCCGCCGCGCCCGCACAAGCGGCGCGTCCGGCCCAGCGTCCCGCTCCGGCTCCAGCCAAAGCGGAAGCGTATCCCGCCGACGACGATTTCGACGACAGTGACCCGTTCGCCGACGAATAAATCGACGGCAAATCCGAAAGGCGGGCCGAAATTCGGCCCGCCTTTCAAATGAAAATTCAAAATTGTCCCCGTAGCGCCTGCGCTACCCAAAAATAAAATCTAAAACCCAAAATCATGGCAAAACCCCAGCGATCCCGCAAAATTCTCAAGCCGCTCAAAGGCAAGCGGCCCACCTACACCGACGAATTCGTCTTCGGCCTCAACTACAAAAGCGCCTCGCAACTCAAGCGCTTCGTCACCGACCGGGGCAAAATCCTTTCGCGCCGCAATTCGGGCCTGAGCGCAAAACAGCAGCGTCACGTCGCCGAACAGGTGAAACTCGCGCGCTATATGGCGCTGCTCCACTACACCGCCGATCATCTTCGCAATTCGCAGATGTAATTCGACCTGAAAAGTCCTCAGAGTCTGTATTCAAAGAGAGTTATTC
>JAABUN010002320.1_pt1 | contig 34574 bp, 34 predicted proteins | sample 5559311 | NCBI WGS metagenome assembly JAABUN01 (sample SAMN10711877, study PRJNA513370) | rock metagenome | isolation source: Antarctica rocks | place: Antarctica: Victoria Land, Siegfried Peak sud | reverse complement strand
GATCAAGACCCACATCGCTCTCGACGCCAACACTTACCCCTGCTTCCACGACAAGGTGGATGCCGCTTTTTGTAGCCTATAACGGTTCGGGTGCTATAAATCTCAATCGACTGGTTATCCGGATATTCAAATCAACTTTGGGAAAGGTCGCGTTTGTTACATCGAATGCAAAACCTACAGCGCCAAGAGCCGCGATTCATCGAATCGCTCGTTCTTTTTGTCTCCGTCCGAGAACCCCAAGATCAACGCATCAGCCGGCCACTTGATTATTGCCTTCGAATTGGAAAGAGTGCCCTCAAGAGATCGAGGACAAACTCTGGCATTTGCTCCTGTTCGTTGGCACATTTACACGCTCGAAAATCTGCGAGTCGATTTGAAATACGAATTCAATGCGGGTAACAAGAAACTTTACGAAGCGGACGCATTATTGGCTGAAGGCGAAGTGAAAAACTGAACTCGAAATCCGCGCGCGCGGCGCAAAGGCTTCGGCATCGTGCCGGCCTATAAAATGGTCGATACCTGCGCGGGCGAATTCGAAGCGGCCACGCCGTATTATTACTCGTGTTTCGAGCGGGAAAGCGAATGAGAGAAAGGGCCGCGAGAACTTCTCGCGGCCCTTTTTACTTATCTCCGAATTTTCTAAATCTAAGCTTTTCACGCTTTTCCCGTGATTGTTGCGCCAAGTCAGGGCGTAAAATTGTGACAGAAAGTCCGACGCCGCCATAAAACTGCAAAAGAAAAATACAGGAATAAGGGTCTTCTTCTACCTGAACATAATATGCCCAAAACACAGTCCCTATCTGTCTTGGGCCTTTCAGATGAAGATTTGAGGCGAAATCTTCGACAACTTCTATAAATTCACGAGGCTGAAATCTCATTATTTCAACACTGTATTCATCTGGAATACGAAGTGAGCGCGCATCGAAGAGAAGCCCCTTGCAAACTGCAAAGAGAATTTTCTCCAACCTATCTGTGTCCAATTCTGTTGAGTAAGCATCGCCCAAATATATACCACCGTGTGGATAAAACGGCATCAATTGTGAATTCTCCAACACCTCTCGAACAATTGTAGCAGGATTGCGCGCTGCAGAGCGGAGCAGAGTTGTTTGAAGAATTTTACGCGCGATCGGATGATTTTGCGCGAAAGGATCAATTACCAGCAAATCCCTTAAGAAATCATCATCTTTAGACTTGGCGCCATTGCACTCTTCGCAAACGGGAATTATGACCGGGTTTGATGGCAGTGGAGCAACAAAAAGGCATCTTGGGATCACGTGTTCACGTGTCACAAAGCGCAACTTCCCACAATAGGCACATTCCGAATCCCATCTTTCAACTTCGCATAAAAGATGAAATCGACGCCGATAGACTCCGGCAACGCTGCCATAACGCGGTAAGTTTCGGGTTTAATCGAAACGGGCTTTTCGCCAATGAAACCGTCAATTCCAACCGCTTCTTCCTCGGCGGTTGACAAACGGAATGACTCGTTTTTGGCTTCGGCAACTTTTCGTAAAATCGCGCCTTGAAAGCGAAGCCCCATGAACGTCTTCACGAAAACCAAATCGCTCACCCAGCTTTCGATCATTGGCCGGTCGATTTTGTCCATGGCTATTTTCAAATTTTCAACCATTGCGCTGATTTTCTGCGTCGCGTCTGCCACCGCGTTGGGATAAAATTCGCGGTAGTAAATTTCCCATTCGTCTATTGAATTGCCTCTGAAATCTTGAATCAACTCAGAGAGTTGGCCAACGACTTTTGGCCGTATGCCGCCTGCGTTTTGATTGGCAAGATTCAAAATTTGGGTCACATATTTGGGAAATTCGGCGGGTTCGTTTTGGAGCAGAACTTGGAGTTCGCGGTTGGGTATTTTCAGTGTCGTCATATCGAATTCTGCGCCTTCAAAAACTTCGCCCGCCATTGGTAATTTCCGTCCGCGGCGACAGCTAAACCCGCCTCGATCATCTTCCGATTGATGAAAATCTTGTTTTTGAGCAGCAAATACGCTTCGTTTTCGCTCCCATCGAAGCGCAAGTAGACCGCTTTACCGCGCACCGACTTTTCTAAATAGGCGCGCGCTTCCTCGCGTTTTTCGGATGGAATTTCCACGCCCAGCAGCGCGATTTCGCGTCCGTCTTCCAAACGAACCGCGCGTTCGCTGACGATTTCGCGCACTTTCTACAGCGGCTGCGCTTCTCGTTTGGCTTTCAGTGCTTTGTCGTCGCAGAGCGGGCGCGCGTCTTCGACGTGCGGTCGATAGCGTCCCGATGACGCCAAAATCTGAGGTGTCGCCGCTGCTAAAAATTCGACGTTGCGAGATTCGAAACCCAATTGGGCGGGACAAAGTTTCTCTCGGATCAGCGCCAAATAATCGGCGTTGAGTTCGAAACCGACGGCGTTTCTGCCGTTTTCGAGCGCCACTTTCGCGGTGGTGCCGCTTCCCAAAAACGGATCGAAAACCGTTTCGCCCACGAACGAAAACATTTTGATGAGACGGCGCGGCAACTCTTCGGGAAAGGTCGCTTCGTGGCCTAATTGACGCGCGCCGCCGAAATGCCAGTGGCCCTGAAAAAACTGCTTCCATTCCTCTTTCGAGAGAGCGGATTTGGCTTTGGTTTCCGCTTCGATTTTGAGGCTCTCGCCGGGCTTTTTGAAGAGCAAAATATGTTCGTAATCGAGTTCGACGATGCCGTTGGGCGGATGCGGAAACGATCCCATGATCGTTGCGCCGCCCGACGTATTCATCGTGGTTTTCTTTTGCCAGATGATGCTGCCAAGGTAATCGAAACCCAAACTTTCGCACATCGAAATCACTTCACTATGAAGCGGAATCACTTTGTAGCGGCCATAAACTTCCGCCCGCGCGAATTGGTCGCCGATGTTGATGCACAAACGCCGCCCGGCTTTCAAAACCCGAAAACATTCGCGCCAGACGCGCTCTAAATCGAACAAATACTCGTGCAAACTTTGTCCGTAACCGATCTGATGACGCGCGCCGTAATCCTTGATTTGCCAATACGGAGGCGAAGTCACGATGAGATCGATTTCGCCGTCGGAAATCGGCTCCTGCGAGCGAGAGTCGCCAAGGAAAACCTTGCCGCCAAGTGTATCGGTCATGGCAACGATTTTAGCAACATTCGATTTTTGACTTCGCGCCGTCCCATCGCGTAAAACTTCCATCGCTGTCCCGTCGCATTTTCTGCCTGATGCGTTATTTTCGCGCCTGACGCGATTTAGCGCTGCACGACCCCGATTTCCTCGTCGCCAGCCGCTCTATTTCTGGCGCCGGAGCCGGAACCTCCCACGCCAGAGCCAGTTTCGAGAAGGCCCCGATTTCCCTCTCGCCACGCGACGTTTCGAGCGAGGGACTGCACCCGCCGCCAAAATGCATTGGGAAGAGATTTTCCCCGCCCGCCGTAAAATCCAACTCGCTATCGACGCCGAAGACCTGTTCCGCGACCTGGACAACCGCGAAATCCGCAAAACTTTCGATCTGCCGACCGCCCAACCGTTTACCTGAGAACTCGAAACCCAAAACGCCGCCCGAAATTCGGGCGGCGTTTTTCTGTGCGTTTTATCGAATTCAACCTCCCCACTTTGGAAATTTGATATTATGAATTCCATGAAAATTAATCCTTGGCTTAAAGCGACTTTTGCTTTTGTTATTGTGCTGGGTGTCTGGTCTCTGCTCGGTCAACGAAGCGCCGCTTTAAAAGCCGATAATCGGGTGCGATCCGAGCAGGAGCAGGAGTCGCAGCAGAAGCAAATTTTGGCGAAATTGCCGATGGTTTCGCTGCCCAAGCCGAAGTTCATGCGGCGCTGGAGTTCTCTGCCGATGGTTTTCAGGTTGGAGTTTTCGCCTGATGGCGCTTGGTTGGCGGTTGGGTCAGACAGTAACGTCGATGTGCGAGACGCGCGGGATTGGAAAAGTCGGGCTGTTATTCCCGGCTCGCCTCGCTTGGCTTGGGCGCCCAATTCGCGGTTGTTGGCGGTTGATTGGCGTCAAGGCGTCAATCTTTATGCAATGCCGGGAATCGATGTAGCGGCGAACCTGACCGATGGTAGCGGCACCAACTCGGCGGGCAAAGATGGCAGCGCGGGCGTCTATGGGCCGATGATTTTTTCTGCCGACAGTTCCAAAATCGCGACGATGGGCGAAGACCCGCAATCGAAGTGGAAATTGGACGACGGCCCAGCGACCGAAGCGGCTTATGTGCGGGAAATCGCCGTCAAAGTTTGGGATGCGAAGACGGGGAAGCGATTGAGCGTCAAACCTGGCCCTTGGTCAAATGGCGACAATCCGTTGGCACGCCTCACCGATGACCCGGCGCAAATCGAGTTCGCGCAACCGGTGCGGAGTCAATACGCGGTATCGAACACGCGCCCGCCGGTCTACATCTTCAACGCGCGGAGCGACCCTAACAAGCTTTTCGGTTTTCGGACTCGCCCTGCCCAGGCTTTTGCGACGATTCCAATTCTGTCTGGCGGATACGTCGGTGCGATTGCGGGCAACGCCTGGATCTACGCGACGATAGACAACAGCTATCCCACCAACTTGATGAAAATTTTCCGCACCCGTGACCGGCAACTGCTCGCTTCGCTGCCGTTTCCCAGCCGCATTACAGATGTCGCGCTTTCTCCCGATGCCAAAACCGTCGCCGTCGCCGAAGATCACGCGACGGAGAAGACTTTTGCGGATGGTTCAACGATGGAACTCAGTCGCAGCCAAATCTCGATCTACCGGCTTTTTCCAACCGTTAAATGAGCGGATTCAAGCGCCGCCTCGATTTGCGCCGCGAAATCCGCCAGCCCGCCGCGCAGCGTTGCGGCGAGGGTCTCATCCGCCAGCATCGCGGTTTCGTCCATGCCGTTTCCCGTCAAAAACACCTCGCACACGCGGATTTTCGCCATGATGGTTGTCAAAACCTCCACCAGCGAATCGTGGGCGAAGTTGGAGCGCGAACTTTTCAAAATCAAGGTCGGTTTCTCCATCCACTCGCCACTCGAAACCGTCCAATCGAGCGCGTTTTTGAAAGATCCGGGCAAGCCGTGCGCGTATTCGGGCGTGCAAATCAGGATTCCATTCGCGTTTCGCAATTGGGCGCGAAAATCGGCGACGCTTGCGGGCGACTCGTCGGTGTCGAGGTCGGTGTCGAGGTCGGGGTTGAAGTGGGGAAGTTCGCCCAAACCTTCGAAAAGGGTGATTTGCACGCCAGCGGGCGCGAGTTTTTGCGCGACGTGAAGCAAGCGCGCGTTGGAACTTTGCGCGCGCAAACTGCCGCAAAGCGCGAGAATTTTCCGCATGAAAAGGAGTATAGAGGCGCGAAAAGTTCGCGTCTCCTCGTTTTGAAGCCGCTTTAACGCGCGGAAGCGAGTTGGCGCTCGAAGACGAGACCCGGCTTGTCAAACATCACGCGCGGCCTCTCGATTTGCGCCCGCATCGCCGGTGTCGCGGCGCCCGTCATTTGAGCGATGAACGCGGTTTCGGCGGGCAGATAGGGCGTGCCGTCGGTGCGAAAAACCTCGTGAAACCAGATCGCCGGTTCGCGGCCCACATAGGGTTTCTGCCACGAATCCCACGGCAAGAAAGTCTGGGTTTTCCCGGCTACCAAACCCCAGTTGATGGCGGCGATTTTGTATTTTTTGGCGATGGGAAGCGTGCTTTGGAAGGTGCTGCCGTTGCCGCGCGCCATGTATTCCGAGCAAATCAGCGGGCGGCCCAAAGGCAGCAGCCAATCGACGCGCTTCTGAAATTCCGCCGCGTTGTCGTAGTTGTGAAACGAAATCACGTCCGAATTTTCGAGCTGAATGCGCTCCATGGCGGCGAATTTATCGACGCTTGACCAGTCGCCCTTCCAAATCGCCGAAGTCAGCGGTTGGGTCGGATTGGCACTGCGCGCCCAGGCGAAAGCTTTAGGCAGCAGCATTTCGACGAGGTGAACTTTGTCGCTCGGCTCCTGCTTGCCGTAGCTGGAACCGTTGGTGTTGTCCGGCTCGTTCCACACGTCCCACGCCAAAACGCGCGAATCGTTGGCAAAAGCGCCGACGATGCCTTTGACATAGGCTTCGAGACGCGGATACTGCGCCGGGTCTTGCAGCGCGACGGCGCCGGGACTTTGCACCCAGCCCGAATTGTGGATGCCCGGCCTGGGCGCGCGCTGCGCGCTGGGCGTGGGAAACGGATCCCAGCACGAATCGAACAGCACGAACATCGGGCGGATTTTGTGCTTCTGGCTGATGTGGAGAAAAGTGTCGATGCGCGACAGGAAGCCGCGCGGATCTTGCGCGTAGGGCAAATCGTGCAGGTAAACCCGCATCGTGTTCATGCCGATTTTCTGCGCCCAACCGAGTTCGAGGTCGATGCGCGCCGGGTCGAACGAATTGGCCTGCCACATTTCGAGTTGGTTGATCGCGCTGGCGGGATTGTAATTAGCGCCGACCAGCCAGGGCTGGTTTTGATACCAGTCGTTGGCGCGCCGGGCCGTCCAGCGCTCGGCGGGCGCAGAAATCGGCATGGGCGCGGGAGATTGGGCGTTGGCAGAGGAGGCGAGCGGCGAGAGTAGCGACAGCAAAAGCAGAAATTTCTTCATAAATGGTGGTTTCCCTGGAAAAGAGGCTGAGTTTTTCGCACCAATCGCACTCTCGATTCGCTGTCCAGTCGCGCGGCGTCTGGCAGCGTAAACCACTGCGCGCCGCGCGGCAAAACTGGGTTGAGATCGGCAGTTTCGGGGATGTCGAAGCGGAAAATTAGCTCGAAATGGAGATGAGCCGGAGTATTCCAATAAACCGGGATCGTCTGCTCGCAAACGGCGAAGGGTGTCGCGTGATGGGCGCATGCGGCGCGGCCCAGCGCGCGCGAGGCTTCGCGCTGCGCGAGGCTTCGCGCGGCGCGAGGCTTCGCACTGCGCGATCTGAAAAGGTTCGTCCGATTCGCCGTGCGCGCCGGGCAGTTTCCAGGCGCCTGCTTTGGCGCCGAAAACCAGCAAAACCTGCGCGGCATCGCGGCTCAAACCCCAGGCATTTGAGGTGATGTGGCCGCTGAGGTGATGTGGCCGCAATCGCCGACGATTTCGCGGCCCAGAGCCGCATCGCCATGAGCGGCGATGCAAAGTTTCAAGCGCGCCGTCACCGCGCCGTCACCGCGGCTGCCTCGCCATCTCCGGCGCGAAAATCGCGCAGCAGTTCCGTCGTTATGGCCTTGCCTCCTTTGCAAACTTCCGATTTCGTGCGCGGCGAGCGCAATGCGCCGCTGCTTCTCGTCCATTACGGCGATTTCGAATGCCCTTATTCCGGCGCGCTGCATCCGGTTTTGCGCGATCTCGAAAGCCGTTTCGAGGGTAAAATCGCCGTCGCCTTTCGCCAGTTTCCGCTTGGTGACGTTCACCTGCACGCGCTTCAAGCGGCTCTCGCGGCGCAAGCGGCGGGCGAAAAATTCTGGGCGATGCACGACACGCTTTTTGAAAATCAAGAGAACTTGCGCGAGGGCGACTTGCTCGATTATGCGCGCCAAATCGGTCTCGACATGACCCGTTTTCGCGCCGATTTGGGATCGCCCAAGACGCTTGAAGCGGTCGAGAAATCGGTTGAAGACGCTAAAAGCATCGGCATTCACGGCACGCCAAGCCTGTTCGTGGACGGCCAGTTTCACGACAACCGCGAGGGAATGTGGGAGATGGCGCGACTTTTACCGCTCGTGGAACAGGCTTTAGCGGCATCGTGAAATCGGATGATGAAAGTTCTTCTCACCGGCCCGTCGGGACGCATCGGCCCGCATCTGGTCGCCCCGTTTAGCGCCCGTTATGACTTAAAAACCTTCGATTTGCCCGGTAAAGGCGCCGATTTCGAGGGCGATTTAAGCGCAATCGAACCGCTGCAAGGCGTGCGCCGCGCGATGCAGGGCGTGGAAATCGTGGTGCATCTGGCTGGAATCAGCGACGACGCGCCCTTTGTCGAGCAGATCGTGCCGGGCAACGTGGTCGGGCTATTCAACACGCTCGAAGCGGCGCGTCTGGAAGGCGTGCGCCGCGTGGTGTGGGCTTCCAGCGTGCAGGCCGTCGGGCGCAACCACAATGACCGCGATCTCCGCATCACGCCCGAAGATGTGCCCCATCCGCGCAATCTTTACGGCGTTTCCAAAGTCTGGGGCGAAACTCTGGGCCGTTTTTATCACGACAAACACGGCCTCGAATTCGTCGCCATCCGCATCGGCGCGTTTCAGCCTTACGATTCCGATTGGTTGAAGCGCGGCGTCTGCGAACCGATCTGGCTTTCGCCGCGCGATGGCGCGCAGATTTTCGAGCGCGCCATCGAAACGCCCGGCCTCGGATTTCTCGTCGTCAACGCGACTTCACGCACCTCGCGCCCGTTTTTGTCGCTCCAAAGTGCGCGCGATGCGCTCGGATACGACCCGCAAGACGACACGCGCGACTTCTATTCGCCCGAAACTTTCGACAGACAAAACGCACTTAAATGAGGGCGCCGCGCGCGACATCTCTCATTCCACGCAAAGTCGCTCCGAAATAAACCCATGAAATACCGCCTCCCTTTTCTCCCCAAATCTTTGCGTCTTTGCGTTTTTGCGGTTTGTCTGCTTGTGAACCCGTTTTCCGCGGGCGCCAAAGAAGTCCAAAATCACGGCGTCGTCTTCGAAAAATGGATCCGCGACACCTTTTTCGACGGCTACACGCCCAAATCCTACACCCAGAAATGGGATATTCCCGCGGGTGCCAATCTGCGTTTTGGCGGCGTGCCGGTCAATCCCAAAGCCACCAAATATCGCGCGCCGGTCGATCTGGGCGACGCTTTGCGTCAATACAAAATCGACGAGCCGTTCATTTTCGTCATCGGCTACTGGCAGCAGGAAGAACAGAAAAAACGCTTCGTCAACGTCGTCGCGGTGCGTCTCGAAGCGGCGCAATATCGCAAATTATGGGGCGACGTGACGCTTGAAGATCTGGAAAAGTTGGATGCCGTGATCAAAGAAACGCCCGATTACCAAGAAGCGCGAAAACTCGCGCAGGCGATGAAAAAAACCGCGCCCTTCAACACCTCGATCATCAAACTCAACCCGAAAATCGACTCCAAAACCCAGCGCCGCTTGCAGTGCAGTTTGAGTTTCAAAGACGTGTTCAAATTTCTCGCGCCAAACGCCGACCCGGCGATTCAAGAGCGGCCATTGCTGTGGGGCGTGCCAGTTTTACCGGCGTTCGATTCGCCGGCGCGGAGTTTTGGAAAAGCGAACCTCGCCGAGACAGAAAAGCCTTGATGTTTCGTCATAAATCAAGGCTTCCACCAGTCAGGTTCGTAAATGACGCTGAGGGGCATCCATTTGACGTGACCATCTAAGAATAGGTGGTTGTTACCGCCTTGATGCCAGGGCATTATGTCATTTTTGCGACGCAAATCTTCCATAGTGCCCTTCATATTTCTGGTGGTGCTGACACTTTTGCCTTTTCCATCCAGCAATAAAACAGTGGATGCTGGATGACGCACTCGAACCTCGTGAAGAAGATAGACGCGAGCGGAGTATGTTACAATGTCGTAGCTCCCATTATAATCGTCTTCTTCGGTTATGTTACCTATATCCATGTGATCACCTGTCGAGCATACCGGAGTTGAACGATACTCATATTCGGGTGCAGGATGAGATGGACAATAAAAAATGTTTGCGGCTTTGATGTAAGTTGGAAAGAAGCGATCGGGCCAGCCACATTTTAAAAGCGCACCATATCTATCATCGGGTGGATAAAAACGATTGGAATCGGAGACATATTGTTGAAATGCCAGCCCAATCTGGCGCAGGTTGTTGGCACAACTCGTCCGACGTCCCGCCTCGCGTGCTCGAGTAAAAGCCGGGAAGATGAGCGCGCAAAGAACACCGAGGATTCCAAGGACGATTAATATCTCTACGAGGGTAAAAGCGCGCGGGCGTTTTGGAAGACGCATCAAACCGCGTATCATCCTGGTGCCCCTGCAGCCGGCGTCCCAACCTTCGCCCCAATTTCGCGTTGTTGCCGCACCGCACTGATAATTTCTTGTCGCGCCTCTTCAGAGAGTTTTGCCAATGATGCATCAAGCAGAGATTCGGGAGGTGCACTCACGATAAAGGTGGCGCTGTTGGGTAAGCGCAGGGTGGCCACCAACGAAAATGCATCCTCGTCTGTCAAAGTCAGAGGTGCATTTTGAACGTGCAACACCGCGTCGTTCCACTGGGCGCCATTCGTGTTTAGATAACCCTGCAGATTATCCAAGGCGGCAATCGATTGGAGGTGAGTTTTGATCTCTTGTTGCAGATTTTCTGGCAAGCTGGAGAATGGAACCCCTTTCTTTTTGGCATTGAGCAGGGTTTGTTCACCAATCTGTCGCACGATCCGTAGAGCTATATCGGAGGCGCCGTTTTCAGTCGGGTGATCGAAGTCATACAAAACGCGCCCCGCTGCGAAGATTACGCTCGACGGGTTGCCCAATGGAACCAAACCGTCAACGGTTGAACCTTGCGGCACCAGAGAAGCGAATCGAGAACCATTTTCCTGGCGTTTCCAAGACAAACGATAAAGTCGGGAAAGTGAAGCCAGCACTTCCTCAATAGGGAGATTGTGAATGCGGGCTGTGACCTGAGCATCCAGGTTGGCAACATCGGCATCGAGTTGCAGGACAACGCCACCCTGCTTCGCCAATTCCTTGACGAACTCAGTTAAAGGGGCATGGCGCGCCCTCAAATTGATGATGCCGGGCTGACCTTCTGGCGGTGTGGTTGCCACTCCGTTGCTTTCCAACACAACGGGTTGATCGGCTTGTGCTTCAGTTTCATCAGCAGTGCTCTCCCTTATGTTTCTTTGCACTGCCGGAAGCCCAAAGGCGGTTCCACCGCTCCGGTTTGAAGCGACACCGGACACAATAAGTTGGGCTGGATTAGTTAAGTCGGCGTTGACCGGCTTGGACAGAGTGAGACGACCCTTTCCCCAGCCATCCCCTAACCACAACGAGTAGTCAGGCTTTTTCGAACTCGATAGTGCTCTAACGCGTGCGAGAACTCTATCGCGTAAAGCTGGAGGCAATGTCGAGATAGGCAAATCTTTAGAATAGTTGGCCGTGGCGACAATACCTTCCTCTCGCAAATAGTTGGAAAGTGAAACCGCTAATGGATCGCCGGGAAATTTTGCAAGCTCGTAGATAGATGCGGAGCTTAAAAGTTGCGCGGGCACCGGATCGGTTGGAACTGTTGGTTTCTCTCCCGTTTCCAAAAGTTGCCTGGCTACTCGAAGAGTATCGCCGGCTGGGGGCGCCTTGCTCACAATGATCGTGTTCGTGTCGCGTTGCTCCCATAACAAATCGAAATTGTGTTCCAACAAACCCCAGAGTTGATCCAACCTCATCGAATGATCGTAAGAAAGGGATGCTTTCTTGCTCAATCGGGACGCGTCCACAATGATCGTCTTATCGCTTGCTTCAGCGATCGAGAGCAGAGCATCACTCAGAGAAGCATCGCTGATTGTTACTTCACCTAAAGAGTTGAGAAAAGGACTCTTTTGACTGAACAAGGGTCTAATAAACGATTTCCTGGTATTGCGGGCTAACGCAGATATTTGTTGAGAAGTGAGTGGAATGACTTCGGTTGGAGCGGCACATGCAGAGTTTTCGCCACGCGCGCCGTCCCAAATCAGCAAAATTGACAACAATGCCAGTGTGGTGCAAGGAAAATACTTTTTCATGAGTTGGAATTTCCAAAAATGCTATGGATTAAGTTCATCCACCGGTCAGTGTGCCTACGGATGCATTCTGTGTGGCGCTTGCAGTTCCCGACGGCGCGCCACAATTAGCGCTTAGGCTGAGCTGGATATCCACAGCGGCACTCGGCTTCCAAGACCCTGCAACGGTTGCGGACAAAGTTTTTGACGGGCCAGACCGAAGGTCGCTTTGGTTTACGGGGACTCCGTCAAACCTTGTATCACCGAGGAAAATGTCTGATTGCCCATAGGGTTCGCCCCATATTTCACCGGCAGCTTCACCAAAGGCATCATAAGCCGTCAAAGAAATATTATTACCCCCTTCGATTAGAGTGCTTCCGCCAGCAACCCCGAGAGTAATGTTAGCGTTGATGTCAACAGAGGCAGCCGGTGCGATTGCGGTAAAAGGCGAAGGGTTGCCTTGTCCTTGCCACACCCAAACGGCTTGAATGTAATTATCCGATTCGGCGACGCGGGCTCTGGCGTATGAACTGTTCGCGGTCGCATCTACACCAGCGCTCAAACTCTGCTGGGCGCCGGAAAAACTGCCCGATGAGGATCCGGTGGCTCCAACCTCTACAGTCACGGGAGGCACTGATTTTTGGCGGTTCCCTTGTTGGTCTGGAACGTTGAGCGTGATTGGGTCGCCCCACTCAGAAAATGTAGTGACACCATATTGCACGTAATCTGCACGCGCTTCTCTCGGAAACAGACAGGTGACAGCCGCAATCAGGGCCACCGTCAAACAACAGGACTTTACAACCACTTTTTTGGTTAGCATATCGAAGCCTTCGAAATTTATTTCGCTGTTTTCCAGCGATATCACCATCTTAACAGACGAGATCTAATATCTGCAATAAAATTTTTTGTTTTTGGGGTGTAGAATTTTACACTGCCATTTACGGTGGCTCCATGCCTGAAAAAAGCCCTCGCATCAAGGCATTCGAGGGCTTGTTCATTTGGTGGATTCACCAACTCAAAGACTTGATAAACGCATCCGCTTCGGCTTCATAAGTGTGAAACGGGTTGCGCAGTTCGAGATGGCGGTCTTTATCGACGCGCACCCAATCCCAGTCGATGAGATAGCGGCCCCATTTGTGTTCGATGAGCTGTGCGATCACCGCGGCGCGGCCTTTGGCGCGCGTGTTTTGCGGCGGATACAGCACGGCGCGATTGATGTCGGCGTCGCTTAAAACGCGGTGCGCTTCGCCGATTTCTTCGAGTCCGTAATACAAACTTTCGCGCTTGTTGATGTTGTGGTATTCCAAATCTAAAGAATGTAAAACATCGTCGCCCCATTTGGCGCCTTCGCTTTCCATATAATCGAGCAGAAGTTGTTTCTTAGCGACCCAATCGAGATGTTTATTGAGTTTCATCGGATCTTTTTCTAAGTTGTCCAACACCCACTCCCATTCGCGCAAGGCTTCATCGGTTTGATCGTCTTTGCCTTTCAAATGGGTTTTTCCGGCTTCGAGATAAAAGCGCTGTAAATCGACCGAACTGACCGTGCCGCCGCCGGTGCGTTTCACATTCCATTTCAAAGATTCGTCGCGCGAAACACCTTTTAAGGTCGCTAAAGCATCATCTAAACGCACCTCATTGGGCACGACTTTCATATCCAGCAAGTCGAGAACGATACACGTCGTAGCGATTTTAAGCCACATCGCGTATTCGTTCATGTTCGGCTCACCGTAAAGCACGTGCAAACGGTGCAAATCGGAATAATCGTAGTAAGAATCGCGTTTGGGATTGATGATGGCGCGGTTGAATCTCACCCGCGAGGAAACCGTGTTGACGATGTGATCGGCGCGCTGCGAGAGTTGAAAATCGACCGAATCGTCGATTTCCACTCCGTAAAAATCGGCGACCCACATGGTATCGACTTCGTGTTCGCCGACGTTCATGATGTTGCGGCGAAAATCGTGGCGATTGAGTTTGTGGCCGCCAACTCTGCCGACGCCCGCGAAAATCTGGCGCGTCACCAGAAACGGCATCAATAAAGAAAGCGAACCGCGAAAAGCCGACGCCGAAATATCGACCAGGTAATTTTCATGGCAGCCGAAAGTGTGACCGCCGAAATGGTCGATGGAGTTGGCGTAAAACGCGACATCGTCGCTGAGTTCGAGGTCATCGAGCAGATCTTGCAAAATCACCCGGCCCGCGCGGTCGAAAGCCACGACATCGCGCCACGTCGTGCATTCGGGCGTCGCGTATTCCTCGTGCGAGCCGACGGCATCGACATAGAGGCGCCCGCCGTTGGCGAGAAAACCGCCGGAGCGCGCCGGTTCAAAGGCGTAATCGCGGGCGTGCATATCCAAAAGTCCGAGACGACGACGCAAAAAGGCGTGATCTTTGACGGCTTCGACGATGCGCTCTGCCGATCCGCGTCCACCGAAGCGGTCTGTCCGCACCATGCAGCCAAATTCGGTTTCAATTCCAACGATGCGTTGTTCCATAATTCACCACAAAAAAGGATAGCCACAAAAAGGCACAAAAGACACACATTTGGGCATCCCGGCCCTTATTTTTGTGTTTTTGCGCCTTTTTGTGGCTATCGAAAATCATTCGATTTCACTCGCCGTCAAAAGCCGGAATTTCGATTCGCGCGGCGTCTGGCGCTCCAAAATCGCGGCCTCGATTTCGCCGGTTTTGAGCGCTGCTTCGAACGGATCGCCGTCGCTTTCGCCGTCCTCGTCGTCCCCTTTGCGGCTCGAAAGCCCGGCGGCAAACGCTTCGCGCGCGCGAATTAGGGCGGTTTTGAGATCCGGCACATCGGAATAAGCGGCGAGTTTTTCGCGCATCGCTGCTTCGGCCAAATCGCTTCCGGCGGCGATGGCAAATCCGGCGTGATTGGAAAATTCGCCATCGTAATTGAGAACGAAAAACTGGTCTTTGTCGGGCGTTTTGCCGATTTCGACGAACAAAGCGCGCATCACGTTGGGCGTCGTCATCGGATCGCCGAAAGCGCGTTTGAGCGGCGGAGAAATCGCAAATCCGACCAAACGTTGAATCGAAACGTCGTCCGGCGAGCGCGAAAAGCCTTCCTGATGCGCGAAATCAATCGAAGCGAGGCGCACCGCTTCGACATCGGCCTGATTGCCAAGCGCACAATACATGAGTTGGTCGTAAATCTCGAAAACTTTGCGCTGGGTGCGCTTCACGGTGAAGAGTAGCGCGCCGCCGTCATAAGAGATGCCCACGACCGGCATTCCCGATTTGAGGCGCTCTTCGACATATTCGGCGCGGTGCGCGATGGATTGGTTGAAATCGTAGGGAGAATACATTTTTGTTGAGTTGAGATCAGTTTCAGCCGCCATTTAAAGCGACGAAGCGGATTTGGCCGTCGCCGCCGACTTCGGCGCGAAACACTCGCACTTGCAGATGGATTGGCCACGCGAAAATCCGCAGCAGTTCGATCACATCGGCGTCCTGCGCGGCATTGATTTGCGCGGCGCTGTGGCCCGGCAACTTGCGTTTATAATCGGCGCAAGCGGCGGCTTCGGGGCCATCGGGCGCGGCGCCGTGAAAAATCAGAAAAAGTTCTTCGACGCCGTGCGCCGAAATTAAAAACTGGGTTTCGCGCCGCAATTGGTCGTGGCGAATCAGTTCATAACCGCTCGACGCGAGCGCGCCCGGCCCGCCGGGAACGAAGAGGCGGTCGTAATGCGAAATGCCGCGCGATTGGAGAAATTCGTCCAAGTTTTCCTGCAAACGTCCATCGGAACACGCGACCACCAAAATCCGGGGCCGCGCGTCATTCCACGGAGTTTGGCAGATATAATCGCTGTTTTGGGCGCGATAAAGCTCTTCCGAGGGCGCCGAATTTTGCATCGCGGGCATTCGCATCGAGAAGTTTTAAACCGTGTCGGCGGGGACGCGCTCCACGGCGACGTTGACGCGTTCGGGCGCGATTCCATCGCGCATTTGCTCTAAAACTTCCTGCAACTGGCCTTCGTTGAGGTTCAAAATCCCATCGCGCGTCACGGCTTTGGCGCTGGGCGCGATTTTGGCGTAACCGCCGGTCGCGGCGTCCAAATCGGCGGCGATGTCGAGCAAAACCAGGCATTCGCGCAGCGCGGTTTGCAAATCCATCTCGGCAAATGGGCCTTTGGTGCGCGTGATGTAGTCGAAACTGCCGCGAATCGGCGCACTTCCCGACCCTGCCGCCGAAAAATCGGTCGATTCGAAGCGCGCGCCCATCGGATCGAAAGCGTAGATGTGCGCCTCGTCGTTCACGGTGTCATAGGCCGACAAAACCGGCACGAAAGTGCCGATGCCTTGCAGCGCCATCGGCAGGTTTTGCACCAGGGCTTTGGTCATTTCGGCCAATTTGCCTTCCAGACTCATCGGCTGAAGCTGCGAGCGCGAATAGTATTTGAAAGAGTGGCGCAGGTAGCGCGCGATTTCGATGGCTTTGGCGAAACTGCCGGAAATCGAGACCAAAGTGTGGTCATCGAGCGAAAGAATCTTTTCGCTCCGGTCATACATGATCGCCATGCCCGCTGTCGCACGCCGGTCGGCGACGTTGAGGACGCCATCTTTATATTTCACGGCGATAACCGTGGTGCCGTGCGTGTCGAAACTGGGAGAAACGAGGGAAGAAACCACGTTTTGCGAGATTTCGGGCGTTGGCAGCGAGACCAACTTGGAAAAATCGCCCATCGCATTGAAATTGAGACTCATATGGAAAGAGAGCCACAGATAGACACGGATGGATTCACAGAGAAAACACAGATTTTCTTTTTGGATTATCTGTGTTTTCTCTGTGAATCCATCCGTGTCTATCTGTGGCTAAAAAATCACTGTCCGCTACGTTGGCGATAGCGTTTGGCTTGTTCGGGATCGACGCGCTTCATGCGGTCGAGGATGTTCTTGGAATCGGGGCGTTTGACGCCGGGTTTGGTTGGCCCGTCGCCATCGCCGCCGGGACGCGGCATCGGATCGGAGGGCAGTTGACGGCGCCCGGTTTCGTCGGCTTGGAAAATCGTCATGGGAAAACTCCTGCGCTATTTGATGTGGGAATGGAAGCGAACTCGAAACGGTTGCGATTCGAAAGGCTTCAGGCGCTTTCAGACGCGAGGCTAAAGGCGCGGTTTCGTGCGCGCTGTTGCAAATTTCGGGCGCTAAACGCCAACTTTAAGGCCAGAGCTTTGCCAAACTCGCGCAAAATGACCGATTCCGCTTTGCAGCCACCGGAAAAGAGCCGCCTTTCCCCCGAATTTTGCCGCCAATTTGGGCGCGCGATTTTGCTGGTGGCGATTCTTCATCTCGCCTTTCAACTTTCGATCTGGCTGCCGCTCAACTGGAATCGCACTGACCGCGACCGCGACCTCATCGTCTATTACGACGCCGCGATGCGCCTCAAAAACGGCGAAGCGCTCTACCAACTCTGGCCGGGTTACACGCCCGCACTGCTCCCAACGCGTTTTTTCTATCCGCCGCCGTTTCTTTTGCTGGCCAGACCACTCGTCGAACTGCCGTTTCTCTGGTTTTGCCGAGTGTGGTATACGCTGCTTTTGCTCGGATTCTGGACTTACGCCGCGACGCTGGGAAAATTAGCGAGCGGAAAATGGAGTTGGCGCCCGACTTTGATTGCCGGCCTCGCCATCGGACTTTATCCGCCCACTTACGTCGCGCTCGGCTTCGGCAACTTCGAGCCGGTGATGTGGGCGTGCTACGGCCTCGCGTTTTCGACCCGTTTTCGCGCCGTTCCGCTCGCATTTGCGGCGATGATGAAACTGCATCCGATCTGGGCCTTGTTTTTAGTGATTCAAAACGAAGGCAAACGCGCGTTTCTCTCGGCTTCGACGATTCTCGCCATCGGTTTTGGACTCGGAATCTGGCTCTGCGGCGTGCAAAACGCCTTGCAGTGGTGGCCCGCGACTTCGACCGTTGTCTCGCAGGGCACTTTTTTCGACGGCAACGTCTCCATCTCTTTCGCCGTTTTGCGAATCTTGAGACTTTTAGGCTGGAACTACGCCGGTGGCCCGCTTCCGGTTTGGGCGCGCGCTTATTTGTCGCTCACCGCACTTCTCGCGCCGCTTTTGACGGTTGTTTTGAGCCGCAAAAAACCGCTCGAACTGCGCCTCGCTCTCACCGCCAGCGCCACGATTTTGTTTTCACCGCTGTGCTGGACGATGTATATTCCCCTGCTTTTCGCGCCCGCCGCGATTTGGTATCGACAAAAAACCCGCGCATGAAATCTTCTGCCTTGCCATAAGACGGATTTTGCCTTATACCTCGATATTCGATGCACATCGCATCAGGAGGCAGCAAATGCAGCGAGAACTTCTCAAGGGCAACGTTCCGGCGCTGATTCTGAGCGTTTTGAAGAGCGGCGGTTTGCACGGCTACGCCATCGCGCGCGAAATCGAGCGGCGGTCGGGCGGCGTGTTGGAGTGGAAGGAAGGCACGCTGTATCCGGCACTCCACGCGCTCGAAAAAGACGGATTGATCGTCGCGCAGTGGCAGCAAAACGAGCGCGGCCCGTCGCGCAAGGTGTATGCGCTCACGCCCGAAGGCGAAGCCGATTTGAAGCGGCGCAGCGCGCTGTGGAGTCAATTTTCGCGCGCGGTGAACGATGTTTTGGGGACTTCGCCCAGGGAGAACGCCGATGAAACCCGTTGAAATCACTTTGGCGACTTATTTGGAACGGCTCGCCGCGCAATTAGGCGATGTGCCACTGGCGCGCCGCGCGGAAATTTTGGACGAGACCAAATCGCATCTCGAAGCGATGATCGCGGCGCGGCGCGCCGATGGAATGGACGAAAACGAGGCGTGGCGCGACGCGCGAAATGCTTTTGGCGAGGCCGAAACGATTGGGCGCGAATTGGCGCGGGAATGGAATCGCGCACCACGCGTGGAAAAAGTTGGGACGCCGCTTTCGAAGCGCGAAAAACTATGGATGTTCGCGCGTCCAACAGCGCTGTTTCTTCTTTTCTATGGATTTTTTTCGTTGATGGATGGGGTGCGCGCTCAGAGCCGTCAAGGGGCTGATGCACTTTATACGCTCATCACGTTCGGTTGTGGGGCTGTGGGCTTATGGCGGTGGCGGCGAGCGGGGGGCAAGTGGACTTCAACAACAATCGCGGTTGTGGCTCTTTTCATCTTGGGATGGCTATGGGTTTACTCCGGCCTCTTCGATTCACCATTACGCAGTCCTTTCTGGTCTGCCATTCCTACAATTTTTATTTTCGGAATGATTATTGTTTTATGCGTCGCCTATGCAGGAGTTAAACGCACGAACAGAACAGCTTTCCCCTGGCGCCAAACGCCACAATACCGTCAAAATCCCATCAAGGCGGAGGAACTATATCGATTAAGTCCAAGAATTCAGTTGGTATCGATGACAATGACAGGTTGCCTATTGTGGCTATTACTGGGTTGGAAGTATTTCGGATTTGCTTTTGCGGTGGGCTTCTGTGTTGGGGAAATCGCATTAGCTTATCTTTATGCCCGCTGGCTCGACAGAAAAATTTCCTGATTTTTCACTCGCCAAAAACATCCCGCAAACTCGTCGCGCCCTCAATTTTTGCCACTAATTCCGCGAAATCGCCCTCTTCGGGCAACGCGAAACGAAAATTGCCTTCGCTATCTTTGGCTTCGCCGCCACCCCACGAAATCGCCTCGATTTGCGAGCCGAATTTGGCCGCAATCGCGCCGCGAAGCGCGGCGCGGGTGTTGGTTGGAGCCTGTGTCCGCGCTGCCTCAATTTCCTCTTCCGTGACCAGCGTTCTCATCGCGCCGCTTTCGACTAAACCGGCATACAAACCGGCTTCGGGATCGACGTTGTGATAGGCCAGATCCAAACTTTGCAGAAACTCTTTATCTTTTTTCCAATCCAACTCCTCGGATTCGATGAATTGGTCTAACAAACTCTTTTTCGCGGCCCAATCGCATCGGTCAAAAGCATCGAGCGGGTTCTTTTCCAGAATATTTAATATCTCGTTCCATTCGCCGAGAACCCATTCGCTGCCCGCTAAATTTAATGATTTGGCACCCGCTAAGTAACCTCGCTGCACTTCGATAGCGGATACATTGCCACTCTCGCCTTCGATGTTCCAGGCGTAAGTTTCGTCGCGCGAAATCGCTTTGATGGCTTTCACGCTGTCGCGGAGCGGGTTGGGGTTTTCCCAGCCGCTTTCAGTCAGAGCCGCGACCAAATTGGTAGTTCCGGCGCGCATCGCAATCGCCCATTCGCTGAGATTGGCGTCGCCCGCGATGACGTGCAAGCGCCGAAAACGCCGCGCGTCGCCGTGCGGTTCGTCGCGCGTGTTGACGAGCGGACGATTGGAAAGCGTATCGACCGATTGCAACACACTGAAGAAATCCGCGCGCTGCGAAAGTTGAAAATCGCACTCCACTCCGCGCTCTTCGCATCCAACTTTTCCCGCGCCGCAAAATATGATCCGCGTCGCCAGAAACGGCGCGAGGTTTTTGACGACGGCATCCCAGGAAACCCGGCGCTGAATCAGATAACTTTCGTGACTTCCGTAACTCGCGCCATGAAAATCGGTGTTGTTTTTCCAGATTTCCACGACTTTTCCGATCTTTTCACCATAAATCCGCGCGCACTCCAAAACAATGCGTTCTCCGGCTTTATCATGTGCCACCAAACTTCTTAAATCGGCGCATTCGGGTGTTGCGTATTCGGGATGGCCATGATCGTTGTAAAGTCGCGCACCATTTGTCAAAATATGATCGCAGCGATCTTCTTGAGGTGAGGCCGCGCGTTCGCCGGGACGGTCGAACTGGGCATCGACGGTATCAATAGTGAGGCGCTCGACATGAAAACCACGCTGGTCGTTGCGCGGGTCTTCGGAACGGTAATTCCACGGCGCCGCAAAGGGTTTATTAGTTGCATTGTAAGACTTGATAACTTCGCGCGAGGCTTTAATTAAGTCGGAAGTATCGCCGCCTTCGACGGTGATGCCATATTCGGTTTCAAAACCGAAAAGTGATTGAAAAGAAGACATATTTAGAAGTTAGAAGTTAGAAGTTAGAAGTTAGAGCCATTTGTTCTCCAACTTCTATTTTCTAACCTCTAATGGACAGCCATTGTAGCAGTTCGGCGAGCGGTTTAGAATTCAAAATATCTTTGGCCTCGCACCACGCGCGCCGCGCCGTTTGCACACCGAAATGCAAGTTTTCCAGCATTTTCGGACTGTGCGCGTCGGTGTCGATACACAGCAAAACTCCCGCCTCGCGCGCGGCGAAAGCGTGTTCGTCCTTCAAATCGAGGCGCTCCGAGGCGTTGATTTCCAGCGCTTTACCATGATTTTTTGCGGCTTCGATGAGCGCCGCGACATCGACATCATAAGGCGCGCGCACGCCCAGAATTCGGCCTGTCGGGTGGCCGATCACATCGACGTGCGGGTTTTCGATGGCGCGCACCATGCGCGCGGTCTGCTCGGCGAGCGGCAAATTGAAGCCGGAATGCACGCTGCCGACGACGATATCGAGTTCGCTTAAACATTCGTCGTCCAAATCCATCGTCCCGTCGCGCATGATGTCGCATTCGATGCCACGCAAAATTTTCAAATCGGGAAAATCGGCCTGAATTTCCGCGATTTCTTCGGCCTGTTGCCGCAATCTTTCCGCATTGAGACCATTCGCCATCGCCAAGGCTTTGGAATGATCGGTGATGGCGTAATATTCATAGCCGCGCGCCCTGGCTAACTCCGCCATCTGGCGAATCGAGGCGATGCCGTCGCTCCACGTTGTGTGAGTGTGCAGATCGCCGCGAAGCTGTTTTTCGGTCAGTAAATCGGGCAGTTTCCTGGCGCGTGCGGCTTCCCATTCGCTTTGGCCTTCGCGCAGTTCGGGCGGAATGAAATCGGCGCCCAGCGAATTATACAGCGCTTTTTCGTCGGCGAAATTTTCAGTGGCAAGGTTTTGCGTGTGCGCCGCGCTTCCGGTGCGGAAAAACAGTTCCGAGCCAAAACGCGCGGGCGGCGCAACTGAAATTTCGACTTCAATGCCCGGCGCCGCGCGGCCTACGATGCGATTTTCCTCGCGCGCGGTGATTTCCATCACGATTCCCAACTCCCCAAACGCCGCCAAAACCGGCGCCGCGTCGCCGGATTTCGCCACGAAATTGAGATTTCCAACCGTATCGCAGCCGCGCCGCAGACTGCCCGCGATTTCAATCTCGGTGTCGGGCAGTTTTTCGCGCATCTGCTCCAAAATCCTGTTCCCCAAAACCTGCGCGGTTGTGATCGGCATCCGCGTGGAAAGTTCGCTCAAACGGCGTAGGCCGGTTTTCAAATTCTCGATGGTTTTGGCGCCGAAACCGGCGACGCCGTTCAAACCGTCGTTTTGGAGCAGTTCGGCGAATTTCGGCAGCGAATCGACGCCTTTTTCGCGCCACAAGAGCGCGACTTTTTTTGGCCCCAAACCCGGCACGCGCAAAACCTCCAACAGTCCCGCCGGAAACTCCGCTTTGAGCTTTTCGAGCATTCTCACGCGGCCCGTGGCCAGAAATTCGGTGGTTTTGGCGATGGTGGCGAAGCCCAGGCCTTCGATTTCGTCCAATTTTCCCGCTTCGGCGGCGGTTTCGATGGGCGCGGGATAATCGAGAATCGCTTCGGCGGCGACGCGGTAGGCGCGCACTTTGAAGGAGTTTTCGCCCTCCAATTCGAGATAATCGGCGAGTTCTCCGAACATCTGCGCGACAGCGGCATTTTGCATAGCTTTCAGGTTACAAGTTTTTCAGCGAATAAATTCGCTGAAAACGCCTTGCTATACTGTCAGTCACGCTCCGTGGCGTGCCATTTTATGTCTGTTTCGCCCGTTTCTTCGCCCCTGCCGCTTTTGTTTGGCAAAGCGCGTCGCCCGCTCGGTTGGCAGGGTTACACCACCGAAGTGCCCGAAGGCTGGAATCCCGGCAAATACTCCGGCACGCGCGCGCGCGGCGATTTGCGCGTCGATGACGAAAACGGGATGCGCCTTGAACTGCGCTGGGAGGAATCGCAAAAAACGCCCGATGTCGAAAAAAGCGTCGCCAATTTCCTGCAAACTTTGCAAAAAGACGCCAAAAAACGCAAGAGCGCTTTTCAGATCGTGGAAAATCCGCATATCGTCTCGCGCGGACGCAAAAAGAAGGAACAGGTGACGAGTTTCGGCTGGATCGGCGAGGCCAAAAGCGAGGCGTCGTGCGGTTTTGGCGCGGCGTGGTTTTGCCCGACCTGCGACCGGGTGACTTTCGCGCACATCGTTGGACAGCCGAACGAAAAAGTCGCCAAAATCGAGCGCCTGGCGCAGGAAGTTCTCGGCCCGCTCGAATGTCACGGCGAAGGCGGTTGGGATTCTTGGAGTTTTTTCGATCTGCAAATCGAGATTCCCAGCGAGTTCGAATTGGGCCGCGCGCAGATTTTGCTTTCCAAAATCGAGATGGAATGGGTCAGAAAGCGCCCGGTGGGGCTTTATGGCTGGGGCCGACGCGCCGAGCGGCTCAAATTGTGGCGTTTTCCCGCTGCGAGCGCGCTGCTCTCCGATATTCAACTCGAAGACTGGACGCGCTTCAATTTGCTCAATACCCACAAACAACTCGTTTATCCTAACCCCGCCGAAGCGGGGCGCGTCAACGGGCACGACGCACTCATTTATGGCGGAAAAATCAAGGATCCGCGCCAGGCGGTTCCGGTGTGGTTTTTCGATAAGTTGCTGCGCCGCGTCACACCAAAACCGATTTTGCACGTCTGGGATTGCCCGCTTTCCAACCGCATCTGGGCCTTGGAAAGCGAGGTTTCCAAGGCGAATTTGCACGTCGGGCGCCAGGCGCTGGATTCTTTGCAGTGCCATTGAAAGCAGCGAATTCATCGCGCTTTTCCGTCGTGGTCAAGTGCTTTGGTAGCGGCGGCCTCCGTGCCGCCACAAAGCCACTTGACCACGACCTGCTTTTCTCACTTGCCGGGACAATTTCATCCAAATTTTCTTTTCCATCATGAATTTCGTCCGTAATTTTTGCCCCATCTTCACAAGTTTGTTGCTGGCTAGCGCCGCGCGCGCGCAGCAAACCGATTTTCTGGCCGCGCCTCAGACCTCCAATGCGGCGGAGCGAATCGGCGCGCCGGTTCGCGCGCGCATTTCGCAGGGCCGCGCCTTTTACGATGCGGGCGATGAGCGCGCGGTGGGGATGCTGCGCGAAGCCTCGCAAAGCGCGCTCGCGGCGCTCTCCCAAGTTGCCGGCATCAATCCGCTCGCGCCGGGCGCCAAAGCCTTGCCCGATGACGCCGTGACCGCGAATCTGGCGCAAAGCGCGGGCGAAGCGCATCTTTACTGGGGTTTGGCCGCCGACCGTTTCGCGCGCCGTGACGAATCGATCACCGCGCTTTCGCGCGCCGTCAGATTGTCGCGCGCGGTGCCGGGCGCGACGCTTGACAACGGGCTGTTGCGCCGCGACGCGACGCTGGAACTGGGCCGCGTTTTGCGCGCCGGGCTGCCTCTGGTGGCGCCCGATGACGCGCTCGATGCCATCGCCGCCATCGCGCACGGCGGGCTGTGGAAGCCCAAGCGTTTCACTTTCGACGCCGCGCCGCTTTCGGGCGAAATCGGCGGGAGTCCGCTGCCAAAAACCGAGTTTTTGGTGACCGATGGCAAAGTTTTTCCGCCCGTCGCGCCCGGAAGCGGGGATCTGTCGCGCATTCCGCCCTATTACGCGAGCGTGCCGGTCGAACGTTTGCCCGCTTCGCTGCAAATCGACAAAATGGTCGCCGGATACGAACGCCAGACCAGCGGCCCCAACAAAGGCCAGTGGCGGCAGGTGGCGCGGGTTTTTTATGCTTCGCCGTTTTTGACCAGAGATAAACGCGACGATTTGCCGCGCGCGCGCGCTTTGTGCGAGCAGTTTTTGCGGGTTCACGCGCTTTTCGCCGACGCGCTGGGCGCGACCAATCTTTTCACGCGCGGCGACCGCGAAGAAGGCGTGACGACGCTGTGGTTGCTTGAAGTCTCGGCGCTGTGGCCCGAAGACGACGACGATCCTGCGGTTTTGGCGCAACTCGGCGCCAAAATGCCCGGCGTCAACACCGGCGCCGAAAAAACCGCGACCGAGCCGCTCACTACGGCGATTTCGCTGCCGTGGCAGGCGCTGCCGTGGCAGGCGCTGGCGGGCCAGGTCGAAAGCAGCGGCGGTGAAATCATGTTTTGGAAAGCGCCGCTCGCGCGCCCCGAAACCGAATGGCTGCGCGAGATTTTCCACGAATACGGCCACGTCGCGCTGCCGCCGTTTGGTGGTTTTCGCCCGCCCTTGGAGCCTTATGGCAACGGCGTGATGGGCGAAACGCTCGGCCAGATGTGGGCCGCGCAGACGCCGGAGCGTTTCGGTCTTTCCGGCGCCACCAGCGCCGATTTGACGGCTCACGTTCGCAATCAGGCGCTTCCCGCCCTGCAATTTTTCCTCAAATGCGGCCCAAATTCGCCGCTGCGCGCGTCGGGAAGCCGCGAGGGCTGGCGTTATATGCAGGGACTCACCACTTATCTGGAGCGCGTTTACGGCGCCAAAATGCTGGGCCGCGCCCTGACTCCTCTCGCCAATCGCGCCTCGACGGTGAGCGACATCGCCACGCGGCGCGCGCTGTTCGATGCGCGCAACCTCTTCGATTCGCTCGATTACAACTGGCGCAACTGGGGCGGCAAAACCATGCCGATTTATCTGTCGGGCGCGCTCTCCATTCCGCGCAGTGCGCCGGCTTTAATCGCGCGCGAAAATGCGCTTCTTAAGGCCGGATCGCGCACGGGTGCGCTGCTTTATGTGCCGCGCGGAACGGAAAGTCTGCGCGTCGAAGGCGCGCGCGGGTTGCGCGCGGTCGGTTTGCCTTTCGCGGTGCAGGGTAATGCGCTGCGGATTTATTTCGGCGGCAAAAGCGGCTGGCAGAGTTTTTCGCTGCTCGCCAATACCGACACCCGCATCGGCGCGGCGCGTTTCGAAAAGAAGTAGCGGAAGTTGGATTCTCCGCCGCGAATCAGATTTCCCAACGCCGCTCATGCGCCCGCTTATCAGTTTTTTCGCCGACACCTTTGCCAATGATAAATCGCCCCGCGTTCGCGCGTTTTTGGCGCTGATTTTCGCGCTTCATCTCACGTTTTCGCTGTTTTTCGTTGGGGCGATTCCCACCCACGGTGGCCCGGATGAAAGCAAACATTTCGCTTATGTGCGTCAGTTGGTCGAAGATCACGCTTTGCCGGTTTTGACCGACCCGCGCGCCACCACCGATTCGCGCACCGGCGCCATCGCCCAGCATCCGCCGCTGACTTACCTGGTCGCGGCGCCGTTTTATGCCGCCACGCGCGGTCTGGGAGACAAAAACTGCGAGCGGGTCTTGCGCCTCACCGCGGTGATGTGGGCCGTTTTGACGCTGATTTTTAGCTGGCGGTTGCTGCGCGAAAATTTCCCCGACCAACTCGCTTTGTGCCTCGCGGCGCTCTCTTTTGCGGCGCTGTTACCGCATTTTTTGCTGCTTTCGAGCGCGTTGAACAACGACGGGCCGCTGATCTGTTTTTCGGCGGCTTTTTTGTGGCGATGGACGCGCCTGTGCCGCGAAAAAGGCGATTTCCGCGATTGGGCGCTGCTGGGCGTTTTGTGGGGTCTGGCGCTGCTCTCCAAAGCGACCGCGCTGCTTTATATCGCGCCGGTTTTCCTGGTTTTAGCCTTCCAAATCGCGCGCAAAACGCGCTCGTTTGCCGATGGCGCGCGCGCACTCGGCGCTTTTGCGCTTCCCGGCCTTTTGCTGGGCGGTTGGTGGTTTGCGCGCTTTTATTTCATGATCGGGCGGATTCAGCCGATTCCCGATTTCGCCGAATACAAGCCGCTTTTGCTGTCCGGCCCGCTGGATTTGATTTTCAACCCCAACGCGCCGATTTTGGTGGGCCGTTTTCTCGCGGGCGCGATGCGTTCGATCTGGGGCCAGGTCGATTGGTTTTTCGCGCCCGCCCAGCGCGACGCGATGAATCAGGGCTTCGAATTTTGGCCTTCGCTGTGGGGGCCGACATTGCCCGCGCCCGCGCTTTTCCCGCTGACTCTGGCGCTTTATCGCGTGGCCGTCGTCGCCACCGTCGTGGCCGCGCTCGGCCTCCTCATTGGCTTCATCAAACGCCGTTTTGAAGCGCCGCTGCGACTTCTCGCGCTCTTTTTCGGCTTGCTTTATGCGGCGCTGGCGGCCTACACGCTCTTCAAACACCCCGGATTTTTCGAAGGCGGGCGCTATCTTTTGCCCGCCCTCCCCGCGACAGCGGCGCTGTGGGTTTTTGGGATGGGCTTTTGGATTCCGCGCCCGAAACAAAAATGGCTCGCGCCCGCGCTGCTGCTGTTTTTCACGCTGTGGAACATTGGTTGCGCGGTCAATTTGACGCAGGTTTTGGTGCCGCTCTACGCGCCCAACGGCTGATTTGCGCGGCGATGGCGCGATTGGTTACCATCTCCTCATCGCGCTGCCAAGCGGCGTCCCGAAACTGCGAATTTCCCAGAGGAGACTCCGATGAATCGACCATTTTTTGTAGCTGCTTCGCTACTGTTGGGCGCCTCGCTGCGCTCAACGGGCGCGATTGCCCAACCCAATGTCGCTCCTGACGCCAAACCGCGGATGCCCAGCTTTTCCGTCGCGGAATTGGAAGAGTTCCTGGACGGGCGCACCCTGCTGACTCTCGATCTCCAAAACGCCACGCTCGAACAAGTCGCGGCGGCTTTGGGCGAGTCTTCGGGTCAAAAAATCACCGTGCGCCCGACGCGCGAGATTTCCGTGATCCGGCGCGAGGGAGCGCCGCCTTTCACGCCCCCACCGGTGCCACTTTTCACCTTATCCACTTCCCAGAAACCGTTTTGGGAAGCGCTGCGCGCCCTGCAACTCGACGCGCGCCGCGCGGCTGAAACAGCCAATGCCCTCGATCCCCAACCCGGATTTTCGCGCCGTCCCGTGCCCCATTCGGTCGGTTTGCAACCCAACTTGCAGGAAGGCTGGTGGTTGCAAGCCGACAACGCCCTGGCCGACGGTCGCGCCGTCGCCGCGTGGCCATTTCTGATTGTGGCCACCGACATCAAACGCAGCCAGGAAGCCAAACTGAGCGAAGCAGGCTTGCGCGAAATCGAATCGTGGCCCGCTTTCTCCGCTTTCCCGCCACGTCTCGCCAGGGAAAAAACGCCCGTTCAGGTGGCGGATGCGCCTAAAATCCCCGTTCCCGAAGCCAAGCGTTGGCTTGAGCGCTTGATGTTGAGCGGTCAAGCCTATGCCGATCCCAAACTCAATCCGACCGGACTTCGCTGCGAGGTGGAGGAAGCCATCGACGACAAAGGCAATGATTTGCGTTTGGCGGACGAAAACGCGCTGAACGGTTTCGGCAGCTCCTTCTTCCCTAATAACGCGGGCACACCGCTTCAAATTCCCTTGCGTTCCCAACCTGGCATGGGGAAACGTCTGGTCAGGTTGCGCGGCGTTTTGCGCTTTAATCTCGTGACGCGCTCGCAGCACTGGGAAACCACGCAGTTGGACACGCCCATCGAAGGCACCGTTTTTCAAAACGGTGGCGAGTTCAAGGTGCAATTCAAAGGGTTGGAAAAGAGTAACGAGGGGTGGAGCGCCAATTTCTCCGCTGAAAGTCGCGGCGCTCATCTCGAACAGATGTGGCATGAAAGAGCGAATCGCCGATCCACGTCCGGGCCAGGTTTCGGCTCATTTATGGAGTTGCGAAGTATTCTCTCGTTCCAGGGCGTGCCAAACATCCGGTTAGTGGACGACAGTGGGCGTGTTTTTGAACCCAGTGGCGGTGGGAGTATCTCCGCACTCAGTCCGCAAGGTGGCGATGCGGCAAAGTCAGCCGTCGCATCGCTTGACACATCGCCGGTGCCGCCCGATGCCGCGCAAAACTGGCGCTACGAGGAGAAACGTGAGATCCGTTTCAATTCTCGTTTCGACCCCACGACAGGGACGCGAATCACGATAGGTAAACCCACCAAACTCGTTCTCGATCTGCCGCTCGAACGCCGCGAAGTCAGCGTGCCGTTCGAGTTCACCGATCTGCCGCTGCCGCCTTCGTAAATTCCTCGATTTTCGCAGCCAATTCGCTCATCGCCACTTCGTTGGTCAAAAGTTTATCGACGCCGATTTGGAGGGCCGCGCGCCGAATTTCGATTTCTAAATGGCCGCAGAATCCCCAGATTTGAGCGTTTGGACAGCGAGTTTTCGCGTTTTGCAGCAGTTCCAAACCCGGCATCGACCGCGAACCGAGATTGACAAGCACCAACTCGAAATCGCTGTCCGTCGGCAGCGCGCGGCGGGTTTGCACCTGGCAGCCCGCGCTTTGGAGTTGCGCCGCGACGCGGGTTTGAGTCAGCAAATTGTCGTCTAAAAGCAGAGTTTTCATTTCAGGCGCGCCTCAAAACGCGCAGCGTCGCAGCGACGCTCTGCGACAGTGCCGGCAAATCGTAGCCGCCTTCCAAAACCGCGACGAGCTTGCCGCCGCACCCCTTTTGCGCCCAACTTTTGGCATCCGCGACCAAAGCGGCGAAATCCTCGGTTGCGAGTTTCATGTGGGCGAGCGGGTCGCTTTGGTGAGCGTCGAATCCGGCGCTCAAAAGAATCAAATCCGGCGCGAATTTCTCGACCGCCATCCCGACTTGCGCCCACGCCAGCCGATACAGCGCGCCATCGGAACCCGCCGGAAGCGGGAAATTGAGCGTGGTGCCGCGTCCCGCGCCTTCGCCGATTTCCGCGTGCGCGCCCGAACCGGGAAACAGCGGCGATTCGTGAATCGAGGCGAAAAACACGCTTGGATCTTCGATGAAAATCTCCTGCGTGCCGTTGCCGTGATGCACGTCGAAGTCCAAAATCGCCACTTTTTCGGCGCCCAAAACTTCCTGCGCGTAGCGCGCCGCGACCGCGATTTGATTGAACAGGCAAAAGCCCCACGGACTGTTTGGATCGCGCCCGCTTTCGGCGTGATGGCCCGGAGGCCGCGCCGCCACGAAGGCATTGTCGGCCTCGCCCTTCCATACCGCTTCGACCGCGCGAATCGCGGCGCCCGATGCCAGAAGCGCGATTTCAAACGACTTTGGCGAGACCAAAGTGTCGCCGTCGAGCGCGCCGCCGCCGTTTTTTGCGAGATTCTTGACGCGCGCGATGTGACTTTCCAAATGGCAGCGCGCGATGTCGGCCTCGCTCGCGGCTTCAAAGGGCAAATGCGTCAGTTCGTCCCACAAACCGCACTCGCGCAGATGCGATTCGATGGCGCGCAGTCGCGCCGCAGTTTCAGGGTGATGGGCGCCGGTTTGATGCTCTAAAAAGAGCGGATGCGTCAGAAATGCGGTTTTCATTGGAGCCGGGCCGGAGATTTTCGTCAAATCGCCAGGTTGTCGATGAGGCGGGTTTTGCCGACTTGCGCGGCGATGATGATGCGCGCTTCGCCGCCGAGTTGCTGCAAAGGTTGCAGGGTTTGGGCATCGACAACCGACAGATATTGAACTTGCACGTCCGGCTGCAATGCCAAGACTTCGCTCATCACGCGGCCCAGACTCGCCACGTCGGTTTCTCCGTTTCGCGCCGCCTGTTTTCCGGCTTGGAGCGCGCGCGGAATCGCGCTCGCGGCGGCGCGTTCTTCGCCGGAAAGATGGCGATTGCGGCTCGAAAGCGCCAGACCGTCCGCTTCGCGTAGCGTCTCGATAGGCACGATTTGGGTGGGAAAATTGAGGTCGCGCACCAGCGCCTGCACCACGCGCAGCTGCTGAAAATCTTTTTCGCCGAAATAAGCGCGCGTTGGCAGAGTGATGTTGAAAAGTTTAGCGACAACGGTGGCCACGCCGCGCAAATGGCCGGGCCGCGTCACGCCTTCCCACATCTCGCCGAAGGGCGAAACATCGACATAAGTGCCGTGCAGCGCGTCGGCGTCGCCATACATGGCGCGCGCGTCGGGCGTAAAAACCGCGTCGCAGCCGGCGTTTTCGAGCAGTTTTAGGTCGTCCGCGAGCGGACGCGGGTAATTTTCGAGGTCGTCAGCCGAATTGAACTGGGTGGGATTGACGAAAATCGAGGCGACGAAACGCTGGTTTTCCAAGCGCGCGCGGCGGCACAATTCGAGGTGTCCGGCGTGCAAAGCGCCCATCGTAGGCACGAAACCAATCGATTGATTCTGGCAGCCGTGGCTTTGCGACAGGGCTTGCATTTCTCGCGGGCTGGAGATGATTTGCATTTGAAAAGGGCGTCAAAACGGCTGTTCGTTGAGTTTCTCGATTTTATCCTCGGCGAAAGGATCGGAATTTTCGAATTCATCGTTTTCCGCCAGATCGCGCGCCCACTTTTCGCTTTCTTCGCCGGTCATTTCCCAGCCATTTTGCGGCGCCGGAAACTGCGCCGATTCGACTTCGCGCCGGTAATTTCGAATCGCGTCCGTCCAAGTTTCGCGCGTCGCGGCGAAAGCGCGCGCCAATTTGAAGGGTTTTTCGGTGATGCCGACCAAATCGTGCCACACCAGAACCTGTCCATCGCAATCTTTCCCGGCGCCGATGCCCACCGTCGGAATCTGAAGACGAGAGGTGATTTCGCGCGCGATTTGGGTTGTCATCGCTTCTAAAACCAACGCGAAACAGCCCGCGGTTTGCAAAGCCAACGCCTGGTGAAGCAGTTCCATCGCGGCGTCGGCGCTTCTGCCCTGCACCACGCTTTCGAAGTGCAACTCGGATTGCGGCGTGAATCCGATGTGTCCCACCACGGGAATCCCCGCCGCCTGGCACAAACCGAAAACCGCGCCGAATCCGCGATTCCAGGTGCGCTGCGTGCCTTCGATTTTGACCGCGTGAGCGCCAAGCTGCATCAAACGCACCGCGTTTTGCACGCCGATTTCGGGCGTCGCGTAGCTGCCAAAGGGCATATCGGCGACGACCGGCACATCGGGGCGACTTGAGGATTTGACACCGCGCAAAACGGCTTTGAGGTGGTGCGCGATATCGTCCATGGTGACCGGAATCGTGGAATCGAGACCGAGCGCGGTGTTGCCGAGCGAATCGCCAACCAGAATCGCGTCGATGCCGGCGTCACAGGCGATTTGAGCCGATGGCGCGTCGGAGAGCGCGATCATAGCGAGCGGGGTTTGCTCGCGTTTTTTGCGCGCGAAAATTTGAAGGGGGGACATATGGTAGAGAATTAACCACAGAGGCGCAGAGAGACAAGACCTCTTGCAAAAGTCCGGCGAATGAATTCGCAGCCAGAAAAAGCCGTCGGCCTGCGCCGACGAATGCAATTCAACCGCACCGGCATTCGTCAACGAAGGTTGACGGCTTTTTCTGGCTGCGAATTCATTCGCCGGACTTTTGCAAGAGGTTTACAGAGAAAATCAGGAGAAATTCCTCAAAATCTCTGCGCCTCTGCGGTGATTTTTAAAGTTTTTAGCGACCCAACCGCGCGCGCAATCGCTGCCAAATCGAAGGCCGCGCGAAATCGCGCGCTTTTCCGTCGGGGAAGCGCCCGCGTTCGAGGTGGTCGCGTTTGCGGCGCAAAAACAGGTCGTCGGGCGCGATTTGGATGGCCTGATCGAGCATCATCACCGCGATTTCGAGGCGTCCCTGCGAGGCGAAAATCTCGCTCAAAAGTTCGCGCGCCGGCACGTTGCGCCCATCGGCGAGCAAAACCGCGCGGCACACTTCGATGGCGGTGCGCGCGTTGCCATCGCGGTGCCAGACGCGGGTGGCGAGCGTGACTTTGGTCATCAAACGCAGCGCGCGCGGCGAGGACGAGGCTTCGAATCGCGCCGCGCCGCGCGAGTTTTGAGGTCGGGGTGCGGCTTCCAGACCGATTTTGGCGCGCAGTTTGGCGCCCGCGCCGCGTTTGGTTTTTTTGGCGGCGCGCGGCGCAGTTTGATGCGAATTTTTGCTCGATTTGGGCGCGGCGACCGATTCGCGGCGCGCTCTGGCACGCGCGATTTCCCGCTGTGCCACGTCGCGTTGCCACGCTTCCAGACGCGCTGTTTCAGCCCTGTGACTGTGCCACTGCGCGTCGAAAGCGGCGCGCTTATTCTCGTCGCTCAGAATGCCCCACGCGCGATTGATTTGCGCCATGCGCTCGGTCGCTAAGGGTTTGTCGGGCGCGACATCGGGGTGATTTTCGCGCGCCAGACGGCGATAAGTGGCGCGCAGTTGCTCGAAATCGGCGCTCATCGGCACGTCAAACACGAGATAGGGATTGAATTTCATGCCGCTTCTATTTTAGCCCGCCAAACGCCTTTATTCCGCCCATTTCGTGCCGCCGTCGATGACATTGGTCATGGTGCCCAGATACTGCTGCGCGACCTGGATGCCGATATAAATCGCAATCAGCAGAAAAATCAGTATCGAACCGACTTGAACGGCTTGTTTGACGGCGACTTCGGCATCGCCTTCGAGAAAATCGGCGGCTTTTTCGAGCTGTTCATCCAAATTGCCCGACTGCTCGCCCACCGCCATCACCTGCATCACCGTCGAAGGAAAATAGCCGGTCGAACCCAGACACGAAGTCAGGGTTTCGCCCTGTTCGAGCAGCGGAATCACCCGAATCGCGGCATCGGCGATGGCAGCGTTGCCACAGGCATCGGCGGCCAGCTTCACGCTTTCGCGCGGCCCGACGCCCGCGCTATAGAGCGTGCCCAGCGCGCGGCAAAACTTGGCCGTCGCCAGGCCGCGCACGACTTTGCCGCCGACCGGAATCATCAATTTGAAGCGGTCGAGCATCAGTTTGGGGCCGGACTGGTGCGCGGCGAGCGGCGCCGCGTAATTGATGGAGCGATACCCGAAAACCACCAGAGCGATGAACAAAAGTGGCGCCCAGACTTGCCCCAGCCACGCCAGCCACGGGTTGCCGGTTTTGTTGACCATCGACACCACGAAAGGCACCGCGCTGGGAATCAAAATCGAGGCGAAAATCAGCAGTTTGGGATACCAGGTCTCGCGCTTGACGGTCTGTTGCAGTTCGTAGTCGCGCTCGGAGTATTTGGCCAGGCGCTGAAACATCTCGACCACGAAACCGCCGCGCTCACCGGCGCTGATCATGCCGATTTGCAGCGGCGAAAACAGGCCGGGAAAGGCGCGCATCGAAGCCGAAAACGTCTCGCCGCTCATCACGCGCGCCTCGATTTGCGTCGAAGCGTTGCGAAGCGCGGCGTTGGGCGCGTGTTCGCGCATCGAATGCAGCGCGGCGCCGAGCGTGGTTCCGGCATTAGTCATCGCGCCCATTTGCCGGAAATACGTCGAGAGATCTTTGCTGGTGGCGCGCAGCATCGGCTGCGAAGGCAGCGGCGCATGGGCATAAAGTGGAGTTTGCAGCGCCGGAATCACACCGCCAGCGGTCGAAATCGGCGCGTGCGGCACACCGACCGGAACGCCAACCGGCACACCGACCGGAACGCCAACCGGTTTTCCAGATGGCGCCGGAGATGTTTCACCCGAACGCTCGACCTGCGCGCGCGGCGGCGCGGCGCCTGGATTGGGCAAGGCGGGCGCGGCTCGGCGTCCGGCTTCGAGTTTGGTGAGAAAAAGTCCCTGCGCGCGCAGAAATTCGAGCGCGGCGCTCCGGTCGGCGGCTTCGTGCGCGCCGCTGACGATTTTTCCGCCCGCGTCGCGCGCTTCGTAATTCCAGGTCGGCATAGGCGCAGTTTAGCGTGAAAAATCGCGCGCTTTGCGAAGGATTTGGGTTTTCGCGCGCCGCGTCGGGAACTTGGCGGACTTCAAAGGTTTCTAAAAGGCAGCCTAAAAAGTCCTCGAAGTGTCAGAGTCAGTTTGAAAAGTCGGAGCGCGGGCGTCTCGCCCGCGCTCCGACTTTCCAAACTGACTCTCAGAGCTACCCGATTGGAAGAGGGCGCAAGCCCCGCTACTCCTCGAAAGAGCGGGGCTTGCGCCCT
>JAABUN010002319.1_pt1 | contig 34588 bp, 32 predicted proteins | sample 5559311 | NCBI WGS metagenome assembly JAABUN01 (sample SAMN10711877, study PRJNA513370) | rock metagenome | isolation source: Antarctica rocks | place: Antarctica: Victoria Land, Siegfried Peak sud | reverse complement strand
GTCGCCCGGGGCCGGTCCGGGGCCGGGGCGTCCGGGTGCGGGTGGAACCACGCCTCCCCGCCCTTGGCCGGGTCGGCCGACTCGACCCGCCGGCACATCACCCGGTCGCCCTTGGGGCTGACCTTGCAGCGGTCGGGCTTCTCGCAGATCGGGCACACGTCGTCCCGCGGGAACTCGGCCCACGGAACCTTGCCGTTGGTCGCGCTCACGCCGGCACCGTCCCTTCCGCCGCCGGGGCCGGGTTGTCCCGCAGCCAGGCGAGCGCCTTGGCCGCGTCGTTCAGCCGCCAGATCGTGACCAGGCGGGCGTGGGCCGACTTACGGGCCGACTTGGCGTGCCCGGCCGCCCGGACGATGCCGGCCAGGGCCAAGGGCGAAAACGTGGCACCGAACGCCTTCGGGTTGACGCCGGGCGGGAGTTCGACGGCGGCCCGCACGTCGTCGGCCGTGACCGGCGTCCCCGGGTCGGCCAACAGCTTCAACAGGACAAACCGCCGGGCGGCTCGCAACAGGGCCGGCCGGCGGGCGTCGTGGAGGGCCAGGGCGGCGCACTTCAGGGCTTCGCCGGCGGCCGCGGAACCGGCGGGAGACGGCCCGACGTTGACGGGATCGAAGAGGGTCGGCATCATGGGCGTACACTTCCTACGGGTGCCGGCCAGGGCACCCGGTTCGAGGTTTCGGGCGTCGGGAATTACGCTTGCGTCAACCGGCGGCCGGGGTGTCGCCAGACGCCCCGGCCGTTCGCGTCCGCGTTAGACGGCGGCGGGGTTGCAGCCTTCGGCGGCCGCCCGGCGGACTTCGGCGGCCGGCACCAGCCGCCGGGCACCGAGCCGGATCGACTTCATCCGGCCCTCGGCGATCAGGCGCTGGAGGCTGCGTTCAGAAATGGACAGCGCCCGGGCGGCGGCCTTCAGCGAGTACGCGGCCGGTTCGGCTTCGGTCGGCGGTTCGGTCTGGGTCACGGCGTGGCCTCGGCGGGTGCGGCGGGGCGGGCGTTTCTCGGCCCGTCGCAACACCTTACCGCCGCCCGTCGTCGCCGCCGGCCGACCCACAATTGATTGCCGATCTCTGGGCCGCCCCGCCACCGCCGGCCTACGAAACACAGCGTCCGCCGCCGGCGATCCACAGTTCCACAGTTAGACTGTGGAGCGCCGGCGGCGGACATCGTGCCGCTTGAGTGACTTGACCACGTCGGCCTTGGTCAGCCTTCCGGCGTCCTTGTGCATGTTGCCTTTGAACTTGGCCACCGTCGGATAGCGCCCTTGCCGGGCCGCCGCGAACGCCTCATGGGTGGCCGCCTTCACGTTCGCCGGGTCGTCTTTCCACGCCTCCCAGTCGGGGGCCAGGGCCGCGTCCTCGGCGACGAGGGCCGGGTCGACCTTCGGGCCGGGCTTGTCGCCGGCCGGCGCGGGCGTCGCGGGGGTCGGATCGGGGCCGCACTCGGCCTCGGTCACGAGTGCCGGCCAAGCCGTCGCCGCCTCGGCGATCCGCCGCACGAGGCCGGCGTGGGTGACCGACCCGTCCCACGGGGCATCCGGCCGGGTGGCCTCCTCCCACCGCACTCCGACGGACGGGGGGACGGCCTGGCCGGCGGCGGCCGCAGCGGCGAGCAGTTGGCCCCGGACCTCCCGGTACTCGGCCCGCAGCCCCCCCTCCACGTCCCCCCCGGCCCCCGGGCCGGTTTCCGCGCCGGCCGTCAGCAGGACGCCGAGCAGTAGGCTCGCCCGTTCGACCGCCGGCCGGTGCTCCCCGGCCCCGCGGCATTCCAGGTCGCGGGCGGCCGGCTCGGACGCGGCGAGGGCCGCGGCGGCGGGAATGGACGGCCCGCACGCGGCCGCGGCCAAGTCCCGGTAGCGGCGGTAGAGCCGCCCGCAGTCGGCCGCCCGCCCCGCCGCCTCTCGCCCGTTGCCCGGCTCCGGCAGCAGGTCCGCCGACCGCCGGTAGCAGTGCCACCCGGCGGCCAGCGCGTCCACGAGTTGGATCAGGCCGTGGAGGGGCCGGCCGCCACCCGGCCACCACAAGGCGGCCGCCTCGGCCGCGTCGAGGGCGTCCGGGTCGGGCCGCGTCGGGCGGTCGTGGAACGGGCCGTTGGTGCCGCCGAGGAACCCGGCCAGCCCGGCCCGGGCGTCGGCGGTCAGCCCGGCGAGGGCCTCCCGCCCCCACGCCGGCCCCCACGGCGACCGGCCGTCAGAGGACGCCCCGGCGGCCGTACACGCCTCCCGGAACCGTGTCGCAAACAGCGGGGCGTAATGCCCCTCCCACCGCCCCCGACCCGCCCGCGTCACCGCCCGCACGGCGGCCGTGACGACCACGTTGGCGAACGCGGGTAGGGCCGGCCGGGCGCGGGTCGGGGCCACCCGCCCGGCGGCCAGGGCCGCCGCGTGCCCGGCCACGTCGGCCAGGAGGGCGACGTGGACGGCCGCGGCGTCGAACGCGACGCGGTCGCCCGCCAAGGCCGCGGCCAACAAGACGCCTGCGTACCGCTCGGCGGCCGGGTAGTCGGGGTCGGGCGGCACTGCCGCGGCCGGCATGGCCTCGGCGGGCGGGACCGCGGTCACGCCCGCCCCGGCCAGGAACCGGCCGGCGAAGTAGATGTGGTCGGCGTATTCGGGCCAGCCGCCGCCCGGGCTGCCCACTTCGGCGGCCGCGGCCATCAGCCGGCTGATGGCCGCCGCCCGGTCCCGGCCGAGGCGTTCGAGTTCCGGCCGGAGCCGGTCGAGTGCGGCGGCATCGGCCGGGGCGGGCGGGGACGTGACCGGGTCAGGGGCTGACGACATGGCGGGCGTCTCAGGGGTGACGCCGGGGCGGCCGGCCGGTGCCGCCGCACCCCTGAGTGACAACGGACCCGGCCGGCCGCGGGGCAGGTAGCGAACCCGCCCCCCCGGCTGGCCGCACTCTAACAGGCCGGTGGACGGGCGCACAAGTCCGCTGCCCCGACCGCGGTCAGTTCCCGCCGACCGGCGGCGGCCTCCCGGTCGGCCCGGCCACGGTCCGCAATCCGTTCCAGCACGTCGAGTTCCTCGTCGGTGCAGCGGTCGAGGTCGATGGTTTCGGTCCCCGGGCGGACCCCGCCGACACGGGCCACCTCGGCCATGCGTTCGAGTTCCCGGAGGTCCGCGACGGACAGGCGGTCGAGGTCGATCACGTTGGCCCGCGTCTCGGGGGCCGAGCCGGCCGGGGCCGCCTGGCCCACGTCCGCCCGGTCACCTTCCCGGCCGTCCGCTACCTGCTCGACGTGCTCGGGGATGAAATCGACGGCGTCGGCCACTGGCCCCTCGACCTGACCGAAGCGGCCTACGCCGACCTGGCCGCCGACCCGGCCGCCACCTGCCGGGCGCTGGCCGCCGAGTTCGACCGCATCGCCGCGGCGGCCCGGTAGGCCGTACCCGCGGGCCGATCGTCGCCCCGCAGGCCACGACGCGGACGCGGTCGTCGGGCGTGTAGCGGCGTTTGGCGGTCGCGGCGGTCACATGGTTTTTTTGGCTGCGGTGGCGCTGCGGATAACGGCGGTCGGTACCCGGGGAGACGGCCGCCCCCCCCTCCCCGGCGGACTCGGCCCGGTTTTTACCGGGGCCATAGGGTGGCCATGAAAGGCCATCCGGCAGCGACGGGCACCGCCCCACGCCGCCGCAAGCCGCCTCGGCCGGTCATCCTGATGAAGATGACCGAATCAAAGGTGCCCGGGCACCTTTGCCGCCCACGCAAGTCCCGGCCGGGCCGATCGTCTTCATCAAGATGACCGGCCGGCCCGGACCCGCACCTCGACGCCTCGCACTTCCCCCGCCTGCGCCGGCCTCTGACGGTAGTTCCACCGGACCCGGTGACGGTCGCCGTCGTCGACGCCGAGCCACCGGGCGACTTCGTCCTGAACCGCCTTGAACCCGCCGGCCAGGTTGTCCGGGTCGAGGGGCCGGCCGCCGACGCGAACGAGCGCCACCCGAACTGGCAGGGGGACGCGGGGGCAGGGGGCCAGGGCGAGCGCCACGGCGGCCGCCTGACCCTTGGCCCGCCGGTGCCGGGCCATGTGGTGGTCGCGGCGGTTGGCCTCACTGACGACGACCAGGCCGGGGATGCGGACGACCAGCCGCCACGCCGGGGGTCGGTCATCAGCGGCAAGATGATGGACAGCAGCGGCCGGGGGAGAAGGCCGCCGGCCCGGACGCACCGACGATCGTGGGTAGGCCTCGGCGGCGAGCACCTTCGCCAGCACGTCGGGGGCGAGCGTCAGCCCCATCACGACACCCCCGCCGGGTCGGCGGCCAGCAGGCCGAGCAGCGCGGCCCGGTCGGCGGGGGTCAGGGTGGCGACGAATGCCTGAAGGCGGGCCACGTCGGCAACTGCACCGGATTCCGCACCGCCAGCCCCGGCGTCTTGCCCTAAACTACTAGCGGCTATGGTACTTACGTCGTTCGGTTCGCGTCCCCGTAGGGTCACTATACCGTTCCGACAGGAGCGGATCGCGTCGGCCACCGGACGCCCAGGACTCACCATCCTGGGCGTTTCCGTTTCCCCAGCCCCCGCCGGCCTCACTTCGCGTGCGCCCCCGTCAGCGCCGCCGCGCCCAGGTCGAGGCGGTAGAGCACCTGGTTGTAGTTGTACCGCGGCGTCTTGTCCGGGTTGCCGGAGAAGTCGTTGGTGTACGTCCCCTCGAAGTGGATGGTCCGGCCGCCGTCCCGGTCGAGGAACCCGTGGTGGCAGACGTTGTAGAACGTCATCCGGTCGTGGGTCGCCACCCGCACCGCGCGCGTGAACGGCCCGGTCGGCGCGTCCGCCTCGGCGTACCACACTTCGCCGAGCAGCGACGCCTTGCCGCCGATCTGACCCGCGACCAACACCCACCGCTTGCGGAACTCGTTCCACCGCACCGAGCCGCTGTGCAGGACGACCCGGTCGGCCGGACTCGCCGCATCCGCCGGGCAGAACCGGGCGTGTTCCGGTTGGACCTTGCCGTCCTTGACCCACTGCCGTTCGGTCTTCGAGTCGACCGGCGGCAACTCCTTCTGCCACCGCCAGTTCGGCCGGCCGTCCGCACCCACGGCCGGCTCGGTCCCGCCGGCTTGGACGCAGGTGAACGCCTCGTAGCGGGCCGGGTCCAGGACAGCGGCGAGGGTCGCCGGCACGCGGACGTTCGGCGTCGGGCTGCCGTACAGTAGCCACCGCTGATCGCCTTCGGTGTGGAGGATCGGGTGCCCGGCCGGTCGCCGCCAGGTCTCCGTTAGGGGCAGTTGCTTCGCCGACTCGAACCGCTCGGCGGCATCGGAGTAGACCGCGATCCCCTGTTCATATTCGCCTTCGAGACCCTTGCGGCGGGAGTAGTGGCCGACCAACTTCTCGGCCCCGGCCGCGTCCGGGACGGTACAGACCGCGCCGACCCAGATGACGCCGTCGGGCCGTTCCGGGAGCGGCATCATGGCCCGGGCGAACTGCGATTTCGGGTCGACGAAGTAGTCGTAGACGAGGCCGGCCGAGGGGTCGGACTTCGCGTCGGTGGGGTCGGGAATGGGCGTCGTCGCCCCGGCCATGCGGAACAGGCCGAGCGGGTACTCCATCCGTTGCGTGTCGCCCCAGAAGTGGAAGACTTTGTTGCGGTAGACAACCGCCTGGATCGAGTCCTGCCCGGCCACCCGCCCCGGATGCGCCGACTCGGCCAGCGGCGGCGTGTGGCCGAGCAGGATGGTATCGCGGTACAGCCCCTCGCCGGTCAGCCGGCAGAGGCGTTCGGCCACCGTCGTCCGGGTCAGTCTGACCGTCGCCACCTGCCCGGCGGCCGGGGTGACGCGGACGCCAGCGATGCCGAAGCCGTCCTTCGGGACGCTGTACCCGTGAACGCGGACGGTGAAGAACAGTTGCCGGCCCATCAACCCCGGCTCCTGGAAGGCGATGCGGCCGGCGTTGTCGGTGACGAACCGCAGGCCGTGGACCGTCTCCAACTCGACGAGCGGGACGCCGCGGCCGGTGGCGGCGTCGGTGACGCGGATTTCGGCCCACGGGTTGGCGGCCAGGGTCAGGGTCAGGGCGAGGAGGGCGAGCATGGGGAGGACTCCGTTGCGGCAACGTTGCCCGCTCGCTCCGCGAGCGGACTCTGGACCCGAATCCCACCGGTGCGGCTGGACGCGGGACGGGCGAATCCGCTCGCGGAGCGAGCGGGCAACGTTGCCGCCCGCCTACTCCCCGAACGCCGCCGCCAGCACGGCCGCCAGCCGATACCCGGCCAGGACCGCCCGCCGTTCGGCAATGGGCTTGACCACCTGCGGGTAGTCGGCCGGGAGCGTCACCGCCGCCATTTCGGTCGCCCCGCCGGCGAGCTTACCGTCGCGATAAACGGCCGTCCGGGCCAACTCGACGCCCTCGACCTTGGCCCAGTTCTCGAACGCCGGGTCGGCGAGTTCGGTCAGCTTGTCCCGGGCGAACTCCGGGCGGAGCCGCAACTCGGTGGCGACGTTCCGGGCGTCGGCGTAGCGCTCGCTGTTGGTGATCAGGCCGTCCCAGAAGTAGTGCAGGTTGATCGGCTGGCCCGGCGGCGTCACCCGGACCCAGAACCGGGTGCCGCCACGGTCGCCGTCCGGGAACCGCTCGCTGAACAGGCTGGCCGCGTGCAACGGCATCTGCACGTCGCCGACCAGGTGGGCCAGCCAGCACAGCGGCACCGCCCGGTCAACATCTTCGGGACCGGCTTTGATGGCGGCTTGGTTGAGGGCGAACGCTTTGACGATGTTCGCGGCCGGGTCCGGCGGCTTGGTCCGGACCGCCTCGGGCTGGCCGGCCGGCTTGTCCGGCTTGTACGGGTAGTTGATGAAGTGCCAGGCCGGCCGGTCGTACTCCTTGTCGCCGCGGATGTCGTCGGCCCACCGGGCGGCGAGCATCACCAGGTACTCGTCCGGGTCGGCCGCCGGGGTGGCCTGCCGGAGCGTCTCGACCTGCTTCCGCCACAGCTTTTCGTACTGCGGGTGGGCCTTCAGCACCGCCACCACGCGGGCCAGGGCCGCCGGGTTGTCCTGTTTGAGGACCGCGTAGGCAATCGACCCGGTGACCATGTGCCCGGCCTTCGACCACGCCGGGGCCGACAGGGGGGCCAGGGCCACGCAAGCCGCGGCGAGGAGCAGGCGGCCCATCACAGTTTCTCGATGCGGGTGTGTTCGTCGAGCGTCACGCTGCTCAGTTCGCCCGACGCCTTCGTGAAGTGGACGGTCGGGACGACGACGGCGTCATCCCGGCCCCGCTCGGTCGTCACGCCGGTCGACAGGTAGTTCACACCCCGGAACACCCCGGTGGCGACGGCCGGCCAGGTCTTGGCCCCGACGCGGACGGTCTGGGTGATGCGGACCCGGTCGCCCACGCCGAGCGACTTCAACGCATCGAGGATGGCCGGGCCGAGGTGCCGGCTGGGGAGGGTCACGGGGCGGGGGGTGGTCACGCGACGACTTCCTTCCGCGGGGTGCCCCGCACGAGGGCGATGCGGCCGGTCCGGGCCAGTTCCAAAATGCCGTAGGGCCGCATCAGTTCGATGAACGCCTCGATTTTGCCTTCCGAGCCGCTGATCTCGACCATGACGTTGTCGGCCTGGATGTCGACGGTCCGGCCGCGGAACGATTCGACCAGGAGCGCGACCTCGGCCCGCTTGTCGGCCGGGCAGGTGAGCTTGATGAGCATCAGGTCGCGTTCGACGAAGTCCTCGCTCGAGATGTCCGTCACCTGCACCACGGTGACGATCTTGTCGAGCTGCTTGCGGACCTGGTTCATGACCGACTCGTCGCCGTTGACGACGAGGGTCATGCGGGAAAGGTCGTGGTGTTCGGTCTCGCCGACGGCCAGGCTGTCGATGTTGAAGTTGCGGGACGCCAACATGCCGGACACATGCGCCAGCACGCCGGGCTGGTTCTGGACCAGGGCACTCAGGACGTGTCGCATCGGCACCTCGCGGCGGGTGGGGGCAGAAGTGTTTTACGGCGGCGGGGGCGGAAGGGCCACGCCTCGAACCTGGGGTTGCCACCCCGGGCAAAAAAGGGCACCCCTCCGGGGGTGAAGATCAAGCCCAGGCGGCTCGGGTCTTCACCCCCGGAGGGGTGCCCTTTTTTGCCCGGGGCGGCAACCCCAGGTCTTACGCCTTGCCGCCCTTGGGGGCCAACAGCGCCGACATCTGCTTGCCTTCCATCGACGCGCCTTTTTCGATCTTGCAGTCCGGGGTGAGCTGCTCGAGCATCGCCTCGATGACCCGCCGGCCCTCTTCGATGTGCTGCATCTCGCGGCCGCGGAACTGGACCTTGAGGAGGACCTTGTCCCCGTGTTCGAGGAACTTCCGGGCCTGGTTGACCTTGGTGTCGACATCGTGGCCGCCGGTCTTGGGGCGGACGCGGAGTTCCTTCAACTTCTGCTGGTGGGTCTTGGTGGCTTGTTTCTTGGACTGGGCGTACTTGTGCTTGCCGTAGTCCATGATCTTGCAGACCGGCGGCCGCTCGGTCGCGGACACCTCCACCAGATCGACCCCGAGTTCCCGGGCCATCTCCATGGCTTGCGCGGTCGGGACGATGCCGTGCTGCTCGCCCTCCGCGCCAATCAGGCGGATCGGGCTAATGCGGATTTGGTCGTTCATGCGGGGGCCGGCCGGCGGGCGGGCCGGGGCGTTGCGGTCGAACGGGGGGATACGATACTCCTTCCAGATAACACAGGGGACGTTCACAAGCCGGTCGGACCGGCGGGGTCGGCGGGAGGGGGGCTACGCCGGTTGCGCGGCCCGTGCCAAACCCTAACTGAATATCATTAACGAGTGAGAGCGGCATCGTCAACGGGGAGATGCCCGAAAATCCGACTGACCCCTTGCCGGCCCGCCCGACCCCGGCCAAAATGCCGCGCACCCCTCGACTCGACCCCCTGCGAGTGACCGCCATGCACGCCCGGCTCATCCTGTCCGCGATCGCCCTCTGCACCGCCCTCGACCCGACGGCCGCCGCCGACCCGGTGAAGGCGGGCGACCCGTTCCCGGCCGTCGAACTGAAGGCGGTCAACGCCGACCAGGTGCCGGGCAAGAAGGCCGGCGACAAACTGAGCATCACTGACTTCCAAGGCAAGACCGTGGTCGTCTTCTTCTACCCGAAGGCGTTGACCTCGGGCTGCACCACCGAGTCGTGCGGGTTCCGCGACCTGGCCGGCAAGTTCCCCAAAGACGCGGTCCTGGTCGGGGCAAGTGCCGACGGGATGGAGTTGCAGCAGAAGTTCGCCGACGCCCACAAGTTGCCGTACCCGCTGTTGTGCGACCCGGACTTGAAACTCATCGACGCCCTGGGCGTCCGGGCGGCCGGGAAGAAGATGGCCAAGCGGGTCACCGTCGTCGTCGGCAAGGACGGCAAGGTCTCGAAGGTGTACGACACCGTCAGCCCGAAGGACCACCCGGCGGACGTGCTCAAATACGTCGAAGCCCTGAAATAGCGGGGCCACCGAACGTCGGGAAACTGGGGTTGCAATCGCCTAGCGGCCGGCTGATAATCCGCCCGCTACCCCCACCCGAACAAGGAGGTTCCGGGACCATGGTGACGCCGAACCCGTCCGCGCCGACCCCCGCCACGCTCACCACTTATGACACCGCCGACGCCGGCTGGGCGGCCGGCGAGATCGCCACGCTCATCCGCTACGTCGGCGGCGGCACGGCGGCCGGCATGGTCCTCCGCCAGGCCCAGCGCGAGTTGCACAGCCTGAGCGCCCCGCCGGCCGTCGCGGGCAAGATCGGCCCGCCCGACGGGACGACGGTCGTCGGCCCGCTGCGGATCAAGCGGGTGGCGTAATAGCAGGAGCCGGATGCGTTAGCGTCCGGGTTCTTCGCCCGCGTAAGACCGAAAACCCCGGACGCTAACGCATCCGGCTCTTGACGCCCTCGAACAACGCCTCGAACCGCGTCAGCGTCGCCCTGTCCAGCCCCCCGCCGGTGGTGGCGAAGTGGGCCGCGACCAGGTACGGGTCGAACCCCGCCACCACCGCCGCCAGCCGGCCCACAACTCCGCCCCCGGCCGGCAAATCGACCTCGCGCAACTCCTTCGGCAGCCGCCCGGCGTAGGCCGCGTTGACGAGCTTCAAGTACACCACGACCCCGAACAAGTCTTCGACCGTCGGCGGCGTCGGCACCTCGACGGGCGGCCGTTTCGCCGGCTTGTCCGACGCCGGGGCGCAAAACGCCGCATACGTCAACACCGGCGTCCCGGCCGTGAGTTCCGCCGATTCCTCGCCGGCGTGCAGCACCACACTCCCGTTCCCCGCCCCGGACAAGGCCGCGAACGCGGCGGCCGCCGTCAGCCCCCCGGCCGGGACGATCGTCACCCCAGGCGGCAGCCCCGCCCGGCCGGCCGCAGCGAGCAGCGACGCCGCGTGGGTCAGGTAGATCAAGTCCGCCGGGCCGGGGACAAGCAGCGCGGGGCCGCCGGACAGACCCGCCACCGCCGCCGCCCCGACCGCCGCCCGGACCGGGAACAGTGTCGCCGGGTCGGCCCCGGCGAAGTCGGCCGTGACGACGGTCCCGGTGTCGCCCCGGTCCTCGACCAGCCGCACGGCGTGGAGTCGATCGGCCCGGACCAGGAACGGCGAGTGGGTCGTCAGGACCACCTGCCGCGTGTCGGCCAGCGCGTCGACGTACCGCAAGAAGTCACCTTGGGCCAGGGGGTGCAGGCTGAGGGCCGGCTCGTCGAGGAGTAGCACCAGCCCGCCGGGGTGGCGGCGGACCGTCTCGAACCCGACGACGAAGCTGAAGAACCACACGAACCCCCGGCTGCGGCGGCCGAACGGCACCGTCGCCCGGTCCCGTCGGTCCCGGACCCGGACGTACAGGTTCGGCCCGGCATCGAACGGCGGCCGGTCGGTCGGGTCGGGCCGCACGTCGAGTTCCAGGTCGAGGCCCCGGCCCTGGGTCCAGTAGGCGAACACGGTGTCGGCGACGGCGTTGGCCGCCCCTTCGAGCCGCCCCTTGGCGTCCTCGTAAGTCCCACCGCCGGCCAATTCCGCCGGGTCGACGCTGGCCAGTTGCAACAAGCCCAGCGCAACGCGGTCGCCGGCCGTCAGCCGGGCGGGATCGGCCGCCCGGCGGGCCAGGTCCGGCAGGTTGATCTTGTCCGGCAGCAAGGAGTATTCATCGAAGTACGCGAACCGCGGCAGCCGGGGTTCGAGATACGCCCGCCACACCTCGTATTCGAGCAGACTGTCCCACCCAGCCGGGACCGCCGCCGGCGCGAACCGGGCCGTCAGGGCGTCGGCGAACGCCCGGCCGTCGGCGTTCAAGTCAAGCGCCGCCAGCACCCCGAGCAACTCGCGGACGGTCGTCACCTGGGCACACGCCGCGGCCGCCTCGGCGGTCAGCCCGGCCCGTGCGACGAGGTGCCGGACATACGGCTCCTCGGGGAGCGAGAACCGGACGCGCTTGGCGTTGGCATAGTCGTGGGTGACCGTGAACCGGAAGTCGGCGAGTAGGTCGAACCCGACCCCGGCGTTGACGGCCGCGATGTCGTCGGGATCAAGCTCATACGTCAGCCGGGCGGCGGTGGCGGGGTCGGCCGGGTGGCGGCGGCGGTAGTCGTGGGCGAACTTCCGCGGGTAGTCGCGGGCCGGGTCGAAGGCCCGCCCCGGCACCGCCGGCCGGCAGGCGTCCAGCGCGTGCAGGAATGCCGTCTTGCCCGACTCGTTGCGGCCGACCAGGACGGTCACGCGCGGGTCGATCGGCACGTCGCCGCTGGCATCGATGGACCGGAACAGTTCGACGCGGGCAGTGGCGAGGCGCATAGACCGGGATGATAGGCGGCCGGCGGCCCGGGGGCGAACATTACGAGCCGGATGCGTCCGGGTTCGGCGGCGGGGCGGGCGGGATGCGGGCGGCGAGGACGCGGCAGAGCTTGCGGAACGACCGCGAGCCGGCGTGACAGGCGGCGAGGTCGAGGTGAGGGACGAACTTCATGGCATCCGCGGGCTTCTTGTACGCCAGGCCTCTTCCCCCAGCCCTGATCTGGGCGTCCAACCAGTTCGCGCCATGACAGTCTTCCGGGTCAGCTGGCGGCGGCAGGCCGGGCGGCACTACTCCGACCGCGCGAAGGGATACCAGCGATGCGACGAACCAGTTTTCGAGCATCTGCTTCGGGAGGACGCAGTCGATGTCGATGTCGGAGCGGGCGGAGCGGGCCACGCCGAGCAGCCGCGGGGCCAGGGTGGCGGGGCAGGCGCTCTCGGCGTCTATAAACAGCAGTATGAGGCAGCGGCCGTCCGGGCCGGCCCGGACGGCCGCGGCGGCGACCACCCGGGCCGCCTGCTCGACCCCGTCGGCCAGTTCCGTCCCTTGCCGCCTGACGACTTGGTCACGCTTCGCCCAGATCGGCCGCACGACCTGCAGGCGCTCGACCTGCCCGAGCACCTCGACCCATACCCGCTGCAACAGCCGTTCGATGCACCGGACTTCCGTTTTCCCTTCGACGATCGGTGCGATCAGGAGTGTCATTCGGCCGGCCCCCCGGCGGCGAGTGCGAGTTGACGGTCCAGGTCCGCGGCGTCGATTTCCAGCCGGTCCTCGCGTTCCAGGCCGCCGACCGTGTTCAGGTGGTCGCGGACGATCGACGCGCTGGCCTCGTCCATCACTCCGATGCGAGTGGCCCCATCGACGTACTCGACCACCCGCACCCGGTCGGGCGTCACTTCCTCGGCATCCAAGAGCGCCGGCGAGTGGGTGGTGAGGAGGATTTGCCGCCGCAGACTTGCCTCGTCCAACGCGGCGATAAGTGCGTAAGTAGCGGCGGGGTGGAGGGCCGCTTCCGGCTCCTCGAAGCCGACGGCGGACGCCTCAACGAATGGGCTGTGTTGGAACGCGGCTACCAGCGTGGCCAAGACGCGGAGGGTGCCGTCGGACATGCTGGCGGCGGGAAGTGGCCCCGGAACGCCAGCAACGGCGAACTCCAAGACTGAATATCCGCCATAGGTGGCTGTGTCAATGCCTTCGATTTGGGGGACAACCACTTCCAGATATTGCTTGATCCGCGGAAGTTCGGACGGCAGTTTAAAATACTCCGCTTTCAAAGGCATCTCGCTAATCACGTTGGCCAGGTTCGCTCCGTCGCGGCCCAAGGGTGAGCCGGTGGTCCGGCGCTGGGGTAAGCGCATAACCTCGGGAATAAAGTTGAACACTTGCGTGCCGTGCAGGAAACTGGCTACCCATCCGGCCTCCGGTGCATGCCGCTCGAACATTGCGAGAGCGATCCCGAGTGCCGCTTCATCAGCCGTTACTCGTCTCGGCTGCTCCCTTAATGCAGTCTTTCCCTCAGACAGCACGATGGTTTTTGGTCCGGCTTCGTACTCCCGTGGCCACTGTCCCTCCGCATGGCTCATGCGGCACCATTCTCGCTTGGCCACCAGTCTATCCACACCTTCTACGACCAACCCAAATGTTACCTCGCAAGGTTCGTTGCCGGTTTCACCAGGACTGAGACTAAACTCGACTTCAACCTCCAACTCCGCCGCCCCCCGCCGCATCACCCCGTCCGGCCCGCCGTGCTTGTCCACCGCCTCCGAGAAGCCATACGCCACGAAGTCTCGCAGGAAGCTTAGTGCGTCGAGGAAGTTGCTCTTCCCCGCCCCGTTCCGCCCGACGAACAGCGTCAGCGGCTCCAGCGTCACGTCGCAGAACGCGATGCTCTTGTAGTTGCGGATGCGCACCCGCTTGAACCAGAACGGCGGCCGCGTCGGCGTCGAGGTCGGTGGGGCGTCGGGGGCCGGTAGCGGGTCGGCGGCGGATGACATGGCGGCGTCCAAATCCGGGGGGGCGAGCGGTTCCGTCAGTCTACCGGCCGGGCGGGCGGGCCGAAAATACGGGGACGGTTCCCCTTGAACCCCGCCCCGCCGCGCGCTAGCATACCCGACGACTCTGCGGGTGTAACTCAGTGGTAGAGTACCTCGTTGCCAACGAGGTTGTCGGGGGTTCGAGTCCCCCCACCCGCTCTTGCCGCAGGTAGTCGATCGGGCCGGGAAGGACGCCTTCCCGGCCCCCTTCGTTTCCCGCCGCCCGTCCCTACACTTCCCCTGACTGATCCGCCCGCGCGACCCGGAGCGACCGAGATGGCCGACGACACCCCCGCCGACACGACCGACGTATTGACCGTCCCTGAAGGCCAGGACGACGCCCCGGTCCGGCTGCCGCAGGAGGTCGTCATCACCGACGCCGGGGCGTGCAAGAAGCACGTCAAGGTGACCGTCGGCCGCGAGGCGATCGACGCCCGGTTCGAGGAGAAGTACTCGGACCTGATGGTCAAAGACCCGCCCCAGGTCGCCGGCTTCCGCCACGGTAAGGCCCCCCGCAAGATCGTCGAGAAGCAATACCAGAAGGCCGTCGCCGCCGAGGTCAAGCAGGAGGTGTTGATGGCGAGCCTCGAACAGCTCGCCGAGGAGCAGTCGCTCAGCCCCTTGAGTCCCCCGGACCTGAACCCGGACACCGTCGTCATCCCGGCCGACGGGCCGCTGGTGTACGAGTTCAACATCGAGGTCCGGCCCGAGTTCGACCTGCCGGAGTACAAGAACCTCAAGCTCAAGAAACCCGTCCACACGTTCACCGAGGCCGAGGTCGACACCGAGGCCCGGCGGATGCTCGAACCCTACGGCCAGATCGTCCCCAAGGAGGGCGACCACCCGACGGTCGGCCTCGAAGACCTGATCACGGCCGACGTAGTCATCCGCCAGGGCGACAAGGAGCTGAACAAGGTCGACGAAATCCGCCTCAAGGTCGAGCCGCGGCTGGCGCTCTCGGACGGCGTGGCCGAGGACTTCGGCAAGGCACTCACTGGGGCCAAGGTCGGCGACAAGCGGACGGTGGCCATCACCCTGAGCCAGGACGTGACCAACGCGGCGCTGCGCGGGGCGGATGTCAAGGCCGAGTTCGCGGTCAAGGAGATCAAGGTCGTCCGCCGGCCGGAACTGACGCCGGAGTTGCTGTCCGAAAACTTCGACGTGCGGAACGAGGAGCAGTTCCGCGAGCTGGTCCGCAAGCGGCTCGACCGGTTCCTCGAATACACCCAACGCCAGACCGCCCGCACCCAGGTGATGCAGAAGCTCGCCGGCGAGGTCAAGTTCGACCTGCCCCGCGACTTGCTCATCCGCCAGTCGCGTAAGACCCTGCAGCGGCGGGTGATGGAGATGCGCTCGGCCGGGATGAGCGACGAGCAGATCATGGGCCGGCAGCGGGTCCTCGAACAGGACGTGGTCCGCAGCACGGCCGTGGCGCTCCAGGAGCACTTCGTCCTGCAGAAGATCGCCGAGACGGAAAAGCTCGAGGTCGAGGACGCGGACATCGACGACGAGGTCGACCGGATCGCCGACCAGAGCGGGGAAAGCCCCCGCAAGGTCCGGTCGCGGCTCGAGCGGGACGACCTGCTCGAAGCCCTGGCCACCGAACTCCTCGAACGCCGGGCGCTCGACCTCGTCCTCAGTACGGCCGAGTACGAGGAGTTCGAGCAGAACCCGCTGACCCAGGCGGACGCCCGCGAGGTGTCGTCGATCGACACGGCCGCGTCGCCGGACGACGGTTCGGTCCGGGGACCGACGCCGGACGAGCAGCCCGGTTGACCCCGTGCCTAGAGTAATACCGACGCGGTCGCGGCAGCAGGGGGCGTCGGACGCCCCCTGTCGTCGTTTCCCGCCCGGACGCGCCCGTTCCCACGACTTGCGAGGGTTTGCCCGATGTTCGACCCCTACGGGATGGCGCACGCCCCGGCCCCCGGCCCCCTGGCCCAGCGCGGCGGCCCCTACGCCCGCCAGCGGACGATGACGCTGGGCGACCTGCTCCTCGAGAACCGCATCATCTTCCTGGGCAGCAGCGCCGAGACCGGCGGCAGCCCGGTCATTTCGGACTACATGGCCAACCTGACCATCCAGAAGATGCTGTTCCTGGTGACCGAGAACAAGACCTCCGACATCCACCTGTACATCAACAGCCCCGGCGGGTCGGTGAGTGCGGGCCTGGCGCTGTACGACGCCATGCAGTTCATGGACTGCCCGGTCAACACGTACTGCATGGGCCTGGCCGCCAGCATGGCCGCGGTCATCCTGTGCGCCGGGACCAAGGGCAAGCGGTACTGCCTGCCGAACTCGAAGGTGATGATCCACCAGCCGTATGGCCAGGTCGGCGGCCAGGTGTCGGACATCGAAATCCAGGCCAACGAGTTGATCAAGGAGCACGAGCGGCTGAACCAGATCATGGCCAAGCACACCGGCCAGCCGATGGAGGTCATCTCGAAGGAGAGCGAGCGGGACCGGTACTTCAGCGCCCCCGAGGCCAAGGCGTTCGGGCTGGTCGACGACATTTTGAGCAAGCCGGTCGACGCGGCCAAGAAGTAAGAGCGCGAGGCGAGCGGGGGGCGTCAGCTCCCTGAGTCTTAGGCCCGCCGAGCGACGCGACACAGTCACGAACTCAGGGGGCTGACGCCCTCCGCCCGCTCCGGACCGCTTTCCTCATCCTCCGCCCCCACCGCACCCGATTAAGGAGACTGCGATGCCGTCGATTCCCTACGTGATCGAGAGCAACGGCCGCGACGAGCGGGTGTACGACATCTACTCCCGGCTGCTGAAGGACCGGATCATCTTCCTGCAGGGGGTGGTCCAGGACGACATGGCGAATGCGATCGTCGCGCAGCTGTTGTTGCTCCACTCGCAGGACGCGAAGGCTGATATCCACATGTACATCAACAGCCCCGGCGGGTCGGTCAGCGCGGGCTTGGGCATCTACGACACGATGCAGTTCATCACCTGCCCGGTGGCGACCTACTGCGTCGGCATGGCCGCCAGCATGGGGGCGGTCCTCTTGACGGCCGGGGCCGCCGGCAAGCGGCACGCCCTGCCCCACGCCCGGATCATGATCCACCAGCCGCTCGCCGGGATGGAGGGGAACTCGACGGAAATCCAGATTCACGTCAAGGAGTTCCTCAAGACCAAGCGCATCCTCAACGGCATCCTCAAGAAGCACTCCGGCCGGACGCTCGAACAGATCGAAAAAGACACCGACCGGGACAACTTCTTGAGCAGCCCCGAGGCGCTCGAATACGGCCTGATCGACACGGTCCTCGAGAAAATCCCGGACGGCCCGGCCGTCAAGGCCCGCGACTAACCCCAGGTGAGTGCAGGATGCACCGCGGCGGCAGCGACCACCGGGACGGACCCAGGCCCACGGACGAACGTCCGTGGGCCTTCCGCGCGTCCCGGTGGGTGATTCTTGTCGCGCTCAGCGCACCGGTCGGGTGTCGTCTGATCGGCCCGGACAACCGCTACGACTTGCTCGAAGCCGAAATTCGGACCCGCGACCGGGAGTTGTCCGAAACCCGGTCGGAGTTGAACCGGCTGCGGCAACTCAACCAGGTGTTCGGCCGGCCGCCGCTGGGGTACGCGGGGGACTCCGGCGTCCCCGGCTGTGACCCGAACACCCCCGACCTGCCGGCCCGCCGCGCCGCCGGCCGGCCGCCCACGTTGCCCCTGAAAGACATCACCATCGGGTCCGGCACCGGCGGTGTCGACGACGACGGCCGGCCGGGGGACGAGTCGTTGCAGGTCGTCATCGCCCCGCGCGACGACGACGGGACGGTGGTGAAAGTCCCCGCCCGCGCCCTGATCCGGGCGTTCGAGGTGTCGACCGGCGGGCTGAAGACCCAGATCGGCCAGTGGGAAGTCACCCCCGAGCAGATGCGCCGCAGTTGGAAGAGCGGCCTGCTGAGTTCCGGCTACTTCGTCCCGCTACAATGGGACCGCCCCCCCACGACATCCCGGCTGCGGGTGGTGGCCCGGATCGCCACAGCCGACGGCCAAGAGTTCGAGGCGGACAAGGAGGTCACCGTCCGCCCCCTGCCCGGCCCGACCGGCCCGACCGCGGTGCCGGGTCCGAGCGTGCCGGCCCCCGCGCCGGCGAACGAGTTGCCGCCACCGACCGCCCTGCCGCCGCGGACGGTCACCCCGCCGCCGATGCTGCCACCCAAGCCGATCGACGAGCTACCCCCGCCAGCGGTGCCCCCCCGCCCGGCGGCACGGCTGAAATTGGGATAGCGCCCCGAAAGCCCGCCGATGATCATCGGCGGGTCAACCTCCGACGGGACGCCGGCCCCCATGACCACCCTCCGCACCGTCATGTGCTGGCTGTTCGGCCTGCTGTTCGTCGCCGCCGGCGTCAACCACGTCGTGAACCCCGACTTCTACGTCCGCATCATGCCGCCGTACCTACCATGGCACCGGTCGCTCGTGTACATCAGCGGCGTGGCCGAGGCGGGACTGGGGGCACTCCTGCTGGTCCCGCGGTTCCGGTCCGTGGGCGCGTGGAGCCTGATCGCCCTGCTCGTCGCGGTATGGCCGGCGAACATTCATATGGCCATGCACCCTGACCTGTTCCCAACGTTCCCCCCCGCTGCGTTGTGGGGTCGGGTGGCATTCCAGGGCGTAATCATCGCCTGGGCGTACTGGTTCACCGGCCGACCCGACCGGCGGCGAGTCTGACGGTCACCCGACCCTGAAAGATTCTTGAGGATTCGGGCGGACAATTCTTGCCCCGGCCGATGCCGGCTGGTAATCTGGGTAGGCAGACCACTATTAGTGTCATGATTGCCCGACCCGGTCGTCCCGTATTAGGATGACGCCCCCGGCCTCCCCCGATGGCGTGTACCGAGCCTCTAGACTGTCGCAAATGGGAGGTGGATGTGAACCCGATACTCGCGGTCCTCGGGGCGACGTTCGTTGCCGGCGTTGCGGCCACCCTGGCCGCCCGCACCGCCGCCCGCCGGGTCGGGCTGGTCGACCGGCCGGACGGCCGCCGCAAGTTGCAGACGCAGCCGGTCGCCCTGGCCGGCGGCCTGGGCGTCCTGGCCGGGGCCATCGCCGGGCTGGTGGCCGCGGCGTGGGCAATGCCTGCCGTTTATGAGGTTCTGGCCGCCGTCCCGCAGAAGCTGGTCGCCCTGGCCGCCGCCGCCGCCGGCATCGCCGCTTTGGGGCTGGTCGACGACCTCATCAACCTCCGCGCCCGGTACAAGGTGGTCGGCCAACTCGCGGCCATTTTGGTCCTGACCGTCCCCGGCGGCTTCTGCATCGACCAGGTGGCGGCGTTCGGCCAGACGGTCGAGTTGGGCGTCTTGGCCGTACCGTTTACCTGCCTATGGTTCCTCGGGGCGATCAACGCCATCAACCTGCTGGACGGCATGGACGGCCTGCTCGGGACCGTCGGGTTGATCATCCTGGCCGCCCTGGCGGGGATGGCCGGCCTGGTCGGGGACACGTCGGCGACGCTGCTGCTGGCCGTCGCCGGGGCCGGGGCGTTGGCCGGGTTCCTGGTGTTCAACCTGCCTCCGGCGTCCATCTACCTCGGCGACTGCGGCAGCATGTTGATCGGGATGGTCGTCGCCGCCCTGGCCATCTCGGCGTCGCTCAAGGGGCCGGCCGTCGCCATTCTGGCCCCGGCGGCGCTGCTGATCCTGCCGATCGTCGATACTACGGCGGCCGTCGTCCGGCGGAAACTGACCGGCCGCGGTCTGGCCGCCGCCGACCGCGGTCACCTGCACCACCGGATGCTCCGCGGCGGCATGAGCCGGGGCCGGGTGCTGGTCGTCACGACCATCCTGGGGGTGATCGGGGCGGCCGGCGGGGTGGCCGGGCTGAGCCAGCAGAACGACTTCTTCGCCGTCGGGGCCGGGTTGGCCGTCCTGGCCATCCTGCTAGCGACCGGCTGGTTCGGGTGGGCCGAGGTGCGACTCATCGGCCAGCGGGCCGGGGCCGTCCTCCAGGTGGCCCGCGGTCGGACCGACTGCCGCGAATCGGCCGTTCAACTTCAGGGGACGGCCGACTGGGACGGGCTATGGCGGGAGTTGATCGCGGCCGCCGAAGACTATCGGCTGCAGTCGTTGCGGCTGGACGTGAACGCCCCGGCCTGGCACGAGGCGTTCCACGGCCGGTGGGACCGGGCCGACAGCCAAGTCGGCCTGGCCGGCCTGACCGGGGTGTGGAAGCTCGAGCTGCCGGTCTACGGCCACGGCCAGATCGTCGGCAAACTCGTCGTGGCCGGCCTGCCGGGGGCCGACCCGGTCGCGGCCCAACTGATTCGGCTGTCGGCCGTCCTGCGGGCGACCGAAACCATTCTCGCCCCGCCCCCGCTGCTCCCGCGGTCGCCCAGCCCGTCCCGCCGGGCGGCGGCGTCTGCGTAGAATACCCGGGCACCCCTGACCGACCCCGCGACCGACCGCCGCGAGACCCGCCATGTCCGACCGGAACATCCAGGCCGACATCCCAGATGAAGCCAGCCCCGCGGGCGGCGGCATCAGCCCGATGATCATCCTCGCCCGCCGGTGGCCGCTGGTCCTGGTGGGCCTCGCCGTCGGGGTACTCATCGGCGTTTTGACCTACTTAACCAGCACCCCGCAGTTCCAGTCGCGCGCGGAGGTTCTCGTCGTCCGTAAGATCGCTTCCACCGGCGGCAAGGACGAGCGGGGGTCGATCATCGACGACTACGTCGGGGCGCAACTGAGCATCATCCGGTCCGAAAAGGTGCGGCGGGCGACGGCTCGGGAACTCCGCAAACTCCCGCTGTCTCCCAAAACGGTCCTCCCCGAAGACGACGGAGCTGTGGCCGCGATGGTCCAGGCCGGCCTGACCGTTGCCCGCGACAAGGACAGCACGCTACCCGGCACCGTCGGCAACGGCATTCTGATCCTGACCTTCCGGTGGCCGGAGCCGAACGACGCCAAGACGTTCCTCGACGCAGTGATCAAGGCGTACCAGTTGGAACTCGGGGCCGTCTACAGCAACGCCACCGCGGACCAGTTGGCCCTCCTGGATAAGAGCATCGAGCTGAACCAGCAGCAGCAGACGCGGCTGAGCGAAGACAAAATGAACCGGAAGCGCGAACTGTCTCTGATCACGACCGAGGCCATCGAGAGCGTCCAGGGCCGGGTGACCAGCCAGCGGGATCAGATCAACATCATCGAGTCACAGCGGGACGACGCGGACAGCGGGCTGAAGCTGATCCATTCGGCCGGCCCTAACCGGCGGGACAAGCTGGCCGTCCTGGCCCAGTTGACCGGCCAGACGAAACTCGGCATCCCCACGAGTACGGCCGAGCAGCCCGAACAAGCCCTCCGCCGGCTGCGAATGGACCGGGAGGTGATGTCCAAGAAGCTCGGCCCGGACCACGAGAAGATGCAGGAGAACGCCGCCCAGATCGCGTTCGTCGAGGCCGAGATCGCCCGGCTCAACCCGGCCGACCCGACCGGTGCGGCCGGCGGGGTCGACGAGTTGGGGGCCCTCGAGAAGAAGCTGACCCAGGACCGGGCGACGGCGGCGGCCAAATTGCAACGGATCACTGACCGGCTCAGGACGGACGAGGGCAACCTGAAGGCCGCCGTCGATATCCGCAGCAAGATCGAGGCGTTGGACATCACCAACGGGTTCCTGGTCGGCGAGTACACCGACTTGAACCGGCGGCGGAGCCAGACGGCCGTCACTAGTGATAACGGCGGCTACTCGGCCAACGCCGTCACCCCGCCGGCCCCGGGCATGAAGGTGGCCCCGGTCCTGATCCAGTCACTCGTGTTCGGCCTGGTCATCGGCACTCTGCTGGGCAGCGGGGCCGCGGCTCTGGCCGAACTGACCGACAAGAGCTTCAAGTCGCCGGCCGAAATCCGCCGCCGGCTCGGCCTGCCGGTCATCGGCCACATCCCGCAACTGCGGGAGGCTCCGGCCGACGCCGACGCCCCGGCCGGGCTACAGCCGGCCCTGGTCGTCGCCCTCCGGCCCAAGTCGATGGAGGCCGAGGCCTACCGCGGCGTCCGGACCCAGCTCTACTTCAGCACCCAGGGCCGCGGCCACCAGGTCATCCAGGTGACCAGCGCGAACCCCGGGGACGGCAAGTCGACGCTGGCCGCCAACCTGGCCATCTCGATCGCCCAGTCCGGCAAGCGGACGGTGCTGATCGACTGCGACTTCCGCAAGCCGCAGGTCCACAAGCTGTTCGGCCTCGAAAAAGTCGAGGCCGGGCTGGCCAGCGTGGTCGCCGGGACGGCCCCGACGGCCCGGGCGCTCCGCCGCAGCGCGGTCGAGAACCTCGACCTGATGCCGTGCGGGCCGCGGCCGGACAACCCGGCCGAACTCCTCACCAGCCCGCGGTTCCAGCAACTGATCGCCGACCTCAAGGACGCCTACGACTTCGTCATCGTCGACACCCCGCCGGTCCTGGCCGTCAGTGACCCGGCAGCGGTGGCCCCGCGGGTCGACGGGGTGCTGCTGGTGTTCCGCATGACCAAGAACGCCCGGCCGGCGGCCGAGCGGACGCGGGAGGTGTTGGCCGCGATCGGGGCGAACCTCCTGGGCGTCATCGTCAACGGCGGGGCGGCCGCCGGCGGGGTCGGGTACAACGGGTACAACTACGGGTCGAACACCGGCTACCGGTACACCCAATACGAGTACGCCGAGCAGTACGGCGGCGACGACAGCCACCACGCCCTGCCGGCCCGGTCCTGATGCTGCCGGCCGCCGACACGCACGTCCACCTCTTGGCCGGCCGGGACGACGGTCCCCGGTCGGCCGACGAGGCGGCGGCGATGTGCCGAATGCTGGTCGCGGAAGGCGTCCGCCACGCCACGGCCCTGGCCCACCAGAACCCCGACTTCCCAGCCAACACAGCGCCTGCCCTGCGGTCTGCCGCCGAGCAGTTGGGGGCGCTGCTGGCCGAGCAGCGCATCCCCCTGTCGGTCTATCCGACCGGGGAAGTCATGCTGTCGCCGCACACGGCCGCCGACTGGCGGGCCGGGCGGCTGCTGGGCATCGGCGGCCACGCGAAGTACCTGCTCGTCGAGATGCCCCACGAACTCTTCCTGGACGTGCGCCCCTTGGCGGCCGACCTGCGGCCGACCGGCGTACGGCTGGTGATCGCCCACGCCGAGCGCTACCCGGAGTTGCTGCATGATTTCACCCTGACGGCCAAGCACGTCGCGGCCGGCTGCCTGATCCAGGTGACGGCCGAGGCGCTGGCCGACCCGCCGACGGCGGCGGCCGAGAAGGCGCTCAAGGAGTGGGCGAAGCGGGGCGTCATCCATGTGCTCGGGAGCGACGGCCACAACCTCGACCGCCGGCCGCCGCGGATGCGGGCCGGGGTGCAGACGCTCGCCCGGTGGGCCGGCCCGGCGGCCGCCGACCGGGTGGCCGGCATCTGGGGGCCGGCGCTGTTGCAGGGCGGCCCGGTCAACCCCCCTGCACCGTTGGCCCCACCGCGGTCGTGGTTCGGGCGGCTGTTCGGCGGGTGAGGGCGTGGGCCGCTCGCTCCGCGAGCGGTCATCTTCGGGGCGCGCCGAGGCAGGAATGACAGCCCGCGGACCGAGCGGCCCACCCAGTAAGGGGGAGGGACGGAAACGCGAGTACGGACCGGGTTCAGGCCACTCGGCCCAAACCCGGTCCGTGTTCGTTGTGTCTTCCACGCCCCGACTAGTTCCCCCCGTTGATCCCGCCAGTCAGACCGCCGCCGCCGAATAGGTCGAGCGCCGTGTTGAGCCGGAACGTCTGCGACAGATACCGGGCGAAGGCCTCGTTGGTCCGCTCCTGCAGGACGATGGTGTCGCCCGGCCGGATCAGTAGGCGTTCCCGCGGGTCGACGAAGGCCCGGTTCAGGTCGACCCGGATCGGCACCTGCCGCGACGGCGACACCCGTCGCAGGACCGTACACAGGCTCGGGCTGGGGGCACCGATGCCCGACCCGGTCGAACTCGACGTGAACGCGTTCTGGGTGAACCCGCCGTTCAACAGCGGCCCCCGGACCTGGGCGATGGCTTGGATCACGTCCAGGTCGTAGTCCCGCGGCAGTTGATACTGGCCGGCCCCGATCAGCCCGGCCGTGTAGTACACCTCGGTGTCCCGGGCCTCGATCAGCACCAGGTCGCCGTCCTTGAGGATGACATCCCGCTCGTCGACTTCGACCTTCTGCTCCGGGTAGATGCGGAGCGGGATGCGGACGGCGACGACCTCCCCGTTCATCACCAGTTGCTTGCGGACGGCCCCGTCCATCGCCGCGGCCGGGTCGATCGGCCGGCCCTTCAGGTTGCGCAGGATCGTTACCTCGTTCCGGGCATCCAGCCCCGGCAGGCCCCCGGTCTGGTTCAACGCCCGCAGCACGTCGTTCTCCCCGGCCGGCAGGCTCAGGGTGAACCCCTGCCCCCGGCGAGTCTGACCGATAACCTGCGCCCCGGTCTGCTGGGTAAAAGCCTGGGCGTCCTCCCGCAGCACCGTCACCCGGTACAGCCGCTTCTGGTAGATTTGGACGCTGACCCGCGAGCCGTTGGCCGGGACCAGCCGCACCCCGCCCACTTCCCCAGTCACGTACCGCTTGATCAGTTCCTCGGCCTCGGCCACCGACAGCCCCCGGACCGGAATCGGGGGGAGCCGCGGCAGCGAAATCGTCCCGTCGTCCCGGACCGGGAACGGGTACCCGACGGCCGCTGTGTTCGAGATCGGGTCCGGCAGCTTGACCGGCGGCTGGATGCCCTCCGGCGCGATGACGAACTCGGCGACGATGGCCAGCACGTCCCCCTTGTCGAGCCGGTACGGGTCGGCGTCCCGCTGCTGCAGGACCGTCTGCGGGACGTACTTCAAGTCGGCCTTCGGCCGGCCGAGGATCTCGGCCGGCAGCCGCCGGATTGGCACTCCGTCCGCGACCGGGTTCGTCAGGGCCGCGCACCCGCCGGACAGGGCCGTCGCGGCGGCGAACAAGGCCAACAAGAGGCGGGTCATGGCGGCGGTCCCCGGGGGCAAGAACAGAAGCAGGGTGCGTGGACGAAAGCCCGGGGATTGCGATCCCGGGGCTGCTCAACTACCGCCCCGGGTCGGCGGCCGGCGGCCGCGGCGGCGGCATCTCGGCGACCGGCGGCCGGGCCGCGGATTCGCCGGCCGGCGGCAGCATGACAGGCGGCATTACCGGCAGCGGCCGGGACGACCCACCGGTCGGGCGGACCTCGGTGCTGACCGGCAACTCCGTCTTCGGGACGACCGGCGGCACGGGGGGCAGAATGACCGGTGGGACGGTGGGCGGCGGGCCGAGCGGGTCCGGCGTCGGCTCGGTCGGCGGTCTGGCCGGGATCGCCCCGTCCCCGGGCTTGGCTGGAACCGGGTTGCCGAGCGGAGCCGGGGGTGGTGGGACGGCCGGGGTCGCTGGGACCGGGGCCGGTTTGGCCGGGGCGACCGAGTCGGTACTCGTCTCCGGCGGGGCCGGCAGCCGGGTGACGGCCAGTGGCACGTCGGGCGATTGTTCCGGCAGGAGGACCGGGACGGTCAGAAATTGCCGTTGGCCCGTCGCTACGGCAACTTCCGCCCCGTACTGGAACCCGACCAGATAGTCACGTACTAACGCATGGCCGTGGGGGGTCAAATAATTCGACCGCCGATACCGCAGCGGCGGCACCGCCGGCGGGCTGGGCGTTCCTCCATGCTCCAGGTAGTCGACGTACCCGTCAGTAAAGCCGTCGGCGAACTCGGGCGTGAAGGTGCAGGCCGGGAACTGCCGGCAAACTTGCTGGAACGTCTCCCGGCTCTCGGCGTCGAGTCGGCGCACGAGCTTCCGCTCGTCGTGTTGGCTGACGGGTTCGTTAATCAGGTTGTGCCCGGCCAAGGCCAACAGGTTACACCCGGAGACCGGGACCAACGGGCCGAGCAGCAGGACCGGCTTCCAGCGCATGTCACCCTCCCTGGCGTGCGGCCGGCCGCGGGCAACGCCCGGAACCCGACGACCGGATGTATCGGCGGGCCGGCCGGGCCGGGTTTACCGATTGTGCCAGGCCCGGCGAATCTACCGATGGCGGCCTTTGACGGAGCGATGTGTCAGCAGGTTCGAGAAAGTTCGGCCGAAACAGTTGGCCGGACCGGCAAGTGTTCGTCACAATAGCGGGGGATGCCGGTTGCCGGTGTATCGGTAACTTAGGTAAATTAGGTTGCGCTCCTGAGTTGATTGCACCCGTACCCTCTTTTTTCTCGTGTCACCGGAGATCGGCCCCATGTTGTTTAAGAGTTGGCTCACGCCGTCTGCCCGCCCGGCCAAAGGTCGGGCCGCCCACTTCGTGCCGCAGATCGTGCCCCTCGAAGACCGCACCGTCCCGGCTACCTACTTCGTGGACTCCGCGTTCACGGGCCTGCCGAACGGGTCCGTCGCCACGTTCAACGATGGCTTCCCCGGTAGCGTCCCCGGCATCGTCGTCGGGACGAACGGGTTCGCCGATTTGGCCGACGGCATCCGGGCGACCGAAGCCATCTCCGGCGGCACGGCCGGGGCGGACACGATCCGCATCGCCCGCGGCATCGTCACCCTGTCGAACCCTGCCGTGACCGGCGGGGCGAGTTCGTCCACCGTCCGGGAGCAGCTCGACATCATCGGGTCCGGCATCGGGGCCACGAAGGTCGAGGCGACCAACGACACGACGAGCAACGGCGTGGCCGATGAAGACATCGCCCTGATCCGCATCCTCGGCGGCCCGGCGAACCCGTTCACCGCCAGCGACTTCACCCTGGCGGCCCCGGAACTCAAGGCCGGGGCCGGGTTCACCACCCGCCTGGCCTCGACCTCGACCTTCACCCGGGTCGGCGTCTCCAGCATCATCTTCAACAACGGGGGCGTGGTTGCCGACGAAGGGTCGGACATCGTCGCCATCGAGGGGAGTACCGTCAACGTCATCGACAGCCAGATCAGCAGCTACGGCCGCGTCGGCGTCCTGCTGTTCGATTCGACGGGGAACATTTCCGGGACGAGCATCTCCGGCGACGGGACCGGCGTGTTCGTGAACAACGGGGTCGAGGCCAACGGGTCGAAGGTCAAGATCACCGACAGCGTCATCACCCGCAACAGCGGCGAGTTCTCCGATGGCGAGCAGTCGTCCGCCATCGTGGCCATCCGCAGCACGCTGAACCCGACCGTCGGATCGACGGTCACGGTCATCGGCAACCAGATCACCGGGAACGCCTTCGCCCTGGCCGCCGGCGACACGCCCGGCGACCCGTCGACCATCCAGGCGTCGTGCAACAACATCTTCAGCAACGAGTTCGGGGCCGACGGGGTCAACGCGACCAGCCCGATCGACGCCCGGAACAACTTCTGGGGCGACCCGACCGGCCCGTTCAATGAGCCGGCCAACCTGGGCGGCAAGGGCAACCCGGTCTTCGCGACCATCTTCCAGCCGTTCCTGACCGTCGCCACGCCGATCGTCCCGTTCAGCAACGCGGGCGACTTCGCCACCCAAAAGGAAGCCTACCGGACCGCCATCACGACGGTGGCCACCACCGTCAACCCGGTCGGCCCCGCGTCCTTGAACACCCCGACGAGCAGCGTTCAGTTCGCCGTGATGTTCGACACCGCCGTCGCCGGGTTCGACGCCAGCGACGTGGTCGTCACGACGACGACCGGCGGCACCCCGACCGTCGACGTATCGGGAGGCGGGGCCAACTACACCGTGACCGTGTCCGGCCTGACCGGCGACGGGACGGTCTCCCTGCGCGTCAACGAGCGGGCGGCCAGCTCGACGACCGACGGGTCGCTCACCGTCGCGTCGAACACGGCCAACATCACCATCCAGACCCAGACTCAGACCCCGACCCCGGTCACGGTGACCGTCAACCCGGCCAACGGGCCGTTCTTCAACACGCCCCAGTCGTCGGTGGCCTTCACGGTCACCTTCGCTGAGGCCGTCGCCGGCTTCGACGCCTCGGATGTCGTTGTCACCTCGACGACCGGCGGCACGCCGATCACGAACGTCACGGGGGGCGGGGCCAGCTACACGGTCACCGTCACCGGCATCGTCGGCAACGGGACGGTGACGCTGCGGGTACCGGCCAACCGGGCCAACTCGGTCGCCACCAACCAGCCGAACACCGATTCGAACACGGCCAGCGTCACCATCCAGACGCCGACGCCGGTTCCCCCCGTGCCGCCGGGTCCCCCCGTGCCGCCCAGCCCGCCGGTTCCCCCGGTCCCGCCGGGTCCGCCGGTCCCGCCCCTGCCGCCGGTCCCGCCGGTGCCGGTGCCCCCGGCCGCGGTCAAGCTGTTCGCCTTCGGGGTCGAGGCCGGGTCGACGCCGGAAGTCGAAGTGTTCAACGCCGACGGCCAGACGCGGTTCCGGTTCATGGCCTTCGAGACGACGTACAGCGGCGGCGTCCACGTCTCCACCGGGGACGTGAGCGGGGACGGGGTCGATGATGTCATCGTCGGGGCCGGCATCGGCGGCGGGCCGCGGGTCCGCATCTTCGACGGCGTGACGGGCAACCAGATCGCCGACTTCTTCGCCTACGATTCGAGCGTCCGCACCGGGGTGTTCGTCGCGACCGGCGACCTGAAGGGGATCGGCATCAGTGATGTGATCACCGGCCCGGGCGTCGGCGGCGGCCCGCACGTCAAGGTGTTCACCGGCCGGACCGGCCAGGAGCAGTACGGGTTCTTCGCTTTCGAGTCGACGTTCCGCGGCGGTGTGACCGTTGGGGCCGGCGACCTCGACGGGGACGGCCGGGCCGAGATCGTCGCCGGGACCGGGGCGGGGAGCAGCCCGCGGGTCTCCCTGTTCCGCGCCGGCGGCCAGCAGATCGGCACCTTCCTGGCCTTCGACCAGGCGTACATGGGCGGGGTGTTCGTCGCCATCGTCCCGAGTCTCAACGGCCAACTCGGCCGGGTCGTCGTCGGGCCGGGCAGCGGCCAGGCACCGACCGTCAAGATCTTCTCGCCAGGTGGCCAGTTCCTGAACTCGTTCAACGCCTACGAGCCGGCGGTCACCTCGGGCGTCCGCGTGGCGTCGGGCGATACCAACGGCGACGGCGTCCCCGACATCATCACCGCCCCGGGCGTCGGCGGCGGGCCGCGGGTCCGCGGGTTCAGCCTGCCGGACGGCACCCCGGTGTTCGACAAGTTCGCGTTCGACGGCCTCCGCCGCAACGGGTTCTTCGTCGGGTAACAGTCTCCTGATGGAGTCCCCTCGGCCCGCTCGCCTGGCGAGCGGGCCGAGGGCCGTTTATACTCCCTCCTATGACCCCCACGTTCCTTGCCGCGGCCCTCGCCGCCTTCGCCCCCCACCTAACACCGACCCCCCTGGCCCCCGCGGCGGTCCTGCCACCGGACGCCCAGTGGGCCGCCGCCGCGGCGACCGTCCGGGTGTCCGGCGGCCCCACGGGTCCGGTAGCATCGGCCGTCTGCCTGGAGGTCAAGGGGGGTGCGGCGTTCCTGCTGACTGCTGGCCACGCCGTCCCGCCCGGCGAGGGGCGGCTGTATGCGTTCTTCGACCGCCAGTCGTGGCCGCAGCCGGCCGGCGAAACCATCGGCGGTGAGGTTCTCGTCCGGCTCGCCGAGTGCGACGTTGCTCTAGTGAAAGTGGCGGTCCGGTCGGCCGCGCCGGCCGCCGCCCCGCTGGCCCCGCCGGGTGCGAGGCCGAAGCGGTTCCCGGCGTCGGCCGCGGCCGTCGGCTGCCCGGACGGCCTCCCCCCGTGGGTCCGGGCCGAGACGGTCGTCGGCAAGGCGTTCGACCCGCGCCGCAAGCCGGGCGACGCCCAGGGGTTTTTCTGGGAGACGGCGACCCCGCCCAAACCGGGCATGTCGGGCGGGCCATTGCTGGACGGCCGCGGGCGGGTGATCGGCATTTGCACGGCCGCCCAGGGTGGCAAGGGATACTACGCCCACCTCGACGAAATCCACGCCGGCCTGATCAAAGCTGGTTACGGGTGGCTGGTGACGCCCGGGGAGCCGAAGCCGTAGCTAAAAATTGTCCAGATTACCCTCGACTCCAGCGCGATACCCGCTATAGTACCCTCGCACCATCTGGTTTCGGGCCAATTCCCGAGAGAGTAGCTACGCTATGAAGACTTTCAAGAAGCAATTCCTGACCGCAGTACCTGCCTTGGGGCTGGTACTGGTTGCCGGCGGCCTGTTTGCCGTCGCGGCCATGGAAACCGCCGCCCCGTCCGCGACGGTTCGGGCTGGCACGCCGGAGAGTGTCGCTGCGGTCACGGACACCCCGGCCTGGGAAGAAGTGGCCCGCGGCCGCGGCCGTAACCCCACCCCGGGCAGCCCGCGCCGCCGTCCGACCTCAGGCGGCTTCGAGTGACCGACCGGCTTCCGCGTCGATAAACCCTTGTTTAGCCTAGGGGCCGTCGCCCATGACCGGGCATGGCCCCATCGCCTCACCTACGACCCCGTCTATCGTCACCGCGTCCCGAGTCGTCCGACGGCTCGGGACGGTCGTTTTGCTCGCCCTTGTCGTCCTTTCTCCCTGGCCGTTCGCCTGTGCCGATCCGGCGTTTGAAGCGCTATTAAGCGCGGGCGTGTTCCTCCTCGTCGCCTTGTGGGCCGTCCACGCCGCCCTGACTCGTCGGTTCGACTGCCGGTTCGACGTGGTCAGCGCCGCCCTGGCGGGGCTGGTGGTCTGGTCGGCCGTTCAACTCGTGCCCCTCCCCGAGATCGTTGTCGGCGTGGTCGCCCCGGCCCGGCTGGCGTGGCACCGTGAGCTGGTGCCCGAGGTGCTGGAGACGTTTCCCGGCGACCCGACCCCCGGCCCGGCCCGACCGACATACTTGCCCCTGACCGTCGATGCGGCCGCCACCCGGCTGTTCGTCGCCCGCGTGCTCGGGCTGTTGCTGGTCTACGTGGCGGTGCGGAACTGGCTGGCCACCCGCGATGTCCTCACGCACCTGTCGTGGGCGATGACGGCCAACGGGGCGCTCCTGGCCTTGGTCGCCGTGGGCCAGTTCTTTACCGGGTGGAACGACCACCTGCTCGGCCTTTTCCCGGTCGGGTCCAACTCTCTCTACGGGCCGTTCGTCAACCGCAACCACTACCCGGACTACGTGGCCGTCTGCCTCGGTCTGGCGGTCGGGATGCTCCTGACGCGGCCACCCGCCGACCCGGACGACCCGGACCCGGTTCACAGCTTCCTGAATCCGCGGTTCCTGGGCCTGTCGGTCGCGGCCGGGCTGATGGCGGCGAGCATCCCGTTCAGCCTGTCGCGCGGCGGGACGGTGGCCGTCGTGGCGGCGGCGGTGGCCCTCGGCTGGCTGCTGACCCGGCGGGACCGGTCCAACCCGGCCGACGGTGCCCCGGCGGAAGTCCCGGCCGCGGCCCGGTCTGCCCTGGCCGGGGTGGTCGGCGTCGGGATGGTGCTGTTCGCCTGGTTCGGGTCGGGCCAAGTCGAGGAGCGGTTCGGCACCCTGACCACGGCCGGCGGGGCCGACAGCCGGCTGCCGCTGTGGCGGGACGCGGCCCGGCTGGTCCCCGGCGTCTGGCCGGCCGGGACCGGGGCCGGGACGTTCGTCGTCGTCGAGCCGACGGTCCGGACCCAGGCGAACGCGATCTCGTATAACGAGAACGCCCACAACGAGTACCTCGAAGCGCTGGTCGAGGGGGGCGTCGTCCGCCTCGGGCTGACAGGAATGCTAGCCGGCGGCGTGCTGGTGGTCGTCGGCCGGGGGTACGTCCGGCGGCGGGGCCGGACGGTCGGGCCGCGGCTGGCCGGGCTGTTCTTCGGGCTGGCAGTCGTCGTCATTCACGCGGTCACCGAGTTCGCCGTCCACATCCCGGCGGTGGCCCTCGCGGCGGCGGTGGCGGCGGCGTTCGGGGTGGCGGCGGCCACCGACCCGGGGTTCGTCCCTGCCCGAATGCGGGTGCGGAAGGTGCGATCGAGCCGTGCCAAGCCAACGGTCATCGGTCCGGTCGACCCGGGGCCGGTCGACCCTCCGGCCAGCCACCCCCTCCTCGGCCCGGCCGCCGGCGTGGTCGCGGCCGGGCTGGCGGTGGCGGCGCTGTTCTGCGCCCTCGAAACCCGCCGCCAGGCCCGGGCCGAGCGGTTGAAGGCCGAGGCCGCCGCGGCGTTCCAGGCCGACACCGACCCGGGCCGCTACGCACGCCGGGCCGACCGGTTCGCGGCCCGGGCGGCCCTGATCCCCGACGACCCGGCAATGCAATACGACGCCGGCCAGGCCCACCTGGCCGCGGCCGTCGACCGGACCGGGGCGGCCGGATTCACCCCGGCGGCGGTGGCCGCCCACGTCGTCCCGGCCGGCCGGTACTTCCAGCGGGCCAGGGCCGCCGGGCCGCTGGCCGCCAAGATTCACAGCCGGCTGGCCGTCGTCGCCCCGTACTTCGCCGCCGGGGGGCCGCCGGCGGCCTACCTGGCCCGGGCCACGCGACTGGCCCCGGCCGACGCGGATGTCTGGTACGCGGCCGGCCGGGAGGCGTTCGGCCGGGGCGACCTGGCCGCCGCCCGGGCCGCCTGGCGGCGGTCGCTGGAACTCTCCCCGGAGTACCTGACCGCCGTCCTCAGCGCCGCCCGCGGCCGGCTGACCGAGCGGGAGATTCTAGACGACCTGCTGCCCGACGACCCGCGGGTGCTGCTGGCCGCGGCCGACGTGCTGGCCCCGGCCCCGGGCCGGGCGGCCGAGCGCCGGCCGTACCTCGACCGGGCGCTGGCCTCCGTCGGCCGGCGCGGCCCGGCGGCGACGGCCGACGACCGGGCGGCCGAAGCGACGGCGCTCGACGAACTCGACCGGCCGGCCGAGGCGGCCGAGGCGTGGCGGCAGGTCGTCGCCCTGGCCCCGGACAACGTCGGCCTGCGCGAGCAGTACGCCCGGTGGCTGGAGCGGGACGAGCGGTACGCCGAGGCGATCGTCCAGCTCGAATGGCTGCGGCAACACGCCGGGGCGGCGGCCTACCAGGACCGGTACGTGGCCGCCCAGCGGGGCCGGCGGCTGCAGCGGGAGATTCAGGGCGAATGACCGCCGCCGTCGGGACGGCCGGGTACGCCTACCCGGCGTGGGCCGGCGGCTTCTACCCGCCCGGCACCCCGGCCGCCGGCCACCTGGCGTACTACGCCACCCGCTTCCGCGTCGTCGAGATCAACAGTAGCTTCTACCGGCCGCCGACGCCCGAACAGGTGCGGGCGATGGCCGCCCGCGTCCCGCCCGGGTTCCGGTTCGCGCTCAAAGTCCCGCGGTCAGCCAGCCACGACTTCGACCCGGCCGACCTACCGGCGTTCAATACTGCCGCGGCCGCCCTGGCCGGCACAGGGAAGCTGGCCGGGCTGCTGGTTCAATTCCCCGAGGGCTTCCGCAACACCAACCCGCACCGGGCGTGGCTGATCCGCGTCCGCGAGCTGTTGCGGCCGCACCCGCTGGCCGTCGAGTTCCGGCACGCGAGCTGGGCGGTGCCGCCCCCCGAGGAGTGGGCCGCCCGGCACGGGTACACGGTGGTCGGCGTCGGCGTCCCGCCGCTGGCCCAGTTGTTTCCGGGTGGCCTGCGGGTGACGGGAGGGAGGATTTACGCCCGGCTGCACAGCGAGAACCCGGCCGCATGGTACGCCGGCGGCCCGGCCCGGTACGATTACGACTACCCGGACGCGACGTTACGGGCGTGGGCGGACGGATTAATCCAAGCGGCCGCGGCCGGGGCGACGGAGGCGCTGGTGTTCTTCAACAACTGTGTCGGGGTGCAAGCGGTGACGAACGCGGAGCGGCTGACGGATTTGTTGCGAGGGGCACCGGGCGTGACGGTGGCGGAGCCGCCGCCGGTGGTCCGGGCGCGGACGCTGTTCGACGAGGTGGAGTGAGAGCAAGAGCCGGAGGCGTCAGCGTCCGGGTTCTTCGCCGCGCTCGCAACCGGGTGGAAGAACCCGGACGCTGACGCCTCCGGCTCGCGAAAACCCGGCCGCGACCACCGCCCCGATGATCACCGCCCCGCCCGCCGTCGTCCACGGGTCCGGCCACTCGCCCAACGCCAGCGCTGCGACGGCGACCCCGTACACCGACTCCAGCCCGACCGCCACGCTCGCCGCCTGCGGCCGGACGCGGGCCAGGGCGCGGATGAACAGGACGTGGGCGACGGCCGTGCAGCCGACCCCGAGGACGGCCACCAGGGCGACATCGCGCCACGCCGGCACGGGGAGCGTCCCGACCGCCGCCGGGGCCAGTACCGCGGCCGCCACCAGCATCTGCCCGGCCGCCAGCCGGACCGGCGGCCGGACCCGGACGAGCCGCCGGTTCATCAGCGACAGGACGGCGAACGCCAGCCCGGACAGCACGCCCCAGGCGACCCCCTGCGTGGTCCGCCCGCCGGGGTCCGCGCCGGGGACGACGAGGGCCACCCCGGCCGCGACGCCGAGGGCCGCCAGCACGTCCGCCCGGCGGGGCGGGTCGCCGCAGCCCCACCCCAGGAGGGTGACGAACAGCGGGTACGACGAGAACGCGACCAGCCCGACGGCGACCGACGACGCCTGAATCGCCTGGAAGAACGCCACCCAGTGGACCGCCAGGACGACCCCGGCGGCCGGCCCCCACGCCGGGGCCGGGGGCGGCCGTTCCCGCCGGCGGGTCGGCCACGCGAGGACGGCCAGGAGGGCCAGGGCGGCGAACGCCGTCCGCCCGAAAACGAGGCCGAGCGGCGGCAGGTCGATGACCCGGCCCAACGGTCCGGCCAGGCCGAACAGCAGGACGGCCGCGTGCAGCCCGGCCCAACTCGGCCACCCCGCGGCCGGCATTGATGTCCTCCCGGTGTTGCATTGGGGGTGATGATAGACCGGATCATCGGAGCCGCGCCCGTCAGGAAGCGGCCGCGGGCTGAGCGAGGCCACTCCGCT
>JAABUN010002318.1_pt1 | contig 34598 bp, 37 predicted proteins | sample 5559311 | NCBI WGS metagenome assembly JAABUN01 (sample SAMN10711877, study PRJNA513370) | rock metagenome | isolation source: Antarctica rocks | place: Antarctica: Victoria Land, Siegfried Peak sud | reverse complement strand
CCCGTGTCGGACCGCTAGCTCGCGGATCGACATCTCCTCCAGCCGCCGATCGCGGCGGATCTGCTCGAACAACTCCACTCGTGATCCCACCTGAATGACCTCCACGACGACGACATCGACGTGAAGAACCGAACCGGGGTGGGGTCAACATTCGCGACGACACGCCCACCCACCCAGCCAGCGGCACCGCTACCCAAGGTGGAGCCAACATCATGACGATCAGGCACTCAACCGGGGCCAGGCAAGGTGACCACACCCAAGGAGTGTCGGAAACCCGACCGCGGGTGGGGATTCGGGGCTCTTCACCGATGAGTGCGGGGTGAGGGGTCAAGTCCACCGCCGATGAGGAGCATCCGCAGCCGGTAGTTGTCTCTGTTGCGGAAGCCGCGGGCGATGCGTCGGTGGAGCTCGATGAGGCCGTTGACGGCTTCGGTGCCGCCGTTGCTGGCGCCGCTGGTGTCGAAGTAGCCGAGGAACTCGCTGCGCCACTGCTTCAGGGTGCGGCCGAGGCGGGCGACCTCGGGGATCGGGCACGAGGTGAGCGAGTCGAGCAACTCTCGGCGACGGCGCGGCCGGCGGCGTGCGTCTGCTGGTGGTATGCGGATCCTGACTTGTTGGGCGCAGCGCCAGGCGACTTCGACCTCGAGGTGTCGTTCGTCTACGGCGAACGCGGACTTCAGGCGTGCTCTCTGCCGGTCGGTGAGGTTCTCGGCGCCGGCGCGCAGGATGTTGCGAATCCGGTACAGCGGGTCGTCGCGGTGGCCGCGGTGGCCGCAGGTGTCCTGCTGCACCCGGCGGCGGACCTCGTCCACGACCTGTGTGGCGACCTTGACCGCGTGGAAGGCGTCCAGGAGGGCGCGGGCGTCCTCGAGCTGGTCATCGATCGCGTTCTTGTACCCGTGGAACGGGTCCAAGGTGGCGATCTGAACCCCGGCCCGGAAGGCCGCGCCACGTTCGGTGAGCCAGTTCTTGTAGGCCTGTCCGGAGCGTCCGGGGAGCAGGTCCAGCAGCCGAGCCCGGGTGCGGCCGTGCGCATCGCGGGTCAGGTCGACCATCCCGGTCAGCTCCTTGGGTCCGCGCCCGCCGTCCTCGATGGGCTTGGTCGACACGTGGTGCCACACGTGCTCGTCCACCCCGAGGATGGCCACGCCCTCGAAGCGGGAGGGGTCGTCGGCCATCGCTTGCAGGATCGGCTTGATCGAGTCCCACACCGTGCGCCACCCGGTGCCGAGCTGGCGGCGGATCCCGTTGACGCTGGCGTGCTCGCGGCGGATCTGCTCGATCGCCCACCGGCACGCCCGGGTCGTCACGACGAGCGAGGCGCGGCGACCCGTTGGTCCTGCTCCCCGAACGTCCCGACCGGGCACCCCGGGTCCGGGCACACCCACCGCCGCTTGCGCCAGATGATCCGGCCCGGTCGGCCCATCGCCGGAGCATCGACCAGCCTGACCTCGACCCGCCCGTGACCATGCGCAACGACCCCGCAGGTGGGGCACCCCATCAGCGTCGGCTCGGACTCGACCTGGACCACGAGCCGGCCGCCGTCGTCCCGGGCGACGGCGGTCACGTGCAGCCCGTCCAAGCCGACCAGCAGGTCGCAACGAGCGCAGTAGCCGCCCCGGGCACGGCAGCGCGACGTAGGCTCACTCAAGCGCGAGGAAGGTCTCGTGACTGAAGAGGGCGAAGACCAGATCTGTCGCACGGTCGGCCGTGAGCCCCTGGCGCAGGTAGCCGAGCGAGTCGAGTCGAGCGACCAGTTTGCCCATCCCTGCTCGGCGATCGGCGGCCATGGCCTGGACGTATGCGTCGGCCTCAGGGTCGCTGATGGCGGCAGCGTGCATCGACCTCCACAGCGGTGCCGCCCGGACGTAGATGTCCACCCCGTGCTCGACCGCTACCGCGAGCGCCCGGTCGCCGCTCTCGTCGGTCAGTGTCCGAACAGGGTGAGCTGGCGACGGTTCCACTCGTTGCGGGACGCGGGCCGGCCCGACGCTCCGCCGGTGGCTGAACGGCCGTGGACCGTTATCCATTGGCCGGGCTGCTGGCGGTCGCTGTCTGCGCTGTTCTGGCCGGCGCACGCTCGTTCGCCGCGATCGGAGAGTGGGCGGGCGCGCTGAGCACGGCCTCGTTGGGCGAGGTTGGGGCTGTACCAGGCACCGACGGAGTCGAACCTGCGCAAGCTGATGGCTCGTCTGGACGCGGCCGCGCTGGACCTGCAGGTCGCGGTGCACGCCTGGACCCGAACCCGAGCGGTGCAGGGACGACGGGTGATCGCGATCGACGGCAAGACCGTGCGAGGGGCTCGCACCGCGACCGCAGCCGCACCGCACCTGGTGGCCGCTCTCGACCACGCCACAGGAGTGGTCCTGGGCCAGGTCGCAGTGCCCGCCAAGACCAACGAGATCCCCGCGTTGCGGGACCTGCTAGCCGGGTTCAACCCCGCTGACCTGCACGGATCCATCATCCCGGCTGATGCGATGCACACCCAGACCGACACCGCCCAGGCCGTCCTGGACGCCGGCGCGGACTATGTGTTCACCGTGAAGTCCAACCAGCGCGGCCTGCACCACCGGCTCAAGAAGCTGCCCTGGGCTCAGGTGCCCGGACGCAGCGTGACCGACACCGGGCGGGGCCGGCGGATCACCCGGACCATCAAGGTCATCGACACCCCGGCCTGGACCGGGTTCACTGGTGCCGCCCAGGTCGCCCAGTTGCGCCGCACCCGCACCATCAAGGGCCGCAAGACCGTGGAGGTCGTCTACCTGATCACCTCCGCGCCCGCCAAGGACGCGCCCCCAGCGACCCTGGCCGCCTGGGTCCAGAACCACTGGCACATCGAGAACCGCCTCCACTGGGTCAGGGATGTCACTTTCGATGAGGACCGCTCCCAGGTCCGAACCGGCAACTGCCCACACGTGATGGCCTCCTTGCGCAACACCGCGATCAGCCTGCTGCGCCTGGCCGGCTGGGACAACACCGCCGCCGGCGCCCGACATCACGCTCGCAACCCGTCTCCGGATATGCCCTGATCCGCGCAGAGCCCGATTACGCTCGGACAGAATTGTGTTGAGGACGCGGACACCGTCTGACATGGCATTGAGATTGCTCTCGCCGTGGATGCGCAACCGCTCCACGCTCGGAACTTCGACGACGCTGAGGCCGGCGGCCGCGATGCGGCAGTTGAGCACTGTTTCAATCTCGAATCCGTCGCCCCAGTGCATACGGCCGTCCGGACGCATGGGCCAGTCTGTGGGCAGGAGGTCGAGATGGTGAAGCACTCGTGTCCAAAAGGCGTTATAGCCGTAGCAGAGGTCCGTATATCGAGTGCCGAGGAGCACGTTGGTCATGGAACGGAGAGCGTAGTTCCCGAGCGCCCGGAAACGCGTGATGTCCTCGCTGCCGCCACCCGCAGCGAAACGGGTACCCTTCGCCACGTCTGCGCCCGCGAGCAGCGCTTCCGTGAAGCGTGGAATCTCAGCGGGATCTGCTGACCCGTCAGCGTCCAGCATGATGATGATGTCGCCGGTGACCGTGGCGAAGCCACAAGCTAGCGCGTTGCCTTTGCCCTTCCGAGTCTGTTGGACGACCTCGATCGAGGGCATGACACGACGAGCCGTCGCGATCGTGCCGTCCACCGAGTGCCCGTCGACGAGTATCACCTGATGGACGCTCGGCAGCTCAGGCAGAAGCAATTCCAGGTTGCGGGCCTCGTTACGCGCGGGGATAACTATGCTGATGGTAGCATAACCAGTGGTGCTCACGTGGTACCTCTAACAGGGGTTATCTAAACAGGGGCCGAACTGACCGACTCCTCGTCGGTGTCGCGTCACGAGCGACGTCACTTCACGGGCGACGGACATACTTTACGGCGTGAGGGCGGTTTTGGGCAAGGGTCCCGGGTGCCTGTTGTCAAGGCGACAGAGGTGAACAGACGATGAAGACCTGACGAAGGCCGGGGCCCCGCCCTTGCGGGGCGATCGCGCCCAGGTGAAACCCCGAGGAGAACAGGGGGATGGGTGCGGGCTTGGCCGGGAGCGGCCACGAAAGGAGAACGGATGATCGGGAAAGCGTCGACGCCGGTGTGCAAAAAATGCTCACATCCGAGGTCAGCGCACGAGCACTACCGGCGGGGGACGGACTGTGCGATCTGCGGGCCCGAAGTCTGCGCTCGATTTGAATCTACCCGGCACGCCTGGTGGCGTCCGCGCCGGCATCGGTCTGACGGCGGTCGATGAGACGTGACCTTGCTTGAGATCGGTATGCCGCGAGTCCACACCGTCTGTGGCTTGGACCAGCGGATACGCCTGTTTGCGCGGCCCGCTGAACTGAACCGCCTTGGGCCGGTCGGAGTCTCCAGCTCGTTGCAACGAGGATGGAATCAGCCGAACGACTATGCCCCCGGCCGAGCGCGAGGCGCTCTACCACGCTCATCACCAAGCCCGGCAGAACGCTGAGCTCTCACACCAGTAAGTCTCCGGACTCACCGGGGCGGTTCACCTGTGGTCCTGTCAGGACCACGGTGATGCATCGACCCCCGAACCTAAGCCTCGATCCACCGATGTGCGTGAGGGTCTCGGTGCAGCCGTCCGCGCCGGCACGCAGCCTGTATCACCGTGCGGCTGACCAGCAACATCAGGGCCGCGATCGCCACCATCACCGAGGAGGCGTGGACCCGATCGAGTACACCGACGCCATCCGCGACGAACCACCGGTGGCCCGGAACTCCCGGGCCGAGGTCGCTGAGATCCCTTATACCGCGTTTCACCGCCGCCCAGGCCCGGACCCGGCACGTGCCCGGCCGCCTGGTCGTGGGTCGCATCCCCGACCTGAACCCCAAGGACGGCCAGGGCCAGGACCAGCTGTTCGACACCTGGCGCTTCCACGCCTTCTCCACCACCACAGACCCCGACGTCCTGGATACCGCCGCGGACAAGACCCACCGCGCCCACGCCATCATCGAGAACGTCCACGCCGACCTGAAGGATCCGCCCTGGCGCACCTGCCCCGGGCAAGTTCGCCGCGAACGCCGCCGGGCTCGTCCTGGCCGTCCTCGCGTTCAACCTCACCCGGACAGCCGCCACCCTGACCGGTCCGCAGCTGGCCCGCGCGACCACCGTCACCATCCGCCGCACCCTGGTACCGTGCCCGCACGGACACCGGCCTCCGCCCGGCGGCTACGCCTGTACCGGCTCACGAACTGGCCCTGGCAACGGGCCTGGAAGCGACAGTTCGCCACCGTCTGCGGACCACCCCTGCACGCCACGACCTGACCACCCCGCCGGCGATAGCACGACCCCAGGACCTGCACGTGAACAGCGAGGTCGGGAGTCCACCCACGTCAACTCCACCGACTTCGCCCACCCCGCCCACGACGACCTACGCACCGAGACCCGTCGCTGGATCGAGGCTAAGGCCGTACACCGACCAAGTGGGGCTGCTACCCTCGCCTCTCTAACCGCCAGAGCAGCAGCCAGTAAGGTTTAAGTCCTATGGCACCGGTCAACCTCTCCGACGTCGTCAAGGCGTATGACGTGCGCGGACTCGTCCCCGAGGAGCTCGACGAGCGGGTCGCCCGGGCGCTGGGTTCGGCCTTCGCGCAGGTGGTGGCGCGCCCTGAGGGGGGACAGGGGGTGGTCGTTGGGCACGACATGCGGCAGACCTCGCCAGACCTCGCGCGCGCGTTCGCCGCGGGCGTCGTCGCCCAAGGGTTGGACGTCACGATGGTTGGGCTGTGCTCGACCGACGGTCTGTACTACGCGAGCGGCTCGCTGGACCGGGCCGGTGCCATGTTCACCGCCAGCCACAACCCGGCGCAGTACAACGGCATCAAGCTGTGCCGGCGCGGCGCCCGCCCCGTCGGTCAGGACTCCGGCCTGGCCGAGGTGCGCGACCTGGCGCAGCGGCTCCTGGACCTTGGGGCGCTGCACGACCTGCCCGTGCCCGAGCGGGTAGGCACGGTGACCGAGACAGACCTGCTCGCGGAGTATGCGGCATACCTGCGCTCCGTGGTGGACCTGCGGGGTTGTCGCCCGCTGAAGGTCGTCGTCGACGCGGGCAACGGCATGGCCGGCCTGACCGTGCCCGCGGTGCTCGGCATGGGTGAGGTGCCGGTGGAGGTGGTGCCGCTGTACTTCGAGCTCGACGGGACCTTCCCCCACCACGAGGCCAACCCGCTCGTCCCCGAGAACCTGCTCGACCTGCAGGCGGCCGTCGTCGAACAGGGCGCGGACCTGGGCCTGGCGTTCGACGGCGACGCCGATCGGTGCTTCTTCGTCGACGAGCGCGGGCGCGTCGTTGACCCGAGCACCGTGACCGCGCTCGTGGCGGAGCGTGAGGTCGCCAAGGAGGTCGCCGCCGGCAAAGACCCCGCCGACGTCACGGTGGTCCACGGCGCCATCGTGTCCCGCGCCGTCCCCGAGGCGATCGCCCGGACCGGCGCGCGGGCGGTGCGGACCAGGGTGGGACACAGCTTCGTCAAGGCGGTGATGGCCGAGCACCAAGCGGTGTTCGGCGGCGAGCACTCCGCGCACTACTACTTCCGTGACTTCTGGTATGCCGACACCGGCCTCCTCGCGGCGATGCACGTGCTGGCCGCGCTCGGCGAGCAGGACCGGCCGTTATCTGAGCTGGTCACCGGCTATGCCCGCTACGCCGCGTCCGGGGAGATCAACTCCGCGATTGACGGCGTGGCCGCCGCGACCGCGCGGGCCCGCGCCTGGGGGGAGGCGCAGGGCGCCGTCGCCGACACCCTCGATGGCGTCACGATGACGCACGAGGGGGAGCCGATGTGGTGGTTCTCCCTGCGCCCGAGCAACACCGAGCCGTTGCTGCGGCTCAACGTCGAAAGCGACGATCAGGCCACCATGGAACAGGTCCGGGACGCCGTCCTGCGACTAGTGCGACAGGACTGAGATGGCCTGAACAAGCCAGTTCCTCAAGCAGCTTGACCGCCTGGGTGTTCAGAGCGCGCGGGCGTGCCTCATCACAGTCCTGTCGAGTCTCCGCCCCGGACCGGAACCACGTCCCCGTTACGGCAAGGAGGAGAACGCAATGTCCAGTCTGACCGATCTTTGCGAGGTCGTCGATGTCGCGCATCGGTGTGTCGACACCCCAGGTGCATACTCACTCGGCGGCCGTCTTCGACCCGCACCGGGGGTGTTCTGGACGGGGGCGCCGGGCGGGCCACACCCGATGGTTGCACCGAGTTGGTGAAGATCGGCCGGCGAGCAGGCGATGCGGCGGGCGTGGGCGAATCGAGGGCACCGGCGGCCACGGTGCCGGCCCTGGCGCGCCACCTGGCCCGCTTGGATGAGGTCGTGGTCGAGCTCGATCGACCCGAACGAGCCCAGCGCCGTAGGAGCCGGTGCGCTCCACCCCGACGCGGGTTATATCCCCGTAGGTGCGCATCCACCGCACCAGCGCCCGGTAGCCGGCCCGGGTGGTGGAGAACGACTCGGTACCGATCACGACATCATGGGCATCGACGACCGCGACGACGTGCAGCTCCTTGTGGGTGTCGACCCCGCCGATCACGATCGGTGAGGTGGTAGTGGTCAGGTCCATCATGAGGTGCTCCTTCGGTGCGCCGGCAACAGTTGGTCGCCCCCGGCCGAACCAGACACCTGGACAAGACAGTAAAGAGACGCAGACCGTCAGGCCCTTCTCGGGTCACATGGCACCGGCGAGACCCTGGGCCTCGCCGGAGGTGTTCCCGAGCAACCGACAAGTCCGAAGGAATGACACCAGAAGGTCGATCGGCGTGCGGGTCAGGATGCTGCGAGAACACCTCCGACACCACGGTAGACCCCAGGGTCGATCGCTGTGAGAGCCACGAAACCCGGGAACACCTGGCACCTCACATACTTACTGTCGCTGTGGAAGATCGCCCCGGCCAGGCTGCCCCGGGTGGCCACGGCAGCCTTCAGAGCGTCTTGCACGAGCTCGGTGCGCATGTGATCTGCGACCGACCAGCCGACCAGGCGCCGGGAGTAGCAGTCGATCACGGTCGCCAGGTACACGTTGGTGCCGTGCCCGTCCTTACCGGCGATCGGCAGGTAGGTGATGTCGCCGACGTAACGCCGGTTCGGGGCCGGAGCGGTGAAGTCGCGGTTGAGCAGGTCGGCCACCTTGGCATCAGCTGGCTCGGGGATGGTCGTGGCGACCTTGCGGCGTCGCTGGTAACCCCTGATGCCGGCCCGGCGCAGACTCGGGCGACCCGCTTGTGGTTGACCCGCTCACTTGCACCGACACCGTCGTTGAGCTCGGCGGTGACTCTCGGCGCGCCTACCGTGTTGTCCTGTTCGTGGGCCACCCGGATCCGCTCGATGAGCTGGACGTCCGCAAGCGAGCCCGGGCCGCACGTGCTGGTGCGCCTGCCTTCCAGGCGTAGTAGGACGAACGCTCGATCTTAACGAGCTCACACAGCCGCTTCACCCCGCCGATGTGGGCGTAGGTGGTGCAGAAGTCGGCGACGAACTGGAAGCGGCTCACCAGTTCCTCTCTCCGGCGAAATACTTGGCCGCCTGGCGCAAGATCTCCCGCTCAGTCCTCAACTTCGTGGTCTCGACCTGCAACTCCACGACCCGGCCCTCGAGCCGGGCGATGCGCTGCTCCGACGTCTCGCCCACCCCCACTGGCGGGGCCAGCGAGGACGCTGAAGCGAGGGACGTGGGCTTGAGTGGGGTCCTGATCGGGGTCCCATCAGCGGCGGTCTTCTTGCCGGTCCCATAGATCTCGAGCCAGTGCCGCAGCGTGCCGCGCACGATCCCGAGGTCCTCGGCGATGCTGCGCACCGTCGCACCCGGGGTGGACTCGTACAAGTCGACGGCCTGCCGACGGAACTCATCGGAGTAGTTTTTCCTGGCCATGATCTGATCATCTCGCTTCCCCAGCAGATGCTGGATTCAGCGTCTCCAAGAACCAGGGTCAGGCCCCCCTCGACCACCATGCGGTCCTTTGACCCCCTTGCGCAAGGCCGGGTCCAGGCTGAGCATCTCCTCTGAAGAGCAGCGCGCGTAGCGACGTCCAGCCCGTCGAAGGCATCCATGCTCGCTGGCGGTCGAGGACGCGCAGCCACGCAGGCCCGCACTGCGTCGAAGCTCTCGAAAGACAGGTCACACGGACATGCGGGACATCCAGTTGCGGGTCGCCCGCGGTGTCCGCAGCCGCACGACCGCCAGGTGCTGGTGCTGTGGTTCGGCGAACAGCCGCGGGAACTCCTGCCGTTGTCCCCGATGGGAACGCATCGCCGTGAGGACCCCCTTGGCGGCCCGCAGAAGGTGCTGCCGGCGGCCTGAGCGTCCCAATGCCTCGTGTGCCGTCTGCTGCTTGAGACGGGCGGTCCGCTTGAGAGCCCGCTTTCCCAGCCTCCACAGCGAGACCACGACCGGGTAGTCGAGCCAGACGACAGTGTCCGCCCGACGCCAAACCAGGTCTCGCAGTGCCCTCTTGTTGCCATCGGTCACCCATCGGTCACCGGCGATCGCCGACCTGGTGCGGACCCGTAGGAGCTCTAGAGGAACAGTGCTCAGGTCGGTGTCGAAGTAGAGTGCGTCCAGCTCCACGTGCGGCACGTCAAGCACCGCTGAAAGCTGCCGAGCCAGGGTGGTTTTCCCGGATCCCGTTCTGCCGAGAACCATGATCCGGTGACAGCCTCCAAGGCTCTGGGCCGGCTCGCGAACAGTCGCCGTCACCGCAGGCAAGTCGGCGCCACCAGCCGCTGCATCCCCAGGGGCGTCCTCGGCCGAGCGCTTCTCCATGTGGACTCTCTTCGGTAGTTTAGACAGAGGAAGCCTGCCCCCCGCGACGAACACAGCGTCGCTGCTGAGTCGCCCTTAGCGGATGAGAACCGCTGAATCGGTCCAGGACACCGACGCCGACAACGAACCCGCGTCGAACACCGGACCGGCGTCGCCGACGACGACCTGGTCGATCGCCAAGGACTTCGTGCCCGCAACGAGCTCGGCCAGCTCCACCCGGTCGCCCAGTGCGGCGTGCGTGGCCGTCCCGCTGTTCCAGACGGTCACGGCGTAGAGGACATCACCCTTCATCGCGTCGACCGGCTGCGTCGACGGCGTGGAGCTGGTGGCTGTGCCTACCGCTGTGGCCATCGTCTGCGAGGCGCTGTAGACGTGCGCGACACCGAGCCGGTAGGTGACGTTCGTGGACAGGGTGACGGTGATCCGGGATCCGACCGGCAGACCCCCTGGGCCCACGACGGTGGAGGCCACCGCGCTCGTCGCACCCACGGACAGGCCGTTCTCTTTCGAGACCAGGATCTGCCAGGCATTGCCGACGTCGTCGCCGGCTTGCAGACCGATCCCGCTCGATCCTGAGTAGCCCACCCCGACGACGATCCTCGAACCCTCGGCTACTGCCGCCGTGGTCGTCAACGTGAGGGTCTTCCCGCTCACTGTCGACGTCGCCCGGGCCAACTCACCGAGGTAGGTCGGGGAAGATTGCGGCTGAGACGTCGGTGTCGGAGTCGGGTCCGGTGTCGGGGTCGGGTCCGGTGTCGGGCTGGGGGTCGGGTCCGGTGTCGGGTCCGGTGTCGGGCTGGGGGTCGGGTCCGGTGTCGGGCTGGGGGTCGGGTCCGGTGTCGGGTCCGGTGTCGGGTCCGGTGTCGGGCTCGGGGTCGGTGCGAGGCCAGCGGTCGTGAACGACCAGACCTCGTCGCTGGCGAGCGCGTTCCCGGCCAGATCCTTCACGCGGAGACGCCACCCGTGACCGTGGCGGTGTAGCTGGCTCCGGCCGGGAGCGTCGAGTGGGGCTGGAGCGCCGCACTGGTCGCTGCCGGGTCGTAGACGACTGAGGCCGGCACCACCGCGCCTGTGCTGTCTCGCAGGGTGAAGGTCGACGCCGTCACCGTCGAAGCGTCAACGGGCTCGGAGAAGGTGACGGATGTGGCCGCCGACACCTGGACCTCCGTCGCACCATTGTCCGGCGTCCGGGACGTGACTGAGGGTGGGCGGGTGTCCACGGGCTGCAACGACTGGTACCGGTGAACGTAGTCGCGAGTCCTGTCGATACCGGCCAGGACGAGAAGGCCCGTCCGCGGGTTGACGGTCTGCTTCGTCGAGGTGACGTTGTTGATCGCCTCCCCCTCGGCCAGCCTCTCGCTGCGCATGAAGGGGGTGCCGAGCCCGGTCACGAAGCGCAGGTCGGCGAAAGAGCTGCGCTTGGTGTACACGGTCCCGCCAGAGCAGCACGGGCCAGCAGCGAACAGGTGCGCCTCGCGGTTGCCGGAGTCCAGCACCACGATCGCTCGGGTGACGTCATCGGCAACGGTCCAGGCCACGGCGCTCGACCAGGAGCCGGAGGGGTTCAACCTGTAGACGACCATCAGCGGGTCGTTGGGGTCCTTGACGCGCTTGTCGTTCAGGGATGTCTTGACGACGGCGTAGAGGTGGCCGCTTGCGTCGGCGTCGATGGACTTGATGTTCAGGTGGTCATCCGGGCAGAGCACCGTGGAGCACAGGGTCGTCATGGACCATGCCGAATCTGGCGCACCATCCTGGTGGCTCGCGAAGAGCAACTCCGAAGTCCGCTCGTTGCTCCATATAACTCCGATTCGTCGTCCTGTGTGGTCCCCGTACGCCACCAGCGTGCTGATGTCGTCGTCGCTGGTCTCAGCGGCCGACGCCGGGACTGGAAGCGTGAACGGGGATGTCCAGTTCGAGTCGCTCGTGGTGCTGTGCGCCACCTTGACGGTCCGCCCCCCGCTGGCGTTGGGCTCGGTGTAGGAGATCCAGAGCTGACCCGTGCTGTCCTTGTCCATGACCGCCGCTTCGACGCTGCCCGTCGCCACAATCTTGCTCAGCTCGAGCGAGTACTTGCCCGCGGTGTACCCGTACCGCAGGAACTTGAGGTCGCGGTCCGAGGTGGCCGTGTCGCTGTCCTTGAGGTGGCTCAGGACGTACAGCTGGTTGCTCGCCTCGTCCCAGAGGACGTCCGACTGGCTGTTGCGTCGCACGTCCACCAAGACGTCCGTCGACGTCCAGGCATCCGTCGCCTCGGTCGCCTGGTTGAACTTGTGGATCGTGAACTTCCTGCCGCCTGTGTTCCACAGGACCCCCCACCACGATCCGTCGGCGTACCAGAGCTTGCTCTGCGGCTTCTGGCCTGTCGGAGCCGTGACGGAGGTGCCGTAGCTGTGGTCCCGGAAGCCGAGCTCCATGGGAGCGGCCTGCGCGGTCGCCACAGGCGCCAGCGTGGTGGCCACGAGAGCGCAGAGGATCACCAACAAGCGAACCACGAACAAGCGGCTCACGGAACGACCCGGTGTCATGTTCTCTCCGGACTGGTGCGGTAGAGGCACTCCCAGAATACGGTCACGCCTGAGTTGGGTCAACCGGCTTAGTGCCTTGGTCTGGTGGGCTCTGAGCGGACGGTGACATTGGTTGATTTACGCGGCGAGTGAGTGGTTTTGTTTGTGTTCTTCAGCGACCTCCAGGGGCGTCTTGTAGCCTAGCCCTGAATGGATACGTTGGCGATTGTAGAACACTTCGATGTACTCTGCAATAGCCCGCCGGGCCCTGTCTCTGGTGGGGAAAACAACACGGTACACGAGTTCGTTCTTCAATGCTGCGAAGAAGCTCTCGGCCATGGCGTTATCCCAACACACTCCAGTGCGACCCATCGATCCTTTCAACCCGTTGGCCCTCAAGTGTTCAACGAACTGGGCACTGGTATATTGACTGCCCCGATCCGAATGGAACACGGCATTCTCGGCGAACGTGACATTCGTGGCGGCCATGCTGACCGCATCGCAGATCAGGTCGGTACGCATATGATCGGCCATCGCCCACCCGATCACACCCTTGGTGTGGCAGTCGATCACCGTGGCCAGGTACAACCACCCGGCCCAGGTCCGGACGTAGGTGATGTCCCCGACCAGCTTGCACCCCGGTACCGGCGCGGTGAAGTCCCGACCCACCCGGTCCTGGATCTGGTCCGGTTCCTCGCCGTCCCGGACCGTGGTGTTCCGGTAGGCCCTCGGCTGACAGGCCACCAGGTCCAGCTCACGCATGATGTCGCGGACCAGGTCCAACCCGGCACCGGCGACCTGCAGGTCGTGGCTACGCGCCAGGATGGCGTGGACCCGCCGGGCACCATAGGTACCCCGCCCGGCCTCGAACGCGGCCCGCACGTGGACGGTGACCGTGGCCCGGCGCACCGCCCGGGCCGAGGGCACGTGCTGACACCAGTCGTAGTACCCGGACCGGGAAACCACCAACACGGCGCACATCGCGGTCAATGACAACTGGTCAACAGGGGCACCGGCACGGTCTTGGGAGTCGTAATAGTCCTGCTCCGCGGCAATGAACTCAAGCTTCTCGTTCACTGCTGCTCCCTCGCGAAGTAGGCTGCGGCTTTTTTTAGAAAATCATTCTGCAACCGCAACTCCCGGGTCTCCCTTTCCAGCTCGCGCAACCGTGCCCGTTCCGGCAACGACAACTCCTCACTGGCCGGGTGCTCCTCCCGGTACTTGCTGACCCAAGTCCCCAACGTGCCGGGGTTGATACCCAGACTGCGGGCGACCTCAGCAATCGGGGTCGGCGTATCCACGACCTGCTTCACCGCTTCCTGGCGGTACTCAGGAGTGAACTTCCTGTACTTCGACATATTGACCCTTCCTTCCAGGGAGACATTCTCCCTACTGGGTCACTGTCCGTCGAGACCCCCACACCCCACCTTACGTCTGGGCATTGGAGTGCGTCGAGGAGTGCTGCCTCGTCGGGGCTGAGTTCGGGCGGGATGGTCGTGGTGATGCCGTTGATCGCGACGGTGGCTGAGCGCAGGGGTCTGAGGGTGCGCAGGACTCGTCTGAGCGACAGTCCGGTGCGGTCTTGGACCTCGCGGCTGACCGCGCCGGCGGTGAACACGATGGTCAGGTGGGCCTCGATGGCGTCGCGGGTCCGGGCGAAGATGGGTCGGGCGCGGAGGTCGGTCTTGGACATTCGAATGGATTGCTCGACGGTCCACAGGTCGTGGTAGCTGGTGCTGACCTCGTCGGCGGGCATGAGGTTGGCAGGGATGTTGGTGACGTAGCCCTTCAGCCCGACCAGCCGGCGTGCCCGCGCGAGGGAGGGCTCGTCGAGGACGTGGCCGCTGCTGGTGTTCTTCACGAACCGGGGGCTGCGGGCGGTCTTCTCGCCGGCCACGACCTGCTTGGCGCGGTTCTCCTGCAGCGTGAGGGTTTTGTTGTCGCGCACAGCCCGCTTGGTGGAGTAGGCCCACACCGCCCGCCACGACCCGGGATGCTGATTGGTGTCCGAGACCGGTTCGGCCTTGGTCTTCGGGTTGCTGGTGGCGCTGGTCTTGGCGCCGTGGCGCGGGGTGATGGTGTCGATGACCTGGCCTGGGGTGAACGCGTCACCGTGCCACCTGAAGTGGGACTCTAGATCCTTCGGCGCCTTGGTCACCCGTGAGCCGATGATGAACCGCAGGCCAGCGTTGTCGAGGTCCTTCAGGTTCGTCGAGGACAGCATCCCTGCATCGGCGACGACCACCATGTCGGCGAGGTTGTGGCGGGCCTGGAACTGCTTCACGATCGGGACGATGGTGAGGGTCGTCGGGTAGCCCCGGCCCGTTGCCGGGCCGGGGCCCCCTCAGAACCGGACGTGCGACGTTCATCGCATCCGGCTCAAGCATGTCCCTACGGGCGTCGAGGGTGGCGAGGCAGTGGTGCTGGCGTGTCCGGTGGCCGGCGGCGCCGTCGTCGCTGTTGCCAGTAGTCGGTCAGTGTGGGGTCGTCGGGTGACGCGTCGGCCTTGACCATCTGGTGTCGACGGATTGGCGTCCACGACAGTTTCCGCAGGTAGGCGCCGGTCTCCTGGTCGCCGAAGATCCAGCGGTCTTGTCTGGTCTGATTGAACCGTCCGAAGTAGCGGTCCACGATCCACTGGCCGGTCTTCGTGTTGTGTTGGCGTCTGCCCCACTTGAACATCGTCCACCACAGGGTGGAGTCGATGTCCCCGAGAGCTTGTCAAGTTGTCTGTGTAAGTGATGTGGGTCGCAGTGGGGTTACAGGTAGGCGTTGATGCGTTCGGGGTAGACGAGGGCGAGCTCGCCGAGGGCGGCTTTCCAGCCGTTTACGGTGGCGCCTTCGACGAGGCGGGGGACGGACTGGCGGTCCTTGCCGGACTTGCCGGCTTGCTTGGCTCGTTCCCGGGCTCGCTTGTCTTCGATGTTGCGGATCGCCAGCCACAGCAGCTTGACGGCGGCGGCGTCGCTGGGGAAGTGCCCGCGGTTCTTGATGATCTTGCGCAGCTGGTAGTTCAACGACTCGATGCTGTTTGTGGTGTAGATGACCTTGCGCAGCGCGGGCCCGAACGCCAGGAATGGGGTGAACCGGTCCCAGGCGTCCTCCCAGGTCCGCACGGCGGCGGGGTACTTCTTGCCCAGGTTGGAGTCCGCGAACGTCGCCAACGCCATCAGCGCGGCGTCCTCGTTGACCGCGGTGTAGATCGGGCGCAGCAGGGCTGCGACGGCCTTGCGGTCGGTGTAGGACACGAACCGCATCGAGGCCCGGATCAGGTGCACCACGCAGGTCTGGACCGTCGCACGCGGCCAGGTGGCCTCGATGGCCTCGGGGAAGCCGGTCAGCCCGTCGCAGCACACGATCAGGACGTCTCTGAGGCCGCGGTTGGCCAGCTCGGCGCACACCCCGGCCCAGAACTTCGCGCCCTCGCTGGCCTGGACCCAGATGCCCAGGACGTGCCTGATCCCGTCCATGTCGACGCCCACGGCGAGGTGCGCGGCACGGTTGGACACGTGCGCGCCGTCGCGGATCTTGACCACGATCGCGTCCAGGTAGATCACCGGGTAGAACGCCTCTAACGGGCGGGTCTGCCAGGTCTTGACCTCCTCGGTCACGGCCTCGGTGACGTTGCTGATCGTCTCGTGCGAGAGCTCGGTTCCGAACGTGGCGACCAAGTGGTGCTGGATGTCGCGGATCGTCATTCCGCCGGCGTACAGGGAGATGATCACGTCTTCCAGGCCGCCTAGGCGGCGGGCGCCCTTGGGCACCAGCGCCGAGGCGAACGAGCTGTTACGGTCCCGCGGCTGGTCCAGGGCCACGTCCCCGATCTCGGTGCCCACGGTCTTGGGGGTGGTGCCGTTGCGGGAGTTGCCCGAGCCCTTGCCGGCCGGGTCGCCCTTGTCGTAGCCCAGGTGCTCGGCCAGCTCGGCCTGCATGCCGCGCTCGAGCACAGCCTTGATCATCTCGGGCAAGAACCCGCCCGGCCCGCTCAACGCGACACCACGCTCGTCAGAGGCGTCCATCAGCCGGTCCAGCAGGGCGTCGTCGAAGAGCTCCCGGCGCAGCTTGCGTGCCTCGGATTCCACCGCGTGGTCCACGCTCTGCTCCTGGCTCGTCGACGTCTCCTCGTTGGTCATGGTCACAGTCACTCCTTCAGGTAGGACCCATGCCTTACACAGACCATCTGACACCTCCGTCCCCGAAGATCCTCTTGGACACAACCGTTCGGTAGTACGCGGCCCATCCCCGCAGGATCGGGTTGAGTCTGCTGATCACAGCCGCCGCGGGCGCACCGTGAAGGCTGCGCACCTCGGCGCGCAGCTGGGCGCGGAACCGCTAGCGACCAGAACCTCACTGTCCTGGTCGAACTCAACCCGCGCGACCACCGTCTTCTCGACGCCCAACAGGCTCCGCCATAGGTTGACATCACGCACGCCGTTCTCCTGATCACTGGCTTCTGTTTCCTTGACAGCTCAGAAACCTACGCAGGGAATGGCGTGCGCCCGCTCAGGCTCGCTCGACCACCCACAGATGTGTCAGGAGCGCCATATTTCGCCGGGATCAGCGGAAGTCCGTCACTTTGAGTGACGAAGCGCATCACTTCTGCTGCCTACGGACTGCGAAGCCCTGCCTGACCAGCGCTCGGACAGGCAGACTGAGACGTCGTTTCGTAGCCGCTTCCACCGCGCCGTTCGGGGGCCCCTAGGCGGTCCCTAGGCGCGATCATCAATCGTCCCTCAGTTCAGGATGATCAGGAGCTGCAGGCACATCAGGCCTATCGCGATCGGGGCCAGAACGCGGACTGCTGACGTCAGCCGACGGGCTGCTCTGCTCTGCCCGTCGGCCCCTCGGTCCCTAGCGATCTCCCGAGCCACGATGCTGACGAGCAGCAGCAGCACCAGCACCGCACAGGCGGTACTGAACGGCTGGTCGAGCAGCAGGCTTGACATGTCGATCATGCGGTGCGTCGGGTCAACGACCCTCTCCTAGCCCGGAGGTGGAGCGCTGCCCCGAGAACGCTTCCCACCAGGAGCACCAGGAACACACGGTCCGGACTCCATACACCGGCATAGAGCAATGTCGTCGAGACGAGCGTCGAGATCGAGATGCTGGTCGCCAGAACCGCCGTCCACCACACGGTCGACGGCCAGGAAGCAGGATTGCCCAGGCAAGCGGCGCCAGGACCGATCAGCAGGAACATAGCAAGGACCAGAGGCTGGACCGGTGGTCCGACCTCCGTCATCCGCACCGCGGCAGCAAGCGCGGTGACGCCGAGCGCGGTAGCGGGATCCCGCAGGACCGGCATCAGCTGTCCCCCTCCGGGACTGGAGCCAGGATCAGCGCATCCTCGTTCCGGTACACCACTTCGAACTCGCCCCGGCGCAGCAGTGACGCCTCTACGTCCGCCAAGGCCCACGGCGTCCGTCGGCCCAGCAGGCGCTCGTTCTCCTGCTGCTGCCTCGTGATGAGCAGGAAGCCGGACGGCTCCGAGGATAGGAGCTCCTGGTGCAACGATACTGCAAGAGCCGACAAGTCCTCAGGTGGTTCACCTTCGTTCAGCTGTCTCAGGGTTCGATAACGGTGATCGGCGTACTCGTCGTTGCGCCAAGGCGTGGTCTCGTTGCCAGCCATCAGCAACGAGCCAGCCGGCGCCAGGTCGTACAGGGCGCCAACCGCCTCCACCTCGGCAGCACTGCGCTGATCGATGAGCTGGTTCCCGTATCGGGCCAGGACGAAAGCGGGAGCCATCGCGAGTGTGACCACCAGGAACAGGGCGCCGGCCCATCGACGTGACGTCGATCCCCCAGACCGAGGAAGGAGCTGCACCGCCAGCACGCAGGTGAACGGCAAGGAGAACAGGAAGATGCGCAGCAGCATCTCCCCTCCGTAGGACTGCAGTGCGAACAGGAAGCCAGGCGCCACGACGAGCGCCGCGGCCGTGAGCGGCGATTCGCCCCGGAGCCACAACTTCATGGCCCCAAGCGCCCCCAGGACCCAGAGCATCGCGCTGAAGACGATCCGTCCACGGATGACCAGCAGGTGCCCTTCGCTGCCTTGCACCCGCTCGACGAGGTTGCCCTGTGCGGCTCCTGCAACGTCTCCTACCTGGGACAGCAGGCCGCCCAGGTGTCCCTCCAGGTACGGCGCCGCCGGGTAGGCCAGCCAGGCGACGATCATGGTTGCGACCATGACGGCCATCCCACGGACGGAGATCGCCCTCAGAGAACGTAGGGCGACGACCGCCAGCAGGAAGGCGAACGGCGTCAGCTGGTGGGACGCCACGACGGCGGCGCTGATGAGACCAACCGCGACGATGACCCGGCCACGACCGTCGTGCTCCACCTCCAGCGGACAAGGCCCGGGGACGGTAGGTGCGGCGCGCAGGACCGCAGGTAGCCACCTGGCCGGGATCAACCGCACCAGTGGAGTCGGCAATCGTGCCGGCATGCCGAAGAACGTGAGCAGCAGGGCCACCACGCAGAGGAAGAGGAAGAAGCCCAGCGCCTGTGGCGCCAAGTAGTCCTGATCGACCCAGTTAGCCAGGTAGAAGAGCACGCTGGCTGACCAGACCAAGCGGCGATCCGGGGTCAGTGCGCGTGCGAGCACCACTAGAGGAAGGAGGAAGAGGAGGTTGTTCGCGACCGGCGCCCATGCCATGAGCACCGAGGCATCGCTCAGACCGGACACCCCTGTCCACGACGCCAAGAGGCCGAAGAAGCCGGGCCAGCCGAAGTAGGCATCGATGCTTGCGTCGACTTGAGCGCTCGCCTGGATCTCTGCGGCGATGCCCACGTGTCGCCAGGGAACGATGCCCCGTGGATACGGGGAGGCGAAACCCACGACGCCGTACAGCGCCACTATGAGGCCCACCACGTGCACGGCGGCCCGCGTCTCCCGCAAGCGGCTGCTCCAGATGCTCATGGTCGTGCCGACGAGCACGAAGACGACCGCCAGCCAGTAGGAGAGCGGCAGGACGGTCAGCAGTCCGTAGTCGTCCACCGCGTCCAAGGACAACCGACTGACGGACCAGGCCCACAGCGCTGCGCCCGCGGCCAGCGGGACGTAGGACAGGACCACGTCCAGCCGGAGGCGAACGGCCCTGTCCTCGCGGATGTGGACGCGGCGCCGCCACCTCGCGTGCTGACGCCGTCCGTCGTCTGTTTGTCGTCCACTCTGCGTCGCGGTCCCTGGACTCACCGCGGGCGACCCACCGACGCTCGAAGGCCCGCTGAGGCTTCTTCGGCCCGCCGCGACGAGAGCAGCACGCGCAGGCGACAGCCGGCCCACACGGCGCTGATGGCTTGCACGACCACCCACGCACACGCCATGCCCAGCAACCCACTGATGCTCGCCGCGAGAGCAGTGCAGACGATGCTGGCGATCGCCGTCACGGCCCCTGCCGCCACTGCCTCACGCACGCGCGATGCGGAGCGGCAGACCGCGAAGTAGAGCTGGATGACCAGCACGGGGAGCACCCCGAGAAGGAGCACCCGTAGTGGCGGCGTCCCCGCGTCCGCGTACTCCTGACCGAGGAGCTGGAGAACCCAAGGTCCCACCACCGCGACCGCGACCGCGGACACCAGTCCGAGAACAACACCCGTCTGCGCAGCCCGACGGACGCCGGCCCGTATGGCTGCCGGCTCCTTGGCAACCTGGGCGAGCAAGGTTAGGCCCACCGACACCGGGATGACGAGCACCGCCCAGGCCATCATCCAGGCGACGTACCAGTAAGCGTTCAGCTCTGGCGAGAGAACCTCCGTGACCACAGCGGGCAGCAGCAGGTTGGGGGACCGCTCCACCAGGGTCAGCGCATGGTTCGGCATGCCGGTTCGGACCAGCTGACGAGTGAGGGATCGAGGCAGCCTCGGGCGGTACCGATAACCGTCGAGCTGGCGATAGAGCTGCCGTGCACCGATGGCGCAGGACAAAGCTCCGCCCAGAACCCACAGGCCGAACAAGCCCTGAGCCGGAACGTCCCAACCTACGGACGGAGCCGCCAGCAAGGGAGCCGCGGTGAGCAGTCCGCCGGCGCAGTTCCGCACCAGCACCTCAGCGCCGCGCTCCAGCGCCACGGAGACGTGGTCCAAGAGGATGCCCAGTGTGCCGAGAACCGTCATGGCTACGAAGAGGGCGGCGAATGCCGGCTCAGTGGCAATGGGGCGCAGCTGCTCCGACAGGACCCCGACGAGCACGAGTGCGACTGCCGACGCTCCTGCACTCGTGAGCAGCACCAACGTCACGGTGGCGTCGAGAAGCTGCCGGCGTTGATCGGCCAACTTAGTGTGGCTCAGGATGAAGGCCGAGCCAGTGCCCATGATCGCGAACTGCGTGCCAAGCATCATCAACGACACGGCGCCGGCCGCCAGTCCGACGGCGGACGCGTCCACCGCATGCGCGGCGAGAAGCCAGAAGAGGAAACCGGTGGCCATCGAGGCCACCTTGCCGGTCACCAGCCCGAGACTCGTTGCGAGGAAGGGTCGGCCGCCACGGCCCAGCCAGCCTGCCCGCGGTGCAGCCGCCGTCACCGGAGCCCTAGCATGCCCAGGTAGTTGTACAGCGCGAAGCAGACGTAGTACGGAATGAACTGGTACTTCCCTGGTCGCGTCGATAAGGCGGTGCCCCGAAGGGCAGCCGCGGCCGGCAGCACGGCCAGCCCTAGGCCCTTCCAGCCCTGTTGGCGGATCATCCGGCCCAACCCTCGTCCGTCCATCAGGAACTGGTCCTTGGCGAAGGCGAAGTCGTCTGCGCCGAACCGGTGCTCCACGCAGGTGCGCTGCGAGACGCCGAGGTGGGCACCGGCCGCGCGCAGCCGCCACCGGAACTCGATGTCCTCCCCGGAGACGAAGTCGGGGTCGAAACCGTGGGCGAGCAGGACATCACGCTCCAGGATCGTGCAGACGAGACCGAACCAATTTCGGCTCCGCCCGGTCCGATGGTGGTGCACAAGAGCGCGCCCCCAGTACCCATCCCCGGAGACGCTCTCGAGACCGGCTTGCAGCGCAGTGAAGTTCCCGGCCACGAACTCCCGAGCAAGGTCCTCCAGGACGTCGTCGCCCGGCAGAACGACGTCCACGTCGATGAGCGCGACGAGGTGCGTAGCGGCCGCGCGCGCGCCGAGCAACCTGGCCGCGGGCAGTCCCTTCCCCTCGTCGGACAGCACCGTCACCGGATAGCGCTGCACCCGCTCGAGCGTGCCGTCCGTGGAGATCCCGTCGACGACGACCACGGCGGCGGGCCGACAGTCCAGCACCGATCGCAAGCACGCATCGACGAGGTGCTCGGCGTTGCGCACGGGGATGACGACCGTCATCTCATCTGTGAGCCGGTCGTCGGCCGATCCGCTGCTCGGGATGGGCCGGGTGGACGTCATGGCTCCTCAGGCTGTCGGCACGCGGCTGTCGACCGTCGTCCGATACATTGTGCCACCACCCGGCACGGGTGTCAGCCGCAAGCGGGGCTGGCACCGCACGACAATGAGCCGCCTTCCGTCGGGCTCATCGTCGTGGGTCCGGAGGACTACCGCCGTTCGTAGGCACCGATGTCCGTGGCGACCACCCCGTCGCCGTTGCCGTCGACCGGGGTCAGCAGCCTATCGAGCATGGTCGTACGTAAGTCGGACGCCTCGGTCCACGGCCGGACTCCCAGTGACCAGGCGCAGGTCGCCAGCGGAGACGTCCCGAAATCCCGGCACGGCCACCGCGCTCGTCGCCGACATCGTGAACTGGACACGACCGCCGTTGTACACGCCGTTGCCCTCATCGAAGGGCGCATCGGCGTAGCCGACCTATGCGACGGCCTGGATGATGTTGTTGCGCATGGTCAGGATGTCGGAGTTGCAGCCGGCGTGGCAGATGAAGCCCTGGCTGGACGCGCCCGTCATCAGCACCGTGTTGTTGTACAGCTTCGTGCGCCTGACGGGCCCGTAGCTGCTCCCGGCACCGCGCGTGACGGCGAAGACGGACGTCGAGAGCGTCGACCGAACCTCGTTGTACGCGTAAACGTTGTCGGCCGATCGGGATCCACCGAGCTCCGTGAAGGCGTCGTTCTCCGAGCCACGTTGTGGTGGATGTGGTTGCCGATCGCGCCATAGACCTCCACCGCTGCACCGTCCCGGCCGTAGTCGTACGAAAAGGCGTCGCTTCCATTGATGCGGTTGTAGGCGATCTCGTTGTAGTCGCCACGGAGAAGCACGCCGAAAGCACCGGAGTCGTCATTCGTCGGTGAGTCGCTCAGCACTGACATGCCGTTGTTGTCGATGAGACGGTTACGCAGCATCTTGTTGTGCTGTGCCCCCGTCTTGATGTAGCCCCGGCAGCCGTGTCGGTCACGAAGTTGCCCTCGATGCGGTTGCCGCTGCCGGTGACCGAGATGCCGGGCCAGGTGCAGGACCGAACCTCTAGATCACGGACGATCGTGTAGTCGCCCGTGACGGCGACGCAGGTGCTGCTGTCACGGACCACTGGCGCCGGACCGGTCCCGAAAACCCCGATGACGGCAGGCTCGGCGGAAGAACCGCTGCCCAGCGGCCTCAGGGCGCCGCTCCAACTTGAGCCTCGGGCCAGCAGGACGGAAGTACCGGGAGCCAGTGAAACACTGTTGACCTTCGTCAGCGTCTTCCATGCCGTCTGCGGGCTGGTCCCCACGCCGGCGTCGCTGCCCGCGACGGCATCCACGTAGTACGTCAACCGGCCGGCACCGTGGGAGTCGGGCTGGGAGCCGGCGTCGGGGTGGGAGTCGGAGTCGGCTCTGGGCTCACCGTCGTGTTCGGCGCTACACCGCCGACCCTTGCGTGGGTCCCACCCGCGGTCGATGAGCAGCGAGGTGCCGGCGGACCGGGCGACCGATTCCCAGGGGACGAGCTTGAAGTTCTGGTTGGCGCCGTCGTTGCGATCGTCCTGGGCGACGAACACACCGTCCGGGAAGCGACTTCCCAGGGGCGTGCTCAGCACGTCCAGGCCATCGGTGTAGCTCACGGCGTCGATGGCACCGGCGTCCACACGGAAGGACTTCACCGGAGCATGAGGGGCCTTCCGGTCGTACACGACGAAGTCGTTGCTTCCCTGGCTGGAGGCGATGAGGTATCCCGCGCCACCACTGCCGTAGTAGATCGACAATTCCTCGATGTCGGCGACCAACCGCCCGCTGCCCACTTCATCGACCTTCGTGCGGGTGGTCCCGCCGGTCGGCTCGGGGTTGTACCGCCAGATCGCAACATCCTCCTCGGCGAGGTAGAAGTCGCCCGTCTCATCGTCCGCGACGCAGCCCTCGGTCGTCGAGCCGATGGTGATCTGGCGCACCTTCCGGGCGTCCACCTTGCCGGCGTTGTCGAACAGCTCCCACTGCTGAAGGGTGCCGCTGGAGTCGCTGTCGAAGACGTAGTACTTGCCGGATGCAGGACTGCGGTACATGCACAGGCCGTAGAGACCGATCCCCACGGACATCGTTCGTGCCGACACGTGCTGCAGGGACCGCGTCACAGAATCCACTGTGTACGCGCGCAGAGCGTTCGTGGTCCGGTCGCTCGTGACGACCAAGGTCTCGCTCTTCCCGCCCAACGGGAAGTTGTAGCGGATGTCGACGTTGTTCGGCTTGCTGTCCGCGTAGTACGCAAGCTGCTTGCCCGACAGGTCGTAGACTGCCAGACCGCCGAGCTTGTCCGTGCCGATCACCGTGCTGAGCTCAGGGTCCGTCGGGTGAACCCAGATCGTGACGTCGTCCGCCGCATCCGCGGCGTTGGGAACCAGCGTCGTCTCAACCGTGGCAGTGACCGACCCACCGGTGATCGGCGCGGGTGCCGCGCTGGCGATGTCCACGGTGACGTCGACCGCCGAGGAGCTGGCCGTGTTGCCAGCGGCGTCGTACGCCTTCGCCGTCCAACGGTGCCCTCCGTTCACGGCGGACGTCACGGGCCAGGTCAGGAGAACGGAGAGGTATCCTCAGCGCCTGGGTACACCCCGTTGTCGAAGAACTCGACCTTCGTCACTCCGACGTTGTCGCTGACGCCTGCCGTGACGTTGACCGTGTGGTCGCTGGTGTAGCGGGTCCCCGTGAGCGGTGAGGTGATCGAGACCTGAGGAGCGGTGGTGTCGACGGCCGTCACTCCGGCGTGGTCGAGGACGAGTCTAGGCGTCCGCGTTGTGCCGGACTCCTTGCTGGCCACGGCCTGCGAGTTGCCAGACACGGGAGTCAGGGCCAAGGTGACGGGTCCGCTCGACGGCAGCAGACTGGTGACGTCGATCTTGGCCCAGCTCCCCTTCGCGACAGGCCCGGAGGTGACGACCTGGCTGCCGACCGCCGGTGCGTTCGAGTAGGTGATCGACTTCTCGGTCCAGGTCGTGTCTGCCACCCGCCGTACTTGGAAGGCCTGCGAGGAGCGCGCGACGTACACCTGAAGCCGGCCTCGCACCAGCTCTCCTGCGGCCGGGACGTCGAAGCGGAGGTAGGTGCGCATGACGGGCGAGCCGTCCACGTAGAGGCTCGAGGATGCGCCGTAGTTGGCGTTGGCGTTGCTCGATGACACGTACGCGTCGGCTGTGGCGACCACCGACCTGCTTTCCGCGGCGATTGCCGGGGTGCCGAGCGGCACCGCCGCTGCTGTCGTGGCCAGCACCGCGGCGAGCGCGGTGGCTGCGGACGTGCGGAAGGACGTAGGCGTGGGCAGCACGAAACTGCTCCTCTCGGAGACGGAAGGGTCTCGATGGAGCACTGGGCGGATGCACCGGTGCTCGTCGGGGACCACGTGAGGACGGGCCTTCTAGTCGTGCTACATAGTCCTGTTGTCGGACCTGGGGCCCAGCTCCTTGAGCAGCCGCTGACGACGCGCGAGCGAGGTGGCGGGCATCAGGGGCAAGTCAGGGTGAACGCGGGGAAGGTCGAGATCGATCGACCATGCAGGTCAGACGAGCGATCAGGTCTGGCCGGACCTCTCCAGCCCGCGCCGGCGAAGCTTGAAAAATGTCCGTGGACTGACGTCAGGGGCGCCGCCCACGACCGCAGCGCCCCCGACGCTGTCGTCGCGCCACGCTGCAGTGCTCGACGACGCTCCAGCCTCGTGACGGGGCGGGCGCGACAGCCGGCCCTGGCTCTGCGGCGCGCGCGGTGGCAGAGAAGAGCTCGATCAGGCTAGGTTCGCCGCATGCCTACGGCTCGGCAGTCATGGGATCTGGCGGGGCGATTGTGCGTCCAGACTGGCTCGCTCGATGATGCGCAGGGTCGCGCGATGTCCGCGCAGATGGACCCATTCCTCCCGACTTGCGGTCACGAAGGCGTCGAAGCTGACGTGCTGCTCGCACCCCTCTCGCCTCGCGCCGTCGAGGAGCTGCAGGGACCGGCCAAGGACGGCCGGACCACCGCTCGTGACTCCGACGGGCGCCTTCTGGCCCGCTACAGCGGGAAGTGGGCCGAGGTTCCCTCGCCGAGTCAAGCCTCGATCCGCATCGGCCTGCAGCCAGGACTCGTCCTCAAGTCTTGTTGGGGCGAGCTCGTGCGCCCCGCACTGCATCAGGCGCTTCGCCACCACCAGGCCGCCGCAGTCCATGGGGCCGCGGTCGACCTCGGGACCACCGGTGGGGCCCTGGTATGCGGCTGGTCGGAGTCCGGCAAGACGGAAGTGGCTCTCGCACTGGTCGAAGCCGGAGCGAACTTCCTCAGCGACAAGTGGACTGTGGCCGGGGAGGACGGCCAGATCTCCGCCTTCCCGGTAGGGGTGGGGGTCCGTGGCTGGGTGCTCGAGGCCCTGCCCCGGCTCAGGGCCGGTCTGCCGCGACGGGCCCGCGCCCAGCTCCTCGCGGCACGCGCCGCGCGGGTGGCGATCCGCCCTGCCGTCGAACGCTCGGGGCGCGGGCGTCTGGCGACCCGGGGCGTCGAGGCGGCCGAGCGAGTCGTGGACTTGGGGGATCGCGCGGCCTTGTCCCCGTCGGAGCTGCGCCGGGCCTACGGCCATACCGCTGACGCAGCCCGCCGAGCGGAGCTCGAGACGGTTGTCGTGCTGGTGACGGGCACGCAGGACAAGGTGGTCGTAGAGGACGCGGCGCCTGAATGGGCAGCTCATCGCCTGGCCCTGACCGCGGCCTACGAGCGACGCGACTACTACAACCTTCAGGAACGCGGCGCGTACGCAGATCTCCGTGGGCGAGCGCAGGCGCGAGCAGAGAGCGTCGACGCTGAAGAGCAGATCTTGATCCGAGCTCTTGCGAAGGCAGTCCGGGTCCTCCGCGTCACCTGTCCCTTTCCTGGTGATCCCCGGCGGGTCGTGGATGCCTTGGCGAGTCATCTGTGACCGGCACGATGGACCTCTACGCACCTAGCCCAGGGCTCGTCCTCGGGATCACGGGCGCTGCTCCGGCACGACAGCACTTCTCGAAGGAGTACGGCGCGGCACGGTCACGCGACAGCCCAGATCCCGACGTCATCGTGGACTTCCGGTTCGCCGGCTTACTCCCCGTGGGTGCGCCCCGCGACGGGCACAAGACGGTGCACTGGTCGGTCCAGGTGGGTCAGCCGGAGGAACGGCCCGTGCGCGCCCACATCACCATCACCGGCCGGCCTCGGCGCTTCGCGCTCTCGATGGTCCAGGGCTACGTGGTGGAACCGCTGGTCTCGTTCGCCGCAGCCGGTAACGGTCTCGTGCTGCTTCCTGCTGCGGCGCTAGCGGAGGGATCGTCCGCCGTCGTGATCCTGGGGCGCTCACGGTCAGGCAAGACGTCGTTGGTGGCGCGTTGCCTGGCCGAGGGCAGGGGGGCGCTCGGCGACGATCAGGTCGTCGTGGACGCAGGCGGGGACGTGCGGGCCTGGCCGCGACGGCTGCGCGTGTACCCGGATCTTCGCCGAACCGCGCCGCGCGCGGTAGCCGCCCTACCCTGGCAGCAACGCGCTTCCCTCCGGCTCCTCGGGCTGGTTGCCGTCGGCACCCGCCGAGCAGTGGCGCCGTCGCTCCCGCTCCACTGGAGCGCGCTGGGCGGCCAAGCCGTTCCCGGACCGGTCCGAATCAGTCGGATCTTGGTCGTCGAACGAGGAGGGGCTGGGGCGGAGATAGCCGTCATGGGTCTGACGCTGTCGGATGTGCTGGATCTGTCTGCCGTCATCCTCAGGGAACAGCGGGCGCGACTGGCTCACGTCACCGGGTGGACGTGGTCGCAGGCCGTGACAGCTGTCGAGACCCTCGAGCGACGAACCCTGTCCACAGCTCTCGGCGGCGCCTCAGCCGAGCAGTGGTCCATGCCCGAGCGCTGGGAGGCACCGGAAGCCGTCAGCGCCTTGGCGGAACGGCTCGAGGTAGGCGGTAGCTGACAGACGCGCTGTCAGCCCCGCCCGCTTGCTGCCCCGACCTGCAGCCGAAGGTCCCCCACCCTGCGCCGCGCGTATGCGCCTGCGGTCAGAGCAAAGCCTTCACACATGGCCAGAGCCCGTCGGGCACCAGCAGCCTTACCTCGAAGCGCTTCGCCGAGCCCCATGAGGACGCCTGTGGGCAAGGTCCGGGTTGCGTAAGTGCGCTCGCTGGCCAGCGCCTTTCGCGGTCCTGCCAGCGAGCTCACGATCGCCTTGGAACGTCCTTCCGCACGACAACGATTCCGGAAGTAGGCGCGCGTCGTGCGCTCCATCGTGACCGCGTGGTGCGCGATGGCCGCCGGCTCGAGCATGATCCTCGATCCTGGGCGGAGACTTACAGCCCGCACAGAGAGCTCAGTCTCCTCACATCCCGCGGCGTCCCCCCCGACGCGACCGATGCTGAGGTCAAAGCCTCCGATGCCCTCCAGCACCGCCCTGCGGAAGCTCATGTTGGCTCCGATCGCGTTGCGAACCTCCGCCCGCTCGGTCGGCTGGCCGCGGTAGCTGCAGCCGACGACCCAGAGGAACTCGTCGGGAAACCAGTCGGGTCGCGGCGCGCGCCAGTTCGGGAGGACCTGGCCCCCTACACCCACGACGGACTCGTCGACGTAAGCATCCAGCAGGAGCTCCGCCCAGCGCGGATCGACGTAGGCGTCGTCGTCGAGGAAGGCGACGACGTCCCCCGTGCTCACCGCGACACCGGTGTTGCGGCCGGCGGACAGGCCGCGCGGTCCGGCGTTGGGCACGACGAGAGCAGAGCCGAAGGTCGCGGAGCACCGCGAGAGGAGCTCCTCGTTGTGGTCCACCACGACAACGACCTGATCCACTGGCCGGGACTGGTTCTGTGCGCTGAGCACCGCCGCCTGGAGGTCCGGCCAGCGTTCCAGTGTGTAGGCGCAGATGACGACCGAGAGGTACAGCACCGATTCATGTTAGTGCAGGACGGTCGTCCGGCCGCGTGCTGCACCGTGCTGCAGGACCACCCTACGAAGACCAGTCGGGACCTGGCCCTTGGCGCCAGGCGTCGTCACGTTGGGCGAGCAGGGTGGGGCGGAACTCGATGGTGGTCTGGAAGAAGGTGCAGGACTCGCAGATCGTCTCGTAGACGCAGTCCATGACCTTGGGCCTGGTGCAGTAGCCGTTGCCGAGCATTCGGGAGTGCTCGCGCTTGAGGCGGGCCATGTTCGGTCCGAGGTCGTCGGCGGGCAGCTGGGCGGGGCGGGCGTAGAGCGCGTCGACCTTGGCGGCGACGGTGAAGTACTCCTCGGCCACGGTGCGGTTGGCGATCTTGGCGTAGACCAGGGTCATGTCCATCGACTTGTGCCCGAGCATCGCGGCGATGGCCTCCAGGGACATGCCGCGGTTGAAACTGGTGAAGAGCGTTATCGGAACCTGTCGAGTGGTCGGTGGTGGCGGGGTCAGGCGGGGTTGTGGTGGGCTGGGTGTGGCAGCCCACGGGCGGTCTGGGCTGCGTAGTTGGCCCAGTCGCCTCCCGAGGTGTGGGCCCAGTCGACGGCGGTGGTGACGGCGATGCCGAGGAGGTCGGCCAGGACGGCTGCGGGGACTTCGGCAGCGAGGCTGTGCATGGCTGCTCGTCGACCGGTTTGGGCGTTGACGCCGAGGTTGGCCAACCGTGCCCCGAGCGCCGCCGGGGTGATCGGCCGGCCGGGCAGGTGGCCGGGGAACAGCCAGTCGCTGTGGTTGGGGGCGCCGATGCTGTGGTGGCGTCGTGGGGTGGCCAGGTGCGCGCGCAGGTGGCTGGCCAGGGGTTCGTCGATGATGATCTCGCCGCGCCCGAACCGGACCCGCAGGACGGTGTCACTGTCGTGGATCTGAGCGTGGGTCATCACCGCGATCCGGGAGAGCTGTTGACCGTACATCAGGGTCAGGCAGCCGACGACGCGGTCGATGGGGGCGATGTGCGGCTCATGCAGCAGCATGGCGACCAAGCGCTGGTGTTCGGCTTGTCCGGTCGCAGGCCCGGCCGCGGTGGCCGGTCGGGTGATGAGGAGTCGGGGGGCAGCGTGTCGCGTTGCGGCCCAGCTCAGGAAGTCCGCGACCTGGTAGGTCAGGCGGGCAGGCCCGTGCAGGAGCCACTGCTCGAGTTCGCTTTGTGGTAGCCGGTCGAGTCGGATGTCGCGGTCTCTGATCCAGGACAGCAACGCGGTGGCCGCGTCCAGGGACAGGGTCGCGTTCCGGGTCGCGGTGCGGGCCAGGGGATGCTCGTGGGCGCGGTATCGCAGGTGGTGCAGGACCCGCCAGCTCACGTAGCCGGTCAGGATCCGACGGTCGTCGCCGTCCGGCACGTTGGCCAGGGTGCGCGCGATCCGCCGTTCGAGCCTGGCCAGGGCCTCGTCGCGTTCGGGCAGGGCACCGTGAGCGACCAGCAGGGCACGCAGGTAGTCCACGGCCCGCCCCGGTGGTTGGGCGTCCAGGCCTTGGTGGGTCAGCGTGACGCGCCCGTCAGCCAGGGCCGCGAGCAGGGGCGCGCCGGCGCCCTTGCGCAGCCAGTTCAACGCGGTCCGTGGCTGCGGCGCGGTGATGATCGCATCGCGGACACCGGCCAACGCGGGGTTCACCTGCTGGTCCGCGCCGCCCAGGAGTTCACCGGCACGCCGGGCCAGCGCGCACCGCGGGCACAGGCCCCGCTCGTACAGCTTGTCCTCGGCTCCGCAGCTGGTGCACACATGCCCAGCCGGCCCGGCTCCTGAGCAGGAGGCGCAGATGCTCGCTGCAGGTCCGGGTGGGGCCACCAGCCGACGAGTCTGTGCGCAGGTGGCGCATTCGCCGACGCGGCGCAACGCCGCGGTATAGCAGGTGTCACACACAGGCCCTTCGGGCCAGCGCACCGCGGCCGGGCGGGCCTGCCCGCAGTGCACGCAGATGCTCGTGCTGCGCGGTGTGCACCGCGAGCACAAGGGGTGCCCGGCCTTGATCCCGGTGCAGGGACGTTCCCGCCCGCAGGCCGAGCACACTGCGCTCGGCGGCCGGTAGCACCCCGAGCAGATGTCCGGGTTCCCCGGCCCGGCACGCTGGGAGATCGGGCGGACCCGCCCGCACCGGCCACACAGCCGGGCCGCTCCGGCACTCACGGGCCCTGACCCGGGTCGGGGACGATCCGGGCACGTGTGGGCCGCAACCCCGTTGCCGGGGCCGGTGTCGTTCCTGGCGTCGCGGCGCGGCGCCGCCCGGTCCCCGCCTCGATGACTGGTTCGACCAGGTCGGTGGGGGTGCAGCCCAGGATGTCGCACAACGCTGCCAGGGTGCGCAGCGACAACCGTTCCGGGGTGCCGGTCACCAACCGGTAGACCTGCTCACGGGACAGCACCACCCCACGCTCAGCGAGCAACGGGACGAGCTCGGTCGTGGCGAACATGCCCGCCTGGGCCATCCGCACCCGAAGATGCCACCGGTAACCCACCTGCTTGGCCATCAGCCACCACCGGTGGTCGAAGCGGCCGGCGCCGGCTGCACGACCCGGTTCAAGGCCAAGCGCAGCATCCGGTTCGCCGCGTCCGAGCCGACACTGGTGTACCCGGCAGTGGTCGCTGACCAGGAATGACCGACCTGGCGTTGCACGAACACCGGGTCCACGCCGTCCTCGACCAGGTGCGAGACGTAGGAGTGCCGCAGGCAGTGAGGTGTCAGCTCGGCCGGCAGTCCCGCACCGTGACGGTACTGCGCGAACCGCTCATCGACCTGCCGAGCCGAGATCCGTTGCCCACGCTCGGTCAGGAACAACGCCGGGTGTCCCGGCTGGCCGAACAACGGACGCACCACGGCCAGGTACTCCTGGATGACCTCGACCGCCCACGGCATCACCGTGGCTACCTGCCGGCGTCGTGGCGGAGACCCGCGCATCGCCTTGCCGTGACGCACCGCAAGGGTCCCGAACGCCCCGAGCTCAGCGGCTGCCGGGTTCGCCGTGCAGTCCACCACGTCCAGCATTGCGGCCTCCCGCCGGCGCAGCCCGTAGGCGTAAGTGACCTTGAACAGCGTCGCGTCCCGGAACGCCGCCACCCAGCCCTTACGGCCGCTGGCCCGGACCGCGACGACCCGGTCATCGGCGTAGTCGAACAACGCCTGCAGCTCCGCTCGAGTGAACGGGCGGCGCCCCGGCCGGCCCTCGTAGTCAGCCACGTGCACCGCGGTGTTCCACTCGTGGCACACCTGCATCGGGTGCGTGCTGAACCGTTCCTGACACTGCTCGGCCCACCCGTACCGGGCGTCCACGAGATAATCGCAGAAACAACCGATCCCGCCCTGATACGAACGGATCGTGGCGTGCGCATGGCCCGTCCCGGACAACAGCGAACTGGTCCAGTCCTCCACATCCGAGGCGCTCCACCGCCACGGAGGCTCGCCGGTGTACTCACCGAACCGGCGCATGATCCGCTCCCGGCCGGTAACCGTCGCCGCCGCCAGCAACCGGGCCCGCTGCTGGGCACGCCACCCGGTCAGCATCGCCTCGAACACAGCCTGCTCCGGGCGCAGAAACGCCGCACCCGAGACCATCACCAGCTGCGCCGAACCCGGCGGCTCGGCCCGGTGCACCACCTGTTGCGCCATACCCGTGCACCTTCCCGACCACCGGACCAGACGCCACAGTGTTGCATCAAACGCAGCATCGATGCGGGACCTCAGGCACCTGAGCACACCACGGGCGTGTCCCAGACCCGCCGAAACCTCCGCTGCCCTGGGTGATCCCACCAATCGTCAAGCACAGCAGCGCACTCCGGCACTGCCGAATGCCCCAGCAGATGCAATTCCGCTCACTTTGGCCTGGGTAGCCAGGGTGTGCCGCAGCTGGTGGGGGTGGATGTGGCCCAGCCCGGCGGAGGTACCGGCCTTGTTGATGAACCGGGGACGGCGTGCCGGTCCAGGGCTTTGCCGTTCTCCCGGGGCAACAGCAGCCGGTGGTCCTTGGGCACGTGCGTGGCCCGGTAGGAGCTGACGAGCTCGACCAGGCGTGAGTGCAGGGGCAGGTAGCGGTCCTCGTGCAGCTTGCCAACCGGCACGTGCAGCCAGTGGGTGTCCCCGATCAAGACGACGGCGTCACAGGTCAGGGCGGTGTACTCCCCTACACGCAACCCGGTGCGTAGCAGGAACTCCACCGTGAGGCCGATGAGCTGGCGTTTGTCGTCCTGGGCGGCGGCCAGCAGTCGCGCAGCGGCCGGGTCATCCAGGGCCTTGGGTAGGGGGTGGCGTTGCTTCGGGACGTCGCCGGGGAACATCGGCACCCGCCCGGGGGCGTCTTCCCAGGCCCACTCATCGATGCGCAGGAAGAACATCCGCAGTGTGCCGAGCCGGTGCGCCAGGGTGGCGTCCTTGGCCCGGGGTGCTCCGGAGCGTCCGGGGCGGGAGGCCAGCCAGGGCTTGTATCCCTCGACATGGGCGCGCTTGATGTCGCGCACGGAAGCGACCTCGGGGTGGTGGAGCAGCAGGTAGGTGGCGAAGCAGCGCAGGCACTGGTCGGTGTTGCGCACGCTGCCCGGGCGCAGCACGACCGCGATCTGGTCCAGGTAGGCCCGCATCGTGGTGGCGACCTGAGGAAGCTCGGTGATGATCTGGTCCCAGGTCGCCATCGGCGCTGCACCGCCGCGTTGGTACTGGTCGGCACAGAACCGGGCCTGCAGGACGGTGCTCATCGCAGCCTCCGGAACCCCGGGATACTCACCCGTTCGGGTTCGTGCGCCACCAACGGTGGGACGCCCACGGTGCCGGCGTAGACCTGGGCGTCGATGACCTCCGCGGCGCGCCGGTACTGCGAGGCGAGCCAGTCATCGCCCAGGTGCAGGTAGATGCGGGTGGACTCGATGCAGGCGTGCCCGGCCTGGGCCTGGACCGCCTCCAGAGCCATCCCGGCCTCCCGCAGCCGGGTCAGGCAGGTGTGCCGCAGCTCGTGACACGACCCGTGCGCCAGCCCTGCCCTTTGCCGCGCGTAGTCGAGCACCTGCTCCAGGCCCTTGGCCGACAGCGGCCGCCCCCGGTGCGGGCGTTTGAGGACCAGGAAGACTTGGTCGGTATCGGCGTCGGCGGGCCGTTCGGTGTCCAGGTAGGCGCCCAGGTGCTCGAAGAAGCGAGGGGAGATCGGGACCAGACGTTGGTGGCCGCCCTTGCCGTCGGCGACGAACAGCTGCTTGTCCCCGGCCCGCACATCGTCCAGGCGTAGCCCGAGCACCTCGCAGCGACGCAGGCCGCCCAGCAGCATCGCCGCGACCATGGCCCGGTCCCGGTGGGTGCGCAACGCAGCGGTGAGGGCGTCGACCTCGGTAGCGGACAGGACCCGTGGCAGCGTGCGTGGAGAGCGCACCAGCGGTACGCCCTGGCTCGGGCGGGACTTCTCCCGACGGGTCGGCAACCCGCGCGGCACCGGGTTGGTGGCCACGTCGCCGCGCACCGTCAAGAACGCGTACAACCCGGTGACCGTGGACAGCCGGCGCCGGATCGTGCGCAGCGACACCCCGGCCCCGCCATCCTCAGCCGCAGCGAACGATGTCAGGTGCGGCTCCGGCAGGCTCGCCAACCCCGCTCGTTGGGCGGTGATGAAGCCGAGCACGTCGACCGGGCGCACCTAGTCCACCGGCTGGTCGACAGTGAAGAAGACCAACAGGTCGAACCACGTCGCCAGCACCGTGTTCGGGCGCGAGCGTGCCGCGACGAACTCCAGGTAGGCATCGAGCAACGGATCACCCAACGAGCCCGGGGACCTCCTCGATGCAACCTCGGCAGGCGGTATCAGGCACGGCAGCACAGCACTCATCACGGCTCCTCGTCGAACGGGGTCGACGAGGCCAACGATGCCGCGCCGGACCGAGAAGATCACCTACATTTCAAGCATGTCCGTGATGTCACGCCCTTCTCCCGACCCCCGCGTCCTTCTGGGCGGTGTGACGCTGTGCCACAAGGGTGCAATCCGCGCCGCGGATCGGCGTCTGTGGACCTCGACCCGAGGGAGACTGGTGACTACGGACGGGGCGCACTCGGGCTGGACTGGTTGCCCAACACA
>JAABUN010002317.1_pt1 | contig 34615 bp, 21 predicted proteins | sample 5559311 | NCBI WGS metagenome assembly JAABUN01 (sample SAMN10711877, study PRJNA513370) | rock metagenome | isolation source: Antarctica rocks | place: Antarctica: Victoria Land, Siegfried Peak sud | reverse complement strand
CCATTTTCAGGTTGGCAGGTACTGATGGTGGTATGGTATCCGGCTTGGATGCGGCGTTGCTGAACGCTGTATTGGGAATAAGCTGGCGGGGGATACCAGGCCCTGTCCAATAAACCTGCATTTGTTGTCCGCCTTCTTTTTGGAAGAATGTGATAGCTACCGGGTAGCTTCCTGCTGCTGTGATGTTTACTGTTCCCGCAGCCGCGATGGCTGCATGTAAGCCATCGTTGTTCACCGTTGCGCTAAGGGAAGGATTGTAAAGGGAGTTAAAGTACAACTTGCTGCCATCATCAGACATGGTCTCAAAAGTATAGGAACCCGCTGTGGGAATGGAAAGGTTGCCTTCCCATACCAGTCCATAATAGTAGTCCTTGCCGGTGGCTCTCACACTAAGGTCAATGTTAGGAGAAGTTCCTGTTTTTACCGGGGTAAGCATATTGAAATTGGGAAGCACATCCCAGGTTCCCTCGTAATAGCGGTAGTTGAGCCCTGCCGCTGAAGTCGGTACAGCTGTCACGGTAATGGGCACACTAAGAGCTGAGGCATTACCAGAAGAGTCAAAAGCCCTGACAGCGACACTGAAAGAACTATCGGCTTTAAGATTGTTTACAGTAACACTGTTAGTGACGGTAGTATATTTCTTTAAACCGTTTATAAACACATCATAACCTGAAACAGCAGTATTGTCAATAGAGTTATCCCAGGCAATGCTGGCCATACTTGTGCTGACAGTTACAACTTTAAGATTCAAAGGAACCGATGGGGCAATGGTATCTTTGTTAGAACCAGCTTTCACGGCTATGGCTACACTAAAAGCTGAGGCATTACCAGAGGAGTCAAGAGCCCTGACAGCGACACTGAAGGAACTATCGGCTTTAAGATTGTTAACAGTAACACTGTCAGTGACGGTTGAATATTTTTTGGTGCCGTTAATAAACACATCATAACCTGAAACAGCGGTGTTGTCAGTAGAGTTATCCCAGGACAGCCTGGCCATACTTGTGGTGGCAGTTACAACTTTAAGATTCAAAGGAACCGATGGGGCAGTAGTATCTTTGTTGGAACCAGCTTTAACAGTTATAGGCACGCTAAGGGCAGAAGCGTTACCCGAGGAGTCAAAAGCCCTGACAGCGATACTGAAGGAACTATCGGCTTTAAGATTGTTAACAGTAACACTGTCAGTGACGGTTGAATATTTTTTGGTACCGTTTATGTAGACGTCATAACCAGTGACAGCGATGTTATCAACAGAATTATTCCAGGACAGCCTGGCCATACTTGTGCTGACAGTTACAACTTTAAGATTCAAAGGAACCGATGGGGCAGTGGTATCTTTGGGTGGGAAGCTATTTGCATATTGATATTCATTGGCGCCGATATCCTGTGAGCTTCTAACTTTACTCAATCCTCCATAATAATCATTTGACCCTATTCCGATCATATTAAAGCCAGAGTCAATCACCGGGGAATTACTTTTTATTATATATCCATTTTTTCCGGTACCTGGCGCATTCAAAAGAGGATCTACTGAAAGCCCGTAATTCCTGCTTCCGATTCTCTCCTGGGTTACCGCCGCAGATTTCCATGCTGTTAGTGAATTATAATTTACGCCATTCCAACTAAAATAGGCAGTTCCGGGAGAATAATAATCATTTTGAATAAAGTGGATCTTTGAGCTGTCAGCTACTCCCTGAAGAAACTGTGTTCCAGGTAGACAATAAAATATATTGTTGCTTATTGTTACATTCATGAAGTTGGCATCGAACAACGCTACACCCAGATGATTCGCATAAATGGTATTATTGTAAATCATACTATTCGTTACCTGAGCGCCCTGGTCAGCACCCCAAACCAGTATACTGCCATATCGGTCCAGGGATGCATCATTTTCTGAAATGTTATATCTTATGGTGTTACCAGTGAAAGGAACACCAGTTCCATATTCAGCCAGTAATAGTCCCGCTCCCTGGTTTTCATGACTATAACAATATTGAATAATTGAATTTTGACACCCTCCATCCAGGTCAAAACCTCCACCATCAATGGTCCGGGTTTTATTATGATGACTCTCGCAGTTCTGGATGATACCATTGTTCACCAGGGAAAACCATATTCCAACAGGACCGCCCCCGGTAAAATCGTTATCTTCCCCGTTGTTATATGCTTCGCAATGGTCTATTAAAGCACCTATGGCACTGGAAATCAGGATACCATTGCCCGATTGATTTCCATAAGAAGGAATGCCTTTATTATTATAAGCTTTGCAATTAGTGACAGTAACATTGTGATGATTGAATGATGAAAAACTACCATCATTGGCGCTGAGAATTCCCCCATTTTTGTTGTCATGTGAAATAACCCTGTTTATCAATACATCTGAGAAACCTTTTGATGGGCTTGTGCAGCCAATTTGAACACCATAGTCATAAAAGCCGCTGACTTCCACATCTTCAATGGTTATATGACTTAAAGGAATGTCAGTTTTGTCAGTAAAAAAATATACACCCCTTTGATTATTATTCACGCTGCCAATAAAATTAATTCCCCTTACTTCAATGCCACCAGCATTATACGAATACAAACCCACTGAGTCACCAGCATTTATTGTGGCTCTCCCCACGCCAAAAGAAGTAATTACTAATGGTTGGGAAGCGCTACCCTGATCACTGGAGGTTAATAATATAGAGCCGCTAAAAAAAGACCCACCTTCAAATTTTAAGGTGTCGCCCGGAAAGAATTGTAACTTATTAACCTGGCTAACGGTTTTAAATGCATTGGAAATATTCTTACCTGTATTATTATCGTTACCAGAAGAGCTTACATAATAGGTTGTTGCTTGGCAGATTGCAGGCAGTAGGAGCAATATATATATTACTGCGCTGTATGTTTTTAATACGTGCTTCATGGTACGGACGTAAAAGTAATAGTAAAATATTAAGAGTTTACATTTATTTATCAGCGTTTTCTTTAAATTTAATTTATTATATATATTTATTGACTCTAAGCAAGAAGGCTCTAAGGAAGCTATGGCCCCATAATTACTCTTTACCTTGTATAGTCCATACTACCTCAACGCCATCTGCTTTTATACTATTAATTTTATAACCGGCATTTGGAGAAATAATAAATTCCTGCAAAGCTCCTTTGCCTACTCTTACGTTTCCAAAATGGGCAATCATACCGCCAGGGCCTGCGGATGAAATTATGGTAAAGGCAGATTGCGATTTTACCAATATGCAAGCACAGCAATTAAGTCTGATAAGAAGTAAAAAAGCCTTTTTTATAATAGAGGTTTTAACATGTAAGAACTAAAAAAGAATGGAGCATGCAGATTAATTACCTGGAGTTTTTAAAGGGCAAGTGTTATATTAACAATAAAATTACGCTTTTGCTATCAGCAGTCAACTAATGTTAAGTTAACCCTAAAGTGACGCATTCGGTTATCAGCCGTCAGCTATCAGCAGTCAGCAGATCAATGTGTATTGAATTTCCTCATGATAGCTGATAGCTGATGGCTGATAGCGAATACGTCACTTTATAATTAACATGACACTAATATATCAGCTAAACTTATACATCCAGTTTCTTTTTATTTACAAGTTCAGTGAAACTCTTTGCAGCATTTGTAAAGTCGGACGGCACCAATACAATTGTTGTCGTGTTGTTGTCAATACCAATTTCTGATAACATTTGCATTCTTCGTAATTCAAGAGCAATCGGACTTCCTTCCATTTCTTTTGCTCCTTGTGTTAGTTTTATAGAAGCTTCCAATTCGGCTTCTGCTTTAACTATTCTTGCCCGTTTTTCTCTTATTGCTTCTGCTTCCCTTGCCATTGCCCTTTGCATTGCTTCCGGAATTTCGACATCTTTCATTTCTACCATTTCTATTTTAATTCCCCAGGGTTCAGTTGCTGAGTCCACGATTTTTTGAAGCGTACCATTTATTTGTTCCCGTTCTCTCAACACTTCATCAAGAGAATGTTGTCCGATAATATTTCTTAATGCTGTTACAGAAAACTGGTATACTGCTTTATTATAGTCTGCAACTTTAATAATGGCATCTTCCGGATTGGTAATCTTAAACCACAATACAGCATTTACTTTTATGGTTACGCTGTCTTTTGTAATCGTTTCCTGTTGTTCCAAATCAACTGTCTTGGTACGTATATCTACTTTTTGTTGTCTTTCAATAAGTGGAATAAGCCAATAAATACCTGGCCCACGAACAGACTGAAATCGTCCAAGTCTGAATACAATTGCTCTTTGATATTCCTGTGCAATTCTGATTCCTGATAAAATGATGAAAATAATTGCTGCTACAATTGGAATAAATGTCATGATTTTTTCTTTAAAATTGTTTACTGATCGGTCGTTCTTGCCATTACAGCTAACGATATCGAATGTATGATGGCCTCGCATTTGATAACGTCATGGTTGAACTGATGCAGACTAGTGTTATGTCAACTGTAAATTGACGCTTTTGCTATCAGCCGTCAGCTATCAGCTATCAGGAGGAAAGCTTTTCAGGTACTGATCTCCTGATAGCTGACGGCTGATAGCTGATAGCAATTGATACGACGTTTTATGGTTGATAAGACACTAGAATATTATTGCTTAAGCCCCAGCTTCCAGTCCTGGTGGGCCAATGCAGGATTAACTGCATGTGGTTTATCAGGCATGCTGTTCCATTCATGTTCAATCTTTGTCAGAGCAAAACAAAAGTTGCTGCCTAATGTCCTTTAGGTTTGTATTATCAATTTATCATAAATATATTACTATTACTACCTTTTCTTTTTTTGCTACTTTTTTTCTTTTAACAATCAAGCCGCACTTTGCCAAAGTTTTTATTGGCTAAAGGAATTGTCCTAAGAACTAAGTTCCTTAACGAATGTGGCTGGGTCATTTGGAGTAAAAATGATGTTTTTATTACCGGAGGTTTTAACTAAAACAGGTTTATCTCTTCGTGTTGCATACCAGGTCATACGCCCTAATGAAAAGTTTGAAAAACTTCCATAATATCCAAATAGACCGCCAACACCAAATATCCTGATAGAACCGCTGATGGTATTTTTCTCAATTAATTTTACACTTTTAATGTCGGCTCTTTTTATGTGAACATTCAAAAGTGGTCTGCGAACGATAAGCTCATCCTTAGTCACAATATATTTTACAGGCCGGAACGCAAATGTTAAAAAATAAATTAACAAGCAGGTCACCGTTGTGTAGATTGGAATAGCATGTCCTTTGTCTTTGATGATTATGAACTGTCCACCTATGATAAATGCAAATAAAATAGTTACAGCAATTGTTATTACTATTGCGGTCTTATCTAAAGAAGTATTATAAGTCATAGTTTAATGTTTTAGCGTGTTGCCAATGCTTGTAGCCAACATTTACGGCTTGCAGCAGGTGAGGGAAGGAGTATAAAGTCTGCCCGGAACCAAGCTAAATATTGCTAATAAAAATGAAGATTGCAACTAAAAGCTGATTTATATTTTTCTATCGGAACTATGTTGATAGTGAGTTATAGCTAATGGTTATTCCTTTACTCAGCCTACTATTTTAACAAACCTATGTTAACCTAAAACTGTCGCTATTGCTATCAGCCGTCAGCTATCAGCTATCAGGAGGAAGTGCATTATACTTTAGTGTCCTGATAGCTGACGGCTGATAGCAACATTTACGGCATTTAATGGTTAACATGGCACTTGTTTCTTAAAACGTGTTAGCCCTCATGACCGTTATGTTATTTGCGTATTGAATCAGCTTGTCTGGTCTTATTTATTGCTCCATAAATAGCATCCATCATCCGGGGTTGAATGTACAAAGTATACAGCGTAGCAGTTGCTTTCGGATAAACACGGTTTGATAAAAAGATAAAAATGAGGTTGTATTTTGGATCTACCCAAAAGCTGGTACCTGTGAAACCGGTATGTCCATAAGTTTCTGATGACGCAAGTTTCGAAGGATAATTCTTAGTACTATCAGGATCCTTCCGGTCAAAGCCAAGGCCGCGTCTGCTTATTGTTGATTGTTTTGATGTAAACAGATCAATTGTTTCAGGATTATAATATTGTATATCACCATAAGTGCCCCGGTTAAGTATCATCTGGTACAAAATTGCCAGATCATTTGCAGTTGCAAATAAACCTGCGTTTCCTGATACACCACCATATCGTGCAGCCATCGGGTCATGTACATATCCTCTAAGTATTGCCTTCCTGAAAATGTCTTCCTGTTCGGTTGGTACAATCCTGCTTATATCAAAACGATGCAAAGGATTAAAACCTGCGGATTGCATTCCCAATGGCAAATAGAATTGGGTAGCAACATATTCATCCAACTTTTGAAGTGACTGCCGTTCAACGATTTCTTTCATGTAAGTCATACTTAAATCCGAGTAGGAGTATTTAGGCACACTGTCTAATTTAACATGAAGCATAAGCGGCCACATCACTTCTTTAAAGTAACCCGCGCGTATAAATGTTTTATCACCGGCCTTAAGTGGAAACGCTGAAGATGAGTCAGCGCTGATATCCTGGGGAAGAAGTGGAAGCCCGACACCGGGCTGAATGCCGGACTGGTGCATAAGCAGGCTCCTGATTTTTATGTCACTTTTGTTAGTGTTTCTTGCACTGGCAATATAGTAGCCAAAACTTGTGTCAAGAGAAATCTTTTGCTGTTCGTACAAGCGCATGACAGCCATGGTTGTTGCTGATACCTTGGTTACAGATGCCATATCAAAGATGTCAGATATTTTCATTAGCTCTATACTATCGTATGCGTGATAACCATAAGCTTTGTTAAAGATTACTTTACCATTTTTTACAACCATTACTACAGCTCCGGGGATAGCATGTTTACTGATAGCTTCTGCTGCAATGGAGTCAATTGGCTCATTCAGATCAGCAACATCAATACCTGTTTCTTCCGGTACAGTGTACTGTAAACGAATTGCTGCTGTATTGAAACCGGCGTTTTTGTGATACACGCCTGTATATGTCCTTTCTAATTTAGCTGTGACTGACATGCCGCCAAAAATAATCTGTGCAACGATATTTGCTGTTGCAGGGGAATCCTTTGTAGACCAAATCATGGGTTGATATATCTTATCAGCGTATTTAAGAAAGGTATGTTTGCCATAAACAGCAAGGATAAGTTGTTTACTTCTTTGAATATCATAAATAAAGTTTATGGTTCTCCTATCATTCAATGCAGCCCCGTCTATCTGTATTATTATTGTTTTATAGAATTTCAGGTCATCATTCAGCTGGTTAAAAGAAGAATCAGTATTATCTCCCAAAAGTGAAAAACTGGCTACAGTGGTATATTTGTTTAAAATACTATCAAACTGAATAGCATTAGCCGACCCGATATTTACACTGGCAATTTTTTGCTCTACATCCTTAACAGGTACCGATCCTTGTTCATTGTTTAACAACACAATTGAATTCCCTGCTGATTTCTGCTGTTGCAGCCATACCAGGTTGTTTTGATGTGCTGCCTTCTGGCCATACAAAGTTGTGAACACCAGGCAAGGTATCAGGCACATGATTCTAATAAAGTAGTGAAGGAGTTTTTTTATGTCTGTGTTAAGCATAATGACCTTTTTTTATTTTGTAATGTAGGAACTCCTGTTACATAATAAGAAAAATTTCCATTAGCGTGTGTAAGTTTAGGCTGCTGTTTAATAATTGAGAACTTCAATGCCTGGGGGAATACCTAAAATCTTTATTAAGCAACCAAAAGGAATACTACTAGATATCATGATTATTAATTTAGTATACAGTATATGAAAGCACTTAAACTCCTAAAAAATTTGCAAAGGCCATCATAATGGAATAAAATTTGATTAATTTCTCCGATGTATTCATCCTATTTAAGAGCTTTTTCAAAATATGCTAATTCTCTTTTCAATAAATCTGCCAGCTTCCTTCATTTAAAAAGATTTACTTACTTAATTACGAAGAAAGAAGTTCAACTGCTGTTTCGAGCCTCGCTCAACAGAACTAGAAATTTCGGTAATCTTCAAAAGGAAATATTTAAGGCAGGCCGAGTCTTTATAAAAAAATTCATGTCGGATACAAGGTAGTAGATATAACATTCATTAACTCTACTTTATGAATGTTTAAGACACTACACAATTGGTACTAAAATTTTAACCATTAAACGATCGTATATTTCCTGCATGGTGCCAGATGTTGTAATACCTTCAATTTGCAAAGTATTTCTGCCAGCGTATATCAATTTACGTTACTCTCCAATCACAAGTGACTGTTACTACTGCTGTCAGTGTCAGATGGCAATATGCACTCGGCAACATTTTATTTGTTATAGGAAGTCATATCTTTATTTAAGTTTTTTTGTATCTATTGTAAATATTGTATTTACTACCCTGTTATTTAAGTTAGCTGGAAACCAGTTATAATTGCTGCTTGTCAATGTCCTGGTATAAGTTAAAGGGTCTGGCACCTGAAAAGTCATATTTAAAGAAGTAACCGATTTTATGTGATTTCTTTTTCCATAGCCAAGCCATTGAAAAGATATGAACACATTTTTTTCGTTGGTATAAAAATCGTACGGCTCAAGATTTATTACAAGTTTGCCTTTTTTAAAATGTTGTTTAGTTATAAGATAATTTTCTGAAAGAAGTTCTTTATCTGGCTTTCCTGTAATTGGATGAACAGAATAAATATGAAGTAATGCCGGTGTTTCGGAGCTGAAGTATTTTGCAGAAAGTGTAACCTTATTAATCATACAAAATTCACTGTCTTCCAGCAGTAAATTTATTTTTTGAGCAAATTCTTCACCATTGCCTGAGGGGCCCCATCGAAAATCAGTTTTTGCTTTTATGCCTAATGTTTGATCTGCAATAACACGTTTTTGAGTAACAACAACAGGAGTAAGTTCTCTTACGAGTGTTTGTAAGAAAATAGTGTCACTTGAAAAGGCTGTTATTTTTCTTGCTTCAAAGCCAATGGATGTAATAAGTAAAGTGTCTGAAGACAATGCTTCCACTTCAAAACTTCCTTTGTCATTTGTAACGGTTCCAAAAGGTTGATGAAGTACTTTAATTGTAGCAAAAGGAACAGGTTGTTTGCGTGATTTGTCTAAGAGCGTAGCCTTATAGAAAGTTTGGGATTGTCCCATAGAATATGTAAGCAATGGAAGCACACCCAATAATACTATTTAAAGTCCTTTAAAATTTGCATGAGGGATTCAGCGGGTTACATAATTAAATGGTCGGCAGCAATTAATGATTCCATTCTTTCTTCTTGATTTCGTATTCATAGTGAAGCACTTTCCTGTCATGATAATCTAAATCAATTTCATTTATTTTTTTTGCTCCGATTTTAAGAATGGCTTTTTGTGACCGGATGTTTGTTATACCAATATGAAATTTTACAGAATTTACAAATTGAAAAGCGTAATCAAGTAACAGGCTTTTTATTGACATATTATAATTGCCACCCCAGAATTTTCTTGCTAAAAATGTATAACCAATAGCCACACTTGAAAGTTCTGGCTTATAGTCGTAAAAACGTGTGCTGCCAATGAGTTCGTTTGAGGTATTGTCAAAGATCAGGAATGCGCTTCCGGATACAACCGCATCATTGAAAAAATGTTGAAAAACTTCCTTTTGGTATCGGTCTTTAATAGGATGTTGCTCCCAAATTAATGGGTCTGAAGCAACAGAGAATAGTCTGGTAAAATCCCTCTCTCCAAGAGGTATAATTCTTAAAAGGTGGTTCTCTAAAATTTCGGGCTGCAAGTTCATAATTGTACTATCTTATACTTGATTTGCAACAATTAAAGAGATATTTATTTTCAAACTTATAAAGACCTCTTTTTTATTTTTTCGTATTCCCGCTGAAATATCTTAGTATCAGTTTTTTCAGCCCTACCTGATTCAACAGCTTTTCTCTGCATGCTTTCTGCTTCATCGTAAAACTTTAACTTATACAATAAATGAGCGTAAGTATCATAAAAGGTGGACTTAGGGCTTAGCTCAATGGAGCGCTTGCTCCATAACATCGCTTTTAAAAGATAATCGTTGTTGCTGCCCGCAGTCTGATAAAAGGACCATGCTGCATTATTGAGGTCGATGGCAAAGCTATCCTTTGGAAAAGCAAAACTATAGGTTCGTCTAATTGCGGTATCGTTTGAGCTTAGTTTTGCATTTTCTCTGGCCTTATTTTTTGGAATCTCAAAATTTAATGAATCTCTTTTTCTGATAGAATCTATGCTGATACGCATGTAATAATGATCATAAAAAGTAGAGGCCATTTGTAAATAGTTGATGGTGTCTTTAACCCCTCTATAATATTGCAGCATTTTTAGATACCAGTTTTTTTGACCTTCTACATAATTATTGGCCCACGAGTCACGGGTAAAATTTGCAGCAACACTTGCCCTTGCTATGTTTTTATTAGCTATCGCATTGTTCAATGTATTAGCTATGGTTGAATTGTTGATGGCAAGCCTGTCGGCCAAGGGTTCAGTTTTAAAGATGCTATCTATTAAAGCTTTATTCGTGTGAGATAATTTATAAGCGTTGCTATCTGCAATCGGGCCGGCTTTCAAGATAAATAATACTTCAGCATAGTTATTAAGATCATGCACCGTTAAACCACTTACATATTTTTCTATAAGATCAGCATTATTATTTATTCCTGCACTTTCTCTTCTTAAGATATAAGCTTTTAAAAAAGCAGTGCTGTTACTGCCTCGAATGTAAGCACTATCATAATCTACCAACGACTTTTCTTTTGTGGCTGCAATGGCTTTGTTAGCCATATCTAATAATGGTTGGGGCCTTGACAAAAAAGCAACATCAGTAAACATAAGCCCGCCTTTTGCATCCAAAAAGATAAAAGATGGAAAGCGATATATTTTATATTCACTGATAATTTGCCTGGAAGCGGCCGTGTCTTCCCTTTCTGCTTTATAATTTATAAAGCTGTTATTAAATTTGTCTATCACTGCTCCATCATTCAGTCCATTCATAAAGTTAGGAGTAGGTACTGGTGGCTGAATGGTGATTAAAACAGCAAGCGGTCTTTGCTGCTCCAGTGCTAAATTTTTAGCTGTTTTAAAAGATGATTCGTATTTGATTTTTTGTGCACGAAGAGAAACAAAACAAACTAGTGTAACAGAAAGAAATAAAATAGTTTTTTTCATGCCGTGTAATTTAGGTGAATATTTGATTATTACACAGCACAAGTTTTGTTCACTTTCTCCTTTATTGCCCAACGATATCAAAAATCAGGAAAGCGAATATAATTAACAGCACAATATTTACAAATTGAGCTGTTTACCTTATAAATTTAGAGCCGCATGCCTCAATACACCCGCCCTGAATTGTAAGGGAACCTCCATCTATTTTATAAATCAAAGAGACAGTATTACCATTAGCATAGATAAACTGAACAGTTGAATCACTTATAACGTTATAATGCCCGAGGCCACCAAAAACTATGTAAGTATTACTTTCATAACTATTATCTATATTGAATTGTAATAAATAATAATCAGGTTTATTAATTGGTCTCCATTGACCGCTTCCATCTCCTGGGTCGCTTAAAGTTTCAACAAGAATCCATTTTCCAACCAATTTTGAATTAATGGAAGTTGTGGTGGTATCTGATACCTTGTTGCAGCATATAAATAACATAAGCAACAAAAGTATAGTTAAACTGAAAGTTTTTTTCATCATAATTTTTTAAATTGACAATGTCAATCTTAGAATCGTTGCACATAAGAAATAATACTTTTAATGCAAATAGTTGTGCTAATGTAATTACTTCTCCTTCGCTATTCAAAAATTGGCCCCAAATGCCTGAAGTTTTGGGAAATGGAATTTCTTCAACCTTCATATTTGCAGTAAATATTTCCGGAAACAATCTTTGGTAAGACTTAAGATTATATAGCCAAGAACCACCATGAACTACTTTTGCATCCGGATGATGTTTACTAATCGATTCAAACATTAACTTTAAATCATAGAGCCTTGCTTGTTGCCTTTCTTCTGACAAAGGGCTTTTACCTTCTTTGTCTGATAGCTTCCAGCAATTGTTCTGCTTGGCCATTAGTGCTGAAATGCACTTTGATGTCATCAGCATAGCGTTCGAACGGGTTGGATGAAAATTATTTTCTCATCCACATATCGAACCCATGATGCAGATACATTATTACCTAATATATTTCCTTCTGATAGCGTTTAGCTGATAGCAATTAACACGAAATTTTATCCTTGTCACTACAATAGTGTCGTGTCAAGGATAAATTGTCGCATAAAGCTATTAGCGGTCAGCTATCAGGAATCAGCTAAACGCTTACCCATTCTCTCCTGATAGCTGAAAGCTGACGGCTGATAACAGAAAATAAACGACAAAATATGCTTGACACAACACTAGTCTTGAAAATGAAAACCAATCATGTTTAAAGATTTAAACAAAATTTATATGTTAGCTCAACATAAACCAAAGTACAAACACCCTTACTTAATAAAAAAATATGTTGAAGTTTAAAAATAGCAAATTCATAAATATCTTTACATCATGATTAGTTTACCATATAGTTTACAGGTATTGATTGCTGCTTTTATGTTAAGTGTAGTTTTTTACAACCCCAATGAACATAAAGCTACTATTCATAACGATGATGATTCATTAGTTATCCGCAAGCCTGTTCCGCCTTCTCCAGTTTTAACTCCACAAGAATCTCTCGCACATATAGAAGTAGAAAATGGATTTGAGGTGAAGCTGGTGGCGGCAGAGCCACTGGTAGTGGCACCAGTAGCAATGAACTTTGATGATAAAGGCCGCATGTGGGTTCTGGAGATGCAGGGTTACATGCCAGACACGGTTGGCCATGGTGAAGAAAAGCCTGTTGGTAAAATTGTAATTCTTGAAGATAACAATAATGATGGTCTTGCTGATAAGCGTACTGTTTTTTTAGATTCCCTGGTAATGCCCAGGGCAATCTGCTTAATAGAAGATGGTGTGCTGGTAGCAGAACCACCAAATCTGTGGTATGTTTCCAATACAAATGATGTACATGGTAAAAAGGTTTTGATAGATCCGGCCTATACTGAAGATGGAAACGTAGAACATTGGCCTAATGGTCTTTTTCGTGCATTAGACAACTGGATTTATAGTGCTAACTCGCGCAAACGTTACCGTAAGGCAGGAAATCAATGGCTCACCGAAAAAACCTTCGACCGAGGCCAATGGGGTATTTCACAGGATGATGCCGGGCGTTTGTATTATAATAATAATTCATTCAATTTATTAGGTGATTACTTTTCACCACAACTAGGGGCAGCTAATTCAAATCAGAAGCGGGTGTTGGGCTTTAATGAAAGGATTGTTTCAGATAATAAAGTATACCCTGCAAGACCAACGACAGGAGTTAACAGGGGTTACCTGAAAGGTACGCTGGACGATAGTTTGCGGCTTGTAGATTTTACTGCGGCAAGTGGCCCTGTCATATACCGGGGAAATTTATTCGGGCCTGATTACCAGGGTAATGCTTTTGTGGGTGAGCCATCAGCAAATCTGATCAAGCGTGATCTTCTTGAAAATAATGGAAACAAGGTATCAGGTAAACAAGCTTTTAAGGGAAGGGAATTCCTGGCTAGTACTGATGAACGTTTCAGGCCAGTAACCTTATACAACGGGCCTGACGGTGCATTATACATTATTGATATGTACCGAGGCATTATTCAGCATAAAACATACTTAACGCCTTATCTGAAAAACGAAATTAAAGTCAGGGAACTAACACAACCACTTTCATGTGGCCGTATCTATAAAGTTGTTCCTTTGAATAAAGCTATAAAACCAGTATCATTCCCGGCAGATCCCAATGAGCTTGCTACATTATTGCTCGATTCCAGCGGCTGGGTTCGCGATAAGGCACAGCAATTACTTATCGACAGGAAGGCAACACAAGCTATTCCTGGTCTGCGCCAATTTCTTCAGTCAACAAATAAACCACTTACTGTTATTCATGCTTTATGGACAATGGAAGGACTGGGAGCATTGAAGCCTGAAGATATAAGTCCGTTGCTGAAACAATCTTCCTGGACTATTCGTGTGCAGGCGCTAAGTGTATTGCCCTCTGTTATCAACAAAAAAACTTATGCCCAGTATGCAGGCCTGTTGAAACAGGTGGTGGATATGAAAGATTCTCTTTCTGCACCATATGTAGCATTCCTGGCACAAACTATCCAGCCTCTGGATAAGGCTATGGCAAATCGTATGTTGCTAAACGTTATAAGGCAATATTCACAGGATGTATATGTAGCTGATGCAGCTATCAGCAGCTTAAAAAATAAAGAAAGCGACTTTTTAAAAGAGATGGTTGTAAGTAAATCGGATACCAACAGTGCGGTTTTTAAAAGATTGAAGCTGCTGGGAATAGACATCAACAGAGCAAAAGGCGGAAGTGATGCCAGGCTTATAGCAAAAGAATTTCCCAAGGGAGTTGCCTTGTTCAGGTCCACCTGCCAGACATGCCATGGTCCTGACGGTGGCGGTATTAAATCACTAGCGCCTCCGTTAAACGCTTCTGAATGGGTTACAGGTGATAAGAATAAGTTGATTCCTATTGTTCTGTTTGGATTGAGTGGACCTGTTAAAGTAAATGGAACCGTTTACAAGGCACCCGATTACAATGGAGAAATGCCTGGTATGGGATACAATACCGATCTTCCTGACGAGGATATAGCCCAGGTAATCAGTTTTATTCGTAATTCATGGAATAATACGGCGCCAAAGGTTACAGCCAAAGATGTAAGTGCAGCAAGACAGAAATTCAAAGGCCGTCAGAAAGCGTTTACTGTTGCGGAACTGAGTAAGGTGAAATAAAAGCTATCAGCCGTCAGCCGTCAGCTATCAGCTATCAGCCCAATACTCTTTTCAATTACAAATTAATATTATTTACATTACCAAAATTTAGGACAAAGCTGAAAGCTGATAGCTGACAGCTGATAGCAAAAACCTCATACTCATGAACCGATATAAACTTATTATTTTCAGTCTCTTCGCCCTGTCATTCCTACAGCGAACAGCGGCGCAGCCCGTAGAGCAGATTGTAAAAGTTATAGTTGCGCCTGATCATAAAGACTGGTTGTATAAGGTAGGTGAAAAAGTGAAGTTTACCGTTTCTGTTCTTCAATTTGGCAATCCTGTAAAAAATGCCCGCGTGCGCTATGAAGTTGCTCCTGAAAAAATGGATGCGATAAAAAAAGACTCTTTAAATATCAGTGGCGATAGCTTTATTATTGATGGAGGTACTATGAAAACCTCCGGCTTTTTACGCTGTATCGTATATGCAGAAGTTGATGGTAAGCAATACAGAAACCTTGCTACTGCAGGTTTTGAGCCCACTACCATAAAACCTACCATACAAAATCCTGCTGATTTTTTACAGTTCTGGGATCGTGCAAAAGCGGATCTTGCAAAAATACCAATGGATCCACGTATGACGCTTATGCCTGAACGCTGTACTGAAAAGGTTAATGTATATCATGTAAATCTTCAAAACTACCGGGTAGGATCAAGGCTCTATGGTATTTTATGCGTTCCTAAGAAAGAGGGTAAGTACCCTGCAATATTAAAAGTACCCGGTGCCGGCGTAAGGCCATATAGCGGAGATGTAGCTACTGCTGAAAAAGGATATATCACTTTTGAGATAGGTATACATGGCATTCCTGTGAATATGGATGTAAGTTTATATAATAATCTGGCAGCCGGCGCACTGAACGGGTATCAGAACTTTGATCTTGACGACCGTGACAGGTATTATTATAAAAGAGTGTACCTTGGTTGTGTAAGAGCCAATGATTTTTTAGTGAGCCTGCCCCAGTTTGACGGAAGCAACCTGGCAGTTACCGGTGGCAGTCAGGGCGGCGCATTATCCGTTATAACTGCAGCATTGGATTCACGCGTTAAGTACCTGGCGGCATTTTATCCTGCTTTATGCGATGTTACCGGATATCTTAACGGACGTGCCGGTGGCTGGCCGCATATTTTTGATAAATATAACCTTGCCTTTAATAATAAAAAAGATAAGATAGAAACCTGCGGATACTACGATGTTGTAAATTTTGCACGCCATGTTAAAATTCCTGGAATGTATAGCTGGGGATATAACGATGAAACATGTCCGCCTACTTCTATGTATGCTGCCTATAATGTTATTCCAGCCACAAAGTCTTTATTCGTTGCGCTGGAAACCGGTCACTGGACTTTTCCCGAACAGAATGAAAAACTGAATAACTGGTTGTTGGATAAGCTTGGAGGGAAGTAGAAAATTGTTAGGGCTGTCTTTAATTCTCAAAGTCTTTGTGCGATTTTAAGCCTTTCGGGTAATATCATTTTGAAATAGGATTAGAGGTTCTGGTTCTCACTTTTAAGCTATACTTTAACTTATATTATAAAGATGATATAGCATTCCATCAGAATATTCCTGTGAGTTGTGAGGGCGGTGGTACATCCCCTCCGTTGGAGGGGACATTATGTCCACAGGACATAATGGGGGTGGGTACACCGGGCGTGTTGCTATTTTGGTCTTCATTGTTGTGCATAGTGCTGACCTCTCCAGTGCTAATTGCTGAGTAACCACAGTCAGCTACCCACCCCAGTTTGGCCTTCGCTCAAACGTCCCCTCCAAGGATGGGATGTACCAACAGCTTGACTATCAAAATCGCATTTCTATCATGAACCAATCTTTATGAAGCTTTTATTAGAGCACGGCTTAAAAAAATGGCAATCACAACCCTCCGTGTAATGTTGAGTGTCCTTTCAGGCTTTAAGGTAAATTAACCTTTAACATTCTAAAGTCAACGGCCTAAGTATTCATTCTTAAAACAGTATGAACACTTCTATGAAGTTTTGAACACCCTAACGATAGGGGAGCTTTGTTCTCTGGATTTCATATCTGTTAACAACCGGTTATCACCCAGTCGTAAATTTATATAATTCTAATAATTCTACTCTGTTAGAAAGACATAAAGTAAGTTTGCACTTTCACTGATTCCTGCCATGCGGATCAGTCTTCTATTTTATTGATATTATCTAACGCATACATGTTTAGACATTCTGCCTTTCACTTAGTGTTATTTTTCATAATCTTTATAAATACTTTTATAGCGGCGGCTCAGCAAAAGCCACTTACCATAAAAGAAGCAGTGAAAACCGGGATGCAAAATTATGGTACCATTAAGGCTAAAGTCAATTATATTAATGCATCAAAGGCTTCCCTTCAAGGGACAAGAAGAGATGCTTTGCCGGATCTGAGCTTATCTGCCCAACAGGATTATGGTACTATTAACGGACAAAGCGGCCCATTATATGGCTTCAGGGGATTAAGCGCTTCTTCAGGCGGTCCGGCCCTGGAATCACAAAACTGGACAAGTGCCTTTGGATCTTTATACCTGGCCAACATCAACTGGGATTTCTTTTCTTTCGGCAGGGTAAGGGAAAGAATCAAGTCTGCTAAGCTGGCTTTGATACGGGATGAAAATGATTTGGAGCAGGAAAAATTCGAACACCAGATACGGGTAGCTGCTGCTTACCTTAATCTCCTGGCAGCACAAAGACTTACCCGGTCGCAACAAAACAATTTAGAGCGTGCTTCAAGACTTAGGGATGTAGTGGTTGCCCGCACAAAAAATGGTTTAAATCCTGGTGTTGATTCTTCCCAGGCAAACGCTGAAATTTCAGCAGCAAAAATCAGCATTGTCCGTGCAAGGGATTACGAGCAGGAACAGGCAAATCAACTTGCTCAGTTTATGGGAATTATAGCCCGGGATTTTGTACTGGACAGCTTGTTTATAAGCCGTCTTCCAACCTCTATTTATGATTCTTCCTTACAGGCTTCTGCAAATCATCCTGTACTAAAATATTACCAGAGCCTGGTGGATGTTAGTGACCAGCAGTTAAAATACCTTCATACATTCAATTACCCAACCTTTTCTCTGTTTGGAATTATGCAAACCCGCGGCTCCGGATTCGATTACAAGTACGGCTCCCAGTTTCCAAAAGCTTATTCCACCAGTTACTGGAGCGGTACAAAGCCTAACAGGAGTAATTACCTGACCGGCATAGGATTTATCTGGAACCTGACGACACCTTTAAGGATCCAGCAACAGCTTCTTTCTGAAAAGTACACTTCGCTTGCATTGAAAGACCAATTCAACCAGGTGGAACAGCAATATAAAAATGACCTGCTTCTCGCAGCCAATAAAATAAAAAATGCAATGGAAAATTACCTGGAAGCACCTATACAGGTTAAGGCTGCCAGTGATGCTTACCTGCAAAAATCGGTATTGTATAAAAACGGTTTAAGTAATATTGTTGATATAACCCAGGCGCTGTATACATTAAACCGTGCTGAGACTGACCGCGATATTGCTTATAGTAATGTATGGCAGGCCCTGTTACTGAAAGCCGCAGCCAGTGGTGACTTTGGCTTATTCATAAATGAGTTCTAGCTGATAGCTATCAGCTATCAGGTCAGTACGACTTGTATAGAAGCTGACAATGGATGGAAGTAAAAGCAGTGTTTAAAGGTAAAAATAAATAAGATGAAAAAGCGATCTCTGCTGAAGGCCGACAGCTGACAGCTGATAGCTAAAAATATTCACATGGGCTTAATAAAAAGTGCGCTTAGACAACCTGTAACGGTGATGGTTATTGTGGCCGGCATCTTTTTCTTTGGTATCAATGCCGTACGTAATATCAAGATTGATATCTTTCCCGATCTTAACTTACCGGTGATCTATATCTCTCATCCTTTTGGTGGTTATACTCCGAACCAGATGGAAGGTTATTTTGGAAAACAATATGTAAACCTTCTGTTATATGTGGGCGGAGTTAAAAGCATCGAAACAAAAAATATCCAGGGGCTGACACTTATAAAGCTAAGCTTTTATGAAGGAACGAATATGGCTCAGGCAGCAGCAGAGGTGTCGGCTTTCTCTAACCGGGCTCAGGCGAATTTTCCTCCTGGTACACAACCGCCATTTATCATCCGCTTTGATGCTTCTACATTGCCGGTTGGGCAGTTGGTACTCAGCAGCGCTATCAGAACCAATAATGAACTGTCTGATTTTGCAAATGTTTATGTCAGGTCTTCTTTTTCTTCTATACCCGGTTTGCTTGCACCGGCGCCTTTTGGAGGTAACCAGCGCACGATTGTTATCAAGGTAGATCCCCAGTTACTAAGATCACACAACCTTACTCCTGATCAGATTGTTGCAGCGATTCGTGATAATAACCAGACAACTCCTTCGGGTAATGTAAGAATTGGCGATTTAAATTATATCGCCCCCACCAATACTACCATTAAAAAAGTGAAGGACTTTGAAAATATCCCCTTGTACAAGGGCGGTATTCAAACGCTGTTTTTAAGAGATGTGGCTACTGTGGAAGATGGCGCGGATGTTACCACCAGTTATGCGTTGGTAAATGGAAAACGTTCCGTTTATATGGCTATTGCCAAATCTGCTGACGCTTCTACCTGGGAGGTGGTGCAAAATCTTAAAAAAGCAATCCCCCGGTTTCAGGCACTCTTACCTGAAGATGTTAAACTATCCTATGAATTCGATCAGTCAGTATATGTTATTAATTCAGTTAAAAGCCTGATCTCTGAAGGTGCGCTGGGGGCGGTATTAACGGGTCTGATGGTACTGTTATTTCTGGGCGACCGCCGGGGAGCGCTTATTGTAATTCTTACTATACCAACGTCAATAATTTCAGGAATACTTTTTTTATACCTGTTTGGCCAGACTATTAATATCATGACGCTTAGCGGGCTGGCGCTGGCAATTGGTATCCTGGTGGATGAATCCACTGTTACCATCGAAAATATTCACCAGCATCTGGATATGGGAAAGCCCAAGGCCCTGGCGATCTGGGATGCCTGTAAAGAAATTGCCTTTCCAAAATTGCTGATACTGTTTTGTATCCTGGCGGTTTTTGCGCCGGCGCTTACTATGAAAGGCATTCCCGGCGCTTTATTCCTGCCGCTTGCAATGGCTATCGGGTTTTCAATGGTTACGTCTTACCTGTTGGCTCAGACTTTTGTACCGATCATGGCAAACTGGTTAATGAAGGGCCATACTTTAAAGAATAAAGGAGGAAAAGCCTTAACCGATGAAGAGGAATATCGTGCTGCTTCAATATCCCTCGGATCAGGTGAGGATACCTGGGATCAGAAAAAGATGCTGATCGATAGTGTTCAACATGATCCCTCTCACAAAATAACACGCTTCGAAAAGTTCAGGGAGCGCTATATGCGATTTATTAACAGGCTGCTGCCCTTTAAGAGAAGTATTGTAATGCTGTATCTACTGATAGCCACAGGGGGAACGCTGTTATTATTAGCTACCATCGGAAAGGATGTATTGCCAAAAGTAAACGGAGGACAGTTCCAGGTACGTTTACGGGCGCCTGAAGGTACACGGCTGGAAAGAACAGAAGAAAAGATGGTAAAAGCGCTGCATGTTTTGGAAGAACTGGTAGGCAAGAAGAATATTGCGGTTACATCGGCATTCGTCGGTTCGCACCCCGGACAGTTCTCTACGGGTCCTATTTATCTTTTTATGGCCGGACCACAGGAAGGCGTATTGCAGGTAAACCTGGAACCCAAATACAAAGTAAATCTTGATGACTTAAAAGAACGCTTACGCAAAAAGATTAAAGACGACATGCCGGATGTAAATTTATCATTTGAACCGATCGAGCTCACTGATAAGATTTTAAGCCAGGGTTCGCCCACACCTGTTGAGGTGAGGCTGCTAGGAAAGAATAAAAAATTGAATGAAGAGTATGCTAACAAAGTCATTGATAAATTAACCCAGATCAGTTACCTGAGGGATGTACAATTAGGACAGTCAACAAAATATCCTGCCATCAATATAGACATTGACAGGATACGGGCTTCACAACTTGGATTAGGAGTAACTGATATTTCAAGGTCGCTGATTGCTTCCACATCCTCCTCCAGGTACACGGATAAAAATGTATGGCTTGACGAGAAAGTGGGACTTGGATACAGTGTACAGGTAGAAGTTCCGGAATATAATATGGCAAGTATTAACGATATAAAGGAGATACCTGTTCTAAGTAATTCGCCAAGGCCGGTGTTGGGAGATATAGCAAATATTCAGACAGATACCACTTATGGAGAAAATGATAACATAGGTTCAATACCGATGCTTTCTGTAACTGCAAATCTCAATCACATGGACCTGGGTACGGCAACTGTTGACGTAGATAAAGCAATCAGTTCCCTTGGCGCATTGCCACGTGGATTAAGCATAGAAACCAAAGGCCTTAGCCAGACTTTAAATGATACATTAGCCAGCCTGCAAAGTGGATTGATCGTTGCTATCGTTGTAATCTTCTTAATGCTTGCAGCTAATTTCCAGTCTTTTAAAGTATCGCTTGTGGTGCTTTCAACGGTGCCTGCGGTGCTTGCCGGATCGCTGATATTGCTTAAGGTAACTGGCGCTACCCTTAACCTGCAATCTTATATGGGTATGATCATGTCGGTGGGTGTTTCTATTGCCAATTCGGTATTAATGATCACGAATGCGGAGCATCTGCGAATGCATAATGGCAATGCCTTGGAATCGGCAAGGGAGGCAGCTGCCCTTCGTATGAGGCCCATACTTATGACGAGTGTTGCCATGGTAGCGGGTATGATACCGATGGCATCCGGTTTGGGAGATGGCGGCGACCAATCATCACCGTTAGCACGTGCGGTAATTGGCGGACTTATCGCTTCCACCTTTGCTGCTTTGATAATATTACCGCTTGTTTTTGCATGGGTACAAGGCAAGGCATCTACCGTTTCAGTGTCATTAGATCCTGAAGACAAAGAAAGCAAACATTATATACCATCTCTTTATGCGTCTCATCAAAAATAACATGCTGAATCTTGTATTTATATTGCCAATCTGTTTGGCGTGTATGATAATTGTTTCAGGCTGTGAATCTTCTTCAGGAAAAACTGAAAAGAAAGAAGCAGTAACAGAAGAACCTGCTATGGAAGTTATTCCTGCGCGTAAAGGAAAATTATCTACCAATCTGCAGGTGCCGGGTGAGCTGATACCTGACCAGGAAGTAGACCTGTATGCAAAGGAGAATAGTTTTGTGAAAAAAGTTTTAGTGGATGTGGGGTCAGAAGTAAAAAAAGGGCAGTTGCTGGTAAGTCTTGATGCTCCTGAAATGAGTTCAAGGCTTGCCGAGGCACAGTCCAGGCTTCAGTCGCAGCAAGCAGTGTACACAGCCATAAAAGCAAATTTTGACCGGTTAACTGAAACCAGTAAAACGCCTGGAACTATTTCACCCAATGATCTTGATCAGGCAGCCGCTCAAAAGAATTCGCAGTTAGCCCAACTGGCTGCTGCAAAATCGGTGTACAACCAGGTGCTTGATCTGCGCAACTATCTTGAAATAAAAGCGCCTTTTGATGGTATCATCAGTAGCAGGAATGTAAACACCGGTGCTTATGTCGGGCCGTCGGGTAAAGGATCGGATATGCCTTTGCTGGTTTTGCAGCAACAAAAAAGATTGCGCTTAGTGGTCTCCGTTCCTGAGGCTTACAGTGGTTTGCTTAATATGAAGGATACTGTAAAATTTACAGTCAGGTCATTGCCAGATCAGAAATTCACGGCAACCATTAACCGCATGTCCGGCACACTTGATAGCCGTTTAAGATCCGAACGCGTTGAGATGGATGTTTATAACAACAATAAAAAATTATTACCTGGAATGTACGCTGAAGTGAATATACACATGCCGGCAAATGACAGTTCCTTTGTAGTACCTAAAACGGCGGTGGTTTCTTCTACCGAAAAAATTTTTGTAATAAGGGTTGTTGATAATAAAGCCGAATGGGTGGATGTAAAAAAAGGCCGGGAAGCTGAAGGTAAGATGGAAGTTTATGGAATGCTTAATGAAGGTGATCAGCTGGTAAAGACTGCTTCTGATGAGATAAGGAATGGATTGGAAATTAAGAAGGTGAAGGTAGGGAAGTGAGAGTTATGTATAAAGTTGCTTATCAATACAGGTCCGTTGTATGAACAAGGAATAAATTATATTAGATAGTGCATGGTGCCAACTCTTCAAAATTTCGGGACAACTTACGAAGTTTTAAATTTACTTTCAGCACAGTACGAAAGATGAGAAACTAAAGCAAGTTATAAAAGAGGCGCAAGCGTTATATACAAGTGACAGGGTAGATGATTTACTGGCAAAAAAGATATTGGATGTTAGTGATTTGTTGGCACATGGCTCACAGCCAAATCAGCCAAAGCTTTTCTCCTATGCTCAAACGTTAGAATTGATACTTGAAAAGCTGCCTCCTCAAAAAGAACACCCATCCTATGCCACCAATATAAATAACATGGCTAGTTTATACAAAGGCATGGGTTAGTGTAATAAAGCCTTGCCCTTGTACCAAAAGGCCTTGGTTATCCGCAGGAAAGTGCTAGGTGAAGAGCATTCGGATTATGCTAAAAGTTTAAATAGTTTAGCTTTGCTTTATAACAACTTGAGTAATCCTGCAGCTGCCTCTCCTTTACTAGTCCAAGCTTCCAACATCAAACTAAAATATCTTAACCGTAGGTACACTACCTTATCAGAACAGAAAAAATTACTGTTGCTTTAACGAAATTGTTTTTAGTAAAACGAAAAAGGTTTTTTGAAACTTATTCCAAAAAACCTTTTTATGCCCGAAGAAAAGTTCAATAACCTTTAGATTTTATCAATCATTTATTTTATGCCTATTATTTTCATTTAAATATTTTCAAATATTTCTTGAATTTACTCTTACAATACAATAGCGTTATGGATATTGTAAAGCGTCTGAAATAGCTTTAGCAGAAAGTGGCCATCTCCATGATTGAAAAAGCACAGTTAAGTTTTTGTTTGCCGCTGCACAAGACGCCAGGAAAAAATTGTCAACAGCATCTTGTGTTGAATTAGCATCTGGCCTTAGTTCAGCCTGCTTCCATACATTTTTTACAAATGTCTCTCCCCCATAATCTCTTTTTAATCTAAAGCAAAAAGAAGCAAACAAATCAGTTGCTCCGCCAAATGCTCCGGGAACGCCTTGATTTGCCCCTAAAGTATTATTCCAATTTAAAGAAGGGTTATTTAAATAAAGATCAATAAGTTCAATAACTCTATTTTGGAATTCACTAAAAGAAAGTGAACCAAAAGGAGCCCCCTTTACACCAGCAGCATTCATAGCCATAAAACGCATGAACACTGCATATCCTGTTGTAACGGGGTCATTAGCTTTATACGCTAGCTTATTGCCATAGAACCAAAAGTTTCTTCCAAATTCATAGAATGCAACTTGATCATATTCATCATTGTTGTTTATGGCATTATACATAATGTCAAAATAAGTATTCTGCATTTCTATACCTGTAAATCCTAAATAAGCACAACCTGCTCCACATGTAGCGGGCACATCAGCAATAGTAGTTCGGTTATTAATGTAAGTTTGCGGCAAAGTCGCTGGGTCTCTGCCAGTACAAGACTTGTAATATCCATAAGTCGTATCCATAGCTTTTAACCACTTATACATAACAATCCTGTTTAAGTCACTTTTTCTCGACAATATCATCACTTTATTTCCTTCCCATGCGAATAAATTTAAAACATTGCCATTAAATGCTGTATACACTTGTGAATAAGGTGCAACTGTTAAGTCAACAAGTTTTGTAATGCTGTCTATACCATAAGCATTACTAACTATCAATTTTACGTAATAAACACCTGTCCTTAAATAAATATGTTCAGGATTTGGAACTGATGATGTGTCTCCATCTCCGAACATCCACAGATACTTGTTTGCATACTTTGAAGTGTTAGTAAATATTACCTTTGATACAGATTTGATTTCATTTTCTACAGTGAAAGAAAAATCTGCAATTGGCTTATTAATAGGCAGACCATCTTGTTTTTTACAACTATAAAACACAATAGCATTAAAAGCTATAAGTGCAATAAATACCGATGCTTTAAATTGTTTCATATATTTTAGTTTTTAATAACTTGTCGAAGCATCAACCCCACAAATTGCAATTTTGAGATAGACGCTATTATAAGGCAACAGATAAAACTTAAACGATAGATTTATTTTATAGGGTTCAAGCTGAAATCTTCTCCATGATCCTGTGTCTAAACTTCTATAATAGTATTCTTGATAGTGCCTACATTTTCCGTATCGTTGTACATACCGATGGTTGCGTTCTCTAATTTAGATCAATCTTCATTTAAAATGTTACCCGGTTTAAAGAAAAATTTTAAAACATTTTTAGTCGCTTAAAATTATTTATAAATATATAGGAAAATGGTTTGTGGAGTGGTATCAAAGTTAAAGTGTCATTTATGAAATTAAACAAGCATCATAAATAATCAAATAAACACCAGAAAAAATCTGGTGAAGTTATTGGATTTCGCAATTAGCGGGATAGTCGGTCGCTTACAATGCTACGATTAAAACTTTTGATAATCATAAAATAAATATTTATAGATTAGAAAATTAAAACACATTTATTTATTAAACTGATACCTGATTACTTGAAATGCTGCTCTTCATATGTTTATAATTACTTTATTATACGCTAAGGCGGCTTTGTTGCATAAATTGTGAGTAATGCAATTGAAACGGCAATTATTTTATGTAATTATTTTTTTATCCGCTACTATATTTCTGATAGTCTGTTGCTGTTTCCGTTCTTCATATGTCTTAATGATAACTTGAAAAGTAAAGATGTATTATAGTATAACCGGCTGCAATAAAATTGTTACCCCGTTAAGTAACTTTTTATTTATTGCAGACGAGATATCTTCATATAAGGATATATGTCTGCTAATTGTGTTATTAAATGTTTTGCAGCGAATGTAGAAGCCCTGATGTGCTCAGTAGTATAGCCTTGATAAAAGAAGAATTGACAAGACTATTGGTGGAAGTTTAATATGTCTAATAAGCAGTGTAAGACTTAGGAACCGGAGTTATATGAGTTGTAAAAAATTGGCTGAAGCTTAAAGCATTAAGGAAGAAGTTTTATTTGTAAATAACAACAAGAAAACTAAAATGACTAACTATCCTATTGATACTAGCTTCACTCGATTTAAATTTTTGAAGAATATACTTCTGATAAAAGTAAAAACATTATATACCAACTATCTATTCCACCAGCACAAATGCAGCCCAGTAATACGGTGGATATTTTTTTTCATCTTCATTTGTGCAGTCCGCAGCGCTTCACGGGCTGGCTGGCCATGCAGCCAGTTGTGATAAAATAATGTGCTCCAGCATCACTGCATAGGAGAAAAGTTTTTTTTGATCCAGCTGCCTGTCTTTCAGTAACTCGTCCTCAGCATGCAGCAGTCTTGCTGCCATGGTATCATTAATGGCATCTCTTTTATAAGATGTATATATTTTACTCAAGCCTTGCTTCAAGCTATCTGCTGTAGCATTTTGATTAAAATAGGTAAGCAGCTGTTGCAAGCTGTCGTCGGCAGCAAGCTGTACTGGTATTGTTTGTGCACGCACTGATAGTGCGGTAATGAAAACCAAAATAAATAAGAAGGGTTTCTGTAGAAGGTTATGCATAAGAAACATTTTAATGATAAATGCTGATTAATAAAACCATGGGGTACAGAAAGCCGGATAGCTTTTTCTATTTTACAATCACTTTAAGCAGTTCAGCTGCTTTGCGTTGATATTGCCCTGCTGTGCTGTTGGCGGATAACTGCTGCAATAATTGCTCAGCCTTTTTTATGTTCCCGCTATTGAGGTTGGCTAGTGCCAGGTACCAGTTTACTTTGCTGCTGAAAAAACTATCGGGGCTTTTACGCATCGCCATATGCAGCTCGGCAATGGCCATTGCTGCATGGTTAGTAGCTAGCAAACTCTGGGCTTTATAATAATGAATATAAAACGGGACAAGTGTATTGGTACCTTCTTCCATGCCTCTTGTAGCCATTTCAGGGTTTGCCGCATCAAAACCTTCCAGGGCATCCCGGTGGCGGGCAGCTTCATAATCTGCCATAGGTTCCTGTAAAGACGGTGGTACATCCGCCGGTAAAGCATCAGGTTTGAAATTAGCTGCAAACAATTGCCGCCGCCTGACATTGTTTAAAATATGATTTTTGCTTTCTCCGGTATGCAGCTTTTGTGAATCCGGTTTTGCAATGCCTGTAATGCCAGCATTCAAGTTAGGTGATGATGTATCTGCCGCATTTTGATGCGATGTGCCTGCATTTTTGTTGTTGACCGCTACCAGCCGGTTACTTTGCTGATGATTAAAAAACCATAGCACACCTAATGAAACAATACCCAGTACGGCGGCAGCCACGGCTGGTATCCACCTGTTTATCTTTTTGATACCTGCATGCGCTATGTGAGATGGCTGTATGGCCGGCCCTTCATTAAAAGCAATATGGTTATTAACGGCAACAGCCGGCTTTTCACCCGGCACTGTTTTATTATTAACGCCACCATTGTTGAAATAAACGGCGTTGAGCTTTTCAAGTGTGCCCTTCAATGCGGCTTCATCTGCGCTGTATTTTTCACTGTGCCGCATTTCCGTTTCAATTTCTTTATATACTATCAACAAAGCATACAATTCATTATTGATTGCCACTTCCGATTCAAAGTGCAATCGTTCCTCCTGGCTCATGTGCCCGTTCAGGTATTGCTCAATTTTCTCAAACCATTCATTCATAACACGATTCACTTTTGCTACTTCAATGCGTTAAAGGCAGAAGATTGTTTAACCGACATAATTAATTTCGACATGCACTCCGACTTCTTCTTTCTGGCATAACCATAGGTAACATTAAGCAATGCGGCAACTTCTTCCATCGATTTGCCGCTCCAGCTTAAGTGGAGCAACTGCCTGCACCCTTCACCCAGTTCAGCTAATTTTTCGTTGAGCAGGCACCTACGTGCCTGCTCTATTGTGCATTCTTCCGCAAGATTTAAATAGTCTTCACCAATGGAACTATATCCGACGGAATCGTTACTTGTTACCTTTCTTGCCTTCCTTTTGCTCAGTTCATTCATCCACTTGTTTTTACACACGAGGTAAAGGAAGGCTTCAAAGGGACAGGTCAATACCAGGCCGCCCGACTTTGCCTTGTTAAAAATAGATAGCAATGCATCCTGAAACACGTCAACAGCATCTGTCTCGGAGCCATTATTTTGCAATACCATCCATTTAATCTTACCCGAAAACCGCTCATACAATTCTTCCAGCAGAACCGTATCATTGTTTAGCAAGGCATCAATATATTTCTGATCAGGGTGCATTAAGGTATTAAATGTACTATTAAAAACACGTAAAGTCAAGGCCTGTTGCAGGGCAAACGCATTATAATTTAAATGCAGGATAAAAAGAAGGAGTTTTGCAAAACGGATCAAAATGCAAAGTCCTATCAATTTTTTCAGTTCATTGACCGATCCACGCATGGATCGTTGCAAACCACATTAGTTATCAGACATTGTGTTTATAACGATAGCGGGCTGTTTGAGCGGAGCTGAGGACTGGGAAGAGATAGAAGAATACGGAGAAGCAAAGCAGCATTGGCTCAATACGTTTTTGGAATTACCTAACGGCATTCCCTCCCATGATACATTCAACCGGGTCTTTGCCGCACTGGATGCGCAGGAACTGGAGCGTTGTTTTGCATCCTGGATACAAAGTGTAGGTGTGATGAGTAAAGGTCAGATAGTAAGCATAGATGGCAAGCGGCTTTGTGGTTCGGGTGAGCATGGCAGCAAAAGCATTGTACACATGGTGAGTGCCTGGAGTGGTGCAAATAACTTAGTATTAGGCCAGTGCAAGGTAGATGACAAGAGCAACGAGATTACGGCTATTGCGGCTCTACTGGAAGTGTTGTTTTTAAAGGAATGTATAGTAACCATTGATGCCATGGGTTGTCAGACGGATATAGCAGAAAAGATCATCAGTAAAGAAGCTGATTACATTTTAGCCCTCAAAGGCAACCAGGAACATCTATTAGACGATATGCAGGAAGCTTTTGAACAGGATACGCCTACATCCAGTTCCTATGAGTTGGATATGGGGCATGGCCGCATTGAAAAGCGAACATGCCATGTCATCAGTGATACGAGCTGGATATGTAAAGAGCAGCAATGGAAAGGGTTACAGAGCTTGGTGAAAATAGAAGCTGAGCGTTATCATAAAAGCAATGGCCAGACCGAAAAGCAAACCCGTTACTACATCAGCAGTTTAGCGGCTGATGCAGTAAAGCTCAATGAAGCTATCGGGCAACATTGGGGCATAGAAAATCAATTGCACTGGACGTTAGATGTGGCTTTTGGAGAGGACAAAAGCCAGAAACGAGCAGGCTATGCAGCACAGAACTTCTCGCTCATTAATAAAATAGCGCTTAATCTGCTTAAAAACGAAAAAAGTAAAAAACGCCGTAGTATGAAAGTAAAACGCCACAGAACAGGATGGGATAACGATTATGTATTTGAATTGCTCAATACCACACAAGAATTATAATGCGTTTGCCCTGCCCTGCTTGTTTTCTCTTTTAATTTCCATTATAAGAGAAGGAAAAGTTTGTTAATAACAATACTTCTTCTAATGAAGGAACAGCCATACAGCCATCTCACGCAGCGCATGCAGGTATTAAAAAGATAAATAGTTGGAAACCGGCAGTTGCCGCCGCTGTAATAGGGGTTGTTTCGATAGGTGTGCTGTGGCTTTTCAATCATCAGCAAAGCAACCGGCAGGTAGCGGTCAACAATAAAAATGCAGGCACAGTGCATCAAAAGGAGGCAGACACATCATTACCTGACTTGAATGCTGGCATTACCAGTATTGCAAAACCGGATTCGCAAAAGCTGTATACCGGAGAAAGCAACAATCATATACTGAACAATGCAAGGCGGCGGCAATTGTTTGCGGCCAGTTTCAAACCCGATGCTTTACCTGCGGACGTACCGCCGCCATTACAGGAACCAATGGCAGATTATGCAGCCGCCCGCCACCGGGATGCACTGGAAGGCTTTGAAGCAGCAGACATTGATCACACAACAAGAGGCATGGAAGAAGATGCCAATACACTTGTTCGGTTCTATATTCATTATTATAAAACCCAGTGCATGCTGGCCATAAACCACGCGGCAAGAGCGATTGCTGAGTTGCGTATGGCAATGCCTGAAAGCCCCACCTCCTTTTTCAGCATCAAAGTAAGCTGGTACCTGGCGCTGGCCTACCTCAACGACGGGGATGTAAAAAAGGCTGAGCAATTTTTGCAGCAGCTGGCTGGTAACAGTGCAGCAGGAAAGTATCAGCACAAAGCAGCTAACCTGCTTAAAGCGATCGTTCAATAAGAGATACTATCCGGTTTTCTGTACCCTATGGTTTTTACTAATCAGGCATTCATCACTGAAATGTTCTTTTATGCGTAACCTTTTACAGATACCCGGACTTCTTATCGTCGCTTTAATTACCACACTAACTGTACATGCCTAAACCATATCCATGCATAGAGCCGTTAACTGGAAAGCGCCAGGCAATCGTGTATGAAAGACGGACTAAGAAAGAGCATGCGATGTTTTGGAAAGGGTTGGCAGCCTGTCATCTTGAAGCGGTGAAGATCCGGCTAGTGCAGAATAATCTCAACACGCACAATGCGAATTCTTTTTACGAACACCTTTCTGCCCGGCAGGCATTTGCATTGTCACAGCGCTTTGAATTTTATTATACGCCTGAAGCGGCCAGTTGGCTCAACATGATTGAAATCGAATTATTTTCTGGTTGAATGCCTATTGACTTTATCAACCATTCTTTTTACCTTACATACCATTCGTTTTATTCCTGCATAAATTATTGGTGCACAGTAACAATTGCTGCCATCATTTTTTCTTTCCCTATTGAAACTTAATTGTTTCTTCGCGACAAGCGATTGCTAAATCTATTTACTTAAACGGTTATATGGTCATTTAATACGCTTTATATGAACAGCCATTTAAAAAAAGTCCTGAAGCCAGCCCTGATACTTTTTATGCTGCAAGTTGCAAGAAACGAAGTTGCATCTGCACAGTCGTTGCACGACAGCCTTATTAACATAAGCCAGTATTTTACCGACAGCCTGAAAGATGAAGTTTTAAAAAAGACTTTAACAGAAGCCCGGGCATTGTATAAGAACGATTCGATAAATGTACTTTTGGCTGCCAAGCTGGTAGCTGCGGAAGAATTAATTTTCAAAATAGTCAAAATTGATCGTAAGATGGTTTTTTCTTACGGTGAAATGCTGAAGCGTACCCTGGAGCATCTTCAGCATAAAGAGAAAAGCCCTGAGTATGCTGCCAGTGTACACAACCTTGCCTGGTTGTATGAGGTTAAAGGTCAGTTCGACAAATCGCTGGAATTGTACCAGGAAGCCTTGGCCATCAGAAAAAAGATTTTTGGTGAAGAAAGTATCGAATATGCGAGTACATTAAATAACATTGGTTTTGTTTGCGCATTTCTGGAAATGAATGAAAAGGGGCTTGAAGAAGCCAAAAAGGCATTGGCCATCCGGAAAAAGCTTTTAGGCGAGGAAAATAAAGATTACGCGGAAAGTTTAAGTGTAGTAGGTATTTTATATGCAAACTTAGGGCAGTATAACAAAGCGATTCCTCTGCTGGAGCAATCGGTAGCAACCATAAAAAAGATAACGGGCACACAAAGTTCTGAATATACTAATAATGCAAATAACCTGTTGGTGGTATATGAGCAAAGCGGAGAGTATGAAAAAGCGCTGCGGTTAAACCTTGAAATATTAGCGATCAGGAAGAAGTTGTCTGGGGAAGAAAGTACGAGTTATGCCTATAGCTTAAGCAGCCTTGGTACCTTATACCGGCGCATTGGTGAATATGAAAAAGCGCTGGCGGCATACCAGCAGACCCTTGCCACCAGAAAAAAGCTAATAGGGACCAGCCATCCTTCCTATGCCATCAGTTTGCATAACCTGGCCACCTTGTATGCAGATATGGGGCAATACCATAAAGCAATGCCTTTGGAACAGGAAGCATTAGTAGTTACAAAAAAAGCATTTGGCGAGGAACATCCCCAGTATGGAGCTGCTATAACCAATCTTGCTATACTATATGAGGCGCTGGGTGATTATGACAAAGCGCTGCTATTGTATCAGCAAACGGTAGCTATCATCCTGAAAACGTTGGGTAAAGATCATCGCTTCTATGCGCTTGGCATTAGTAACATCGGATTATTGTACCAGCACCAGGGCAAGTACGAAAAAGCATTATCCCTGTTTGAAGAAGCAGTAGCCATCAGGAAGAAGATCTTTGGTGAAGAAAATCCCGAATACGCTGCCAGTTTAAATTCTGTAGCCGGTTTGTACGTGCAAATAGGAGACTATCAAAAAGCGCTGCCTCTGATCTGGCAAGCATTAGGCATTACAAAAAAAGTGAGGGGAGAAGACGACCTCGAATATTCTTCTGGCCTGATTAACCTGGCCGATGCATACGAACACTTGGGACAGCACGATCAGGCGCTTCCTTTCTACCGGCAGGCGCTGGCCATAAGAAAGAAAACGCTGGGTGAAAAGCATCCTGCTTATATCAGGAGTTTGAATGATCTCGGATTATATTATGTATCATCCGGCAACATTAATGAGGCGCAGGCTATACTAAGTGAAGCTGATAACAGCGAGCTGGAACACCTTACCCGTACCTACTCTTCGTTAACAGAACAGGAAAAAATAAAGTTTCTCAGCAGTGAATCCTATAACTTTTATTATCTTCCTTCCCTTTTGGTTAAACAAGGCACATTACGGCCTACTATAGTGCAGCAATTGTATATGAACGAACTGGCATTGAAAGGCATGGTGCTGGAAAACCAGAAGCAGGTATTGCATGCTGTTCGTGAAAGCGGTGACAGCAGTGACCTCGTGCTGTACAAACAGTGGCGATCAAATAAAAGCTTATTAGGAAAGCAGTCCCTCCTACCCCTTAATGAACGATCACCAAAGCTCGACAGCCTTGAAGAAGTAACCAACCAACTCGAACAGCAGTTATCCCGCCGGTTTGCCAGTTTCAATGAAGGCATGCAAAGCATTGTGCAGAAGGATATTTCCCGCAAGCTGCTCAAAGGGCAGGCGGCAGTTGAATTTCTTCAATTTAAGCTGTATGATACAAAATGGACAGATACCACCCTTTATGCAGCTTTAATAGTATTACCAGGAGATACCAGTGTACGTTTTGTACAGTTGTTTGAGGAAAGGCAGTTGCAACATCTGCTAACCCCTTTCTCAAAAAAGGCAAATAACTATCCCCTGATTGAAAAACTATATCCCGGTAAATCTGCACGGGGAAAGCTTCAGGATTCGCTTTATCTGCTGATCTGGAAGCCACTGGAAAAATACCTGAAAAATGTTCATACTGTTTATTATGCGCCGGTCGGATTACTTTACCGTATTCCTTTCAATGCTTTAAGCGCTGATCCCAATCACCTGCTGATCGACAAATACAGGCTTAACCAAATGCTAAGCACCCGCTCGGTAGCCCTGCCAGCACTTATTGACCCGAAGCCCCGCTCCGCAAGCTTATGGGGAAATATTGAATATGGTTTAACAGCTGGTAACATTGCCAGCCGTGGTATGGAAGCAAGCCTGTTGCCTGCCGATACAACAGCCGCTTCCTTTAACTTCTATGCCGCCGATTCGAGGGGTTCGAGGGGCAGTGAATGGCACACACTTCCCGGCACAAAAAAAGAAATGGACAACATTGGTACTGTGTTGATGAAATCTGGAATAAACGTGACCATAGACAGCGGTGTTGTTGCAACGGAGGAAGCTTTCAAGCTGCTTGATGGCAAGAGTCCGAAACTGTTGCACTTGGCGACCCATGGCTTTTTTCTTCCTATACCAACAGCAAGGGTTAACAATAACACCGCCGTTCGTGATGATAACGCTTTTACCACACAGCAGAACCCCATGTTCCGCAGCGGTCTGGTGCTTTCAGGAGGCAACCACGCCTGGAAAGGAGGAAACGCTCTGCCGGGTAAGGAAGATGGCATACTGACTGCATATGAGATCGCGCAGATGGACCTGAGTAATACCGACTTGGTAGTGCTGAGTGCCTGTGAAACGGCCTTAGGCGATATTGAAGGCAATGAAGGGGTGATCGGCCTGCAGCGTGCGTTCAAAATGGCGGGCGTAAAGCAGATGATCGTGAGCTTATGGCGAATACCAGATAAAGAAACTACCGAACTGATGACCTTATTCTACAGCAACTTGCTGCATGGCCAGTCGACTCATGAAGCACTACGCTCGGCGCAAATGAAAATGAAAGAAAAGTATCCTCCATACTATTGGGCAGCATTTGTGCTGGTGGAGTAATGCATTCCAACATGTATTTGATGAATAAAAAGATAACATGATACCCTCAACTGCACTCTTTCAACAGGGTTGTTGAATTCTAAATTATTTGTGGATAACTATACAATTTAGTCCAATCAAGAGAAAAGGCATATCGTTGTTCCTTGATATGTTGGATTTTGTTGCTTCTAAAAAAGTTTAAAGCGAAGCTT
>JAABUN010002316.1_pt1 | contig 34664 bp, 37 predicted proteins | sample 5559311 | NCBI WGS metagenome assembly JAABUN01 (sample SAMN10711877, study PRJNA513370) | rock metagenome | isolation source: Antarctica rocks | place: Antarctica: Victoria Land, Siegfried Peak sud | reverse complement strand
CTGCGACGATTCCACCCGTGTCCTCGTGGGTCAGGGCCCGCAGCACGAGCAGCGATCGCTGCACGGCGCCCGCGTACTCGCCGTCCAGCACGCAGCTGGCGGCCCACTCACGCCAGTCCTTGATGGTATCCTCGAGCGCCTGATCGACGTTGTGAGCCGCGGGCCTGTCCCGGTAGGACGGGTACCAGACCATGTCGAGGTCGACGACGTCGCCGGCCGACACGAGGAATGTGCCCTCGTGGCGACGATCCGTCGCGCGCAGCCTGGGGCCCCGCAGGAGGAGCGCGTCGGGGCCGGCGATGGCGAGCAGCACCGGGCCGCCGTCGTCCTGGGTCTGGCTGACCCACGGTACGACCTCGCCGTACCCGAACCGGATCTCCAGTTCCTGCCGCATCGCGACCGTCCCGTGCAGTCCCTGTACCCGCCGGATCACGTTCGCACGCCGATCCCGGAGCGGCATGAAATCCGTGACGAGGACTTCGCCCTCGGGCGTCTTCCAGTGCGTCTGCAGAATGAACGTGGAGTCGAGGTACGTCCGCCGCACCACCACCGCCTCGGCCGACGACGGCGCCACGAGCCACCGCCCGTGCTCCGGGGTGCCGAGCATCGCCGCGAACACGGACTCGGAGTCGAAGCGGGGGAAGCAGAGCCAGTCCACACTGCCACTGCGGGAGATGAGCGCACCTGTGTGCAGGTCGGAGACGAGTGCGTAGTCCTCGATCGGTGATTGCATTTTTCAACTCAACCACATCGACGCTGCGCTGGTCCTTCCGCTATTGGTCCTTGCCCTCGAACGCCATCCGGATTCGGGCGGGATAGTCGGTTGTCATCTCCCGTACACCGAGTTCCGTGAGGAATTGGGCGTCCTTCACAGTGTTGACGGTCCAGACCCGCACACGGATACCCTCCCTGATCCACCGGTGGACCCGTTTGCGGTGGCGCCGGACGTATCGCAGACCCGGCCCGGCCGCTCCGACCTCCTGGTGGTTGATCAGCTGCTCGCCCTCCTTGAGTGCTCGCCGCATCAAGTTGATCAGCGCGCCCTCGGCGATGGCACCGAACCTCAGGGCGTTGCGGACATCCTGGGATCTGACGTCCGCCACCAGCTGGCAGAGGTGGTGGTGGGGCGCGGATTCGGCCAGCCGCCGCATGGAGTCCGGATTGAAGCTCATGAAGCTCAGCTCGATGCTGCCGAGCGTGGACGACTCCGGGTCCCACCCCTCGTCCATCAGAAAGGCAATTAGCGCCTCCTCGAGCCGCAGCCCGAAGGGGCTGGGGTGCTTGAGCTCGATGGCCAGCTTGATCGGCCTCCCGGTGCGGCGCAGAAGCAGCACGAGATCGGCAAGGGAGAGGAACTGCTCCGAACGCCCGCCGTACTCCGGGGGCAGCGGCGCACCCTTCCACGAGGACACGTCGAGCCGCCGCAGTTCCGCCAGCGTAAGTTCGGCCACGCGCCCTGTGCCATCCGTGGTGCGGTCCACGGTCGAATCGTGAATGCACACCAGCTCGCCGTCCCGGCTCAGATGAACATCACACTCCACGCCATCGGCGCCGTCTGCCAGTGCCTGCAGGAATGCTGCCCTCGTGTGCTCGGCGTAGGTGCCGCTGCTGCCGCGGTGGGCGAAGATTACGGGGCGCACGGGCCATCCCTTCGGTGTATCGGTGGTATCCCCATCACGCTACGCGAAGAGCACCACCCCCACACCACCGGCTCGCGCCATCGGCTCGGGCACGGGCTCAGGAGCGGGTGCGCCCTCGATAGACTCGGGAGGGTGAATGATCAAATGCCCGGTACCGACGAGGAGCGCGCGGCCGCCCTCCGCCGGATGAAGGTTCTCGCCACGGGCCTGCTCGGGGTGATGGCCGTGATCTTCGTGGTGGCCTTCGCGCTGCAGGATGACTACCCGTGGCTCGAGTACGTCCGTGCTGCGGCAGAGGGCGGCATGGTCGGCGCGCTGGCCGACTGGTTCGCCGTGACCGCCCTCTTCAAACACCCCATGGGGCTGAGAATTCCGCACACCGCGATCATCCCGCGGAAGAAGGACCAGATCGGTGCGTCGCTCGGGCAGTTCGTCGAGGAGAATTTCCTCTCCGAGGACGTGGTGCGGGCAAAGCTGGACTCCGCCCGGATCGCCCAGAAGGCCGGAGCCTGGCTGGAGAAGCCTGCGAGCGCCGATCGCGTGGCGGCGGAGGTCGCGGCCCTGATCCGTGGACTGTTCACCGTCCTGAACGACGACGCCGTGCAGGGCGTGATCGAGTCGATGGTCCGCAAGCACCTGCTCGATCCGCCGTGGGGACCGCCGGTCGGCAGCATCGCCGAACGCATCTTCGCGGAGGGCCACCACCACCGCCTCGTGGACCTGCTCGTCGACCGCGCCGGTGATTGGGTGGACGCGAACTACGCCGTGGTCACGAGGGTCGTGGCGCAGCGCTCCCCGACCTGGGTGCCCCGGCTCGTGGACGGCGTCGTCGGGGACCGCGTGCACGCGGAGCTCTCGAGGTTCATCCGGGCCGTGCAGGAGGACCCGCAGCATGATGTCCGCCTGGCGATCGACAAGTACCTCCGCGACCTCGCGCAGGATCTCCAGCACAAGCCGGAGACGATCGCCAAGGCCGAGGAGATCAAGGGGCAACTGCTCGACGATCCCCGCATCCGTGACCTCACGGCCCGCACCTGGGCCACCATCAAGAGCGCCCTGCTCGAGGCGGTCAATGACCCGGAGAGTGACCTGACATCGAAGTTCAAGGCAGCCGTGCGCGATTTCGGCTCCCGGCTGACGAGCGACGCCGGACTGGCCGACAAGGTGAACCGCTGGATCGCGGACGGGGCGTCCTACGCCGTGCGAACCTACCGTAGGGAGATCGCCGGCGTCATTGCCGAGACGGTGGGTCGCTGGGACGCAGAGGAGACCTCACGGAAGATCGAACTGCAGATCGGCAAGGACCTGCAGTTCATTCGCATCAACGGCACCGTGGTGGGTTCACTGGCCGGTCTGCTGATCTTCAGCATCGCCCACGCAATATTCGGTTAGGCCCGCTTCTGCCCGGACCCGGCCTCGGAGAGCTCGAGGACGTCGGCGAGCTCACCGGGAATGGTCTGCGGCAGTGGCCCGAACGCCTCGCGGGTGGCACGGATGACCGCCTTGCCCATCAGGTGGTTGCCTGTCCCGCCGATCACGGCGCCGGCCCCGAACGGCAGGGCGCGGCCGAGCATGAAGCCGCCCTGCCTGGCGAGGAACCTCTTCAGGAAGCGCCTCTGGATGGAACCGGTGATCGTCTGCACGAGCGAGGCCGGCGCGGACTTGTTCACCAGCTGGCCCCAGTACTGCGGGGCGCCCTGTCCCGCGGAGGCGCCGAGGACCGAACGCATGAGCGCCGTTCCCTCCTCACCCATGAGGATGGCCATGACCATGGCACGCGAGCGTTCCGGATCATCGGTCTTGACGCCGTGGAGTTCCGCGATGGACTCCGCGTAAAGGGCTGTGGCTTCAAGGAATCCGACCGTGGCAGCGGCGGACAGTCCCAGCGAGGCAATGGTACCGACGGCGGGCACCGCAGCGGTGGCGCCGACGGCGGCACCGGAGGCCGTCGTCGCGCGCAGGTAGTCCCGTTCGAGCAGGCGGGCGAATTCTGCCGGGGACGCGCGGGGGTGACGACGGCGGAGCCGGCTCAGGTTGGAGAGGATCAGCGGGCGCTGGACGTCGAGGGCGCGTTCGATTCCGCGCAGGATCGCGGGCTTCGGGTTCCCTTCCTTGTCGAACAGCGTGCCATTCGCTGCCTTCACCGCTGGGTTTTCCCTATTCCTGCCAAACATGGTTGTCCTTCCGCGGCTGGTCGGTGCGCCGTCTGAATCGAGTGTAGATTGTGCGACGCGTCCCATCGCGCCGGTTTTTGCTCCTCGCCGAGGCATGGGAGCAACGAAAGGGCGCCACCGCGCTCCGGTGACGCCCTTCTCGAAGCTGCTCCCCCCGGATCAGCTGGGTCGTGCTGCTGATCAGGCGCGCGAACCCTTGCGATTGGTGACGGCGCCGTAGATGACAAGGACGATCAGCGCGCCGCCGATGGCGAGGAGCCAGGTGGAGAGGTCGAAGAAGTCATCGATCCCGACATCGAACAGCAGGCTACCGAGAAACCCACCGAGCAGGGCGCCGACAACGCCCAGTACCAGCGTGATGATCCAGCCGCCGCCCTGGCGACCGGGCAGGATCAGCTTCGCGATTGCTCCAGCGAGAAGGCCCAGAATGAGCCAACCAAAAATTCCCATAAGATGCTCCTTGAGTGATGGTGACGCTCCGCTCGAAGGCAGATCGTCGATCAGTATGGCGATGTAGTGCGATGCAACTTTCGAAAACTGTACTTCATCAGCATGCTTAGGGTGCAATCCCAGTGTAGCGTGTCGTTGACTTGTTTGGATCTCGTTGTTTGAGACTTGATTCATTGTGTATGTGGCGAAGACGTTGGAGTTGCGCGAGGGTGATCGGGAGCGACTTTAATTGTTGACGCGGGGAAAGTCTTCTTCGGCGACGGTGGTCCTTCGGGCCCGGACAGTATTGCTCGCCGCCGAGGAGCTGGCGAATTTCGAGATCGAGAAATCGACCGGGTTCTCCGCCCCGATGGTCCTGAAATGGCGTGACCGGTACCTTCTGGAGGGCTTTGACGGGCTTAACGATGCGCCGCGTCCGGGCCGCGAGCCCGAGATCGTTCTGTACGTGACGGAACAGCACAGGACAATCGTCAGCACCAGGCGATCATTCGGTCACCCCGCGGGCATAATCCCGGGCTGATCGGCTACTTGCGTGAGTCAGCCGCCGCATTCGGTCAGTCGTTGGCGTCCCTTGGGACGCCGCATCATCAGACCGGGGTGAGGTGGGTCCCGGCCAAATTTTGCAGTTGATAGATCCATAGGCTCCAGGCCCCGGATACCATGAGTAGTCCGACCAGGATCAGGAGGGAGCCGCCTGCGATGTTGAAGGTCCGGATGTGCCGCCGGACAAATGACAGGGTCCGTGTTACCCACCCGACGCCCAGGGCTACCAGGACGAAGGGGATGCCCAGTCCGAGGCAGTACACGAATCCGAGGAGCGCGCCGCGCCACGCGGTACCGGTGGTGGTGCTCAGGGCCAAGACCGCGCTGAGGGTCGGCCCCATGCAGGGTGTCCAGCCCAGACCGAACACCACTCCCAGTAATGGAGCGCCCGCTACCCCGTTCTTCGGTTTCCAGCTAAATTTTTTGGTCTGCTGGAAGAAGGAGAAGCGCCCGACCAGGACCAGGCCCATGAGGATGACGAACAGGCCGAGGATGCGGATGAGCAGGTCCTGCCAGCGCAGCATCCACCCTCCGATGAGCCCGAAAGCCGCCCCGTAGAAGGTGAAGACCAGCGCGAATCCGAGGATGAATAAACCGACGCCGGTGAGGACTTTGCGCCGGTTTCCGGGGGAATCGGGGTCAGTAAGCCCGGACACGTACCCAACATAGCCTGGCACCAGCGGAAGGATGCACGGCGATATGAAGGACACGATGCCGGCAATGAGGGCCAGCGGAATTGCCAGGAGGAGCGCCCCTGATTGGACGGATTGTGCGAAGAACTCTCCAATCGTCATTGGAAGTCCCGTCCGCTCCCGGCCTGCCCTGGGTGCGTGTGTGGTGCCGGTTCAGCGTGCAAGGGACTATTACTGTCCGGCCTGCACAGTCGTGGTGAAGGACGCTCCCTTATCATCGGAGAACTCGATGCCCTTCTCTGTCGAGACCCAGATCCGCAGCTCCTCCTGCTCGTTCACGTCTGCGGCGATAGCGGAAGGCTGGTCTGTTGATCCTCCGGTTTCCTTCCATGTTTGTCCTGCGTCCTGGCTGAGGTGCACAGCCCCTTCGGGGCTGAGCCCGACGACGGTGTCCGCATCAGCGAAGGTCGTCAGCAGCAGCACCGGTGAGTCGGGCGGCAGCGCCCAGGTCGCTCCGTTATCGGTGGATCGTTGAACGCCTTCCTCCGTGGTCGCCAAGACGATCGGCCCGTCAACGGACGCCGCGAGGTTCGCCGGTCGGACCTGCGTTCCTATCTCGGACCATTCCTTACCATCGGTTGTTCTCCGCAGTGTCCCGTCGAATCCGATAACGCCGTCCTCGGACACTGTCAGGGTGTGAAAGTCCGACTCGCCCTGGCGGGAGAGTTCCTGCCAGGTTTCCCCTCCGTCGGTTGACTCGATCAGCCCCATAGGGTTCGGAAGGTCCGCTTCGGGTCCCGGGTGCCCTGAGGCGTAGTACAGGTCTTTCCCGTTACTGGCGAATCCCATCAGGTCGAGGGTCGGGCCGAGCTTTTCGATGGGGTCGGCAGCAACGTCGAACAGTCCGTTGTGGGTGGCCAGCAAGAGTTGTCCGGTTGTCTCATCTAAAGCAAGGCCATGCACATGGCCGAACGGGTTCTCCCGCGGGGACGACGATCCATCACTGTGCGGGGCTTCATCGTTGTGTGGCGCCTCGTCGCTGTGTGCAGGCTCGCCTGCCTCACTGGAGGCCTGCTGCCCACACGCCGCGAGGAGGAATACTGTGGCGATTCCCAGGGCTGCGGTGCGCACTTTCCTACCGGTACCGGGAACAGTCTTGTGGGGCATGGGATCGCTTTCATTCGAATGTTGGTGGAGCCAAGGCCTGGAATGCCGCTCCACTGCGGGTGGAGCAGGGCTCATCCATCCACAACTATTACTATCAACGATAGTAGTTGAGGATTGGGGCGGACGAAAATCAGTGTGCCGTAGCCCCACGAACCAGCCTTTGCGCGCTCGTATTTACGAGGTTCCGGCGTGCAATGGCGAGGGTCGCCAGGGGTGGCAGGGCGGCGCCCCAGAGGATCAAGCCGGCGATGGGCTGGTCGGTCGTGACCGGAATATTCCAGAGGTCACCCACGAGGAGGTACCAGCCTCCTCTGATGAGGCTCTCGCGTGTTGTCGGCGGAAGCCCGACTGCTCCATAAAACGCCAACACGGTGAGGAGCGCCGCGAGCTTAGCCTTCACCGAGCCAGGAAAGGCGTGTCGCTTTCAGTCGTGGGACGCGTGCGAGCCATTCCCCGGTTCCCATGCTTCCATCGGGCTGCAGAGCCAGCCTGTCCCGGGCGAGCGAGACTGGACATGCGAGGGCGAACAGGACGGGTAGGGAAAGTCCGACGAAAGTCTCCCACCACGGTTCCACGCACGACCACGAGCGCGGTCAACCCGCCTGTCCAGATCGTGACACCGATGAGGTGAAGCCCGAGCAGGTTCACCGCCGCTTCGTGGTTCGACGCGCCGTCGGCAGTCACCGTTACGAGCAGCAAGGCAATAAGACTGGGCAGTGTGAGGACCCGACAAGACTGGGCAGGGTGAGGACCGACGTGAATGGTCCGTGTTGCATCCAACACCCGGTCGCGACCATCAGGGCCAGGAAGGCGCTCAATCCCAGAGAGCGCCCCAGGTCAAAACGGGTCAGGAACTGGACCATATTCCCACCTTTGATGCTTGAAGGACTGGATCCACCTCGGAGTCCACATAGTTTCGTGGTGCGGCAACGGGCTCTTTGGCTCCAGCTGCTGAGCCTGAGCCTGAGCCTGAGCCTGGTGTGACGGTAAACGATAAGGCTTCGTTTACTGGATGCCCGTCCGCGGCGGTAACCCTGTACGCGATCTTCCAGAGGGCCGGCCCGCTCTCCGGTTGACCGGCGGCTGCCCCTGGCGGGATACGCACTACCATGGATTTCCCTGCCGTCTCGGTCAGCGCGCCGTAGGCCGGACTGCCGAATACGGACACGGTCGCACTAACGAACTCCAGCTCAACCTGCTCCGTGAGACCGCCGTGGAGCGATACCTCCACCCGGTGACGATCCCCCTTGGCGAAACACTCCCTGGACCCCTGCCAGGCCCACCGCTACTAATCCGCCCAGTACCTTGCTACTATCTTGAGTAGTAGTAGATATTGACCGAACACACCGAACAATGAGAGGAACCTACGTGACTTTGAGTTTGTGGATCCCAACCGCGGCAGCTGCCGGGCTTTTGGCCCTGGCGGCCGCTGCTCCGTCAGTGGCCGCCGGACCTCCGGCCGCCGAGAGCCCTAGCGCCACTGCGGAGGCCACCGACGATCATCACGGCATGAACGACCAGGACTCGGTTCCAGGCATGGCGCAGATGCATGAATTGATGACCAGGGACAACCCCGGCATGAAGCGCATGCACGACCGGATGATGAACGACAACCCGGGCATGGCGCGCATGCACGAACAGATGAGGGACGCGGATTCTGAGATGGGTACGAACGAGATGATGCGTTCAAGTCCAACCCCAACCGATGGAGAACTGTGATGAGTGAAGCACTCTACGCCCTTGCCCTGCTGGCCTGCCCCGTCGGAATGGGTTTGATGATGTGGTTCATGATGCGGGGCAGCAAAGCACCTCCCACACTGGCGGCTCCGACTGAAGCGGCGGAACTGACCAAGCTGCGCGCCGAAGTCGACCAACTGCGCGCCGGCCAGAACGACACAAACACCGACCCATCCCATCCTCAGCCGGCCAGGGCGACTCTTCGATGACTGAATGGGCATTCCCGGTGCCGTCCTCTTGGCATCGCAGAGTGGCACCAGCAGGGCAGGTTCGACCCCCGCTGCAACCCGTGAATGACCGAACTGTCACCAGAAAGGAAACCCTCTGATGGGATCAGCAAAGACTTCTGCATCACCCAAGAACGGCGCCACGCGGTCACTGAAATAGGGGTGCTGGCCGCCATCGCGGTTGCCGCGGTGGTTGGTCTGTTTCTGGTGTACTAGGTCTCCATCGACCCGGATCCCACCAAAGCGCGGGCGGAAGGCGTGAGTTGAGACGTCGGATCTCCCGACGTCAGATCCCCGGCCCGGCTTTCGCTTTACCTTCCGCTGAGGGAGACACCGAGAATTCGGGTGACTACAGTGGCAAATCCACTTTGCTGTACTTCCTTGAGGCGTTGGGCTGCCAGCCCTGCTCGGGCCAGATCAGGGACCTGGAGGAAAATCCCTCGGTCCTGCAGGAGTCCGGGATCGATGCTCTGGTCACCATCACCAGCGGACCGGCCGATTTCATCGCCCGCAAAATGTCCGGCGATGGGCTGGCGTCAACGGCGCTGGCCGATACAGACCTCACCGTGTCCCGCTGATGCATACCGTGACCCTCCTGACACGGGAGAACTGCACGTGGTGTGAGCAGGCAAAGAACACCTTGCAGGACATTTCAGCCACGCATCCGTTAGGGATTGAGGACATCGAGCTCGCCAGCACCCGGGGCTGCGAACTCGCCGTGCGTCACGACGTCGCCTTCGCGCCCGGCATCCTGCTGGACGGTCAACTGTTCACCTTCGGTCGGCTGTCCGAGAAAAAACTCCGGCGGTGGCTCGCAAAGAATGAGCACGATGTGCAGGATCTACTATGCACGATAGGATTGCTGTCACAGGCACGTTTTAGTTCCGGTCTACTGCATGAAGAAGGGGCCCTGGCATGCATCGTCTCGGTCAGCTTGAATCCACCATCATGGATCGGATGTGGTCCTATCAGGGGGCGGCTGCTGTGCGCGACATCCTGGAGGACATCCAGCGGGACCGGCAAATTGCTTACATGACCGTCAAAACCGTCATGGACACGTTGCACCGCAAGGGGTTGTTGGTGCGTGAGCCTGACGGCCGGGCATTCCGATACCGTCCCACGCGGACCCGCGAACAGTACGCGGCCGAGCATATGGGTGAGGTGCTTGCCGGTGGCAGTGACCGCACGGCGACCCTGTTGCACTTCCTGGAGCAGATCCCTGCTGACGAGGTGGCGCAGCTGCGGGCAGTGCTGGACCAAGCCGCGCAGCCCAAAGTACCTACCCAGGCCAGCGAGTGAGCGTCCCGCTCCTTCTTTTCATTCATGCCGTGGCCGCTGCCGCGATGGCACCTCTGTTGTCCAGGGGCACGTGGTCCGACCGGTCCCCGAGGGTGGGAATCTTTGTGTGGCAGGCGCTGTCGGTGACGATTATCGCGGGCATCGTCTTCGCAGGAGCAGCACTGGCGGTGCCTGCCATGCCATTCACCTCGAACCTGGCCGAGTTCCTGCAGGCCTGCGTCATGACGCTGCGGGAACAGTACTCCACACCAGGAGGCGCTTTGGTCACCACAGCCGGCGGCATCACCGCTGTCGCTGTTGCGGCTCGCGTGGGTTTCTGTCTTATCGCCGAACTGGCGTCCGCGTACCGGGCGCGCAAACTACAACTGCGGTCCCTGGCATTACTGGGTCGCCGGGACTCCAGCGGGCAATATCTCGTCGTGGAGCACGCCGTGGCGGCCGCCTACTGCCTTCCAGGTCGACACAACGAAATCGTGTTCACCTCCGCAGCACTGGGCGCCCTCGATGAGGATCAGCGAGCCGCGGTTCTCGCCCACGAGACGGCCCACCTGCGCGGCCGGCACCACCTGATTCTCGCCGCCGCGAACGCCATCCATCGCGCTTTTCCCCGCGTGCCGGCGTTCCGCATCGCACGCACCGAGCTGACACGCCTGATCGAAATGGATGCCGACGACCGCGCCGCACGCACTAGCAGCCGACTGACCGTGGCCGCCGCCGTCGTCCGGCTCGCCGAAGCCGGGCCGACGCCCAGTGTGGCGTTGGGTGCAGGAGGCACCAGTGCCCTGGCACGTGTACGTCGGCTCGCCTCCCCCAGAGCACCCCTCGGTGCTCTCCGTGCTGTCCTGACGGTTTCCGCAGCAGCGGCAATGCTCGCACTGCCATTGACCGTGGCAGTAACGCCGGCAGTCTCCAGTGCCTACGCGCAAACATGCCCCACAGGTTTTCCCGCCTCCACCTGATTTCCGCGTCCGCAGGCCCGCCTCGTCGCTTGATCGAACAGTTTCGAGACCATCCATGATCGACATAACCACAATCTACTAAGATACATAGTAGACTGTGGTTTGCAGGCATGACTTCAACGCAAAGGTGGTGCGGACAGTGGGTGAATTGATGAACGGCGGCATGATGGGCGCGGCGGTGATCTGGTCGATTGTGGTGCTAATACTCCTGGCGGTGACAGCGACAGCGATCGTCCTCCTTGTTCGAAGGGCCGGCCAGGCTGACCCTGACAACCAGGGACGTCATTCCTCCACGACCCGGGAAGCCCGCGAAATCCTTCGCTCCCGGTACGCCAGCGGTGACATTGACGACGAGGAGTACCGGCGCCGGGCCGCCGCCCTGGATGAGTCCGCGTAGCGGTCAACGCACGATCCCTGCACCGTCAGCCGTAGAAAACCACCCTGCAACTCCACGGAACAATCACCCGTGGCCAACAAACACCTACGAGAAAAGTACCAACACGATGAATGACGATGCGATGGATATGACGTCCATGGAAACAGTGTCACCCGGCTGGTTGACTCCGGTGTCCTGGATCTTCGTGGCCCTAGGAGTCATCAGCGCAGCGCTGGTGCTGTACGACATCTACGGGCGGCGCCACCGGCAGCCCAACGCCGCGATGGGCATAGTATGGCCGATCTCCGCCCTATACCTCGGGCCGTTCGGGCTCTGGGCCTACAACCGGTGGGGTAAGGCCCGCAGCAACACCCCGGGTGAACGGGCCTCTCTGTCTGAGAAGGATCTTCACGGGAAAGCCCTCACCGGCAGCACCCCAGGCGGAGCCGCTGCAACCGTGGGGCACTTCATCGGGGTCCCCCTCGTGGTCGCCAGCGGGCTGACCATCGCCGGAACGAACCTCTGGGTACTCATTATCGTCATCGCGTTACTGGCCATCGCCTTATTGTTCGGGTTTGAATACTTTTTCGCTTCCTCAGCTGACCGCAGCTCTGCAGGGAAAAGCGCCGGCGTTGCGTTGCTGACTGCCACCGTCACCGTCCTGGCCTTCGACATCGGCATGGGCGGCTGGATGCTTGTCATGCACTTCGGGAACTTCATGCCGGCCCCCACCGACATCAGCTTCTTTTTCCTCATGCAGATCGGACTTGTACTGGGGTTTCTCACCGCATACCCGGCAGTCCGGGCGCTTATCCGACGCCGCGTCACCGTCGCCGCATAAGCGCAGTACCCCACAGGGAAAAACCGGTTCGACCAACTGACAGTGCCGGCGGCAGCAAGCCAAAGGGCCCCGAGGGTGACCGCCCAGGCGGACGCTCCCAGGCTGCAGACGACACAGCTGAACAGGGTAGGCACCCGAGCGGCGACTCGGACGGGACAATACCGACCAGTCCGTGCAGGACATTACCTGCGATTCCCGTGGAGTTGCGTGTCACTTGCGTGTGTCGAATCTTTGCTTCGACGAAAGCGCCTGCACGAACAAGGCATCGACCAGAAACTGAGTCCTTGCAGGTCCGTTGACTTCTAGGTGTTTTCGCGGGCCGGGGCGTCGGGGTGTGAAGCGGTTGAGGCGGGTTGAGTTGACGACGACGCTGATGCTGATGCTGATGCTGATGCTGGACAGTGCCATCGCAGCTCCAGCTACCATGGGCGAGAGCAATGCTCCCGTGACCGGATAGAGCAGGCCCGCCACCAGGGATCGCTGCAGTGCTGTAACTGAACACGAGGACGAAGTTCTGGCGAATGTTTCGTGTTGTTGCTTTCGAGAGCGCATCGTGTTCGTCAGCCCTGAGAGCTCCCTCGATATCAGGGGCACGTTTGCGGCTTCGATGGCCACGTCGGTACCGGATCCGATGGCGATGCGACATCGGCCTGCGCGAGCGCGGGGGCGTCATTGATGCCATCCCCGACCATGGCCACGAGTTCGCCTTCATCCTGGAAATTACGGATCTCGGCAACCCTATGTGGCTCTTCTTACTTCAGGTGGGGGTGGCTGAGTCCGCCGCCGATGAGGAGCCTGCGTAGTCGGTAGTTGTCGCGGTTGCGGAATCCTCGGGCGACGCGGCGGTGGAGTTTGATGAGTCCATTGAGGGCCTCGGTGCCACCATTGCGGCCGCGGGTGGCCCAGGGTCTCCCGCTGGTCCCGGCGCCCGCACTCATCGACGGCGGCTGTGCCGAGCTCGGCTGTGTGGAACAAGGTGCGATTGTTGCCCGTCCAATCGAGTTGTGCGCCCGCTTGCACTGGCGCCGCCAGCCCACCCGAAACCATCTGTTTTTATCTGTGGTCTCCCAGAACTATGCTTGACACCCCTCAGTAATCAAAGGTAGAGTCAACCAAACGAAGATTTAGCAGCAGGAACAACGGGGTCCCCATGTTCGCGGAAGAGCGTTATCGCCACATCAGTACCCTGGTCTCGGCGAACGGTCGCGTCACGGTTGCAGCTCTTTCCTCGAAGTTCGGTATCACCAGGGAAACGGTCCGCCGGGACCTCGCCCTCCTCGAGAACGACGGCGTGCTGCGCCGTGTCCACGGTGGAGCAATCGCCGGCGGCAGAACGACAACCAATGAGCCGAGCCTCACGAGCCGGTCGACGCAGCATGCAGCGGAGAAAAAGCGCATAGCCCAAGCCGCCCTCTCGCTCGCGCCCGGTACCGGCGCCGTCGTCCTGGATGCCGGAAGCACCACAGGGGCGCTCGCGGAGGTGCTGGTCGTCGAAGCCCACACCATGCTCACCGTGATCACCCATTCCGTCCCCATCGCGGGCCTCATCTCGGGCGCGGGCCTCAGCATCGAACTCGTGGGAGGGCGCGTCAGGGCACTGACCAGCGCCGCCGTGGGCAGCAGTACCGTGAGCAACTTCTCCCGGCTGCGGGCCGACGTCGCCTTCATCGGCGCCAACGGCATCACCGCCGGTTTTGGCCTCAGCACCCCGGACGTCGACGAAGCCGCGGTAAAGACCGCGATAGTCCGCTCCGCCCGGCGCGTGGTGCTGCTCGCCGACTCGTCGAAATTCGACGAGGAGACCCTGGTCAGCTTCGCTCCCCTGGCGGACATCGATGCACTCGTCACCGACCGCACACCCCGGGGCCCCCTCGCGGACGCCCTCTCGAACGCCGACGTGGAGGTGATCCTCGCATGATTTTGACGCTCACAGCCAACCCCAGCATCGACCGCACGGTCGAACTCGGCGCTCCCCTCACCCGCGGGACGGTCCAGCGCGCCACCCGGGCCGTGCAGGAGGCCGGCGGGAAGGGCGTCAACGTGAGCCGCGCGCTGGCGATGTCCGGTACGCGCACTCTCGCGATCCTCCCGGGCGACGACGACGACCCCGTCCTTGCGGGCCTGCGCAGCGTCCCTGTCCCGTTTCGCAACCTGCCGATCGGCGCGGCTCTTCGCACCAACACTGCGATCACAGAACCCGACGGCACCACGACGAAGATCAATGAACCCGGCCCCGAACTCTCCACCGCTCACCTCGAGGAACTCCTCGCCGTCGTCGTCGCCGAGAGCGACGGCGCCGACTGGCTCGTCCTCGCAGGGTCCCTTCCCCCCGGCGTCCCACCGACCTTCTACACCAGGGTCACGGCGGCGGTCCGGAAGGCCTACGGTCTGTCCGCGCCGCTGGTCGCGATCGACTCCTCCGGTGAACCCCTGATCGAAGCCGCCGCCGGTGTTCCGGCACCCGATCTGCTCAAGCCCAATGCGGAGGAGCTCAGCGAGCTGACGGGCATCGGGACCGGCGACGAATTGGAGCACGACCATGTATTGGCCGCGAAGGCCTGCGCGGTGCTCATCACCGCGGGGGTGGGAGTGGTCCTGGCGACCCTTGGATCCAAAGGCGCCCTGCTCGTGACCAACGCGGGGGCCTGGCATGCCGTGCACCCACCCGTCAGCGCGCGATCCACGGTCGGTGCTGGAGACTCCGCACTGGCTGGATACCTGCTGGCGCACAGCGCAGGTGAACTTCCGGAGAACTGCCTGCGCCAGGCTGTTGCGCACGGATCGGCGGCAGCGGCTCTGCCCGGTTCCACCGTTCCATCGCTCGGCCAGACGACGCCGCGCGCCGTCACCGTCACTCCCCTCATGGTCACGCTGCCGGTGATCGAACCAAGCACACCCGGGTCCGCCGCAGGGCCGCAAGCACAGGAGGAATTCTGATGTCCGATCTCATCAACCCGGAGCTCGTGTCGCTGGACATAGACCTGGGGACCGAACGCTCCTCGGTGATTCGGCACCTTGCAGAGCAGGTCGCCGCGCAGGGCCGCTCCACGGAGGTCGAAGACCTGTACGCCGACGCGCTCGCCCGGGAGGAGAAAACCTCCACCGGCGTTCCCGGTGGAATCGCCATCCCGCACTGCCGCTCGAAAGCCGTCTCGGAGGCCACCCTGGCGATGGCACGCCTGTCACCGGCGGTGGACTTCGGTGCGAAGGACGGCCCCGCCGACCTCGTCTTCTTCATTGCGGCACCGGACGGCGCTGACCAGGAGCATCTGAAGCTGCTGTCCAGGCTCGCCCGCTCGCTCATCAAGAAAGACTTCACCGCATCCCTGCGCGCCGCAGAATCGCCGACCGACGTCGTCGCGCTCGTCAACGGCGCGCTCGGCCTCGGTGATGCTCCTGCCGCAAGCGCAGGCTCCGGCGCGCACGCCGCCGGTTCATCCGGGCAGTCGTCCGCCGCTTCATCCAGGCAGCCGCCCGCTACGGACGCTCGGGCCAGTGAGGCCGCGTCGACGCTCGGCACCGATCCCGCCGGCACCGACACCACCGGGCCTGCCGTCGACCACGCCAGCTCCGCGGCCACCGTGCAACGCCTCGTCGCTGTGACCGCCTGCCCCACGGGCATCGCCCACACCTACATGGCGGCCGACTCCCTCGTCGCCGCCGCGAGTGAGCGCGGGATCGACCTCCAGGTCGAGACGCAGGGTTCGTCCGGCGCCACCCCGCTCGATCCCGCCGTCATCGCTGCCGCCGACGCCGTGATCTTCGCCGTCGACGTCGATGTCCGCGACAAGCACCGCTTCGCGGGCCTCCCGGTCATCAGCGCGCCGGTCAAGCGCGGCATCGACGAGCCCGGCGAGATGGTCGACGAAGCCGTCGCGGCCGCCCGGAACCCGAATGCGCGCAGGGTCGCCGGTGCGGCAGAAGGTGAGCAGACCGACGACGACGACGGCAGGGACGGCATCGGCAGCACGCTCAAGCGGGCACTGCTCACCGGGGTCAGCTACATGATTCCGTTTGTCGCGGGCGGTGGTCTCCTGATCGCCCTCGGCTTCCTCCTGGGCGGGTATCTGATCACAGAAACCGCGGCCACCGTGGTTCTCGATAACAGCCTCGGGAACCTGCCGGAGGGCGGTCTCGGCGAGTACCTCGGCGCCGTGGCGTTCCAGATCGGCGCCCTGTCTCTCGGTTTCCTGATCCCCGCCCTCGCGGGTTACATCGCGTACGCACTCGCAGACCGCCCCGGAATAGCGCCGGGCTTCGTCGCCGGCGCAGTAGCCGGCTTCATGGGCGCCGGCTTCCTCGGCGGTATCGTCGGTGGTCTACTCGCCGGATACGTCGCCCTGATGATCGGCCGTCTGTCCGTACCGCGCTGGCTGCGGAGCCTCATGCCCGTCGTCATCATTCCGCTCGTCGCGTCGATCGTCGCGTCCGGGCTCATGTTCCTCGTCCTCGGCGGTCCCATCGCGGCCCTGACCTCAGCCCTGAACGACCTGCTCTCCGGTCTCTCAGGCACCGCCGCCATCGGCCTCGGCGCCATTCTCGGGCTGATGATGGCCGTGGATCTCGGTGGCCCGATCAACAAGGTGGCCTACTCCTTCGCCGTCGCCGGCTTGGCCACCGGTTCCATCGACAATACCGCGCCCCTACAGATCATGGCGGCGGTCATGGCTGCCGGCATGGTCCCCCCGCTGGCCATGGCGCTCGCATCCACTGTCCTGGACCGCCGTCGATTCTCGGTGGCTGAGAGGGAGAACGGCAAGGCTGCATGGCTCCTCGGAGCGGCCTTCATCTCGGAGGGCGCGATCCCATTCGCAGCGGCGGACCCGCTCCGGGTCATTCCCGCCTCGCTGCTGGGATCGGCTGTCACGGGAGCCATCGTCATGGGCACCGGTGTCACCTCGCAGGCACCCCACGGCGGTATCTTCGTCTTCTTCGCCATCGGCAACGTGCTGATGTTCGTCCTCGCAATCCTCGTGGGCATGGTCGTGTCTGCCGTCGCCGTGATTGCCCTGAAGAGGTTCTCCTCCCGCAAGAAGGTCACCCCCGTCGGCGAGCCGGTTGCGGCCTGACCCGCAGTCCGATTGGCTGTAACAGAACCCACTCATAAAAGGAGCACCAGATGGCAGAACGCAAGGCAACCGTCGCGAGCCGGGTAGGGCTGCACGCGCGGCCGGCGGCGATCTTCGCGGAGGCAGCAGGCGAGATCTCCCTCGAGGTGACCATCGCCATGGACGGCGAACCGGTCGACGAGGCGATGGACGCCGCCAGCATCCTGTCGCTCATGAGCCTCGGAGCGTCGCACGGCGATGTCGTCGTCCTGCGGGCGGAGGGCGACGGCGCGGAGGACTCGCTGGAGAAGCTGGCCCGGATCATCGAGACGGACCACGACGCCGAATAGGACGTACTACCCAAAAGGGCACCATCTGCCGCTTTACCTGGCAGGTGGTGCCCTTTCGGCGTCCCCGGCTCCCTACGTCCCCGGCGCCCTACGACAAGCAGGAGGGTCCACCCGTTCTGATGGACCATCTACCCCCCGAATAGCGATCCGCTGACCCCCCACGGACAGCGGCAGTTACATAATCATTATTTTTGCACACCATGATGAAAACGTGAATGCCACCAGGATACGATTCGGTTACACTGCGTCCTGCGAGCCCCCGGCCGCCCGCTCAACCGCGCCGTTTGACCGGTGGAGGACCGTCCTAGACCAGCTTGTTCGAGCTCTTCCGGTTCCTCCGGTTGACTGTGTGGCTCAACCAGATCAGGCACAGCCCCAGCACCGTCAGGAGGACTGCCGAGAACGGCAGGATGATGTCCCACTGCTGGAGGTCCATCAGCATCAGGCGGAGGACCACGTACACGACGACGACGGAGAAACCCGCCGTCAGGGAGCCGCTGGCGATCCGGTGCAGCGTGCGCGCCCCGCCATCGAGGACGGCCGAGAGGCCCGGAACCACCAGGCAGGCTGCAATGTAGGCGGGGTACAACCGACCTACCGTCGCGTATTGCTGGACGGTGGACTGTACTTCGAAAGCGCGCAGGCCTGCGGAACTTCCCTGCAGTTCGCTGGCGACGAAGAAATAGAGGGTCGCGGAAACGGTGATTACGAGAATCGCTATCCCGAAAGGCCCCACGATCAGGCGCCGCACGAGGCTGGAACTGAACGCGTCGGCCATGCGGAGTCCGAGCAGCGCGAAGACGGCGTACAAGCTGAACCTGACGAGGAGATTCGCCAGATTGACCCCGCCCAGCGCGCCGTCGACTGCGTCGTAGAAGATGTCCAGGGACAGGCCGACGGCGGCCGCGAGCAGGACCAGCGAGAAAAACACCGTCCGACCCTGGCCGCGGACCGCTCCCGGCAGACGCAGCAGAGCCGCGAACACGCAGACCACAAGGGCGATGTACTGGATGGGAAGGTTGTTCATCCCAGGTTCTCCCACATCGCGCGGTCCTTGCCGTCGTCGAACTCTGACCGGCTGATCTGTTTGCCGAGAACATCGAGCCGGTCGCGCGCCAGGAAGACGAGGTCGAGATCGGGCATGCCGCAGAGCGCACGGGCGCGACCATCAGTGGGCCAACCGCCTTCCTCTGCCGTGAGGAGTCCCGTCACCACCAGTCCGCTGGTCAGTGACACTCCCGCTATCCGCGCCGCCTCCACCGCGATTTCGGGTGAAAGACGGCCGGCTGTGAGCTGGGCGGAGATATTCTGGCGGGCCACGCCTGTGCTCGCGGCCAGCCGTTGGCGGAGGTCCCCGGGATCGATGGCCTCGATCCAGGCCCGGACGGAGTTCCGGTGCGGGAAGGGTGCGAGGTCCAGGTGCAGGTCTGTCCCCGCGCACTCCTTGTCCTCGCTCCGGGCGACCAGCAACCGCAGGATGTCGATGTGAGAAACTTGGCTGACGAGCTCGCCATCCGTGGGCTGGCGGATGCCGTCTGGCAGGTCCTGATAGCCGTCGAAGACGGCCAGCGCGCCGACCGGCGGAATCCCGTAGCCGCGGGCGATGGCAACCACCGTCGGCGCCGATACCTTGCCCCGAACGAGCTGCTGCGCGAGGGTGGACCGCTTGATACCCGCGACCCGGCAGACATCGGACACGGTGTCCTCGGGTGCTATCCGGGAACGCCACAGCTGGAACGCTTTGGCTGTGACGGCCATCATCACCTTCCGATTGGACTTTTCGAGCTCGTGTCGAAGTATACTGAGATCGCTGGCTCCGATTTCTGCGATTCCCCCATACGCAGAACTCGGAGCCAGCTCCACTTTAACCGTGCCTGGTCCAAGGGTCCGAAAGGCGTGAGCAGCGCGCCTACCAGCGAACTTTTTTCTCCTTCTTTCCCTGCTTGCTGCTCTCGTGGGCTGTCTTGGCGTGGCCTGTGCCGGTCGCCTCTGCCGGATTCGCGGCCTGGTTCTTCCTGGCGAGCGCAAGCTTCGCGCGTGGGTCGTCCTGCACTCGGGGGCGCTCTGCGTTCTTGCCGCTCGCTGCGGAGGAATTCTTGCTGGTCATGGTGTTCCTTTCTGATGCGGGCGCCCCTCCAGGAACGGCAGGGCTACCCGAGGATCTGGCCGAGTGACCCGACCGCAGTTAGCGCAGCTTCGCTCCGCTGACGAAGACGTCGAGATGGACCAACCGGTGGTCGCTCGTGGGGAAGGGGAAGATACCGGTCAGTTCGGAACCGGGACTTCCGGCCCGCGGCCAATAGACGCCCGACGCCGATACCTTCAGGTTGCGCGATGGGAGGACGTAGTCCGCGCGGAGGTTGCCGGCATTCCGGTCCTCGAAGTCGGCCGTGTCGAAACGCGGATCGCCGAGGTGGTCAGCGTTCGCACCGCCCTGCAGAGCGGACGCCTCGACGGCGCCATTCGAGGACGGCAGCGGATCCTGGACCAGCTGGTTCCCGAGTAGCTGGTCGATCGACCCCTCGACCGAGCCGCCGTCGAGGGGGTCGCTGTTCTGATCCCCCATGATGACGAACCGCTCGCCACGCTTTAGTCCGCCCGCCGCGCCTTCATCGTCGTAGATGTAGGAGGCGTCACGGCCGCCGGCCACGTAATCGGACCAGAACCTGATCTCATCACTGTTGCGCTTGCCGTTGCGATCCTCCACGCCGTCGAAGACCGGCGGTGTCGGATGGCTTGCGAGGACGTGGATCGTCCGGCCCCCGATATTCACCGGAACATCCCAGTGTGACTTGCTCGAGAGCGGCAGGGCAGCGAGTTCGTCGGAGGAATACCAGTCATCCGGTGCGTCCGTGGCGGAGTTGTCCGGCAGCAGGGCGCCGGGCATGTCCGCCCAGAGGAAGTCCTGGAAGGTCCGTACCGCCCCGGCCTGGATGGGGTATCTCGAGTAGATGACCATGCCGTACTGGCCCTCGAAGGCACCGAAACCGAGCGCGTCGTCGGGGCCACCGACAGCGCCGTCGTTGTTGAGGTCGAGTCCGCTGGGCACGCCGGTGTTGGACTCCGCGGTGTAGACGTACGGGTAGTCCAGCGGATCCTTGCCGTTCTGGCTGATGCGGAGGTAGTTCTGGTTGAAGAGATCAGCGGCCTCGTTGCCCGCGGCGTAGTCGAACTCGTTGAGCAGCACGACGTCCGGCCGGTTGATCTGCATGACCTCCGCGATGGCACGGGCCTGGGGGTTGGCCGGGGTGCTGAGGTCCCGTACGAGGTCGCCAGCGGCCGAGCGGTTGAGGCTTGCGTTGTACGTCGCGAAGCGGACGCTTTGCTGGTGGGCCTGGCTCGCGTCGGGGACCATGGAACGCGTGTCGTCCGCGTGAATCGCTCCGGCAAAGGGAGCAGACACGACAAGCAGGGAGGCGGCCAGCATGGCGGCCGAACATTGCGCCAGCACTCGCATGGCTCCCTTTCCCTGACCGGATCGCCCCTGGATCGCTCTGCACCCAAGCCATCCACAGTTGTTCGCTTCGGTAACTAGAGCCTAGCCGCGGCGGCCTCCTTGAAACAGGCCGGGAGATAACGATTCAGGGCCGGCCGGGACACCCGCGGTGCGGCTCCGGCTCTCCTGACCTGCCCCCGGGCGGCAACAGTTACAGCGCCCGCGCGCCTCGCATCGCCCTCCGTGCAGGACCCCGGGGAGAGATCCCCGGGGCCCTGCCCGTAACGAGCTGGTGGGCCCTGTGGGGCTCGAACCCACGACCCACGGATTAAAAGTCCGTTGCTCTAGCCAACTGAGCTAAGGGCCCGCCGCACCGCCGGGGTCGCGACGGTTCCCGGGGGGGCCGCCGTCGCCGGGCGATGACCCGCTAACTTTATCGCAATCGACCCGGTTCGCGGGAATGGCCTCCGTCGAGGTCTTCCTGCCCGAATTTCGGCAGGAGTATCCTCATTCCATGAACGGCGACTATACGAACAACAGCCCGCGGCCGCATAAGCCGAAACCATTCGCTCCCGCGGACTTCGAGGTTTTCGCGGGTGGAGTCGATCCTTCGCGGGTGTCCGAGGCAGCCCACATGGCAGCGCATGCCCTTGTGCACCATGGGCGCGACGCCGAAGATCCGGAGGTGACCCAGCGGCTCGTCGAACTCGCTGACCAGCAGGGACTCGAAGCAATCGCCGAGATGTGGGCCGAGAGCCCGGCCCGATCGCTGCCCGGTGCACTTTGGCGCCTGTACGCGCTGCGCGCCGCAACCCAGCAGAACCCCGAGCGCATCGCCGCGTACTTCGCCTCCGGCAAGGAGGTCGCTCAGGTATCGAAGGTGGTCGCCGGTGTGGCTGAACCGCCCGGTGCCACGGAGATGACCGCCATGGCCGACACCATCCTCTCAGGGGCCTTCGACGGGGACTTCGACGTCGCCCTCGAGCGCTTCGCCGCCTTCTGCCGAGTAGTGGCCCTCGGACAGGCGAACCACGCCGACGACGCCGAACTCGCCAACGGACCCCACGCTTCCAAGCTGACGCGCAACTCGCACCAGCTCATCAAAACCGCCGAGGACCTCGAGCACGCCGCAGCGTCCTGGCGGCGCGGAGAACTCGACTGAACGCGCAGGGGGCCACTGTTGACAGCGGCTCCGCGGAGGGCAAGACTTAAGGCGGCGTCGAACCGTGGAACCCCCGGGCTTCAACACTCAGCCGCTCCGAGCGGCCTTCCGCCGAGAGGCGCTCCCGGTTCGGCGCCACTACTTTGCCCGCAGGTACCTGGCGCTCGTCCCCAGGCTCCCGGCGCTTACCTGCGCGAACCCAGCGCTTCGGCACTGACGCCGTCGGCCCCTTCTCATTCTTCGAGGAAGACCCCTTGAAACTACGTCTCTTCCCGCAGGAGAACGCCGGGCTGGAACTGCTCGCGAGCATGGCCCGGCAGCTCGTCCTCGGGGTCGGAACGATGTCCGCGATCCTCGGGGCGTCCACCGAAGAGTACGACAGGCTCTCGGAGGAGTTGCACCAGCACGAATCGGCGTCGACCGATCTGCATTTCGCCCTGCTCACCTCGATGCGGACGTCCTTCATCAACCCGCTCCCCCGCGAGGATCTGTACGCGCTCTCGCGACTGCTCAACGAGGCGATCGAGAAGCTCGACGGCGCCGGCGAACTCATTGCCCTGTATCGGCTGAACAAGCTGAGCCGGCGGGCAGCAGACCAGCTCGAGGTCATCAACCGGCAGGCCGAGTTGACCGCCGTCGCGATGCAGCGGCTCACCTCGATGGAGGACCTTGAGGACTACTGGATCGAGATCCTCAGGCTCGCCCGGCGGGCCGAGCGCACGCACAGGAGCTGGTGCGCCGAGCTCCTCAACGACCACAAGCCCCTCGTCTACGCGCGGCACCGTGACGTAGCGAACCAGCTGGTCGACGTCACCAAGGACATCCGGCGGGTCGCCACCCAGGTGGGCAGCATCCTCGTCAAGGAATCGTAGGTGGAGCCCCTGCTCCTGGGAGCGGTGGTCGTGGCCGCGGGCGGGTTTGCCTTTCTCAACGGCTTCCACGACGTCTCGAACTCGGTCGCCGCCGCCGTCCGGACACGCGCGCTCACGCCCACGGTCGCCGTCCTACTCGCCGCATTTTTCAACCTGGTAGGTGCGCTGCTCAGCACTACGCTGGCACTGTTCTTCACCGAGGCGGCTTTCGGGCTACCCGCGGGCTCGCCAGGGCTTGGGATCCTCCTGTCCGCCTTGCTCGCGGCGTGCATTTGGGGCGTCTTCACTTGGTACCGGGGCAAGCCGTCGTCGTCGACCCATGCGCTGCTCGGCGGCATCATTGGCGCGGCCGTGGCGTCGCAGCTGACCCGCGGTCCGGCGATGAGCGGTGCAGGCGAGGCGCTCATGCTGCAGATCGTGCTACCCCTCGTGCTCTCGCCGATCATCGCTTACGTCCTCGCGTATGCGGCAGTCTTTCCCGCGACGTGGCTGCTGCGCCACGGTGCGCCGTCGAGGGTGAACCGGAGGAACCGGATGGCCCAGTCGGTACTCGCCGGAGCGTTCGCACTGGGCCACGGCCTGCAGGACGGGCAGCGGACGATGGCGGTCATCCTACTCGCACTCGTCGGCTCCGGGTTGGCAAGCGGTGCGGAGATGCCGCTCTGGGTCCAGGTCTTCGCCGCCGTGCTGCTGGCGGCCGGCTCGCTGTTCGGAGGCTGGCGCATCACGCACACGCTTGGCAACCGGCTGGTGCATGTCGATCCGATGAGCGGGGTCACGGCGCAGGGCGTGAGTTCGGTGATGCTGTTCGTGGGCGCCATCTCCCTGCACTTCCCACTGTCCAGCACGCACACCATGACATCGGCGATCGTCGGGGCAGGGGCGAACCAGCGGTTCGCCTCCGTCCAGCGGCCCCAGGTGGCCCGCATCCTCATAGTCTGGCTCAGCACCGCACCGGTCACCGCGCTGATAAGTGCCGTCTTCTTGCTGGCGATGAGCCCGCTGCTGTAGCCGCCGCGCCGGGTGCCCAAACCCGGGGCGGCGTCCCCCCGCACCTGAACCGCCGCGCCGGGTTTGGGGCCCGGAAGGGTGCGCACGACGACGGCGGCCCCGGGCATGCGCCGCCGTCGTACCGCGTGCAGGGCCGAGGTTACCCGAAGCGTCCGGAGACGTAGTCCTCGGTGGCCTTCACAGCGGGCTTGCTGAATATCGCTGCGGTATCGCCGTACTCGATGAGCTTCCCGGGCTTGCCGGTACCGGCAATATTGAAGAATGCCGTCTTGTCCGAGACACGCGCTGCCTGCTGCATGTTGTGGGTCACGATCACCACGGTGTAATCGGCCTTCAGTTCATTGATGAGGTCCTCAATGGCCAGCGTCGAGATGGGATCCAGGGCGGAGCAGGGCTCGTCCATCAAGATTACCTGCGGCGATACCGCAATGGCACGGGCGATGCAGAGGCGCTGCTGCTGGCCGCCCGAAAGCCCCGAGCCGGGGCGCCCGAGCCGGTCCTTCACCTCATTCCAGAGATTGGCGCCGCGCAGTGAGTTCTCGACCAGGGCATCGGCGTCGGACTTGCTGATGCGCCTGTTGTTCAGCTTCACCCCGGCCAGCACGTTGTCCCGAATGGACATGGTCGGGAACGGATTGGGGCGCTGGAAGACCATGCCGATCTGGCCGCGTACCGTCACGGGATCGACGGCGGAGTCGTAGAGGTTGTCGCCGTCGAGCAGCACCTCGCCCTCGACCCGGGCCCCCGGGATGACCTCGTGCATTCGGTTGAGGGTCCGGAGGAAGGTGGACTTGCCGCAGCCCGACGGACCGATGAACGCGGTGACCGAGCGGGCTTCGATATTAATGTTGACGTCCTCCACCGCAAGGAACTTGCCGTAGTAGACGTTGAGGCTCTTGACGTCAATTCGCTTGGACATCGGTTCCTTCTCGGTAGTGACCGCGGGTGCTCAACGGCTGGTCTTGGGGGCGAACATGCGGGCGATGAGCCGGGCCGTGAGGTTGAGCAGCATCACCATCAGGATCAGGATCAGGGCAGCGGCCCAGGCCCGCTGGGTGCTCGCGTCGATGTTCGTCGGGGAGGTGGGCGTCAGGATCTGGTAGTAGATGAAGGTGGGGAGCGTGCTCATCCATCCCCCGAAGACGTTCAGGTTGATCGAGTTCGCGTAACCCGCCGTCACGAGGATGGGCGCGGTCTCCCCGACCACGCGGGCGATGGCGAGGGTGACGCCGGAAGCGATGCCCGAGATGGCGGTGGGGACCACGATCCTGACGATGGTGCGCCACTTCCTGACGCCGAGCGCATAGGACGCTTCCCGGAGTTCGTTGGGGACGATCTTCAGCATCTCCTCCGTCGACCTGACGACCACCGGGACCATCAGCACCGACAGCGCCACCGCCGCCACGAAACCGGTCCGCGTTCCGGGCCCGAAGAGCAGGGCGAACAGCGCGGCGGCGAAGAGGCCCGCGACGATGGACGGGATGCCCGTCATGACGTCGACGAAGAAGGTGATGGAACGATCCAGTGTCCCGCCCTTGCCGTACTCCACGAGGTACACCGCGGCGAGGAGGCCAATGGGGACCGAGATCAGCGTGGCCCACAGGGTGATCTGCAAAGTGCCGACAATCGCGTGGTAGGCCCCACCGAGGACCGGCGTTTCATTCTCGCTGGAGGCGTTGTCCGTTGCCCCGGTGACGCCGTTCATCGAGGTGAAGAAGAAGTCGTAGGACAGGCCCGGCAATCCGCGCTCTAGGACAGTCCAGATGACGGAGAGCAGTGGGAGCAGTGCCAGGACGAAGCAGCCGTAGACGAGATACGTCATCAGCGAGTCCGATGCCTTGCGGCGGCCCTCGAAGGCCGCCATGACGAGGGTGGCTCCCGCGACGAAGAACACCGCGGCAAGAATCGCCCACGAGAACACCTGGAATCCGATGACTGCGGACACTGCCGAGGCGAGCACGACAGCAGTCGCCAGGATCACCCACACGGCGTAGCCGGGCATCCTGCCCTTGGAAAGTTGGGACCGGCGTTTCTCCAGCGTGGAAATGCTCATATCAGTTGGCTCCCGAGAATTCCTCATGGCGGCTGATGATCCAGCGCGCAATGATGTTGACGGCCAGCGTGATGACGAACAGCACCAGACCGGCCGCGATCAGTTCGCTTAGCCTGAGCCCGAACGCTTCAGGGAAGTTGAGCGCGATCTCGGCCGCGATCGTCTGGTTGCCCGACTGGATGACACTTGCCGTCAGTGCTCCTCCCGAGAGCACCAGTGCCACGGCCATGGTCTCGCCGAGCGCCCTGCCGAGACCGAGCATCGCAGCGCTGACAATGCCCGCGCGGGCGAACGGAAGCACGGCCATACGGATCATCTCGAGCCGGGTCGCGCCCATCGCCAGCGCTGCTTCCTCGTGCAGGGTAGGCGTCTGCAGAAAAATCTCCCGGCTCAGCGAGGTGATGATCGGGAGCACCATCACCGCGAGAACGATACCCGCGGTGAGGATGGTTCGGCCGGTCTGGCTCGCCGGTCCCGCGAAGAAGGGGATCCACCCGAGGTTCTCCGCAAGCCAGCCATAGGCTACGGCCAGTTGCGGGGCGAGGACCGCGTAGCCCCAGGCGCCGTAGACGACCGACGGGATGGCAGCGAGCAGGTCCACGAGATACCCGAAGCCCTGGGCGAACCTACGTGGAGCATAGTGGGAGATGAAGAGCGCGACGCCGATGCCCAGAGGAGTAGCGATCAACAGTGCTATCGCAGCCGCGATGACCGTGCCGATCACGATCGGGGCGATATACGATGCGAAGCCCTCACCGCCGGTGATCTCGGCGGGGTCGGCACTGAAGGTGGGCAGGGCCTGGATGATCAGGAAGACGGCGACGCCGAACAGGACCGCCAGGATGAGGCAGCCAGCCGCGAGGGTGGCCCCGGAGAAGATCTTGTCGCCGGACTTGCCTCCCGCGTCACCTCTGGTCAGTGTGTTGGTCGACACGGCGGAACCCTTCAGTGTGACGAATGGTGGGCGCGGAACGGGACCGGGGCGCAGCGCGCCCGCGGTCCGGCATCGTAAAGAGACTGACCTATTCACATGAACAAAAGGTGAACAACCTCGGCCGATCGGCAGATGGAGCCGATGCGCGGAGGTCGATGAGACGAAGCTCTCAGGCGCACCGCTCCTCATAGACTGAACTTTATGCGGCCGCGCCAGGGAGTCTCCAGAGCCCTGTCCTTCCTGCGCAAGCACTCCCGCATCGGTCTGCGGCGCAGTTCCCATTCCGTGGTGACCGCACTGCAGATGACCGTGTGCGCGGTGGGAGCCTACGCCTTCGCCGAGGAAGTCCTCGGCCACGACGGGCCCCTCTTCGCGGCTACGTCGTCGATGATCTCCCTCGGCTTTTCCCGTGATCCGCGCCTGCGGCGCGTCCTGGAGGTGGCGATCGGGTGCACCCTGGGGATCTCCGTGGGGGATCTGCTGCTGACATTCTTCGGAACAGGACTGTGGCAGGCCGCCGTCGTCCTGTTCATCTCGATCCTGCTGGCGCGGTTCCTCGACAGCGGTACCATCTTCACCACCCAGCTGGGCCTGCAGTCCCTGCTCGTGGTGCTTCTCCCGGCCCCGGAGGGCGGGCCGTTCACGCGCAGCGTCGACGCTATCGTGGGCGGGCTGTTCGCCCTCGTGGTGACCATCCTGCTGCCCCGCGACCCGCGCCGCGAGCCGAAGACGAACGTCCGCGGCCTCCTCGGTGAGCTGTCCGGCGTCCTGCGGGACTGCTCGTCGGCGCTCCGGAACAGTGACTCGACCCTTGCGTGGCATGCTCTCGTGCGGGCGCGCAATTCGCAGTCGAAGCTCGACAGCCTCACCGGCAGCATGGGTGCCGCGCAGGAGGTCGCCCGCATCTCCCCTGCCTACCGGCGGCACCGCGGGGAGCTCGGCACGCTGCGGACCGCCGTGGAGTCCATCGATCTCGCGATCCGCAATAGCCGCGTCTTCTCGCGACGGCTGACCTCCACGATCAACCACGCGGCACTGACCGACGAGGCCACCGAGAGCCTCAGCCAGTCCCTCGAGGACACCGCAGACGCCGTCGATGTGCTGAGCCGTGCGTTGTCAGCGCGGGATTCCGCAGAGCGCCGCCTGAATCTCCGGCAAGCCCGCAATGACCTCGCCGCCGTGGCGACGGACCTGCACCCCGAGATCCTGCATATCAGCCGGCTCGAGGGCGAGGGCCTCGTGCTGCTGCTGCGTCCGCTGGTCGTGGATCTCCTCGAGGCCACCGGACTCTCGCACGAGGACGCAGCCACCTACCTTCCCCGACTTTAGGCCGCTCGCGCCCCCGCGGCGGGTCCGCGCACTCTGTCGGTACCCGCCGGTAGCCTGACTGCATGCCCACCAAGACCTCCCCCACCGCGCGCGCCGGCCGGAACAACGCCCCGAACTACCGCTGCGGGGAATGCGGCTGGACGACGGCGAAGTGGGTCGGCCGCTGCGGCGAATGTCAGGCCTGGGGCAGCGTCGAGGAGACCGGACAGGTCGTCGCACGCACGACGGCGGCGACGGCGGTCACCACGCCGGCGCGGCGGATCGCCGAGGTGGACGCCACGCTGTCCGGTTTCCAGCCCACGAAGATCGACGAGCTCGACCGCGTCCTCGGTGGCGGGCTGGTGCCCGGCGCGGTGATTCTCCTGGCAGGGGAGCCGGGTGTCGGGAAGTCGACACTCCTGCTCGACGTCGCAGCACGCGTGGCGCGGCTGGGCAGGGACGTCCTCTACGTCACCGGCGAGGAGTCGGCGGCCCAGGTGAAGTTGCGGGCTGACAGGATCGACGCGGTCGCCGATTCCCTGTACCTCAGCGCTGAGACGGACCTCGGCCAGCTTCTCGGCCAGGTGGAAAAGATCGATCCGGCGCTGCTCATCGTCGATTCCGTGCAGACGATCAGCAGTGCCGCCGTGGACGGCAGCGCCGGTGGCGTCACGCAGGTGCGCGAGGTCGCGGCGTCGATCATCGGGGCGGCGAAAGCGCGGGGCATGACGGCGCTGCTCGTTGGGCACGTAACCAAGGACGGCTCCATCGCGGGGCCGAGACTGCTCGAGCACCTCGTGGACGTGGTGTGCCAGTTCGAAGGTGAGCGCCACTCCCGCCTGAGACTGCTGCGGGCGGTGAAGAACCGGTATGGTCCCACCGACGAGGTTGGTTGCTTCGACCTCACCGACGGCGGCATCGAGGGCCTCGCCGATCCCAGCGGCCTGTTCGTCTCCCGGACCAAGGATCCCGTATCCGGGACCTGCATCACCGTGACGCTCGAGGGCCGGCGGCCGCTGCTCGCCGAGGTGCAGGCCCTGCTCGCTGAATCGCCGAACTCACAGCCGCGGCGAGCAACGATCGGGCTGGACGGCTCGCGTGTCGCCATGCTGCTGGCCGTCCTGCAGAGCCGCGCCTCGGTGAGCCTACACAAGGACGACAGCTATGTCGCGACGGTGGGCGGCGTCCGCCTGACCGAGCCGGCGACGGACCTCGCCGTCGCTCTCGCCATCGCCTCCGCGAAGACCGACCATCCCCTTCCCGCGCGGCTCGTCGCCTTCGGTGAGGTGGGGCTGGCCGGTGAGGTACGCCCCGTCCCCGGGATCAGCCGGCGCATCCACGAGGCAGAACGGCTTGGCTTCACCCACGCGGTGGTCCCGGCGTCACCCGGCGGAACCGGACCGGTGCCCGAAGGCTTCTCGGTGCGGGAGGTGTCGACCCTCGCAGCGGCACTGGCCCTGCTGTTCTAGGCTCGGCCCGGGACTCTGCGGGGCATCAGAGCCGACTCCCCGGGGCAGTAGATCGCGGAGTGTTACCGATCTGCGACAGCGGCCGGTACGGAAGCGATCCCCGGCGCCAGTAGTATTATCTTCGGCTGCGCGGGTACACCCGCCGTCACTGCCCACCGTCCCGAGCTCGACGGCGGCCGCCCGCCCGTGCCGGGCCCTCGACAGCGCGGGCGCTGAAAGGATAGGCCCATGGTTCGTAGTCCGGAGGACTCACTCAAGGCCACCCTCGCCCGAGTAGCCCCGGGAATGCAGCTGCGTGACGGTCTCGAACGAATCCTTAGAGGGCGAACCGGCGCGTTGATCGTGCTCGGCTTCGACCGCACCGTGGACTCGATCTGTTCTGGCGGATTCGATATCGGAATCGAATTCTCACCGACCCGGCTGCGCGAACTCGCGAAGATGGATGGTGCGATCGTCTGCGACAAGGACGCCAGCCGGATTCTCCGCGCGGCAGTCCAGCTCGTGCCCGATCACACGATCGAGACGCAGGAATCCGGCACCCGCCACCGCACCGCGGAACGCGTGGCGAAACAGACCGGCCTGCCCGTGATCAGTGTCAGCCAGTCCATGCAGATCATCGCGCTCTACATCGACGGACTGCGGCACGTGCTCGAGGGCTCCGAGCCCGTCCTGGCCCGCGCCAATCAGGCCCTTGCGACCCTGGAGCGCTACCGCGCGCGCCTGGACCAGGTAACGAACTCCTTGTCCGCGCTGGAGATAGAGGCCATGGTCACCGTCCGCGATGTCGCCGTCACCCTGCAGCGCCAGGAGATGGTGCGCAGGATCTCTGAGGAGATCTCGCAGTACGTGCTGGAACTCGGCGTCGATGGCCGTCTGCTGTCGCTGCAGGTCGAGGAGCTCACCACGGGCCTGGGCCCGGGCAGTGAGATGGTGCTGCGTGATTACATGGATCTCGGGTTCAGTACCGCCCCACTCGAGGAGCGCGTAGCAACACTGCAGGGCTTCAGTTCCACGGAGCTGATCGACCTTGGCACCATCGCCAGTGTCCTGGGCTTCAACCCGTCGGTCGATTCGCTGGAAGCGGTCATCCAGCCGAAGGGCTACCGCCTGCTCTCCGGTATCAAGGCCGCACCACCCGCCGTCGCCAACCGCCTCGTGGACCACTTCGACGGGCTGCAGAATCTGATGGCCGCGAACATCGAGGACCTCATGGCCGTGGACGGCATCGGTGAGCAGCGGGCACGGACAGTCCGCGAGGGGCTCTCACGGATCGCCGAGACGAGCCTGCTGGACCGATTCATGTAGCACGCGCAGGGCCATCTGCCGAGAGCCGGTCGGCCAGTGGAACTGTTTCGCGGACAGTGAGGCGGACAGTGAGGCGGACAGTGAGACCGTTCCGGTGGGCCCGGCCTACCGGAGGGTGAACGTAATTGGATCGCTGCTTCGTTCGCCGATCCGCGTCGTCAGCGTGTAAGAGCCACGGGCCACCTCCTCGTCGACGACCTCGCATCCCGGGACGGTCCGGTTGCGTGACCACTCGAACGTCGCGCGCTCCGCACTGCTGGGCTGCAGGATCCGCTCGAGGTCCTCTGACCCCTGCTGGCAGTCGACGGAGGAGAACACGCGTTCATCTTCGCGGGTCAGTGCGAATTCCATCTGCGAAGTACCGACATTCACGGTGCACGCCTCGGACCCGTCATTGCGCACGACGAGGTACAGGATCGGCGACTCGTCCGGCTCGTACGCTTCCTTGTCCGTCTCCGCCACGACGGCGACCTCCTCGGGATCGCACTCGTCGGCTCTTACAGAAGCCTCCGGCGTCCCGGAGGGTTCCGCCGTCGCTGCGGGGGTCGGCGCGGCTGTAGGGGCCAACCCCGTGGGCGGGCCTTCCGGGGCAGTGGCCGACGGCGCGGTCCCGGCAATCGGGGTAGCAATCGGGTTGGCATGCGGGTTGGCATTCGGGTCGGCGTCCCCGCCGAGCCACCCGGCCAGCGCTGTCCCGCCTGCGATGAGCGCAACCAGCACGAGAAGCGCCAGGACGGTCACCACCAGTCGCCGTCGGCGATACAGCGCTGGGCTGGACCCCCGACTGGCCCCCGCGCGCCCGCCCGGGCCGTAACTACCTGATGATGCCATCCATCAAGGTTAGGGAGGGCGCGGCGCATTCTCTGGGGCACCACGCCGATCGATAGAGTATTCAGGACAATGATGCAGGAGCATTCCATGACACACGGCCCCGGCGCCCCGGCGGTGACTACGACGACGATGAACACGACGACGCAGGGTCTTCATCGGAGCATCACGGAGTGGTTCGTCCGCGAAGCCCGCGACCTGCCCTGGCGGGAGCCCTCCTGCTCCCCATGGGCAATCCTCGTCAGCGAAGTAATGCTGCAGCAGACGCCCGTGATCCGGGTCCTGCCGGTCTGGCGGGAGTGGATGGAGCGCTGGCCCTCCCCGGCCGGCCTCGCCGCCGAGCCCTCGGGAGCCGCCGTCCGGCACTGGGGCCGCCTCGGCTATCCGCGCCGCGCCCTTCGGCTGCACGCCGCGGCCACCGCGGTGGTCGAGGAGCACGAGGGCGCGGTGCCGACCACGTTCGACGAGCTGCTGACCCTGCCCGGCGTCGGCAGCTACACGGCCGCCGCGGTGGCGGCCTTCGCCTTCGGCCGTCACGAGACCGTCGTGGACACGAACATCCGCCGTGTCCATGCCCGACTCTTCGGCGGGCGAGCCCTTCCTGCGCCCACTGTCACAGCCGCGGAGATGAGGCGGGCAGAATCTCTCCTGCCCGACGACGACGCGCTGTCCGTGCAGTGGAACGCCGCCGTCATGGAACTGGGGGCGATCATCTGCACCGCCCGCTCGCCGCTGTGCGATGCGTGCCCGGTCCTGGCTCACTGCGCCTGGATTGCCGGCGGCCGGCCCGCACCCGATCACGTCCCGAAGGGTCAGGCGTGGGCCGGCACCGACCGGCAGGTCCGCGGGGCCCTCGTCGCCGTTCTCCGGGAGGCCGACGACCCCGTACCGCGGTCTATCCTACTCGGAGCGCCGGTGGATTTCTCCATGAATCCTGCTGCCGTCACCGGCAGCCCGGACGAGGCTGGCCCCTGCGGGCCGGTACGGGGCGCGCTCTCCACCCTGCACGGACTCCAGGCACCCGCCGATCAGCTGGAACGGGCCCTGGCCGGGATCCTCACCGACGGGCTGGCAGAAGAGACCGACGGCGCAATCCACCTCCCCCACTGACCCCGGCGGCCGTCGCGCGAGCCGGCCTTCGCTCCCCGTCCCCGGAATCACCGCTACGCAGGTTCCCCGAACCCCGACTCCACAGCCTTGCCGACGAAGTCGACCGCGGCCTGCGCGTCCGGGCCGGCGGCCCTGACCGCCACGGTCTTCCCCTGCCCCAGGCCGAGACTCATCAGGAGCATCACCGACTTCCCGTCCACCCCGTTGACCGTCATCTCCGCGTCGAAGTCCATCAGGCCCGCCGCCAGCGCTGCGGCGGGCCGTGCGTGCAGGCCCATCCTGTTCGGCAGTGTCCACGACCCGGTCGCTGTCGGGGCGGGTCCGCTGCTCGCACTACCTGTAGCACCCGTGCCCGGTGACGCCGCGGCACGGCTCACGAACGGCTCGAGCTCCTCCGGCCGGATGGACACGACGGCCCGCTCCGCGGCTTCGGTCACATCGTCGAGCGAGGAACCGCCCTGGGCCTGCACCGCAGCAGCCACCGCGCCTTCGACGAGCGCCGCCTCGGCCAGGCGGACCGTGGCACGGACCTCCGGCTCGAGGAACTCCAGCACCATCTCGGCCGTCATGACCGCGGAGCCGAGGTCCGTGAGGATGACGACGCCGTCACCGCCCGAGGCGCGCTCGATTCCGGCCTGCACGCGCGCGAAACTCGTGCCGATCCGCGCCGGACCAGCAGTGCCGTCGGCTCCCCCGGCTGCGATCAGGACGACGTCGGGCGCCATCTGTGCGGCCAGTTCGACGACGCCCTCCGCGATCTTCTGGCTGTGTGACACGATGACCAGGCCGACGCTCATGCGACCTCTCCATCCGCAGCGTCCGCTGCCGCCTGCAGGATGAGGGCGGTGGAGACGGCGCCCGGATCCTGGTGCCCCGCACTGCGCTCACCAAGATAGCTCGCCCTGCCCTTGCGCGCGATCAACGGCTCGGTGGCAACCGCTCCGGCGTGCGCGGCGTTCGCAGCGGCAGCGAGGACTTCGGGTGGCTTCGCGCCCGCTTTCGCGGCGGTCTGCGCCGCCTCGGCGGCGGGCGTCCAGGCATCGACCATGGTCTTGTCCCCGGCCTCGGCCTTGCCGCGGGCGACGATGCCGTCGCGGCCCGCGCCGATCATCGCAGCGACCGCTTCCGAGTCGATCACGTCGGCGTCGCCGAGTGATGTCGCCGCGCGGAGGAACGCGGTGCCATACAGCGGCCCGGCGGCACCCCCGACGGTGGACATCAGTGTCGTGGCCACCTGCTTGAGGACGGCGGCCGGGGTCGACGGCGGATCCCCTGTCGTCAGCTTAGCGGCGACCGCGCTGAACCCCCGGTCGAGATTCTCGCCATGGTCGGCGTCGCCGATCGCCCGGTCGAGTTCCATCAGGATGGTCCGGTTCTCGGCCACGACGCGCGCCGTCTGCTCCATCCACCGCACGGCCCACTGTGCATCGAGCACATTCACCGTGCTCAAGCCCCCCATCGCAGTGCGGCAGTATGGACGGGCGCGTCCCAGAGTTCCAGCATCTCGTCGTCGGCCCGCAGGATGGTCAGGGACGCACCCTGCATCTCGAGCGCCGTGACGTAGTTGCCCACGAGCGAGCGCTCGATGGTGACCCCGAGCCCCTCGAGCAGTTGCGCTACCTTCCTGAACACGATGTACAGCTCGCTGGCCGGAGTTCCGCCCATGCCGTTCACCATGACAACGGCGCGGTCGCCTGCCGCCAGCTTGAGGTCCGCGACGATCGGATCGAACA
>JAABUN010002315.1_pt1 | contig 34666 bp, 38 predicted proteins | sample 5559311 | NCBI WGS metagenome assembly JAABUN01 (sample SAMN10711877, study PRJNA513370) | rock metagenome | isolation source: Antarctica rocks | place: Antarctica: Victoria Land, Siegfried Peak sud | reverse complement strand
GGCGATCAACGCAGCCAACTCCGGACCCACGGGAACTCCATCTCTGGCCATCACTCATCGTGACCGGCCAATCAGGTGCTACCGATGTCCTGAGACATATTCCGTTACCGATGTCCTGAGACTCGACAGCGCGCCCAAGCGCTCATTTCACAGGTCACTCATTGGCCGGCAGATTGGCACTGCCTAGGCGGGGTTGATCCTCAGGGCGGTCAGCAGGCGGCCCACCGAGTTGCCGATGCCGTAGGCCTCGATGTCTTGCTCCAGCGTCTGCGGGTCGGCGATCTCGCGGGGGAGCGTCAGCGCCCGATCCGGCAGCGGGCAATCGAGGGCCACCTGCACCACCAAGGGCGCCACATCGAGGTATGCCGACGCGGCCTCAAGGTTGGCCCGGCGGGCGCCTTTGATGGCCGGATCCCCGTCATCGACGGCTTTGCGCACACCAGCGAGCGACCCGTAAGTCTCGATTAGCGCAGCCGCCGTTTTGTCTCCGATGCCTTTGACCCCGGGCAGCCCGTCACTGGTGTCCCCACGAAGGCAGGCCATGTCGGCATACGCCTGCCCGGTCGGGACGGCATACCGAGAGACCAACTCGGACTGAGTGATCAGGTCGGCATTGCGCACCCCGCCACGCGCGGTGTAGATCACCCGGATCTCCGCGTCATCGTCGACCAACTGGAACAGGTCGCGGTCCCCGGTGACGATCTCCACCGGCATCCGGCCGTGATGGGTGTGCGTCAACGTGCCGATCACATCGTCGGCCTCGTATCCATCGGACCCCAGCACCGGCAGCCCCATCGACTCCATCACCCGACGCAAGATCGGCACCTGGACCCCGAGTTCGTCCGGCCCTTCTTCCTTGACCTCGCTGCCCTCGACGAGCCGGTGTGCCTTGTACGTCGGGATCGCGTCGACGCGGAACGCGGGCCGCCAATCGTTGTCCCAACACGCCACCAGATGGGTGGGCTCGAAGCGGGTCACCAGGTTGGCGATCATGTCAAGGAGCCCGCGCACGGCGTTGGTGGGCGTGCCATCGGGCCCAGGAGAAGGCTCCTTCACTCCGTAGAACGCCCGGAAATACAGGGAGGCCGAGTCGAGAAGCACGAGGCGCGGGGTAGGGGTTGCCATCGGATGAGACTAGAGGCTCGGGGCCGCCGCTCGTAGCGTGCAATCACGCCACAACACCGAGGCAACCATTGGGCATGCCCACAGCGTCGAGAAGGGTATGAAGGTCAACAATGGCTAACGACATGCCGCACCCGGGGTTCGACGAGTTCGTGCTGCAGCGCAGTAGTTCGCTGTATCGCACTGCTGTGCTCTTGACGCGTGACCCGCACGATGCGCAGGACCTGCTGCAGGACGCACTGGCCCGAGCCTGGCGATCCTGGTCGCGGATCGAAGGGCAGCCCGAGGCCTACTGCCGCTCCATCCTGGTCCGGCAGTACATTTCGTGGCGCCGTCGCAGGTGGCACGGGGAGCGAGCGACCGAACGGTTGCCAGAGCGTCCCGTGCACGAACGACGTGCCGCCTCACCTGCCGACCCCGGCGTCGACATACCAGCGGCCGCAGACCTGAGTGAGGCGATTGCGGCGCTGCCTCCGCGGCAACGGGCCGTCATCGTCCTGCGGTACTTCCACGACTACACCGAGGCTCAAACGGCCGAGGCGATGCAGATCGCCGTCGGCACCGTGAAGTCACAACACGCCAAGGCCCTCGGCGCCTTGCGCATCAGCGAACACCTGGCCGACGACGAACACAGTGCCGTCGCCGAAGGAAGGGGAGTCCAATGAGTCCTTCGATCAACGACCTGCGCCACACCCTCGAGTCCGGGGCTACCGCCGAGCCGACGCCCGATCCGTATGCCGTCCTATCCGGGGTGAAGGTGCACGCTGCGGCGATGCGCAAACAACGCACAACTGCCGGATGGATCGCCGCAGCAGCAGCCGTCCTCGCGATTGGGGGCACGAGTCTGTTGCTCAACAACGGGGCTGCGACGCTCGGGGATGTCGAGCCCGCGATGCCCGACACCTCGTATACCAACGGGTACGGAATCATCGATGGCGTACCCCAGCCCTTTATGGACGGGCTCCGTCTGCTCAGTGTGACCGCGGTTGAACCGGGTCGTTCCCAATCCATAGACGTCAACGATGTCGATAGCGGTGCACAGTTGTACGCCGTCGCACTTTGCACCCCACCGTCGGAAGATGGACTCGGTATTTTCCTTGAAGCCCTCGGAGAAAGCGCCGGTGTGGGGTGCGTGGACCCGGTCGGAGTGGTTGATGACAGCGGGGAGGCCACAGCACTAGAACCCCACGACGGCACCTACGTCGCGTCGAATAGAACCATCGAGCCCGGACGTCTCGCCTTATACGCCGAAGCGAATTGGAATGAGTACCCCTTCCCGACGGTCGAGAACGAACCTCATTTTGCGCCCGACCCGGGCGGGGTCGTGATCGACAGCAGCACTCCGCCGTCACAGTCAGGAGGCATTGATGCGATTCCTGATGGTTCGCGAGTGTTTCAGGCGCGGATTCCTATCACTGACGAACCATCGGAACTTTCGATCATCATGGCTGCCCCAGGCCAAGTCATGGTGGCCATCGATGGTGTGGTCGTCACCGACGACAACGAAGGATTCAACGCGGAGTCCACTCCTGAGGGGGAAGTCGCCTGGCTGAACTCGGAGCCGGGGCTAAGAGACGGCTTCGTCACTTCATTTGGCCTATTAAGTGGGAGGTCAGACTTTATCGACGCCTCGTACCTTGAAAGGCTCGGCATCGACACCAGCGAAGGTGAGGTGGACGTGACCGTCTTTCCGCAGGGCTTCGTTGATGACTCATCGTGGAGGGTGACGTATGCGCCAGCGGTGACCGTTCAGGGCGGGGCCGCTCCGGATGCGGAGTTGTCGCCGACGGAAAGCACCGAACTGCCCGAGTTCGTCTACGGGCATCGCCGAGTTGCCACGTTCGAGGTGCCGACCGACGGCGTGCCACATTCGATTTCTATAGACCCAAGCGAGGCTGCCGACCTCACCTGGGTGGCCGACTGCACAGAAGAGGTGTTGGACGAAGAGGGCACCTTCAATCCCGAGATTGGCACTGTGCGCACCGATACGGGCTCGGGACAACTGACGTGTTTCGGTACCGGTGAAGGGTGGGGCACCGCCCTGCGGCCGAGTGGCTTCACAGAATCGTCCGGCAATGGGACGCCTAAGACGTTGACCGCCCGGTCGACTGACGTAGCGGACACCCAGGTCGTGTCTGCATACGAACCGGTTGACTTCGAGGACTTCCCGTTCGACGAGGCTGGCGACGTGGAGTCCTTTGAGCCGGTCACCGATGGTGAGACCTTTGGCAGCGGCGACGACGAAAGGACCTATCGCAGGACCATGCGGGTCACCGCGAGCGACCTAGACGCCGAGGGCACCGTGCTCCTCGACGTTCCGGCGTCACTCTTTACTGAGTTCTACGTCACGACACAAGGCGTCGGGAGGTTCTGGTTGGAGCCGACGGACGCCGGGGGAGACGCTGTGACCCCTCGCGGTGAAGCCAACGCCCCAGCTTCGACCTTCGGCGGTGACGACTTCTGGACGTCGTGGACGGACGCCAACACATCGTGGGCCATCGCCGCCGAAACTGACGCGGGCGACGCCCTTGAACAAGTGCAACTTCGTGTCGAAGGTTATGAGGAGGGCAGCTTTGAGGTGCAGGTCGTCGGCCTGTTTGCCTCCGATGAGCAACCCTGACCCTAAGGTGGGGCCTCATGGAACCGCTTGACCGCCACATCGTCACCCTGCTGGCCAAAGACGCCCGGATGAGCTTCACCGACCTGGGCAAAGCCGTAGGGCTGTCAACCTCCGCGGTGCACCAGCGGGTCAAGCGACTCGAGAAGTCCGGAGTCATCTCTGGGTATCGCGCCACCATCGATCACGCGGCGGTGGGTTTGCCGTTGACCGCGCTCATTTCGGTGGCGCCGTTCGACCCATCGGCACCGGACGACATACCCGAGCGGTTGTCGGACATCCCGCAGATCGCGTCGTGCTGGTCGGTGGCAGGGGATGAGAACTACGTGTTGTTGATCCGGGTCGGTCGCCCGCAGGATCTCGAGGAACTGCTCGCCACCATCCGCGCTCAGGGGCAGTGCAGCACCAACACGACCGTGGTGCTTTCGACCCCGTGGGAGTCCCGGGTCGCGATGCTGCCCGAGGTCGGCGACGATGTCTGAGTATTCAGATCGCTAATTAGCCGAAGGAGCAACCGTGCGCATTCTGTTCACCGGGGGATCAGGCAAAGCCGGCCGTATCGTCGCGCCCTACTTGGCCGCTCAGGGCCACGACGTGATCAATGTCGACCTGGTGCCGCTGGGGCATCCGGATGTCCACGACATTCGCGCGGATCTGACGGATCCAGGGCAGGTCTGGAGTGCGTTCTTCAGTTACCGAAACAACGACGAGCTCGACGTGGGTGACGGGCCGCCGAGCATCGACGCGGTGGTCCACTTCGCGGCTATCCCGGCGATCATGCTTGCTGCTGACGCCGAGTGCTTCCGGACGAACACGGTCAGCACATACAACGTCTTGGAGGCCGCGACCAGGCTCGGGGTGCGCAAAATCGTGCTGGCCTCGTCGGAGACGACCTACGGCATCTGCTTCGCCGACGGCATCGTGGACCCGCCCTCGCTGCCGCTGCGCGAAGAGGACGAGCAGCGACCGCCGATGGACGCATACGCCTTGTCGAAGGTGTGCAACGAGGCTACTGCTCGTACGTTTGCGGAGCGCACCGATGCCGACATCTACGCCCTGCGGATCGGCAACGTTTGGGACGACAGCGACTACACGAAGTTGCCGGACTATCTCGCCAAGCCTGGGCTACGGCGGCGCAATGCCTTCAACTACGTCGACGCTCGGGATCTAGGGCAGATCGTGGATCGATGCCTGAGCACGGATGGTTTGGGCTATCAAGTGTTCAACGCGACCAACGACACGAACGTGGCCCGCGAAAGCGCCCGCGCGCTCGCCGAGGGGCACTTTCCGGGCGTGCCACTCGATGACGACCTTGGTGAATTCGAGTCGCTGATGAGCAACCGCAAGATTCGCGACGTCTTGGGCTTCAAGCAGCAGCACGATTGGCGAGATCGGGTCTAAGCACGGCCGATCGGCGCCGAGGTGGCGCGGGTGATGGACATCAAGTCGGCGGGGGAGAGCTCGAGGTCCAGGCCTCGGCGCCCGCCGGAGACCAGAATCGTTGCGTGCTGCAGAGCGGACTCGTCGAGCACCGACGGCAGTGGCTTGCGCTGGCCGATCGGGCTGATGCCTCCCACGACATACCCACTGCTGCGTTGTGCGTCACCCGGGTCAGCCATGGTTGCCTTCTTCGATCCGACCGCAGCTGCGAGCGTTTTAAGGTCCAGCATCCCGCTGACCGGGACGATCGCGACGACGAGGCCGCGGTCGGTCTGGGCGAGCAACGTCTTAAACACCCTGGCGGGATCGACGCCCAGCAACTCGGCGGCCTCCATACCGAATGATTCCGCCGCCGGATGGTGGTCGTAGGCCCTGACCTCGAAGGCGATCCCGGCGGATTCGAGGGCTACGGTCGCCGGGGTTCCGCCGCTAGATTTCTTCTTCGCCACGGTGCAAGCCTGGGGCAACGCGGATGACGGTGAGGACCAAAAGAGCCAAAGCCAGCGAGGTGGGGACGGACGCCCACAGCGGCCACGGACCTCGATCTATCGGCCCCTCCTCAACAAGCGCCAGGTCGGGCACCAGCGCTGAAGCCATCTGGAAACTACCTACCCCATAGCTGTTGTACTCCGAGATAGAACTCAGACGACGAGGTTCGTTGCCGTCGAGGCGAACAGCATTGACGAAAAAATGTGATTGATCTTCATCGTTGAGGCTCACTATGTTGTCCATCACCAACACCTCCTGCGGACCGAGCCAGCCCAGGACATCCCCATTGCCAGCAACGCCGGCCCGGATGGGACCTGGGGTGGGACCACTCGGATCGTCCGCGCGAATGAACGTCAGGGCCCCACTGTCCTCAACGCAGTCATCCTGTGTGGCCTCGTCATCGCCATCCCACCCCGTGCACCGGTTGTAGTCGACGCCAATCAGGGCCAACAGGCTGCCATCGGGCGACCACGCATTCGGACCATTGAGTTTCTTCTTCGCCGGAAGGTCGATGCTTCGCAGCAATGACCACTCCCTATCCACGATGTCCACGGACGCGCCGCGTTCCAGTGCCACTTCGGAGCCGGTCGGGGAGAAGGCGGCCGCAGATACGTCGGCTAGTCCCATGGCCGTGAGGTTCCCCGATTCCACGTCGAGCAACCAGGCATCGCCGCTAAAGCGTGGCGGGTCTAAGAAGGAGTAGGGATCAAAAGGCTCTGGCGACGTCGCCACGATCAAAGAGCGGCTGTCGGGTGACCAGCCCAGGGGTGTCACTGAGGCGGCGTCCGAGATCGGGTGCTCTGCGACCTTTGCGCCGTCGAAGTTGAGCATTGTGATCTCACCGGAAAGCGACGTGTGGTCTCCGATTGCCACGAGGCGGCCATCGGGCGACAACGCCATCGGCTGATTGTCGCCTTGCAGGGAGGACCCGTCATTAGTCTCGGCTACTCCGATCCGACGGGTCGTCGAGCCGTCGGCCCCGACCATCACTGCCTGCGGGAAGTCCATAAATTCGACGTTAAAGCCGTGCTGGTAGATCGCCAACGCTCGACCTGGTGCAGACGACGAAACGTCCGTAGTGAGATACGAGTAGTCCGGGAGGGAAGCGGCCAAGACTCCCGGCCCCACCGTGGCATCGGAGGCAACGTCGGCGGAACTGCGCGTCGCCACCATTGACGCAGCAAAGACGAGGACAGCAACCCCAGCGCGCACTGTCTGTGAGGTGCTCAGGTTCATCGCAGGGGTATGCCGTCCGTGTCGCCCTCGGCGCGCGGGCCGAAGAGTCGCTTGTCTTCCTTGTCGATCGCAACGTCGTTGATGGAGGCTTCGCGGCGTCGCATCAGGCCGGCGTCGTCGAATTCCCAGTTCTCGTTGCCGTAGGAGCGCCACCACTGGCCATGCTCGTCAAGGGACTCGTATTGGAATCGGACGGCGATCCGGTTGCCTCGGAAGGCCCAAAGGTCTTTGCGTAGCGCATAGTCGCGTTCGCGGGCCCATTTGGCGGCAAGGAAGTCGCGGATCTCTTGGCGGCCGGATAGGAAGGTGTCGCGGTTTCGCCACTGACTATCGACGGAGTACGCAGTAGCCACACGGTCGGGGTCTCGGGTGTTCCACGCCGCCTCGGCACCGAGCACTTTCTTCCACGCTGCTTCTTCGTCGAAGGGTGGAAAGGGCGGCCGCTGATCGCTCATCCGCTGATCTTCCCGCGTCGTGGCCTCCCTGCCAAGACCCGATGACCGTTGTGCGCGCCCTCCCTCGCCTGTAAACCGCAAAGTGCGCGCAGATCGGTCGTTGGCGCGCGCAGATCGGTCATCGGGTCCGGCGAGACTCGGCATACTCAGCGGTATGTCGTCGCCTCCGTCGTGGGACACCCTCGCCGATCGGGCGCACAAAGCCCTGTCGTCGGTCAGCACGCTTTCCGCGTCGATCCACATCTACGGCCCTCAGCAAAACGACCCCTACGGTGAGCCAACAGAGTCAACGGTGGACGTGTGGTTCTCCGGCCACGGTCTGTGGAGAATCGAACGCAACGGTGAGCTCCTCGTTCTTCGTGAGCGTGCACGCCACCTCACGCAACTGTCGCCCGGTGTGATGCAACAACGGCAAGAAGGCGGGAGCTTCACGCTGATTGACGAACTCGGCGGCCTGGGATGGACGCACCAGGGGATGTTCCGCAGGATGTCTGGATTCGAAATTCCAGTAAACCCACCCACGGCCATCACGGTGGCCGGGCGTGACGCCTGGCAGGTGCTGCTCATCGCTAGAGAGAGCAAGCCCTACTCGTTGGTGGTGGCCTTCGACGAGGCCACGGGTTTGCTGGTCCGGTATGCCACTGAAGGCACCGATTTCGTGACCGAAGTCACCCACCTAGCCACCAATGAGTCTTTGCCACTTGCCACTTTCGTCTACGACGGGCCGGTGGCGCTCGAAGAGTTGCCGGTTATCGAAGTGGACTGGACCGATGGGCTGTGGGCGATGGTGCCTACCTACATGGTCGACGATGGTCAGTTTCCATGTTGCAGCATGGGGGACCGCATCAGTTGGGACGGACTTCTCTTTCGCACCACCCGGCTTAGGGCTGTCCCGTCAACGCAAGGTGCGCCCGAGATCACGACGACGTACGCGGCCACTCCCGAAGCGACATACACAGTCCGTGGCGTACGCCGCTTGGTCGTCAAACCGATGACAGTGCGACTCGATGTTGGCGGTCTCGACCTTGCAGCGGAGCCGGGCACGTTCAGAGATATATCCGCCTCCGGCAATGGCGAGATGGTCGAGGCGTACTCCGAGGACTTCGAGACCCCGGAGCCGGGTCAGTGGGTGGAAGCCGAGGGCCACTTCGTCGTCCCGTGGGGCTACGAATGGGACTTCTGGGGTGGCGAGCAACCCGAGCGTGACTGGACGGTGCTCGACATCTGGGCTGCTCGCCGCCACAAGTCGATCGGACCCTGGGCTAACCGCATACCCGCCGGTATTGACCCAGATGATCCGCCGAGGGTGAAGCAGTGGCAGAACGTCAAAGCGTTCTGGGTCAAACTCGCCCCGGTCGACCCCTAACTGCCGGAGCCAATGACCGATGTGCTCGCCGTCCCCCGCCTGCAAACCGCAGGTGGCGCGCACGTCGGTCATCGGCGCGTCGGGTTTCGAAGCGTCAGGCGGGCGAGTATGCCGATCACACCAGTTGGGCGACCGAAGCCTCACGTGAGGTTTGGGCGACTTCGGTGGCGCGAACGTCAGCGGCGGCTACGTCGCTGTGGGTACGCCACCACTCCTGGCCTTCGGGCGGCAGCGTGAAGATCGGGTCGTAGTAGGCATACTCGGCGCTTGTGACGTCGACATCCGGTGACTCGATGGAGGTCCGATAGTTCTTGCGCCACAGCGAGATACCGCGCTCGCGGTCGTACGTGTCGACCTGATGCACCCAGCGCTTGCCGACGAACGGCACGTCGCAGACGATCCGGGGCGTGGCAAAGCCGGGAAGATAGCCCATCATGTCGTGCTGCAACTCCTGAGCGTGCGCCAAGGACACCCGCCAGTGCTCACTGAACGGGATCATGTCGCACATATAGAAGTAGTACGGAGTGATCGAAGCGCCATCGGTCAGCGCGAAGCACAAATCCAAAAGCTCAGAGGTGGTGGCATTCACGCCACGCATCAACACCCCTTGGTTGCGGACATCCCGCACCCCCGCGTCCAGCATCGCCCGAGACGCCGAAGCCACCAGGGGAGTGACCGACTGGGCACTGTTCACGTGAGTATGAATCGCCAGACCGACGCCACGAGCCCGCGCCTTGGCCGACACCCGCGCGACCCCCTCGACCGTGTCGGGAGCGAGCCAGTGCTGCGGCAGACCCATCAGCGCCTTCGTGGCGAGTCGGATGTCGCGGATCTGATCGAGATCGATGACCTTGGTGAGGAAGGCCTCGAGGTTCTTCCACGGCATGTTAGCCACGTCGCCGCCGGAGACCACCACGTCACGCACGGTCGGGGTGCGTGCGATGTAGTCGAGCATGTCCTGCTGGCGGTCCGCAGGCTTGCCTGCCATCTTCAGCTTCAACACGACAGGAGTCGAGTTGCCGACGAGGTCCATCCGGGTGCAGTGGCCGCAGTACTGCGGGCAGGTTGGCAGCAACTCGGCGAGCACCTTGGTGGGATATCGGTGGGTCAGACCCTCAGTAGCCCACATGTCGTGCTCGTGCAGCGAGTCCCGGGTGGCGTAGGGGTGCGAGGGCCAGTCGGCCCGACGGTCGGAGAAGACCGGGAGCATGTAGTTGCGCACCGGGTCGGCGTAGAAGGCGGCGGTGAACGCGTCGCCGGCGGCCGGCATACGCCCTGCGTCACCGTGCTTGGCCCAGGTGACTTCGCTGACCATCGTGTTGACCATCTGCGGGGGCAGCAGCATCGACATGGTCGCGCGCTCGCGCTGGTCTCGTTCGAGGTCCGCATAGAACTCGTCGTTCAGCAGCGACCCCATCACGTCACGCAGTTGTGCGACATTCTTGAGACAGTGCGCTCGCTGCCATTGGACGTCGGCCCACTGAGCGGCCGTGACGTCTTTCCACCCGGGGTAGCGAGTCCAATCCGGCTCCACCAACTCGTGTTGCTCGTAAAGGTACGGTTGCTCGATCTTTGCGGTCATACCTGTAATAGTAGGGACAACTTCCTGCGAAATGGAAGATATACAGCATGTTTTGTTGTCAGATTCGCTATTAGGAGGACGTATGCCGACCGGTTCGCCACTCGGATTACATCGTGTGATCAGTGATCAACAGGTGCTGCCACAGCAGGCCTGGCGCCTCGATGCCACCCCTGAGTTGCGCTCCGACGACGAAGTCATCATCGATGTCGACACCCTGCACCTCGACGCCGCATCCTATCGTCAACTGGCAGAGACGAACACGACCGGCTCCGGTGAGCTCGACGCGAATGCGCTTCGTGACGATGTGCGATCCATCATCGAAGAGCGCGGCAAGATGCAGAACCCCGTGACCGGCTCCGGGGGTATGTTGATCGGCCGAGTCACCCATGTGGGGGAGCGCTCCCCACTGGGCCTGCACGTCGGCCAACAGGTGGCCACCCTCGTGTCGCTCTCCCTCACCCCGCTGCACATCACCGATGGCCTCGCCAGGTGGGACGCCCTCAGCGCCACCGTCCCCACCAACGGCAGCGCCGTGTTGTTCGGCCGATCCATCGCCGCCGCCCTGCCCGACGACCTCGACCCCGAGCTCGCGCTGATGGTCATGGACGTCTGCGGCGCCCCAGCCCTCGTCGCACGGGTCGTCACTCAGTATGCCGAGCGCACCGGCACCGCTCCCACCGTCGCCGTGTTGGGCGGCGCCGGAAAGTCAGGAGTACTGTCATTGGCTGGTGCAAAGAAGGTGGGAGCCGGCACCCGGATCGCGGTCGTCCGCACCGAAGAAGAAGCCGCACTGATCAGAGTCATCGACGTCGCGACAAACGTCGTCGTCGCCGACGCCACTGCAGTGATCGACGTCGCCGAGGCAGTCACCACCGCCGGTGGCCCAGCCGACATCACCGTCGTCTGCGTCGATGTACCCGGCTGCGAACAGGGAGCGATCCTGTCGACCAAAGACGGCGGCACCGTTATCTTCTTCTCGATGGCCACCCAGTTCTCAGCAGCCGCGCTGGGAGCCGAAGGATTGGCCGCCGACGTCACCATGTTGGTAGGCAACGGATACACCCCCGGCCACGCAGACTTCGCCCTCAACCTGCTGCGGGACAACCCCGGCGTGCGGGCCGTGTTCGAGTCCCGCATGCACACCCCCCAGACTGTGACTTCATGACCTCCGCACCTCGCACGTTGTTGCACCACGCCCGCATCTACGCCGGTCGTGGGGAGCCAATGAGCAACACCGCCATGCTCACGCAGGGCGAGCAGATCGTGTGGGTAGGCACCGAGGCCGATGCGGCGAGCGCTGTAAGCGACCTCGACGACGCCAACGGCGACGCGATCGTCGACTGCGGGGGAGCGCTGGTCACCCCCGCCTTTTGCGACGCCCACGTGCACCTCACGATGACCGGTCAAGGTCTCGACGGCATCGACTTGTCCGGCACCCAATCCGTCGGGGAGGCGCTGCGATTGATTGAGTCGGCGGCCCGGCATACTCGGGGCCGTCCGATTTATGCCCACTCCTGGGACGAAACACGCTGGGTCGAACGCCGCCCCGTCACCGCGAACGAGCTCGACCGCGCCACGTACGGCGGCGTCGTCTACATGCCCCGCATCGACGCTCACTCGGCCAGCGTTTCCTCCGCCATGGCCGCAGTGGCCCGGGTTCACGGACTCGACGGATGGGACGGCAACGGGGTCGTCACCCGTGACGCGCTGACCGCCGTGACCAACGCCTTCACCTCGGCCATGACCGCAGACGACCGCGAGCACTACCTGGACCTCGCCCTGAGAGCCACCGCTGAAGCAGGCATCGGCCTCGTGCACGAGACTGGCGCCGAGCACATGACCTCCTACGACGACATCCACCACGTGCTGGAGGTCGGACAACGCGACGGGCGACCCGAGACTGTGGCCTATTGGGGCCTGCTGACCGACGACGCCGCTGAGGCCGCCGAGCTGCAACGCCACCTCGGCGTGCTCGGCCTCGCCGGTGACCTGTGCGCCGACGGCTCGTTCGGGTCACGCACCGCCCACCTGTCGCAGCCCTACCTCGACGACGCCGGCCAGCCCGGAACCAACACCGGCTACGGCTACCTGAGCGTCGAAAAGGTCCGCGATCACGTGATCGCCTGCACCACCGCAGGTATGCAGGCCGGCGGGCACGTCATCGGGGACGCGGCGCTCGCCACGATGGCTGCCGGGTTCAGAGCCGCAGCGGACGTGCTGGGCAAAGACGTGATCCGCGCCGCGCGACACCGTTGGGAGCACGTCGAGCTCCCCGACGCTGACGTGTTGGCCGTGATGGCCGATCTCGGTATTTGGGCCTCCATGCAACCCGCCTTCGACGCCGCCTGGGGAGGGGACGCGGGCATGTATGCCGCGCGCCTCGGCAGCGAGCGCGCGCTCGCTGCCGTGCCGTTGCGGGACATGGTCGACGCCGACGTCCAGATCGCGTTCGGCTCCGATAGTCCCATCACCCCCCTCGACCCCTGGGGCGGCGTGCGAGCGGCCACCAACCACCACAACCCCGCACAACGGCTCACCGGCGAAGAAGCCTTCGAAGCGCACACCGCCGCCGGGTATCGCCTGGCCGGACGCGAAGGTGGGCTGCTCGCGCCAGGCCAGGCGGCAACCTACGTGATCTGGGAAGACCCCACGGGCACCGAGCGCACCTGGGATGACCACGGACTGCCGGACCTCACTGACCCCGACGCACTGGCCCCCATCGCCGAGCGCACCGTTGTTGCCGGGCACATTGCCTTCACACGAGAACCGCACGGAGCTCACCTATGACCCTCACCTCCCCTGTGTCCACCGCCCCTGATAGCGCCGTACCCGTGTCCGCCAGCGTCTTGGATCTCGATGACGGCACCGTTGCACAGGCCCGAGCGCTTGCCGCCCAACTCGGTCAACCCGTCGTCGATCTCGCCCGCTCGCACACCACCATGTCGGTCGAGCGAGCCACCCTGCGCCTGGCTGGACTGGTCGGCGCAGACCACGAGCGCGTGCCGTGGGTCAACCACTTGGCTGACGCCGTCCGCGAGCAGGTCGGCCTCGAGCACGGCTTGGCCGCCCCGGTCTGGGACGCGTTGCTACGCGGTGAAGCACACGATCTGCTGACCTTGGCTCAAAAGGCGAGCGCTCGCGGAGTCACGTTCCGGATGCCCGAAGGCGACGATCTGGCCGCCGCCAAACAGGCCGCCACCGCAGCCGTGGACGTCGGTATGCAGCGCATGGACTCCCAGCGCGCCGCCCGCCAGGACCTCATCGACACCCACGGCGACCCCGCCCAACGGCCGTGGATCTACCTCATCGTCGCCACCGGCGACATCTACGAGGACATCCCGCAGGCCATTGCCGCCGCCCGCGATGGCGCGGACGTCATCGCGGTCATCCGCAGCACCGGCCAGTCGCTGCTCGACTACGTGCCCGAAGGCGCAACCCGCGAAGGCTTCGCAGGCACCTACGCCACCCAAGAGAACTTCGCCCTCATGCGCGCCGCCCTCGACGAGGTCTCCGCTGAGTTGGGCCGCTACATCCGACTGACCAACTACGCCTCCGGCTTGTGTATGCCGGAGATCGCGGCGCTGGCGGGCATGGAACGCCTCGATATGATGCTCAACGACTCGATGTACGGCATCTTGTTCCGCGACATCAACCCCATTCGCACCTTCGTTGACCAGCGGTTTTCGCGCCAGGTGCACGCCCGCGCTGGCATCATCATCAACACCGGCGAGGACAACTATCTGACCACCGCCGACGCGGTCGAGGCCGCGCACACGGTGACCGCATCCCAGTTGTTGAACGAGTTCTTCGGCAAAGAAGCGGGACTGGAGGACTGGCAACTCGGCCTGGGGCACGCCTTCGAGATCAACCCCGACGTGCCGCAGTCTTTCCGCCTGGAGTTGGCTCATGCGCTGCTGGCCCGCCACCTCTTCCCGGACGCCCCGTTGAAGTGGATGCCCCCGACCAAACACATGACCGGCGACATCTTCAAGGGCTACTTGCTCGACGGGTTCTTCAATCTGGCCGGGGCCATGACCGGTCAGTCCATCTTGCTCGTCGGGATGATGACCGAGGCCGTCGTGACTCCATTTCTCTCTGACCGCGGGTTAGCCCTGTCCAACGTGCGCTACGTGCTTAACGCCGCCGGCGATTTGGCCGAAGATTTCCACCCGCCCCGGGATGGCTTCATCCAAAACCGATCCCGCAAAGTGCTCGGCGAGACGATCGAACTGCTGAGCGACATACACAACGATGGCGCAAGCAGCGAAGCCGCGCGAGGAGTGCCGCTGCTCGAAGCCATTGCCAAAGGCACCTTCGGCTTGATGAAGCGGCCCGCCGACAAGGGCAAAGGCTCCGAAGGGGTCGCGCTTAAAGCCCCGGATTTCTTCAACCCCGCCATAGAACTCCTCGAAGCAGACGGATGGGGGCGCCCATGAGCACCATCATCCGGCCCTACGGCGACACCACCGGCGACGGCATGGTGCAGATGTCGTTCACCCTGCCGCTGCCCCACGACAAGGTCAGCGAAGGTGCCGCGCTCCAGCTCGCCGCCAAGATGGGCATGCAGCCCGCGATGCTCGTGCACGCCACCGCGATGGGCCCCAGTCATACATTTTGCGTGGTCTACGGCTCAACGCAGCACCTGATCGACGTCAGTGCGGTCGAGGTCATCGAGCGCGATTACCCGCTGCTGTCGCCCAAAGAGATCAACACGACGATCAAAGAAACGTTGCGGCGGCCCTTGGTGGTGGTCGGAGCCTGCATCGGCACCGACGCCCACACCGTCGGCATCGACGCCATTTTGAACATCAAGGGATTCGCGGGCGACAAGGGCTTGGAGTACTACTCCGAAATCCAGGTCGTGAACCTCGGTGCGCAAATGCTCGTGCCCGAGCTCGTCGAGCGAGCCATCGCTGAGCAAGCCGACGCCGTGCTGGTCAGCCAGGTCGTGACCCAACGCGACGCGCACCTGCACAACACTACCGAGATGTCGGCGGCTTTCCGCGAGGCCTATCCCGCCGGGAAGGTGCCGCTCTTGGTGGCCGGTGGGCCACGTTTCGACGAGCGCAGCACCGCCGAGCTCGGTGTCGACCGCATCTTCGGCCGAGGGACTACCCCAGGCGACGTTGCGTCATACCTCGTCCACGCCATCATCACCAGGAGCCAGCGATGAGCGACCGCTCAGCCGTTGTTCACGCAGAATCCCCAGCCGCAGTCGGTATGCAGGTCACACACCGTCGGTACGTCTCCTACGACCACGCCCACTACGCCGGAAACCTCGTCGACGGTGCATACGGATTGGCGTTGTTCGGCGATGTGGCCACCGAAATGTGCATCCGCACCGACGGCGACGAGGGCCTCTTCGCGTCCTACAGTGACGTTCAGTTTCGCGTGGCCATCGCCGCAGGTGACTGCATCGAAGTCACCGCGACGTTGGTCCGGGTGGGCAGCCGCAGCCGCGAGATGGACTTTGAATTGCGGATCACCGCCCGAGGCAATCCCCAACTCGGCACGTCAGCAGCCGATGTCCTCAGTGAGCCGATCGTGGCGAGCACGGCACGCGGCGTCGTGGTCGTTCCCGCTCGTTAAGCCTGAGCTGCGTCCGCCACCTTCTCGACCTGAGCGAGTTTCTCGGCCAAAATGTCCTTCTGCTGCGGGTCGGCGACCTGCTGCAGCTGGGTCAGCATTTGCATTAACCGGTCGGGGATCTGCAGGCTCGTGGCCCCCCAGTGAGCAATCTCATCGACGCACAAGTCGAGGTACTGATCGAAGGTCCACTCGCGCGACACCACCCGCACGGTCCCGTCGTCGTCGCGCAGGGCGGTGGGCACCTGACCTGTGACCACGATGTGGTGCAGGATCGAGTGCAGTTCGTTGGTCACTTGCACTGCCGTGGTCGGGTCGTTGACCCCGGGGGACAGCGCTCGCTCACCGATGTCGACCAGTTGGCGTATGCCGAAGGTGATGTCTTGCTCCATCGAGCGCCGCCACGTCAACGAAATGTGACGGCGCACCATATCCGGCCAGTCCTGCCCGTCGTCCTGACCCTCTATCGTCACCAACGCCATAGGTTGCGAGGGCACCAGGTAGGTGCCCAAGGGGTGTAGCAGCGTGATCGTCGCCCCGTGGCTTGCTGCCATCTCGATCAATGAGTGGTGGTCGACGTAGTTGAGGTATCCGTCCTTGTTCGCCTCCACAACCACTTGTCGCTCGCCAGTGGTTGCAGCAAGGTCTCTTGCTGCGTCGTCACTACTTTCGGCATCGCTCTTCTCGCTGACCTTCGCACCACCGGGGTGATCGCGGTTCATCTCTCGACCCCGCATCAACAGATCGACGGTCTCTTTGCCCACGGTGCGGATGATGGTGTCGACCGAGATCGCCTGGGTGATGTGATGGATGAACGCCAAGAACATTCCCACCGAGACCAAAACCAAGACGAACGCGAACGTCACCGCGATCTGCGGGACAGGCTCGATGTTTTGATCCGAAGAGCCGCTGACCTTTCGCATCACCGTTAGGGCGTAGACAAAAGTAGAACTGAACACCCCAAGCGTCACCTGAGGTGTGCGGTCATCGAGGAAGGTTCGCAGCACGCGCGGGGAGAACTGCGAGCTGGCCAACTGCAGCACGACGATAGTGATGGAGAAGACGAGTCCTGTCACCGAGATCATCGCTCCAGCAATAGTCGACAGCATTCCCCGAGCTCCGTCAGGACCAGCCTGAAACAGAAACGGAACGTAGATCGACAACTCCTCGTCTACCTCGGGGAGCACGAGCCCCGCGCCGAGCGCCGTCAGACACATAAGAGCCGGGACGGTCCAGAATGGGGAGAAGGCGCGGCGCCACAATATGCCCACCCGGCCGCTTCGACGCGGCTCGGGCAGGGGAGCGGGGCTTTTGGGGTGAGGGTCCGGGGGCACCCCCTATTTGTACCTGATGCCTGACGTCGGCGTGTCGATGACAACACGCCGAGTCTTTTTGGGCCTACACCGTTTTCCTTGGCTTTTGTGTCCCCGCGCTGACCTGCGCGTTCGTGCATACCTGCAGGTCAGAGGAGTTTGACATAAGCGGTGCGGACAGTACATTTGGGGAGCGCCCGGTGGCCCCGTTCTTAGAATGGCGGCACAGTCGCAGCATGTTCACGATGCTGCGAAGCGGGCGGTCCAGGGCCCTACCCAGCCCAGTAGACAACAAGGGACCCCGAGCCGCGTGAGCGGGCCGGGTTTCTTTGGCCCCACCGGCTGGGTGGGTCCTGGCACATCAATGCACGCCGCCCCCGGACTGTCGCTTATGGTGTGCTGGTGCTGCTACGACTTCTTCTTGCAGCCCTCGGTGGCCTTGGCCTGTGGCTGGCCTTCCCAAGTTTCAACCTCTGGTTCCTTGCCCCCGTCGGCATGGCGCTCATCGTGCTCGCCTTGACCGGCGTCGGTCTATGGCGCGGTGCCTTCATTGGCTTGGTCGCCGGTTGGGCCTGCTTCATTCCGCTGGTCTCCTGGTCGGGCATCTTCGTCGGCACCCTTCCCTGGATGGCCCTCGCGACCCTGTGCGCCCTCTACGTAGCCGCTTTCGGCGCGGTCGCGGCATACCTGCAGGGTCGCCACCAGCACACCGCCGTACGCCCCTTCGCCGTGGCGCTCGCCTGGATGGTCGCCGAGTTTGCTCGAGCCACCACCCCGTTCGGCGGATTCCCGTGGGGCCGCCTCGGGTTCTCGCAAGCCGATTCGCCCGCTTTGGCGGTGGTGGCGTGGGTGGGCGTGCCCGGCCTGGGCTTCCTCGTCGCCTTCAGCGGGGCACTGCTCGCGTTGGCCCTACACACTATTTTCGTGGGCTCAGTCACCGACGAGTTCGGCATCACCCGGGCACGGTATGGGCTCGGACGCCGCCTGGGAACGGCGATGCTGGCAACCGTCGTTGCTGCCGGTGTCTTCATCGCTCCCGCCGCGATCCCTCGCCCTACCGACGGCGACCCCGTGCAGGTGGTGGCTATTCAGGGCAACGTGCCGGAAATGACGTTGGAGTTCAACGCTCAGCGCCGCGCTGTGTTGGACAACCACGCGAACACCACGCTCGAGGCCGCACAGCGTGTCAACGACGGCGACATCCCCGCGCCCGACATCGTCCTGTGGCCCGAAAACTCCTCGGACATCGACCCGCTGCGCAATCCTGACGCCGCGACAATCATCAATGACGCCGTCGACACGATCGATGCACCACTCGTCGTCGGGTCGGTCCTGGCACCGCCGGATGAGCCGCTCGCCAACGCCAGCCTGCTATATCTACCGGGCCAAGGACCGGTACAGTCCTACGTCAAACGCTCGCCGGTCCCCTTCGCCGAATACATGCCCTACCGCGACTTTTTCCGCCGCTTCTCCGACAAGGTGGATCTGCTGACCAGGGACTTCGGTGCGGGCGACGCTATCGGCGTGCTCGATGTCCCACTCGAAGGGACCGCGGCTCAGCAACCTGCCGGGCCCACGCTGAAGTTGGGCGTGGCCATCTGCTTCGAGGTCGTGATCGACGACGTCATGGCCGATACAGTCAGAGAAGGTGCCGACCTGATCGTGGTCCCCACCAACAATGCGACCTTCGGCTTCACCGATGAGTCCGAGCAACAGATCGCCGCGTCGCGAGTCAAAGCGGTGGAGTTAGGCCGCTCCATCGTGCACATCAGCACCGTCGGGGTCAGCGGCTTAGTGGCCCCGGACGGGTCGGTCAGCGAAGGCACAAACCTCTTCAGCCAAGACATCCTGAGCGGGTCGATGACCCGCCGCACCCAGATCAACCCTGCGGTCGTCCTGGGGCCGTGGCTCGAACCGGCCGCTTCGGTGCTGCTCGCGCTGTTGGTGCTGGGTGTTGCCGTCGGCAGACGTCGGACACCCGAGCCCGCGCAGGCATGAACCCTCAGCCATCGGCGGCCGATCTCAGGGCGCTAGAGCCGCAATCTGTGTGCATCATGCTCCCGACCTACAATGAGATCGAGAACCTATCGGGCATGGTCACGCGCCTGCGTGCGGCCGTTCCGCACGCCACTATCGTGGTCCTCGACGACAACTCCCCGGACGGCACCGGCGAGTTGGCGGACGACCTAGCTGCCGCAGACCCGGTTGTCAACGTCCTTCACCGAGCGGGCAAAGAGGGGCTGGGGCGTGCCTATATCGCAGGCCTGGATTGGGCTCGCGAGCACGGCTTTACCGCTGCCGTCCAGATCGACGCTGACGGCTCCCACCAACCCGAGCAACTCCCCGAACTGCTGCGGTCCGCCGATCGGGCCGACGTGGTGATCGGCTCACGGTGGGTGCCCGGGGGAGCGGTGCGCAACTGGCCAACTCATCGCAAAGCGCTCAGCCTCGGCGGCAACCTGTTTGTGCGGGCCGCCCTGGGCATCCCGATTCGGGACGCGACCGCGGGGTTCCGTGTCTATCGCCTCGCCTCGCTGGAGCGCGTCGGTCTGCACCAGGTGGCCTCCCAGGGCTACTGCTTCCAGGTCGACCTCACGTTGCGCGCCTTCGACGCTGGCTTGCGGATCACCGAGGTGCCGATCGAGTTCATCGAGCGCGAGCACGGGGTCTCCAAGATGGGCACGGACATCGTGCGTGAGGCGTTAGTCAGGGTGACGGTGTGGGGCATACAGCGCCGCATCCGACAGGGCCGCAGGTGGATGCTGAGCCACCGCGGCCGAAGCTTCGTCACGGAAGAGTTGCGATGACCTCGGGCCCAAGCGCCGACTCGAGCGGCAAGCGATCCAAAGGGCGACGGGTCGGGCGCTGGATCCTCTTTCTACTCCTGCTCATCCCGCTGCTGGAAATCGCCACCATCATCGCGGTCGGCCGCCTCGTGGGACCGTGGTGGACGTTTGGCGCGCTCATCTTCTTGAGCATCATCGGGGCCGCTTTGGTGCATCGAGAGGGGAAGCGCACCTGGGCGGCGCTGCGAGAGGCCTTGCGCAAGGGCGGCACCCCCGCCCGGGAACTCACCGACGCGGGCCTCGTGCTCGTGGGTGGTGCCATGTTGTTGACCCCGGGTTTCCTCACCGACGCCCTGGGCCTGTTCTTCGTGCTGCCGTTCACCCGGCCCATCACCCGGTTGTGGCTGCAGGCGGTCGTGGCCAGCCGACTACTGGGCCAATTCGCAGGGCCCGGTACGTCGCAAGGCGCTGGCGGCCGGGCAGGCTCGCCACGTCCCGGCCGAGGCGATGTGATCGAAGGCGAGATCATTACGCCCCCCAAACCTGAGAGCGACCCTCGGCGGGACTAGCGTGTACGCCACGCGCCACGCGTTGAGGCAACAAAAACGCCCGTGCGTCAATGCGCCGGGGGTCCTTTGTTGTTGCGAGTCGCCGGAGCGGGCGAAGATGTTCCGTTATGCCGTCCGCTTGCGCGTAGGCTTTTCGCCGCGGCGCTGGCGCAGCAGGGCCAAGCGCTCTTCCAGAAGTTCTTCCAACTCTGGAATAGAGCGGCGCTCCAGCAGCATGTCCCAGTGGGTGCGCTGCGGCTTGGTGGCCTTCAACTCAGGCTCCGGGCCGTTGTTGAGCTTGGCGAGCAGACCGCAGCGGCACTCCCACGTCGAGGGAATATCGGCCTCAACCGAGAAGGGCAATTCGCTGACGTGACCGTCGGGGCAGGTGTAACCGGTGATCGTGCGATCACTGAACGTGACCCCTTCATCACTTTCGAACGACAACCAACTGAGGTTGGTGCCGCGCAAGGACCTTTCAGCCATTGTGCAAACTCCCCTCGTGTCCATGACACGGTAAAAGGTGGGTGGTGCTACGCATGAAGAACGCTTCGCGGGCACGCAGTGTTCCGTGCAGGAACTGCGCAACCTCAACACAGATCGGCGTCAATGACGACCAGGTGTGACGATCAACAACGGCGACAACCACAGCGTCCATACGCTGCAGCGGCAACCGACGCGCGTCGAAGCCAACACATGATGCTAGCGGACCCACTGCGTGCAGCGCCACTCACGGGCGACACGGCCTGGTGCACAACCGGCTTGGGCGTGCGTCACGACGGACTACACCTTCGCGGGCTGTTCGTTCCCGGCGTCTGAGATGCCCTTGCGCATGTCGACCTTGAGCAACAAGAGTCCGCCGACCACAAAGAACACGATGAGCGCCAGAATGGCCAGCCGATACGAGCCCGTGAACTGGAAGATCAAACCAAACGCCAGCGTCCCCATCCAACTCGTTCCGCGCTCCATCGCCTGATAGAAGCTGAAGAACTCTGACTCGTAGCCGGTCGGCACCAATTGGCTGTACATCGAGCGCGAAAGCGCCTGCGTACCCCCGAGAACAAGCCCGATACAGAAAGCACAGATGAGCCAGATCGTGTATGCGCCCTCAGGCACGACGAAGGCAAACGCGACCACTGCCGTCCATAGACACAGTCCGGCCAACACCACGCGTTTCGCCCCGAACTGCACGGCAAGGCGGCCAAAGAGCAGCGCCCCCCCAAAAGCCACAAATTGCACGAGCAGAATCGTGATGATCAGTTGGCTGGCAGCGAAGCCCAACTCCTCCGAGCCATACAAACTTGCCGAGTAAATCACCGTCTGAATGCCGTCGTTGAAGAATAAGTATGCGAGCAGAAACAGCAGGGTCTGGGGGAGGAGGCGCATCTTGGCGAAGGTGCCGCGCAGTTGGGCGACGGTCCCACCGACGCCGCCACCGTGGTCCACATTGAGGCTGGTGGTGCCGCGAATTGTGCGCAACCCGAGCACCGGGATGATCGTGAACAGGGCCCACCACACACCGGCAGAGAGCAAACTGATGCGGACGGCCATACCTTCGCTGATACCGATGCTCTCGTGCAGTTGCAGGAGCCCGAGGTTGAGCGCCAACAGCAATCCGCCACCGAGATAGCCCAACGCCCAGCCTCGCGAAGAGACGGCGTCTCGATCATCGGGATGCGCGATCCGCACCAATAGCGCGTCGTAGACCACAATCGAGGAGCCCAAGCACAGGTTAGCCACCACCAGCAGCAGGACCCCCAACTGCCAGTTGCTGCTGCTGAGGAAGAACATGCTCATGGCCGCCAGCGAGCCCACCCACGCAAAAACCCCCATCAGTCGGGTGGGCTTTTGGCTTCGGTCGGCCGCCGCCCCCACCACGATCAAGAAGATCGCCGAGACGATGGTGGCCAAGGTGATCGTGTATGGAGCCAGTGACCCCACGGCAATCGGGATGCCCAGGACCGAGAGGTTCTCGGTGCACGCCTGGCCAGCTACAAGGTCCGGGCAGGCGTCATTGCGGGCCAGTGCCGTCAGGTAGGGCGAGATGAGCACGGTGCCGGTGGTCGTGACGTATGCCGAGTTGGCCCAGTCATACCAAGACCAAGACCGCTGGTGGGCCTTGGTTCGCTCGCTTGCAACATCAGCCATAACGTGTTGCTCCGACATGGCCACAACTGTGTCACAGGCCTCGTCTGGATTGGAGTATCACGGCCAGCGGTTGCGAGCGCGGCGATTCGGGCTCAAAGTATGGTGGCACAACACATCCATCAACTGTGGGAGTAGACATGGGCATTGGCGACAAGATCAGCAACGCAGCCGAAGAGGCCAAGGGCAAAGCCAAGCAGGCCGTCGGCAACTCGACCGACAACGAGCAGATGCAGGCTGAAGGCCATGCGGAGGAGACCGAAGCGAACGTGAAGCAGGGCGGCGAGCACGTTAAAGACGCCTGGAACGACGTCTCTGGAAAGTAGCCTCGCAACGCCGAAGCCCGACGCGCCAACACCATGGGCGCGTCGGGCTTTGTCGTGTCGCTCTACTTCGCCTTGTGCCAGGGCAGGCCCGAGTCCAACCAGCGGCGCAGACGCCCCATCGGTCGGTGGCCTTTGGCGGAGCCGACCACGTTTTCCTCACCGGCGTTGATCGCCTGCCGGCGAATTTGCTCACGCAGCACTGTCCCACGGCCCTCTTCTCGACGGGCTGCGGTCTTTCCTTCGGCGCTCGCCGGCTCGACGTCATCGGCAGCGAGCGCACCGGCCAAGACATCGACTTGCTCGCTGTAGTACTTCAGGATCACCGCTGCGGACGCGATGACTGGCACCGCCAGAAACGCCCCCACGATTCCGAAGAGGGTGCTGCCACCCACGATCGCGAGCAGCACCAGCCCAGGGTGCAGATCCATGGACTTGCTCTGCAGGACGGGAAGGAGCACATTGCCTTCGATCTGCTGGACCGCAAGGACCAGAATGAAGACGAAGACTGCGGTTCCGAAGCCGTTCGAGACCAACGCCACCAGGACCGCGAAGCCACCGGCAACGAAGGCACCGACCACCGGAATGAAGGCACCGAAGAAGGTGAGGACGGCCAGCGCGAAGGCCAAGGGGACTCCGGCAATCAACAGCCCGCCCCCGATCAGCGTTGCGTCAATGAGACCGACGAGGGCCTGAGTGCGGACGAATCCGCTTACCGTGTTCCACACCCGCTGGCTGACTTCGACCACGTGCTGGCCTGCATACCGGCCCGTCCAGCGGGATAGGAATGGAAGGAACTTCGTACCGTCTTTGAGGAAGAAGAACGTCAGGACCAGGACCAAGAAGGAAGTGACGACGACATTGCCGACCGCCGCGACTCCCGTGAAAACTCCCGCGACAATGGTGCTGGAGCGTTCTTCTAACGTCGTGCGCGCCTGGTTGGCGAAGTCCACGATTTGTTCGTTGTCGAAGTTGAGCGGGGGGCCGGCGACCCACTCCTGAAGCTGCCCCAAGCCTATGGAGCCTTTGTCGATGACCTGCCCTCCTTGGTCGATGATCGAGGGCGCAATCCAGGAAAAGATGCCGACCAGCGCGGCCAGGGCTATCAGCAGGGTCGTCGCAGCGGCGAGCGCCGCGGGCCATCCTCTCGCCCGCAAAAATCTTGCCAGGGGCCACAACACGCTGGTGACCAGCAAAGCCATGATGACGGGGAAGACGGCAACCCACGCTTGCGCGACGAGCCACAGCCCGACGACGACAGCCGCGACGATAATTAAGAAGCGGGTCGCCCATACTGCGGTCACCTTCATTGATCGAGCGAGAATGACCCCGCGGTCTATGGGTGCCGAGGGAAGGCTGGTGCTCTCGCTCACTGGGCGGCGCGCTTGCGGGCGGGGGTCAGTTCAATACGCGCCGTGGTGGTGTGACTGGCACCGGGGTTCAACTGGATGGACCGATCACCGATGTTTGCGGTCTCAACACACACCATCTGTGTCCATTCCTCGTCGGCGAAGTCGGACATTGATGCTGCACCGTCGGGGCCAGGGTTCCAGACCACTACATTGCCTGCGCCTTCGCTGGTCACCGTGATGGACCGGTCCAGCGTGGGATCGAGCACCGTGACGGGCTCGCCGCTGTCGTAGATGCGATCAACCTCGCCCGTGATGCGCAGGTCACCAGTCTGGGTTGCCGTGGTCTTGTTGACTTTGTCGAAGTAGGGGGCCGCGTCTAAGCCGCGCAGCGAGACGTCGCGGACGTCGCCCACGTGCAGATACGTATGCAGCGCGATCTCGTAGGACATCGACGCGTCACCACTGTTCACGACTGTGTGTGCCACCACCAACGAGCGGCCGGTGACACTCACGTCGAGGGTGGACTCGCACTGCGCTGCCAGCACGTCGTCGCTCTGTCGAGGGGAACTCGTGGTCAAGCCCCACCTAGCCGAGGATTCACTGTGATCGAGCAGCGTCCAGGTGGCGGTACGTGCCACCCCGTGGCTGGGACGACGGTCTCCCGATGGTCCGTTCGCAAACCAAGGCCAACACACGGGGATGCCCCCACGAATGGAGACGTCGGCGGCATAACTCGATCGGCGACTCACCCATACGACAGGAACGTCATCGACAACCCATTGCGCGACGTGGGCTCCGTGGTCGTATGCGGTGGCGGCACTGTCCGGTTGCCCGAGACGTCGCGGGGTGAATGCACTCATGGATACAGCCTAAGCCAGCCTCAGGATCGTCTCGGCTCAGGCGTGACCGGAGGCCACGGCCCGCCGGCATGTCGCCTCTACGTTGTTGCGTAAATGAACTAACAAGACGATTTCTCTACTTTTCTTCCTTGGCCCGCTGGCGATAGACCCAATCCGCAGGTTAGGGATAGTCCTGGGCCATAGTGGTGCACGAGTCTAGAGTTCCGCAGGGGAAACCCAGTGGGAAGTTGCACCTTGGGCATCGACGAACGCAAAGAGGGCCCGACGTCGCCAGGGCGCGGTCGTTGACGTGCCGTGCGCCAAAGCTTTGTCGTTCCGCGGTTTTGGTGTCGACGAGCACCCAGCCGTCGTCGCCGCAGCGGGGGAGCAGATCGGACTGCTGCTCCGGTCTGGCCAGTTCAACCTGAGTCTGACGTTTCATCTGGAGTGGTGTGATTCGACTACTCGATGCTGTCTGACTGCGCCCAGTCGCAGATTCCAACGCTAGGTTAACGCGGGGGAGACTCGCAGAACTGGACTACGCGCGACCAGAGCAACTCGGCGGCCTGCGCGTCGAACTCTTTGCGGAGTGAGGGGTCGGTGAACAGGTGCCCGGCGCCTGGATAGTCGAAGATCTCCATAGACGCTCCGGCGTTTTTCGCCATGGCAGCGACGGCGTCGATGTCGCCTTGATCACGGAACGGATCGTCGACTGTGTAGTGGATCTGCGCGGGCACCGCATTTGGCCAGGCTTCAACGCCGATCATGGCCAAGTCGAGCGCCCCAGAGAGCATGAGGACACCACTCACCGGTCGCCTCGTGGCCACGAACTCAGCCATTCCACCGCCGTTGGAGAATCCTGCAGCGATGAATCCGTCAGGCATGCCCGACACGGCTTCCTCGGCAATTTCCATCAACCTGGGGAAGCCGATCAATTCCACGAAATCGCCGGCCGCTACATAGTCGTCGAAGACGCGCCCTTCGTACTGATCCACAGCTATGACGTCGTGGCCCTCGGCACGGAGGCGATCAGCGGCTTCGCTGATGCCGGGACGCACGCCAAGGACAGAGTGAAACAACGCGATGCTGGTCATACAAACAGTGTGCCCCTCGACACCGACAACCCTAGATAGAAAGCGGCTCACGGGAGTCTGTGGGTGCACTCAGGTGAGACCGGCGGCACCAACTGTTGCTCCTATCACCAGTGAGACGACAAGCGGCGAGGCCCAGGGGAGTGACGCCCATCCTCGCTCAACGATCCACTCTCGCGTTGGCCCGTAGCCCCCGAGGCGACCGTCAGCACGATGGCTAGCCCGGTCGCGTCCTCTATGGCATGCCCAGAGCCATAGGCGAGACCTCGGCATACGAAGGAAGCTGCGAATGCTTCTTCATCGCAAGCACAGCTATTGCAACAAGGTGGACCATCGCCAACACCACGCCGGTGAAGGCCAACCCACGGCGATGACTTCCCAGCCATTCATGAGCCGCACCGCTTTCGTGGTCCGCACACTCAGGCAACGGAGCCTATGTGCGTAACGCCGATAAGCCTCATTATGTAAAGTCACTCCGTCTGAGCCCAAGCCTGGGCCAGCAACAGCAGCACTCTTGCGCTTTAACAGTCGGCGATACACGTACACGAGAAGATCACGGCGAGCAGGGCCCAATCATGAGTCCCATTACCCCTGAATCGACCGTCCGCAGGAACAGGGTGATACCGACGAGGGCAGTTCCTCTTTTAACGATGGGTCCTGCAATCTGGCCCGCTAGCGCGAGTTCGTTCGGCGGGCCAGCCGACCCAGAGTTGGACACCGGACACTTAGGCCGTCTCGGGTCAACACGACCGGCTCAACGGATCTCACCTTTTCCTCTCCCAACCCCTATTCAAAGGGACTGGGGTCGCCTGCGCCGACGCGCACAATCTCTGGGTACCCAGCCGAGAAGTCGACAACAGTGGTCGGGTCACATCCTGTCTCGTCGCCGTCGATGACGGCTTCAACGACGGTATCGAGTTCCTCTTTGATTTCCCATCCCATCGCTAGGGGTTCATCTTGGCCCGGCAGCAGCAAGGTGCTCGACAGCATCGGCTCCCCTAGCTCGGCCACCAGCGCCTGGGTGATCGCGTGGCCCGGGATGCGCACGCCGATCGTCCATTTTTTGGGATGCAACACCTTCTTCGGCACCTCCGGAGTGGCGGGAAGTATGAAGGTGTAGGCCCCAGGCGTCGCCGCTTTAACGGCACGGAAGACCGAATTATCCAGTTGGACGAACTGGCCTAATTGCGCGAAGTTGCTGCATACCAACGTGAAGTGGTGTTTGTCGTCAAGATCCCGAATGTCGATGATGCGTTGTTTTGCGTCGGCGTTGCCGAGCTGGGCACCGAGCGCATAACAGGCGTCCGTGGGGTAGGCCACAAGACCCCCACCGCGCAGCACCTCGGCCACCTGGGCGATGAGCCGGGGCTGGGGATTGTCGGGATGGATGTCATAAAACCGAGCCATACCTCACCCTAAACCGCGGCTAGGTCGAATTCACGCGCCGTTGACAGTTGGCATACACCTTGGTGGCAGGAAACCATTGCGCTCGTGCAGGCGCGTCGCCCCCGTCGGACTCGCGGAGTCCACATGCTCTTCGACCCCGTCGTAGTCACCGCTAGCTCTCGACAGGCCCAAAGGTGTGATTGAGGCAGGCCTTCGCGAGCCCTCTCCCCCGAGTGCACGGGGCGGTGCCCACGATTCCAAGGCGCAAGACCCGGTCACGAAACTGGCTACACATTAGTAGGCCACCGACGTCCCGTTGTCGACTATTGCAACACTCGACACGTCCTTGCGCTGACTCGGCGCGCTCCAGCCTTCCTCCATACCTGCGCCGGGGTGTCGGCGGAACCCCAACGTTCCCGGAAGGCACAGCTCGCGATCTGAAACGTGTGCCGTCGTCTCCGCGGAGTAGTCTCCTCTACGCTGAACAAGGTTCATGGCGAAGCGTCTCCATTACAGTTGATAATGCAGAGAATCGTGTGTAATAGACCTCGTGAGCGCTGACGACACCTCCACCGACCTTGTGGCTGCGCATGCCTCGGACCCCTTCGCGGTGCTCGACGAAGTACCGACCACCGAGTCCCTGTCTGCGGCCGAAGCCGAGTACGTGGCCGCGGCGAGGTCGGCCAACACGTTGCGCGGGTACACCTCGGACTGGCGCGAATTCAGCACCTGGTGCGCCGCGAACAACCACCCGCCTTTCCCGGCCAGCCCGCAAGCGATCTCTACCTATCTGACGGTGCTCGCGGGGCACGGCGCCAAAGTCGGCACGATGTCTCGCCGGTTGTCTGCGATCCGGTTCGCTCACCAGCTGCGCAACCTGCCTGACCCGTGCGAGCACGCCCGGGTCGTCTCGGTCTGGGAAGGGATCCGCCGCGTCCACGGCGCACCCCCGGTCCAGGCCAAGCCACTGATGCCACCAGAGCTGTTCGCGGTATTGGACGCCTGCCCGACCGCCCGGGTTTGGGCCGACAAGTCCAGACCCGAAGAACCCCACCTCGGAGGAATCAGAGACCGAGCCCTGCTCCTGATCGGGTTCATCGGCGCCATGCGCCGCAGCGAACTCGTGAACCTCGACGTCGAACACATTAAAGAGCATCCGAGCGGTCTGGTGCTGGCAATCCCCAGGTCGAAAACAAATCAGCACGGTGACCATGAAGAGCTGGTGGTCCTCCCCCGGGCCGGTGACCCCCGGCGGTGCGCCGTCCCTGCGGTCACCGCGTGGATCGATGCCGCCGACATCCAGGAAGGCCCCCTGCTGCGGCCAGTATCTAAAGGCAACCGGCCGCTCCCCCGCCGCCTGACACCTGGTGCCGTCAACACCCTGATCATCAACTCAATCAACCGGGCCGGCGTTGATCCCGTCGGCTACTCCGCGCACTCACTTCGCGCGGGATTCGTGACCTACGCGCACCTCTGCGGAGCAACCGACAGAGCCATCGCCCACCAAACCCGCCACCGCTCCCTCGCCACACTCGGCGGCTACGTCCGCATCCACAACGCATGGACCGACAACGCCGCCACCCAACTGGGGCTCTAAGCCTGCGGCCTGCTCAGCGACGGGTGCTCCAGTGTGCGCTGGCCCATCAAGCTCACTACTCACGCCGTGACCTCCGGGGTGATCTTCTTTGGCACCTCGACGTCCTTGATGCTCTTAGAGGTCGAGATCACCTCCAGACACAACTCGTCCTTGAACTCCTGGCTGAACCGTCTACGTGATGTAGTCACTGCTGATCTCATTTCCAATAGATCCCTCATTTTAAGAGGGCCCACCGTCCGAGAACACCAGAGCAGGCCAAACCCCGCCCGATGAGAACTAACTACCTTTACGGCCACGGCGTGTGGGCGTAAGGATTGGTGATGTAAGCCATGGCCCGTTCACTGGTGACGGTGCGCAAAGCCCATTGCGCTCCCGAACCACCGGTGGCGGCGACGAGCACGACCCGGTCGTCCCGGTAGCCGCAACCGACCATCACACCCCCTACCGTGGCGTACCCACAATGCTACAAAGAACCAGAATCGACTGGCACAACCCACGGTCCCCATAGCGCATCCTCGGCGGCAACACGTCCGACCACCTCACCATTTGCGGGCTCGCCTGAGCGATCAAACGCACGTCCGGACCGCGCCAACTGCAAGACTTTTGCGCGGGGGTCTTCGCACCGCATTTCGTTGAGTAATCCTGCCGCTACCAGAATCTTGTGAGACCCGCACGTCCAACTCAGTGCCACCTTATTAGCCGGATACCCCTGGTGGCCGCGCCATGAGCACAGATCGTGGACAACGCCCAACGCGCCGAGGTCGAAGTCGAACAGGTCAAAGTCCGGTGGGACATAAGTAGCGAAAGAGCGGTGCCACGCTGCGGCGTCATCGGTGCTTTGACCTGCCTTCATCTCATCTCCTCAGGGAACACCACACCCAGATCGCACATCGGACGGTTCAACCGGAACGCACACCCGACCCTCGTGCCTTACAGTGTAAACTTGAAGGTCTTTAGCGCCTTCAACTGTTGGCTGTATCCCCCCACGTGAAGGTTGTGCTCGTGCCATCGAAACCGTTACTGACCTTTGCTGCCGATATCGCAATATGGCAACGCGAAGGCGCATGCCGCGAGGTGGACCCGGACCTGTTCTTTGTCGAAGGGGTGCGCGGGTTGAAGCGCACTCACCTGGTGACACAAGCCAAAACGATTTGCGCGGCGTGTCCTGTCATCGCGATCTGCCGTGAGTACGGGGTAAAAACCCAGGAGCCGTACGGCATCTGGGGAGGCCTAACCCAGCCCGAGCGTCAAAGGGCCCTTCGGGGCCACCGATGGAACACCCCACGCCCAGAACCCGCGAGCCGCTAGTTACGCCCGCACCTGTGAGCAGGTCCGGGCTCGGACAAAAACTGCCGGCCACGATGCAAGCGACCCGCTAGGACAGGTGGCATCGTGACCGGCAGTGAGTTGCTGTACTTAGCGGCCGAGTCCGGTTTTGTCGACCTTGCGGTGGAACCGCATCCCAGCGATTCCACCCAGGATGGCGGCGAGCAACGTGATCAACGCAATCGCGGCAGCAACAATGATGCCCCCAGTGGTGAGGTCGCCTTCAGCGATGGGGATCCGGGGGAAGGCATTGAGCTGGGCCAGCACGTTGTACTGGTCCCCTGCCACAACACCCACGACCGCGAGGACGACCGCGATGATCAAGGCCCACAGCCACACGGCCAGGCCTTGCTTCGCGCCGTCGAAGCGGGCCATGCGCCCGGCGACGTACCCACCGCAGTAATACGCGAGGAACAAGATCGCGGCCAAGATCGCGCCGCCAACCCAACTCACCGTGCTCGGATCCGCGGAGGTCGCAGTGGACGTGGCCGAATCGATGGTGGTGTCAGTACCCAACCCGACAGCCGTACCAGCCGCAGCCAGCAACGCAGTCAACAGGACAGCCATACCGGTAGCGGTGAGCCACCCGAAAAACGCCGACCCGAACTTAATGCCACCGTGCTCGTCCTTTTCCCTCTCGACCACAGACTTCCGGTCCTCGGTCACAACCGCACGATCCTGGTCGCGATCGCGGTCGTGATCGTGGGAGGTGTGGTCGTTGTGGCCTGGATTGGAACTCTTACCGACCGTGTCACGGTTCTGGTCGTTGGGGTTGAGGTTGTGTGATCCAGCGTTGGTACTCATATCGTGTGCTCTCTTTCGATTCAGGGGGGCGCCGCGCGGGCCGGGAGCATCGCTCTAACTAGTCCCGTGCAGCGGAGGTGATCAGGTTAGCGGCGGCCGGGCTGTCCGTCGGGCAGATCGGTGTCGATCTGCTCCTTGCGGACCTCTTCGCTGACCTGCTGCTGCTCGGTCACGGTCTCGGTGTCCAAGCTGACACGCTCGACGGGCACGGTTTCCTTGTCGACGACGACCCGTTCCTCGCTGAGGGTGACCTCTTGCTCGGCTTCGCCGAAGTCCGCGTCTTTCATGGCCTCGTCCCGGTTCGTGTCGGTGATCGGCTCGCGCTCCACCCGGAGCTCTTCACGTTCCACCGGGACAGTCTTCGTCACGTTCTCGGTGACCACGTACTTACGCAACTTGGCCTTGCCCGTGGTGACCTTTTCGGTACCAACCCGGACCTGCTCCTCGGAGCGGACCATCGAACCGTCACCCTCTGGCGTGGACGCGTTACGACCACCGTCACCGAACCCGTCACGGTCCCCACCAACACGGTCGCCGTCACCGGAGCGCGGAGCCGTGTTCGTGGTGTCGTCGCTAGCCAACCCGTAGTAGGAGTACAGCTCCTGCTCCTGGTCCGGGGACAAGTGGTCCTCGACGTCGTCCATCCGCGGTGCGTCTTTGATCTTGTCCTTGCCGTACGGCACCCGAATATCCGACCCGCTGGACGTGGCGTCGCGGACCGGGATGAACGTCTCGGAGGTACCGAACAGGCCCGTCTTCGTGGTCACCCATTCCGCGTTGCCGCTCTCATCGTCCAAAAAGATCTGACCGACCTTGCCGACCTTGTCACCGGACTCATCCATGACGACACCGTCGCTGAGCAACCCAGAAAGTTCTTCACTGTTGAGCATGACTGTCTCCTTACTGATGGTGGAACGTGGGGACATCCCCACCCGCACAACCTTACGGCGTAAGGGGCAGCGGTGCGAACTCGCACCCCGATTAGCGCAAACCCGTTACTGCGACAATTCCATCTCCAAGCGGTTCAGCAAGGTTTCCAGTCCGATCTCGAACTCTTTGGTGCTGTGGTCCTCGCTGAGCATGGGCCGCAACCGGTTGATGATGGGCGCGTCGGCGAGGTCGACGTAGGCGTCCTGGTTCGGCACTTGCGCGTCACCCTCGTTGAGGGGCTCTTCGGCCGGGCCCGTGTTCGCGCCATGGGTGGCCGCTTCCAACAACAACTGCCCAAGCAGGAAACTGCTAAAAGACCGGTAGGTCTCCACAAGTTTGGCGTCGTCGAAACCGTTCGCTGACAAGTTAGCCAACATGTTTTCCACAATGTGCACGCTACGCAGCGGGGGCCGCAGCCACGGTGTGGCCGGGTGCCTGGTCGCGACCAACGGGAACGCCTGCGGGTGATCCACCGAGATACGCCGGACCTGATGCGCTAACGCTTGCAAATACCCCTGCCACGTGTGAGTCAGGTTTTCGTTCAAGCCTTCGGTCACGTCCTGCAACAGGTAAGCCACCACCGCTTCAAGCAGGTCCTCACGGCCACTGACATAGCTGTACAACGACATGGCCTGCACCCCCAACCGCTGACCCAACCGGCGCATCGACAACCCCTCAGGCCCCAACTCATCAATGACGACCAACGCCTCCACCACGATGACCTCCCTGCTCAACGCCACCCTCGCAGCACCATCACCGTGGTCCACATTCACTATGTGCATACAAACACTCGCTTCCCGCTGGCCCATGCGCGCGCTGACCGGCCGCGCTCTCTTTACAGTGTAAGGCCGTCCCGGATTCTGCGTCGATCGACGCTGATGCAATCTCGTTCGCGGTGATCGAAGGACCCGTGTGCCGACACGGCCTCTCACGGTAGGAATGCGGCAAAGTTGAAACGCTCGATCCGCGAGGGGATGGTTGCACTACGACATTGGAGGCTCACATGGAACGACAGTTACTGACCATTTACCTCAGCGATCACCTCAGCGGGGCCAGTGGTGCGGTGAAGCGGCTGTCTGCGATGGCGTCTGGGTACACCGATCTGGCCGTGCATGACGACCTAGTCGCGCTTGCTGAACAGATCACCCAAGACCGCCAATCCCTACTCGACACATTCAAGCACGTGGGGGTCCAACCGCAGCGATACAAAGTAGTTGCTGGCCGGTTAGGTGAGACGTTAAGGCGCTTAAAACCCAACGGTCGAATTCGGTCCCGCCCCCCGCTGACCCCGTTGGTCGAGATCGAAGCGATCCAGGCCGGGGTAGTCGGCAAACGTAATCTGTGGCAGACGTTGGGGACGCACGCCTACACTCTCAAACTACGCGATGACCACCTGACGGAACTAGACAACCGCGCCAAAGCCCAACTAGAAGTTCTTGAACACTGCCATGCCGAACTAGCCCGAAGGGCGTTCTCGAGTTAATCCGTGACCACCGGAAGCTGGACACGCTGACGGGCGTACAAGCCAACTTCATGCCGTACGAAACTGAGGCTGCAGAAGGCCGCTGGTGGGCGTATCCGTAAGGTGCTGGCCGCTGCCGCCAAGGTGGGTCATCACACATTGAGAGGAGCGCTACCGTGGACAACGTCTTTGCTTTACAACCGATAGAGCATGTATGGCAGTGGCAGTACGAAGGACTGTGCCGCACGGTCAGCCCGAACCTATTTTTTCATCCCGACAGGGAACGGGGCCCGGCGCGGCGTAGGCGCGACGAAAACGCCAAAGAGGTGTGTTTCCAATGTCCAGTCATACAGCAGTGCCGCGATCACGCGCTGGCTGCAGGCGAGCCCTTCGGGGTATGGGGTGGCATGAGCGAACACGAACTACGAACCGCCCGAATGCAAAACCGTGATACCGCCTGAACGACCTACCCACCCCCCGAAGTGCACGGCTACCAGATAGGTAGTGCTGACCTCGTCTCCCCACATCCGGACCGGGTCAGCGCACCACTTCTGGAGCCCCAAACCGTGAAACTGCCGGATGGATGGTACCCGTCCGTGAGCACCACGCGGCGCGGCTTGCGCCGCTATTTTCACCCGACCGGGTGATTTGCCGTTGTCTTTTGTCGGCCATCATTTTGGTGTGGCACCACCAGTCGAATCGCACCCCGACCACAACGGAGTGGGACGGGGTGCGTCAAATGGGTGGGTGCCTAGCCTCAGATTGCCCGGAATTTTGCTCGGTGTCGGGTTAGGGGGCTTCGTCGACGGCATCCTGTTGCATCAGTTGTTGCAGTGGCACAACATGCTCTCGAGCAGCGACAGCGACCGGG
>JAABUN010002314.1_pt1 | contig 34670 bp, 33 predicted proteins | sample 5559311 | NCBI WGS metagenome assembly JAABUN01 (sample SAMN10711877, study PRJNA513370) | rock metagenome | isolation source: Antarctica rocks | place: Antarctica: Victoria Land, Siegfried Peak sud | reverse complement strand
CCAGCTCCACCGGGACCTCCCGCAACTGTTGGCTCTACCGCCCCGGACTCAACCCCGGGTCGGCAACCCACGACAACTTGCGAGTGAGGTCCCGGCCCCAAGAACCGGGCACCTCCATACCGTCTAGTACCGCCCCAGGCGGTCGACGCCCCTTGACGGTGTAGCCCGTGCCTGCCCTGGTGGTTATTACAACGCTGACTGCACGGCGTCCCGACCACCGATGGTCTAGCCGGATGACCAGCCGCCGTCGGAGGTGATGGTCTGCCCGGTGACCCAGTCCGCCTCGTCGCTGAGCAGCCCGCCGACGAGGCGGGCGGTGTCTGCCGGGGTGCTCCAGCGGGCGCCGGGGTTCCGTGCGGCGACGGACGCGCGTTCCGCCCCGTCGGCGTAGCCGGTGTCGTTGGGGCCAGGGTTGATGCAGTTGACCGTGATGCGCGAGGCGGACCACGTGGAAAGGGTCCATGACGGCGACGGCGTCGTGTAGCTCTTCGGTGGTGGCGGTCTCGAAACCGGTTAAGCGGCTCATCGCAATCCAGGGTGTAGTCGCGTCAGAGGCTCCCGTCGCTGGACGGCGGGCAAGAGTCCGTCCCGCGTGGTCAGGTCCCCACGAGGCGGCGCACGGCGGCCAGGCCGTCCGGGGTCCCGGGCCAGTGGCGTTCCAGTGCCTCAGGGCCAGCTGAGCGCGCCACTGACCGCAGCACGAACAGGATGGCTATCGCGTCGTCGGCGTAGCCCAGGACCGGGATGAGGTCCGGGACCAGATCGATGGGAAAGGCCAGGTAGGCCAGCAGCAGCAGCAGCCGCACGCGCACGCCGCGAGGGAGCGAGTGGTCCCCGGCCAGTCGTTTGACCAGCCGGAGCACGTCGGGCAGCAGGCGCAAGGCATCGCGCAGCCGGGTCTGCTCCGGTGTCGCCCTCCACAGCACGACGAGCAAGACCAGCCACAGCATGAGCAGGCTGGCCAGGACGGCCGTGAGCAAGGGCCAGCTCGAGCTCCACCACGACGGCACAGCACACCATCTCACCGGGCTCAGCGGCGCTCGAACGGCGCGTCGTCGCGCGGGTGGGGGTCGAGGTCTCCCGAGGATGGGAGTTCTCACGCTGCCCATCCAGGAAGACCTCGACGTGCTTGACTGTAAGTCTCCGCCTGCCCGGACCTGACCACGTTCTGCCGCCTCGACGAGCTCGGCCTGCAGGTCGTCGGCCAGCGCCTCGAGCCGGACCGAGCAGTCCTCGCCTGCCGCGTCCTCGAACCCGACCAGTGGTGCCGCCGCTGCGGCTGTGAAGGCATCGCCCGCGACAGCGTGACCCGCCGGCTGGCGCATGAGCCGCTGGGCTGGCGCCCGACGACGCTGCTGGTCATGGTCCGCCGCTACCAGTGCACCGGCTGCGGCCACGTCTGGCGACAGGACACCAGCCGCGCCGCCGAGCCGCGGGCGAAGCTGTCCCGGCGCGCGCTGCGCTGGGCCCTGGACGGGCTGGTGGTCCAGCACCTCACCGTCGCCCGGATCGCCGAAGGCCTGGCCGTGTCATGGAACACCGCCAACGACGCCGTCCTCGCCGAGGGCCGACGGGTCCTCATCGACGACCCCGACCGCTTCGACGGCGTCGGAGTCATCGGCGTCGACGAGCATGTCTGGCGCCACACCCGCCGCGGCGACAAGTACGTGACCGTGATCATCGACCTGACTCCCATCCGCGACCGGACGGGCCCGTCGCGGCTGCTGGCCATGGTCGAGGGTCGCTCCAAGCAGGCGTTCAAGGCCTGGCTCGCGCAGCGACCGCAGGCCTGGCGCCAGGCCGTCGAGGTCGTCGCGATGGATGGGTTCACCGGGTTCAAGACCGCGACCACCGAGGAGCTCCCGGACGCTGTCGCGGTCATGGACCCGTTCCACGTGGTCCGCCTGGCCGGCGATGCGTTGGACCGCTGCCGGCGGCGGGTCCAGCAGGACCTGCACGGGCACCGGGGCCGCAAGGACTATCCGCTCTACCGCGCCCGACGGACCCTGCACACCGGCCACGACCTGCTCACCGACCGGCAACGTCAGCGGCTGACCGCGCTGTTCGGGGTCGAGGACCACGTCCAGGTCGAGGCCACCTGGTGCATCTACCAGCGCATGATCAGCGCCTACCGCGAACCCGACCGCAGCCGCGGCAAGCAGCTAATGACCCAGCTGATCGAGTCGCTCAGCCACGGCGTTCCGAACGCCCTCACCGATCTTCACACGCTCGGCCGGACCCTGACGAAGCGGGCCGACAACGTCCTCGCCTACTTCGACCCGCCCGGGACCCGCAACGGACCGACCGAGGCCATGAACGGGCGGCTGGAGCACCTCCGCGGCTCGGCCCTCGGGTTCCGGAACCTCACCAAATACATCGCCCGGAGCCTGCTCGAGACCGGCGGCTTCAGACCGCAACTACACCCTCGATCGTGAAGAGCCCCGTAAGCCGCCAAACGTCTTCCACTACCGGCAGCGCCCCGGTAAGCGTCGCGGACCCGTTGCGGATGATCTCCCGGGCCACCTCCAACGCGAGCGTCCCCGCCGGCCAGCGATTGCCCAACCGGACACATCGGCCGCGATTCCAAAAGAGATCTCTTACGTTCACCTGTCGCAGGGGGCCGCTGGACGCGCGGCATGGACCCTCACAGGGTCCGCTTGGTCCCGTGGCTCGACTCCTCGCCCGCCGCGCCGCCCATAGTTGGTCCTGCTGATCGACGCCAAACCCCACCTGCCCGACCCCAATCCCAACGACCTGCATCAGCGCATCGTCATGACTGCGCTGATGTGTTGACCTGTTGTGATGGAGAGATCGTCCGTGCCGCGTCAGCGCGCCGCTGGCAGCCCTGGCGCCGCCGACAGGCTCACATTGGCGAGGAGACGGCGCAGGGCCGTCACGTCGCCGTTCACGGCCGCTTCGCCGCGCTCGAGGACTGTCCCCAAGGTGGCCGGGTCCTGCACGAGGGTGTCGAGCGTCGCCGCGGCCGTGCGCAGGTGGACGTCGTAGGTGGCGGCGGCCCCGTCGAGGACGTCGACGTCGCCGTCGCGGATCCGCACGGTCCAGGTCCGGTCGTCGAGCTCGAACACGAAGGTGGCCTGCGGCGCGTCGGATACGCCACGCAGGGCGCCCCGCAGGAGGAGCAACACGGAGGTGGAGGTCGCTGGGCACGCCCCGGTGGGACGGGGAAAGCGCTGCCCCCACGCGCCAAGGGCGACCAGCACCGGCTCCAGGTCTCGACCCAGAGACGTGAGCTCGTAGGCGACCGGACCAGAAGGCGCCGTCGGCGGACGCCGACGCAGCACGTCCCGGCCCTCCAGCTCGCGGAGACGATCGGTCAGCATGTTCGAGCTGACCGCCGGAAGGGAACGCCGCAGGTCGGAGAAGCGCCGAGGTGCGAGGAGCAGCTCCCTCACCACCAGCAGGGACCACCGTTCCCCGACCGCGTCCAGCGCTCGCGCCACGCCGCAGGCGTCCCCATAGCTGCGGGTCGTCGCCACGTCTGCCTCTCCTCCCGCTCGGCCCAGTGGTTGTTTTTAACAACCGATGCGCCTATGGTACCGGTACCGGCTTACCGTCGGCGCCTCTCGGCCCGACAGCAGGACCAGGCCCCGGTGGCCCGCCCGCCGGCGGCCGGAGACGAGGTGCGAGGCCGCTTCGAGCGGAGGCCACCGAATGGCCCGCACACGCCGGGCCCGGGTTCGGCCCACCCGCAACCTACGTGCCACGGAAGGCACCATGACCCTCGCCGTCTCACCCGCTCAAGACACGAACCCCCAGGCGTGGAACAGCTTCCGCGGCCAAGAACGAGCCGTCGCCCGCGATGTCGTGCCCACGCTCGCGCTGCTGCTGCACGACGTCGTGCGATGGACCGGTGGAGCCGGGACCCGGGCCCTGCTGGCGAACCTGCGGGCCACCCTGGCCACCGATGGACCCGAGAGTGCCCTGCCGCTGGGCCTCGTCGCCGGCCCGCTGGCCTCTCGCCAGGAGATGAGGCGGCAGGCGTCAGTCATCTCGCATCAGTTGCTGGGCTGGGTGGAGGACGACCTCGCACACATCGCCGGCAGGCGAGATAACGCCGGACAGCCCCCTTCACCCGCAGCCGCTGCGACGGCCACCCGTGGACACCCGAGGTGCAGCATCTGCTCATGGGCACGCGCGGCGGCCCCGAGTCGATGCAGGGCTACAACCAGGTCCTGCACCCAGATGGTCCTGCTGCGTGACGCCTTGCTGCCGTTCACCAACTGGGAACAGGTACCGGTGCGGGTCGGCGAGACAGGGCTGCGGCACCTCGACGAAGCCCGCGAAGCGTTCGCGGTCGAGCTCATCATGCGCCAGGCGCGCGCCACAGCGGTGCTCGACTTCGCCCGCCAGGTGGTCGAAGGTACGGCGGGCCCCGAGGGATACGGGTTCACCTCGCGGCACGGCACGGTGCTGCCGGCCGTAGCGAGCTCAGACCTGCTGACGGCCTCGTCTCGTCTGCTCACCTGGCACGCGCCGGCGGCCGTCGACGTGTCGCAGACGTCAGATTGCGACCTCAGGACGGCGGCGTACGACCTGGACGACTACTTCGCCGCCCCCCGCACCCCGGTCTCCGCCCTGCAAGCACTACCCCAGCCGAGGTCCTTGACGGGCGCGCAGCCAGGCCAGGTGCCTTCGGTCGAGGTGGCCATGACCAGCGCCGGCGGAGCCGGCACCTGCTCGTTCTCGCTGCGCGTCGCGACGCGGGGCCAGGACTCGACCGTCGACCTCGGGCAGGCGGTACGCGGCCATCGGTACGCCCACCGAGTCCCCGACGGCGCGCACGACGCCGAGGACGAGAACGTCACGCTGCTCGACGCCGGATCAGTGCTCGCTGCGCCAAGCCTGGTGTGGGCGGAAACGGGCACCTGGGCGGTCGATGCCGCCCGCCACCCCGCCCTAGCGCTGGCTCTGCTGGGCAAACTCTACCCGGAGAACGTCATGGTGGCCGCCCGCCGATCCTGGGGCGCACTCGACGGCGTCGGCAAGGAGGGAACGGCGACCTTCGTCATCATTAACGCCGCACAGGACTGAGCGACTTCGGTCCTTCCGGGGCTGCCGATGCCGGGACGCCGTTCGATTCCGGACGATGGCGGCCCGCCGTTGCGAGCAGAGCGCTGGCACCGTCACTCACGCGGCAGGGCCGTGGTCACGACCGCCATGTCTTTGACCGGCCGGGGGGCGGGTTCAGACCGCCACTACACCCTGGATTGAGATGAGCCGGTTAAGCCGTCCACCGCCACGACTTCCAGATCTTTCCGCCAAGCTGCGGGGCGGGCAGTGAGCCAGGCCTTGAACGCCTGCTTGGAACGGCCTTCGACCATGTCCAGCAGCCGTGAGGGCCCGGTCCCGTCGCGGATCGGAGTCAGGTCGCTGATGACCGGGACGAACCTCTCACCGCGGCGGGTGTGGCGCCAGACATGCTCGTCGACGCCGATGACCGCGAGCCCTCGAAGTGATCCGGGCCGTCGATGAGGACCCGCTTTCCCTCGGTCAGGACCGTGTCGTTGGCGGTGTTCCACGACACAGCCAGAGCCTCGGCGATTCGGGCGACGGTGAGGTTCTGGACCACCAGCCCCTCCAACACCCAGCGCAGCGCGCGACGGGAAAGCTTGGCGCGGGGCTCAGCGCCCGGCCGGTGTCTTGGCGCCAAACATGTCCGCAGCCGGGAGGTCGACCAGGCCCGCGGCCTGGTCGCCGGCAGCAGCACCGACAGGCAGCCGCCTCCCTCACGATAGCGCGACTCGGCCGCCGCTAGGCGCCCGAGGCCCGGCCCGGGCCGCGGCCGGTAGCGCGGCCGCCAAGGGGTGCCACCGGCTCGGGCCGTTCGCCGGGTGCTGCCAGTGCGGCTCCAGCTGCTCGATGAGATACCTGCCACCGTCTGGCCCGTTAAGTGCCGACGCGCTGCACGCTCTAGCTGCGCTGTCGTCTCACGTGGTTCCGGACCTTCGTTCGGTTGCCGCACACCGCCATGGAGCACCACCGGGCGGTCCCCGGGCGACTGTGGTCGACCAGGTACATGGTGCACTCGGCGTTGGCGCACGCCCGCAGGCGGCCCGGCATCTGCTGGACCACCTCCGACCACGCCACCGCGGTACGAGCCGCGAGCCTCTGCTCCGAGGGCGCTTGCAGCTCCCACCGGACGCCGTCCGCCGTGACCAGGGGAGCCAGGAACGTCGGCGCCAGGAGGACCTGAAGGTCCTCCTCCGCGCCGGGTCGACCGCCGATCACGTCCTGGAGGACGTCCCGCACCCGACGCAGGTGCGTCAACTCCTCCTCGGAGCCGGTACCGCCGAAGCCCTGCGCGAGCCGCTCACCACCCACCCCCTCGAGCTGCTCCTGCCTGCTCCCACCCACCAGGGGCGTCGAGTTGAGCACCGCCACCAAGAGGTCTTCGTGGTCGATCACCGCACGTCCCTCCGTCCCGGGACGCCTGCCGACCCAGCACCCACCATGCTAGCGTCCTGCTAACCAGTAACCGATCACTTAGGGGTTAGCCATGGCTGTCGTCCACCATCGCACCGCCACCCTCCGAGGGCTGGACGTCTTCTACCGCGAAGCCGGCCCCAAGGACGCTCCCGTCATGCTGCTGCTGCACGGCTACCCCACGAGCTCGCACATGTTCCGGCACCTAATCCCCGCCCTGTCGGACCGTTATCGGGTCATCGCTCCCGACCACATCGGCTTCGGCCGCTCCTCCGCCCCGCCCGTGGAGGACTTCCCCTACACCTTCGACGCCCTCGCGTCCGTCACCGAGGAGCTGCTCGCCCACCTGGGCGTCGACCGGTACACGGTGTACGTGCAGGACTACGGCGCCCCCGTCGCCTGGCGCCTGGCCCTGGCCGCCCCCCACGCCGTCGAGGCCGTCGTCTCCCAGAACGGCAACGCCTACGAAGACGGCTTCGTCCCGGCCTTCTGGGCCCCGATCTGGGCCTATGGCGACGACCCCTCCCCGGAGAACGAGGCGGTCCTGCGGCCGGCCCTGGAGCGCGAGGCCGTGCAGTGGCAGTACACCCACGGCGTCCCTGATCCCTCGACCGTCGACCCCGACGCCTGGGAGCACGACCTCGCCCTGCTGGCCCGCCCCGGAGTCGACCAGGCCCAGCTGCGGCTGTTCGGCGACTACGCCTCCAACCGCAAGCTTTATCCCGCCGTCCAGGCGTGGCTGCGCGAGTCCCGCATCCCGGTCCTCGCCGTCTGGGGCGCCAACGACGAGATCTTCGCGCCCGCCGGCGCGGAAGCCTTCCGCCGCGACACCCCCGAGGCCGACGTCCATCTGATCGACGGCGGCCACTTCCTCCTCGAGAGCAACCTCGACGACGTCGTGGGCCACCTCCAAGCGTGGAGCGACCGGCGTCAGGCGCACCACAACCTCTGACGGCAGCCACCGAGACGACGGAGCCTTCGAGGCCACCGGCTGTAGCGCGAGGTGCTCACAGTCGGTGGACAGTTCGGAGTCTGGCCAGCCGCCCACCTCCGCGGTGAGTCGAAGATGACCGATAGCCAGTGAGGATGGTCCTGGCAGCACCGGCTGGGCCTGACCCACCGATAGCCTGACGCGATCTCGTTGTCCTCCGGTCGATTCGTCGGCTCAGCGGGTGCTGCCGCTGCACGCGATCGGCAAGGTGGTGTGACCTCATAGGAGCCTGTGCCCGAGGCACCCATCACTGGCCCGTCCGTCCACCAGCCGCCGCGTGCCGACTCATCCGGTGCGATCGGAGGACGGCAATGACGACAACGACGACGACCAGAACGGCCGGTGTCACCGGCGGCGTGGACACCCACGGCCATACCCACCACGCGGCGGTGCTGGACCACCTCGGCCGCCAGCTCGGGGACCGGGAGTTCCCCACGACCCCGGCCGGCTACCTGTCGCTGCTGAGGTGGTTGGCCGGTCACGGCCGGCTGGAGCGCGTGGGCATCGAGGGGACCGGCACCTACGGCGCTGCGCTGAGCCGACAGCTGCGCGCCGCCGACGTCCAGGTCGTGGAGGTCGACCGGCCCGACCGACAGTCCCGACGGGCCCACGGCAAGTCCGACCCGTTGGACGCCTACTCCGCGGCCCGAGCGGCACTGGCCGGCACCGCCACCGGCACCCCGAAGGCCAGGGACGGGCACGTCGAGGCGATCCGTGCTCTGCGGGTCGCCCGCAGCAGCGCGGTCAAGTCCCGCAGCCAGACCACCAACCAGCTCAAGTCGCTGCTGGTCAGCGCACCCGCCGAGCTCCGTGAGCAGCTGCGAGCACTGAGCACGACCGCGCTGGTCAGGACATGCGCGCGGCTGCGCCCGGACCGCGACTTCGCCGATGCTGGCCGGGATTGGAGCGACGCCGCAGAGGTGCGCGTGTCGGTGCGCATGTTCGACGCGACCCGCCAGCCCACGATCATGCGGCTGTAGGCGTCGATGATGAAGCAGACGTAGGCGACGCCGGCCCAGGTCGGGACGTAGGTCAGGTCCGTCACCCAGAGCTGGTTCGGGGCCTCGGCCGTGAACCGGCGCTGGACGAGGTCCGGGTGCCGGGCCGCAGTCGGGTCCGCGCGGGTGGTCCGGACCCGCTTCGTGCGCAGGGCGCCCTCGAGGCCCTCGGCGCGCATCAGCCGTGCGACCTGGTCCCGGCCGACGTCGTGCCCGGCGCGACGGGCGGCCTTCCAGAGCTTCCGCGCCCCGTAGACCCGGTAGTTCGCCTCCCAGAGCCCGCGCAACGCCGGGCGCAAGCCCGCGTCCCGCGCCGACCTGGCCGAGACCGGTCGGGTCTTGGCGGCGTAGTACGTACTCGGGGCCACCGTCAGGCCCGCCTCACGCAGGACCCTGACGATGGGCTCGACCCCGAGCCGGCGCCCATCGACGACCGCGTCGCGGTGGGCGTCGATGAACGCGGCTACTTCTTGTGCTGGCGGTCGAGCTCCGCCCCGAAGAAACTCGCGGCCCGCTTCAAGATCTCGTTCGCCCGCCGCAGCTCCCGGTTCTCCTGCTCCAGCTCCCTCACCCGCGCCGCCTCCTGGGTGCTCACGCCGGGTGCGTGGCCCTCGTCGATGTCGGCCTGACGGACCCAGAGCCGCACCGACTCCGTCGGTAGCCCAGCTGGGTCGCGACCCGCTGCACCGTCCCGTGCTCGGTGCCGAGCTCGGCCCGCAGGGCGCGCACCATGCGCACCGCGTCCGCCTTCTCCCTGTCGCTGTAGCGCCGCGTCGTGGGCTTCCCCGGCGTCGTGTCCTTCGGCATAGGTCCATCCTCGTTTCCAAGGTCATAAACCTCCACCAAACCCAGGACGCTTCACGCTGGCGGGTCGGACGAAATCACCGGGTTCAACCACCCCCACCGGGAACCCTGGTCTTCGACGTCTTCTCCCATGACGACCGCGTCCGTGAACACATGGTGAGCATGAACGGTCGGGAGGACTACCTCTCAAGGACTTCAGCGCTGGCTTCCCGTCCCCGCTGAGAGCCTGCCTCAACGGCGGCTGGGACGCCGGTCTGCTCGCCGGGGTGCGGGAGGCCAAGCAGGCGACGCTTCTTCGCCACCAACCTGCGCGTTTGAGGATGGACGCCACCGCGAACGGCCTGCAGATGGGCGGGCGGTTGAAGCGGACCCGTCGTAGAGCCCCGGTGCACCTCGTCGTCGACCCGGACCGTGGGACGCATACGCGAAGACACCCGCGCAGATTCAGCTTTGGGAGATAGCGCTGCCGCGGACACCCGACACGTCGTAGCTGCACCGGTTGAGACGTTGCTGACGGCCAGCGGAGGTCATGTGCGAAGCCGGTGCCCTTCACCTTGACCACGATCGCGTGAGGCTTTCGCGCAGCTCCGCCAGCGCTTCGGTGCCCAACCGGTCGGCAAGCTGGTCCTCGAGGTCTCGGAGGATGCCGGATGCGATGTCACGGCGCTTACGGCCTGCAGCGGTGAGCTCGATCAGGGAGCTGCGGGGAAATCCTGGGCCCGGTGTGCTGGTCAGCAGTCCCTCGTCGACGAGTTGCGTGACGGCGCGGTGCATGGTTTGGCGCGTGACACCAGCGCGGCGGGCGAGCTCGGCGATGCTCAGCGCGGCCTCATCGTCCAGATTACCCAGCACAGCTGTGTGGGCAGGCGTGATGGAGTCAACCCCCGCGTCGGCGAGCCGCTCGAGCAGCTCGTCGGAGAACCAGCGGACGCCGCGTTGTAGGAGCGTCAGCAGTGGCGGGCTAGCACTCGAGTGGCTCTCGCGGCTCATGGCTTGACTCCTGGTTCTCATATCCATATCTTGGCTGTGTCAGCACAGCTTACACAGCAGGGAGTTCTCATGCTCGTTTATGACGTCCCCGTCGCGGAGAGCCGGTCGGGGGGCGGCCTGGTTCTGGGTCCGTTCACCGCTGATCGAGCCGCCGATCGGCAGGCGCTCGACCACCCGGTGGGTTTGGGGGTCAAGGTAGTGGGACCCGGTCACGGTGAGCCGGTGCTCATCGACGGCAGCGCGGCCCTGCGGCGCGCCGCAGAGGCGGCTGACGCCGACTGGGCCGAACAAGCTGGTCACGACCTGCACTCCGGTGGCACGGGGCATAGCTACCGAGGAGGCAGCGCGTGAACGGAGAGAGGGTGGACGGGGCTGGCGTGTTGGACGTGCTGGTGGTGGGGGCGGGGCCGGCGGGGTTGCTGCTGGCCTTGGCGCTGCACCGGCACGGGGTGCGGTGCCGAATCGTCGATAAGGACGACGGGCCGACGGACCTGACTCGCGCACCGGTGCTGTGGCAGCGGACCCAGGAGATCCTGGCCGCCCTGGGCATCCGCGACTCCTGGCTGCCTGAGACCGAGGAGATGCGCGAGGAGGCGCTGCACTTCTACGGCGCCTTCGCGGGCACGGTGCCGCTGTCGGCCCCAGACAGCGTCTACCCCAAGGCGCTGTACGCCGGTCAGGACGTCACCGAGCGCCTGCTCGAGGCCCACCTGACCGAGCTGGGCGTGCCCGTCGAGCATGGGACCGAGGTGCTCTCGTACGACGAAGGCGAGGAGTCGGCGACGGTGACCGTCCGCACCAACAACGGCCGAGAGGAGGCCGTGACGGCGCGGTGGGTGGTGTCGGCGGAGGGGTCGCGCAGCGTCGTGCGCCGGGACCTGGGGCTGGACTTCGCAGGGGAAAAGTACCTCGGGTACCGGATCCACATCGCCGACGTCCACGCGCGGTGGACGCTCGCCACCCCGGTCGGGCAGACCTTCTTCTACATCGACAAGGGCGAGTACATGGGCGGGCAGCGCCTGCCCGGGCACCCCGACCGGTTCTACTTCTACATCCTCACCGTCGACGACCGCCCGGACGACGACAGCAACGAGCTCGCGCTGGAGGAGGTGCAGCGTCTGGTCCGCCAGATCTCCGGTGACGACGCCGCGACCCTGTCCGAGCCACGCTGGCTGAACTCCGCCCGGTACCGCCACGGCCTGGCCGAGACCTACGCCAGGGGCCGCGGCTTCCTGGTCGGTGATGCCGCGCGCGTCGCGCCGCCGCTGTACGGGCAGGGCATGAATTACGCGATGCAGGACGCGTGGAACCTGGCTTGGAAGCTCGGGCACGTGGTGAGGGGCCTCGCGCCCGAGGCGCTGCTGGAGACCTACGACAGCGAGCGGCGCCCCGTGGGCGCCGCCCTCGACGCCCGGATCGACGCCACCTTCCGCTTCATCACCGAGCCGAAGCCGCTGCAGGCGGCGGCGGTCAGGGCGGTGGCCCCCCTCGTGCTCAAGAGCGGACTCGCCGACGCAGCGCTCGGTCGTGCGTTCACCGAGGTCGCCGTCAGCTACGCGGGCACCGGGCTCAGCGGGCAGCAGAGCTCCCTGGGCAGACTGCAGGCCGGCGACCGCGTCCCACCCCTGTGGGTCAAGCGGCTCCCGGAGTACGACCAGGCTAATCTAATTGACCTGTTCGACGGTGACCGGTGGACCCTCCTAGTCATGGCGCCCGCGGGCAGCGACCCTCACCGTGCGCAGCCGCTGGTCGACGAGGCGCTGACCTACGGGGCGAGGTTCCCGCAGGCCCTGCGGACGGTGCTGCTCTCGACAGGCCCACAGCGTCCCGGCCCGCTCGGCCTGGAGACGGTCGTCGACGCCGAGGGCCGCTTCGCCCGGGACCACCACCTGCCGGCCACCGGGGTGCTGCTGGTGCGCCCCGACGGCTACCTCGGCTACGCCGCGCAGGTGGGCGGGACCGGACTCGCAGCCTACTTTGAACGGTGGCTGCACGTCGGCAGATCCATCACCCATGGCGACTGAGTCGACCCGGTGGAGCATAGGCGGTTGCGGGCGGCTGACACCGTCCGAGGGCCGAGGCCACGAAGTCACTGGCCAGCGTTCCCACGTCACCGGGCACCGACCTCTCGTGAGCCGGACCTGGGCTCGACGCCAGGCCGCCTCGGTGTCCAGCAGCACCCGGCCGGCAGGCCGGCAGCGGGCACCGGGCACCCCTCGACCACCGGGCACTGGGCACGTGACTGGTGGCCGCGGGTTGCGCTGGGGCGAACTGTCCGAGACGGACCGGTCAGGGTTCCGTGCTGACCTGCACTCGGCTGCCGTCTGGCGGATGCGTGAGCGGAGGCAGCTTCAGTGCCCGCCAGCCGCGCTCACCTGGACGTGGACGGAGTCACCCTCGTGGAGGTGGTGCCGGCGCCGGACGACGGCCTTTAGGGGAAGGACCCATGACCCGTCCTGGCAGCGGAAGAGCGCAGTCAGCCACTGGTCCTCTCCTATCCGTGCCACCACCGGTACTGACCGGAACCCTCTGGGCCGTGCCTCGAACGCCTTGGTGACCTTGTCAGCGTGCTCGTGCGCCACCGCGACGTACAACCACGTGTCCTGCCGTTCAGGCCACCTCCTGACGGTGTCTCGAATTTCCAGTTCGAACGCGGGTTGAGGGGCTCCTCGCGTCATCGTTCGGCTCCCATTGCGCACGACGTGACCGCCCACCACCTCAAGAGCGGCTCCGAGAAGACCGGGGGTCTGAGTCGGTGCGATCGGCGCCGAGATCGGGGGACATGGGGGCACGTTGGTCCGAGCGGCCGCCCCGCCGACGCAGCGCCGCTGAGGCTTGAGGGGGTTCTCCAGCTGCAGGTCCGCCGGCGGCCGGCCGTCGCCTTGGCGCTCATGTGGTGCCCGGTCGTGGCAGTCGAGGGCTCACGGAGCGGATGTGCAGCTGCGCCCAGGTGCGCCACGGGGACCAGGGGCTGGAGATCCGGTCCAGCTCCTGTGTCGTGGCGGGGCGGCCGAGCTGGTAGAGCTGTCCGACTAGGGTGTTGAGCTCGGTGATGGTACCGGCCAGGTAGTCGGTATGGCCGAGGGACCGGACCACGACGATCGCGGAGGAGAAGGGCCCGATCCCGGGAAGCCGCTCCAAGCAGCTGCGTGCCTCTTCCGGCGGAAGGGCGGCCAGTGCGGCCGTGTCGAGCTGTCCGTCCAGGGCGGCCTGTGCCACCCCCCGCAGACGTTCGAGCCGGACCGGGTCCAGGCCGGGGACGGGGTCTGGGTCGACGAGGTAGGCCGGCGGCGGGAGGCAGGTGACTGCCGCACCATCGACGTCCAGGACCGTTCCCGCCCGTGCGGCGAGGGCGGTCCGCATACGACGCGCCTGAGACGAGGAACGTCGAGCGGTAAGGATGCAGAAGACCGCCGCCTCGTACGCGGAGTGCAGCTGCGGCGGGCGCAGCCCGGGCGCGGCCGCCTGGAGGCGGCCGATGACGGGGTCGACAGCGCCTACCTCCGCGAAGCTCGTCGAGTCCACGTTGAGCCCCACGATCCGCTCAACCTGGGCTCGGTCTCGGGTGTCGCCCTGTACGTCGAGCGTGCCGTCGTGGCGCTGCGTCAGGGATACGCCGGTCGGTTCCCAGGAGCCGTCCCGGCAGAAGGCCAATCGCAGCGACGGCCCGGGGGGACCGGGGTCGCGGTCGATGTAGGCGAAGCGGGCGGACTCCGCGAGCGAGAACAGGCCTCGAGGCGTGATGGTGTACGTGGTGCTGCGACCTTTGTCGTAGTGGAGTGTCTCGGGACGGGTCTGCGTGGGGCGGCGCGAGGGCACAGTTCGGCCGGGCGGGGCGGTGCCGTTCACGTTGACGTCCGGGTGGCGCCGAGGGCGAGGGGGAGCTCGTTCCACTCCCGCCCGTCGAGCTCGCGTCCGAGCGTGCGGGAGTTCGCGCCACTCCACTGCTTGAAGTAGAACGGCACGCCGGCGGCGAGCGACTGGTCGCGCAGGCTCCGGACCCACGACGGGTCAAGCGGCCGGCACCCGCGGCCCGCTTCCCCAGCGGCGGTGACCCAGTCGACGCCGTGGAGGTCGAGACCCTCGAGCGGACCGAGCAGGGGCTCGCACATCAGCATCTTGACCGGGGCAGGCGTCGCGCGCAGGTCTTCCAGGCGGTGCAGGACCCGTTCGTCCTCCACCGACGCGCCCAGCCAGAGGTTGCCCGGCCAGTCCAGGGAGGCGGCGAGCTTGCGGACCCGGGCTGAACGCTTGGTCAGGACCCAGTAGGTGTGCTGGGGGGTCGACCGCATCACCGCGAAGACGTCTTCTACGAAGGACAACGGCACCTTGGCGTGGAAGAGGTCTCCCATCGAAGAGACGAACACAACGCGCGGCCGCTTCCACCTGGTCGGCTGCTCGAGGGAGCGCGGGTGCATGGCGACGCCGAACCCTGGCCCGGAGGTTCGGGGGTCGCCGTCTGTCTGGTACTTCTCCTGCCCGAACCCTTTCAGTCTCTGCGAGAGGCGCAGCGCGTAGCAGTGGTCGCAGCCTGCGGAGACCTGGTCACAGCCGGTGACCGGGTTCCACACCATCGTCGTGAGTTCTGGGGTGAGTTGCATGGAGGCTCCTGGCGTCGTCGGTGGGGTGCGGGGGCTCGTGCCCCTCGCCCTAGTGCAGGTCCTCAACCGGGAGAGCCCTGCGAGGACGGAAGGGCAGCGCCCAGGACGTCGCGCACCGTCAGAGGCGGATGCCCCAGCAGGCGCGGGAGGGTGGGGTCGACTTCCGCGAAGTCCCCCTGCCGGCTGGCGCGGAACATCCCCAGGAGCAGGTCGGCCGCGTGCGGCGGTGCGCCTCGCGCGAGCAGGCCCTCGCTGTAGACGTCGTCAGACACGACTCTGCGTCGCACCGTCCGACCGGTCAGCTCAGACAGGATCTCAGCGACACCCGTCATGTCGACCGCCGCTGTGGCGGTCAGGGCGGGCGTGAGGCCCTCGAGGTCCGTTCGGTCGGGTTGGGTGAGAGCGACCACCGCGGCGTCGGCGAGGTCAGCATGAGCGGTCCAGGAGACGGGCCCGTCTTCGGGCAGGACGAGCTCACCAGTCGTCAGGGCGTCGCCGAGCAAGCGCAGTATCGTGCTCGTGTAGAAGCCGCAGCGCAGCGCGGTGTACTTCATCCCGGACTGCTGCAATGCCTCCTCGCTCCTCGCATGGGTCGGCATGGGCGGGAACCAGGACGTCAGGCTGGCGCCCATGTGGCTGGTGTACAGGACACGTTCGGCCCCGGCCGCCTTCGCCGCCGCGACAGCGGCGAGGTTCATGTCGACAGCGCTGTCGCCGAGGGCGCTGGCGGAGACGATGAGGACCTGGCTGGCGCCTTCGAACGCGTGGGCGAGCGTCGCCGGTTCGGCGAAGTCGCCGCGCCGGACCCGGACGCCACGCTCACTCAGCACAGCTGCCTGTTCCGGGTCCCGGACGCTCACTGCCCACTGCTCGGTGGGCAGAAGGTCGAGCAGCCGTTCGGTGACGGCGCTGCCGAGCGTGCCGTTCGCTCCGGTGATGACGATCATGCGGACCTCCGGTGGTGGGGCTCGTGATGGGTGTGGGTGTCGGTGGCCATGCCGCGGTGCATGACGCGGTCGCCGACCACGCCGTCGTGGTCAGCGCGGTGCATGACGCAGCGGTTGTCCCAGACGACGAGGTCCCCCGGCTGCCAGGAGTGACGCAGTGTGTGCTGCGGTCTGGTCGAGTGGGCGTAGAGCAGATCGACGACCTGCGCGGCGTCGAGGTCGTCGAGACCGCTGACGGCGGCGCACCGTGCGGGGGTGGTGAGGAACAGCGCTATCCGACCGGTCTGCGGGTGCTTGGCGAAGACCGGGTGGGTGGCGCTGGTCTGCTCCCCGGGACCCGGCTCGACACCGGTGACCACGTGCCGGACCGTGCGCCCGTCAAGCCTCGCGCGCAGGTCCGGCGACAGGGTGTCGTAGGCGGCATACTGGTCGCTGAACAGGGTCTGCCCGCCGGCTTGCGGCACTGTGACGGCGAGCAGGGCGGTGAACGCGGGCGGGTCGTCCATGTAGCTGGTGTCGACGTGGAAGGTGCTGCGCGGGGGCGTCCTCGCCCCGATGTTGCTGATGACGTTTAGCTCTGGGTGGCCAGGCACCGGGGTCTCCCCCGCGGTGAAGGCGAGGTTGCCGAAATGGCGCAAGAAGGTGACCAGGCCGTGGTCGTCGAGGCGCTGGTCTCGCAGGACGACGACCCCGTGACGTGCTAGCAGGAGGCGCAGGTCGTCCACCGCGCGGTCGTCGAGGTGGTCGGCTGATACGCCGGTGATCTGGGCGCCGAGGGGGTGCAGGAGCGTGTGAGCAAGCATCAGGTGGGCCTTCCGGAGCGGGGGCAGCTGGGGCAGCGGACAGACGGTGAGGTGACAGGACGGTGTCGCCCGAGGGCCGGGTCAACCGGTCAGCCGGTGGCTGGTGCTCGTGGGTGCCGAGGCGTTCGTGAGCACGAGGTCGAAGAGATCGCGCAAGGGGACGCCGGCTGCGTGTGCCATGACGGTCAGGACACTGGTCGTGGCGAAGGAGCAGTAGAGGCTCGCTTCCAGGAACCAGGGGCGTCCCTGCGGGTCGATGCGGAAGTCGAAGAGGCTGTACTGCCGACACCCGAGTGCGGTGTGGCTGGCACGGGCGGCCTGCCAGACACGGTCCGTCACCGGGTCCGTGATGTCGACGGTCCAGGCCTTGTCGGGTGTCTTGGCGACGAGGCGGAGCCCACCGTCGGCCGAGGTGGCCAGCTTGTCCTGGAAGGTGCGCACCGGGTGGGCGGCGTCGACCGCGTACTCCTCCAGCGGCAGGCAGACCAGCTGGCCGTCCTGCTCGAGCACGCCGCAGCGGACCTCGCGACCGAGCTCGACGTAGCGCTCGACCTGCGCTGTCCCGCTGCTGCTGGCCGCGGCCGCGGCGCGTACGGCCTTCTCGTAGTCGCGTGGGTCGCGGACCAGGGTGGTTGCGAGGGAGTTGTCGCTGTCGACGGGTTGGACGACCACGGGCAGGGCGAGGGGGGGCTGGTCTCCAGGCTGCACGGTGCGACCGGGCGGGACGTCGACGCCGGCGGCCGCGACGACCGCCCTCGTCAGTGCCTTGTCTGCGGCCAGCGCCATGACCGCCGCGGTGTTTCCTGCGAACGGGATGCCGAGCAGGTCGAGCAGAGGCCGGTAGGTGGTCATGCCGGGCAGGCAGAACATCTGCGGCACGGCGACGTCGATCACCAGTGCTGACAGGTGTGCCAGGGCGGCGGCGAGCGGCACGGGCGGGGCGGCAGCCAGCGCAGCTGCGCCGAGGTCGACGGGGAAGTGCCACTGCCCGTCCGGGCCGACGTGCGCGATCGTGGTGGTGTAGCGCGAGGGGTCGGCGGTCGCGGTGAGGCAGTTCGCGGCGTAGAGGCGCGACAGGCGGGCGGAGAACTCGTCGGTGGGTGAGCCCACGACGTGCAGGACGTGCAGCACGTCAGTCCCCTCCCGCCTCGACGAGCTTGCCGATGTTCACGTCGATGCGGAGCCAGCGCCGGCCGCGGCGCAGGTCCTGCAGCAGCAGGGCAGGGATCTGCAGGCCGTGCAGCAGCAGGAACGGCCATGGGTCCGACCAGGCGAAGACGGCGTCCTTGCCTCGGACCACGGTCCGCGCCCTGCTGGGCAGGGAACGGGGGTCGCGCAGCGCGCGCCCCAGCTCGTTGTAGAGCCAGTAGGTCGGGCGGCTCGCCGGCGTGGGGGTCAGGCAGCCGGGCCGCTGGTGCAGGTAGGCGTCGGCAAGGTCGGGGCAGTCGTAGAACATCGTGATGGCCGAGTGGGTGCGAGGGTTGCACTCGATCGCCTTGACCCCGCCGTCCGCGGTACGGATGAAGTCGAACGCGACCTGCCCGGTGAGCCCGAGCCGCTCGCAGAAGTGGCGTACCCAGTGCTCGATCTCGGGTACGTCGACCATCGAGTAGTTCAGCTGGGCCGGCGACGACGGGCAGCAGGCGTAAACCTGCACCCGGCCGGCCCGCACGGTGCTGTGGGTGCAGTACTCCTGCCCGACGAGGAACTCCTGCATCACCCAGGGGTGCTGCTCGGAGATGGTGAGGGTCCGGACGAGGGCAGCCTCGGTCTCGGGGTCGCGGCCCGTCAACCGGACCGGGTCCGTGCGTCCGACCGGGTCGTAGCCGATGCTCTTGAGCAGGTAGCCCTGGGCGCTGCCGGTGCGGTCGATGTCGTCGATCTGCCCGGGGTGGGTGATGCGGTGGGTCTGGGCGACGGGTAGACCGAGGCTGGTGGCGAGCTCGGCGAAGCGGTGCTTGTCGTCGAGGACCTCGACGAGGTCGGGGTCGGCGGAGAACACCTCGCAACCCGGCCCGAGGAGGCCCTTGGTGCGGGCGTCGTAGCGGCTGCCGAGCGGGCTGGATACCGGCAGGTACATGTCCACGCCCTCCTGACGGACGATCCGGTGCAGGGCGTCTGCATAGTTCGGATCGGTCGGCTCAGGCACCGGGTAGAAGCGGTCGACGGACCGGGAGTAACGGTGCGCGGTCCGGTACCGGGCCGACTCCACCAGGACGACCCGGTGCCCGGCCGAGGAGAAGGCGCGGGCGAGGGCGAGGGCCTTGGTCATCTTGCCGCCGCTGATCAGGACGGTCCGGGGGTCCGGAGAGGGGAGGGTCCGCGGCGGGCGGGAGCCGGTGACCAGGGCGGTCCAGGTCAGCGCGACGGTGGCGGGGAGCGGGACGGCCAGCAGCGCGAGCATCCCGATCGTCCGCGCGGCTGTGCTCAGGGTCTCTGCCGCCACCACTGCCCGGACGGTCATGGTGCGGCCCACCGGATGAGGGTGAGACCGTCCCGCAGCGGCAGGAGCACCTGCTCGAGCCGCGCGTCGGCGGCCACGGTCGCGTTGAAGGCGGCGACGGCCCGGCCCGCTGCGGACGGAGGGCCGCCCGTCAGGTAGGGCTCGCCCTGCAGCAGGGTGTTGTCGACGCAGAGCAGTCCGTGCGGCGCGAGCAGCGCGCCGTCCAGCAGCAGGTGCAGGTAGTCGCTGTACCCGGTCTTGTCGGCGTCGAGGAAGACCAGGTCGAAGCTGCGGCCAGCGGCGGCCAGGCCCTTCAGGGTCTCCAACGCCGGGCCGACCCTGATGTCGACCTTGCCCCCGCTGCTGGAGGAGTCCAGGCAGCGTCGAGCCAGTGAAGCTGCCCCCGGGTGGATCTCGCAGGCAAGGAGGTCCCCGTCCGCCGGGAGCGCCTCGGCCATCGCGAGTGAGGAGTACCCCGTGAACAGACCGATCTCCAGGACGTGCCGGGCGCGGGTTAGGCGCACCAGCATCCGCAGGAACTGCCCTTGGACGTGCCCCGACAGCATCTCGGGCTCCAGGTGCGGCCCGGCCTCCGTGTCTCGGTTGTCCCAGTCCTCGGCACGGGTGCTCTCCGCAAGCTGTCGGAGGGCAGCGGACTCGGGGGTGGTGCATTCACGCAGGTACGGGTCCAGGCCGTCGGCCAGGCCTCGGGCGGCGTGCAGGTCCGCCAGCAGGGCCTGGGCGCCAGGCAGGTCGTCAGCTCGATTGGTGAGTCGGGCCAGGGCGGCGGACACCAGACCGAGGGGTGTGACGGGGCGCGGTCCGTGCTCGAGACCGAGGACGCCGGGCACTACACGCCGACCAGGTCGTCGGCTGGAAGCGCGATGGCGGCGAACATCTCGACGCCTTCGCCCTCGCGCGGGTAGGTGCGGCACAGGGCGCGGTGCACGTGGAGAACCTCTACGAGCTCGTCGAGTGACACGTCGTTGAGGAACGAGCAGGATCCGATCGGCGACGGCACGGGCGCCCGGAGCAGCCCGTCACGGGTCGCTAGGATCGAGGCCGTCGCGTCGCGCAGGAGTGCCGGGGACAGGTACGGGCTGTCGATCGCTAGACCGAGCCGACTCATCAGGGTCAGCACCCGGTCCCGCTCGGCGTCGGACAGCAGGCCTCGTCGCTCGGCCAGTGTCGCGGAGAACGCCATGTCGATGCTGATCGCGTGCCCGTGCAGCATCGGTGTCTCGGGGGCCAGCTCGAGGGTCGGGCTCCAGGTGTGCCCGTAGGAGATGACCCGGTCCAGGTCGAGCTCGTGGAGGTTCGGCGCTTCCAGACGCAGCATCGTGTCGATCGCGTCGTAGGTGATCCGCTGTGCGGCTGCGCGCACCGCGGCCGGGGCGTCCAGCGAACCGAAACGCGACTCCAGCAGGTCCTCGGCGTGCTGGTCTAGGAGGGTGAAGATCCCACCGTTGCCGACCGTGGCGATCTTGATCAGTTCCGCCATGCCGTTGCGGATCTGCTGCACGGGCAGGGTCTGCAGCAGCGAGGGGTCCAGCAGCACCTCCTGGGAGGCGTGGTAGTCACCGAGCCGGTTCTTCAGCTTGCCGTGGTTGACCCCGACCTTGATCGACACGCTGGCGTCGATCAGCCCGATCAGGGTGGTGGGTACCCGGACGTAGGGAGTTCCGCGGCGGTAGATCGCGCAGGCGAAACCGGCGACGTCCGTGGTGAGCCCGCCACCGACGACAAGGACCGGCTCGGTACGGACCAGACCGAAGGCGTCGAACGCGTCGACGATCTGCTGCACCGACTCCCACGACTTGTGCGTCTCGCTGATCCGCACCGGGTGCACCGTCAGGGCGATGCCACGGGAGGAGAAGTAGGCGTGGATGGGCTCGCGGTAGAGCTCCAGCACGTTGGTGTCGATGACCAGCAGGCAGCGGCCGGCCGCCTGGTAGGTCGCGCCGAGCTGGTCGTTGCCAGGGGCGAAGACACCGTCGACGAACGTCAGGGACACGTCGATCTGTTCCTGGCCGCGCACGCTGAAGGCGGTGTCGGTCGCGGTGACGGTCGCGGTCAAGGTCATGTGTCGGTCTCTTCTCTGCGGGTCGTGGCACGTGAGGTGGTGCCGGACGTCACGCCGGGCGACGGGCCGCCAGGCGTGGGTCGGGCGGAGCCGGTGCGCGACCGGGCCAAGCGGCACGGTCGCGCACCCGGGGGTCAGGCGACGAGCGCGTTCAGACCGACGGGGTCCAGCTCGGTGACGCGGCTGTGGGCGCCCGGGAAGTGCTGGGTCGAGGTGTTCGTGTTGGGGAACGCGACACACCGCAGGCCTGCGGCGGTCGCGGACCGGACCCCGTCCACGTTGTCCTCGATCGCCACGCAGTCCTCGGCCCGCTCGTGAAGAACCGCCAGCGCGTGCCGGTAGGAGGCCGCGTCCGGCTTGGACGTCGGCACGGACGAGGAGTCGACGATCAGATCGAAGTCGTCGGCGGACAGCGCCGGGCTCAGCGCAGCCAGCAGGGCCGTGACGTTGTCGGCGGATGTAGTGGTGACGAAGGCGACCTTCGTACCGGCCTGCTTGGCCGTCCGGATGGTCTCCAGGACCCCGGTCCGCGACTGGAGGCGTACGCCGGTGATGGACTGCTGGAAGATCTCGGACTTGGTCTGGTGGACCGCGGCGGCGTCGACGGACTGCGCCCGGGACTCGGCGTACCTGGCGATGCGGTTCTGGCCTCCGCTGGCACCAAGCATCGACCGGTACTGCTCCGGGCTCCAGTCCCAGTCCAGGCCGTGGCGGGCGAACGCCTCGTTGAACGCCTCCCGCTGCAGCTCCGAGATATCCGCGACGGTGCTGATCGATCCGAACAGGACTGCTGGCATGTCTGCTCCCTGAGGTCGTACGAGATGGGCGGGGGGAGCACGATCTGGCTCCCGTTAGACAGAGGCGGAACTCCACTTCCGCTTCCGTCCGACGTAGCCTCTTACCGGTAAGCCCGTCCTGTCAAGCGGAAACGGAAGTCCGGTTCGCATGTTTAGATGGCCCCGTGACGGGGCGGCCATCCGGTGACCGGGATGCCACCTCCAGGACCCCCACGATGGGTGTCGCGCCCGCACCGTTCAAGAGAAGGGTCATCCGTGACTGACACACCCCGCCCACTACGGGCGGACGCCCGTCGGAATCGCGACCGCATCCTGTCCTCGGCCCGCGAGCTGTTCGCGCGCACCGGTCCGCCCGCACAGATGGAGGAGGTCGCTGCGCACGCGGGCGTCGGCCTCGGCACCCTGTACCGGCGGTTCCCCACCAAAGAAGCCCTGGTCACGGCCATGGTTAGGGAACGTTTCGAGTCCTTCATCGCCATCGCCCGCGCCGCGGAGGACATCGAGGACCCCGTCCAGGCGCTGGTGGCTGTAATGCGCGGCCACTCCCAGGCCGCCGAGGATGACGCCGTCTTCCAGCTCGCGATGATGCAACTGGACACGTTCCACTGGCACGGCATCGAGGAGCAGAAGGCCGTGGTCGCCCAGAGCGTCACGCGCATCCTCGACCGGGCCAAGGCAGTCGGCGCTGTCCGGGACGACCTGACCTTCGACGACTACACCATGCTGATGGGGAGCCTCACCGCGACCATGCACTACCGCTACAGCACAGCCGGCTGGCAGCGACACCTCGAACTTATCCTCGACGGCCTACGGACGAGCTGACGTGCCCTCAACGGCAGCCAACCCTCTCGGGCCCGATCTATCCGCGGCAGGAGGCCGGCCTGGCTACCGGGACTTCGCCACGTACCAGTGGGATGCAGCTACGCCCGGGCGCAGACCTGACAAAGCGGGGGGTGACCGTCGATTGTCCACATCTGCCCGGCCAGGTCGGGAACAACCCGGTTTGGCAGGCAGCCGGTCCGTGAGGCCGGGCCCAGGCAGGCTTTCGCGGCGCCGCCGTCGACGATCAGGCTGGTGTTCTCCGCGGCGGTAAGGCTGGCGGGGTGGACAGGATGAGGAGCGCCCGCGTGCCGGTGCGTGAGGCGTAGCGATGGGGCACATCAGCGTCGTAGACGGCGTCGTCCCAGGGGCCGAGGTGGAACCGGACGGGCTCCGGTCCGACGGTTGCCTCGCCCTGGATAACGCACATTTGCTCATCATCTTCGACGAGCTGGCCCAGCACATTGACTCGGCAGCTCGGAGCAGCAGTACCTCTGCATCATGTGCCACAGCTCGAGGCGGCCGGGGCTGATGCGGTCGCGCTGGGCTGCACCGAGATCGGCCTGCTCGTGGACCAGTCCGCCCTGCCGCAGTTGCCGTTCCTGGACACGACCGTGCTGCACATCGAGCGGGCGGTCCGGCTGGCCCTGTGCCACGACCCGCTTCCGACCACGACATCTAGGCAGCAGTACACCGCTGCTCATGGACCAGCGCCGTCTCCCCGGCGACCACAGCACCACCAGGTCAGACCGAAGGAGCACGATGGCGACCCAACGACACCGACCGGCCAGTGCCTCGAACTACTGCCGGCAGAGCGAACGGACGAGGGCGGGTGCCTTCGCGTGACCACTGCCGACCAACCCAACGGAACCCGCTCCGCACAGCGTCGGTGGTGGTTCATGGCGGTACCGGCCGCGGTCGTTGCCCTCGTCGTGGCCGGACCCTACGTCACGTTCTCCTTCTCCCGGGTCGAGCTGCGGGAGTCGGCCCCGCTGCACATCGTCTTCCTGTCGTTGCACGGCGTTCCCGCCGGGATCGCTCTGCTGATCGGCCCGCTGCAGTTCGTCCGACGCATCCGCGCTGATCGACCGCAGGTGCACCGTACGATCGGCAAGGCCTACCTGCTCGCCGTGCTCATCGCCGGTGTGATGTCTCTGGCCTCGGCTGTCGTAAGCGAGTCGGGCTGGAGCGCACAGGTGGGGCTTCGTCCTCCTCGCACTGTTCTGGTTCTACACCGGCCTCCAGGCGCTGCGTGCGGTCCTTGCGGGTCGATACGCCGATCACCGGATCTGGATGATCCGCAACTACTCGGGAACGTTCGCCGCGGTGCTGCTCCGTGTCATCCTATTCGTCGAAATGGCGCTGCTTCCACGGCTCGGGGTTGATCTTGAGTTCGCCGCGGCCTATGACGTCGCGGTGTGGGGGTCGATAACGCTCAGCATCATCGTCACAGAGCTGTTCATCGTTCAGCGGTCGATCCGCGCCGTGCTCCCCGCGGCCCTGATCGGGTCGGTACCGGCAGATGCCGCACCCCTCGGGTCGCGCGCAACGCCGCAGGCCCAGCGATGACTCGACGCTCGTGTCGTCAACGGCCCTCCGGCCCGTGCCGACGGAGCGGTCGCGGCCGTGACGCGCGCGTCCGTTCGTGCCTGGTCGTCGGCGGTCGTGGCCCGGCTGGCAAGGGCCACAGACCATGAGCTCCACCAGCTTCGACGAGCCAGCTCCGGGTGAGCGTCAGTTCGACGTCGTGCTCTACGGGGCCACGGGGTTCGTCGGTCGCCTGACGGCCCGCCACCTGCGTGCCGGTGGCCGGGTCCGGGTCGCACTAGCCGGGCGCGATCGGGACGAACTGGAAGTCGTCCGAGACGACCTGGGCGTCGACTGGCCGGTCGTCGCCGCGGATCTTCGCGACCGCCCCAGTGTCGCTGCACTCGCCCGCTCCACCCGGGCGCTCGCTTCCACGGTCGGCCCTCACAGCCTGCCGCTCGTGCTCGCCTGCGCGGACGCGGGCGCCTCCTACGCGGACCTGAGCGGTGAAGTCCCCTTCGTTCGCCGCAGCATCGCCGAGGCGCACGACCTGGCGCACGCTACAGGCGCCCGGATCGTGCACGCCTGCGGGGTGAACGCCGTCCCGTCCGACCTGACCACCCTCCTGCTCGCCATGCAGGTGCTCGCGGACGAGCAGGGTCATCTAACCGACACGTCGCTGGTCGTGGAATCCTTCCGGGGCGGCTTCAGCCGCGGCAACCTCGACTCCAACCAGGACCAGCACGCCGCACTGTCGGCCGACCCCGCGTTGCGGGCCGCTGTGGCTGACCCTTGGGTGCTTGCCGCCAAGCCGGCCGTGACGACGGCACGTGACGCCGACCCGACCGGTGCCTTCCGGGACGACTTGACGGGTCGATGGCTGGCCCCGGGACTGGGAGGGGCGTTCAACAGCAGACTCGTCCGGCGCAGCGCGGCACTCGCCGACACTCCCTACGGCCCCGACTTCCATTACCGCGAAGCCATGGGCGTCAGCGCCTCGCCGTCCGCGCGCGCCGAAGCCTACGCAATGGCACGCGGGCTGAGCCTGGTGCAACGCACCCTCACGTCGCCATTGGCCCGTCCAGTGATGCAGCGCCTTCTGTCGCCCGGTCCAGGCCCCTCTGCGCGTACCCGGAAGAACGGTCGGTTTCGCGTCTCGACCCACACCCGCACCTCGACCGGCGCCCGGTACCTCGCCCAGATGGGCTTCGCAGGCGACCCTGGCTACTCGGCGACATCGGTCATGCTGGTCGAGTCCGTCCTCTCACTTGCTCTCGACCCGCTGTCCTCGCCCGGCGGCGTCCTCACCCCCGCGGTCGCCATGGGCCACTGGCTCGTCGACCGCCTCATCGAGCATCAGTTCGCTGTCGCCGTCGGCCCCTTCGAAGAGTGAGGCCGTGCTCCGCGGTTCTCAGCCCCACTGACTTCATGCCCGCGGCGGCAAGGGCCTCGGGGTCGAGCCGGGCGTCGGCCTCACCCTTCGGCCACACGGTGTACCGAGCCCGCCGAACCGGCCTTCGCGCTGTGGGGGACGTTTCCGCGGCCGTTCGGCCCAGGTCAATCCGGGTGCCCGCCGTTCAGGTACGTGAGTACAGCCAGCACGCGCCGGTGGCCGTCGTCGGACGGCGGCAAATTCAGCTTGGCCAGGATGCTGCTGATGTGCTTCGCAACCGATCTGTCGGACAGGACTAGATGGGCCGCGATACCGCTGTTCGACCGCCCCTCCGCCATGAGCGCGATGACCTGCTGCTCCCGAGCTGTGAGGGTACTCAGGCGGTCCCGGCTGCGGCTGGTGGCAACCATCCGGGTGACGACGTCGGAGTCCATCACCGTGCCGCCCTTTGCCACCCGCCGCAGCGCGGTCACGAAGTCCGCGACGTCACCGACCCGTTCTTTAAGCATGTAGCCGACCCCGCCGGCGGGGTCGGCTAGAAGTTCCGCAGCGTAGAGCGGTTCGACGTACTGAGAGAGGATCATGACCGGCAAGCCCGGTACCGCCCTCCGGGCCTGGATCGCCGCCTGGAGCCCCTCGTCGCGGTAGCGGGGGGGCAGCCTCACGTCAACGATCGATATGTCCGCCCGGACCTCCGCCAGCTGTTCAGCCAGCCCGGAGCCGTGCTCGGCGGTCGCGACGACGTCAAGGCCATAGACCGTCAGAAGTTGCGACATACCTTCCCGGAGGATCGCGAGATCCTCGGCGATCAGGACGCGCACGGTAGCGCGATCTCGACCGTCGTGGGCCCGCCCGTCGGGCTGTCCACCCGCACGGAGCCGTCGAAGACCGCGACCCTCTGTTCCATGCCGCGCAACCCTGTCCCGTGGTGGGGGTCCGCCCCTCCCCTACCGTCGTCCGTGACCCGCAGGATCAGGTGGTCCCCCTCGTCGCTGGCAACAACCTCGATGCTGGCGGCACCACTGTGCTTGACGGCGTTCGTGAGTGCCTCGACAACCGCGAAGTACCCGGCTGACTCCAGCGGCGCACTGAGCCGGCGGGCCAGCCGGACGTCCAGCCCGACGGGCAACGGGCAGTCCATGGCCAGAGCGTGCAGGGCCCCGACCAGGCCACGGTCAGCCAGCACGGGCGGGTATATACCGCGCACCAGGGACCGTAGCTCCGTTGTGGCAGTACTTGCTTGGGATCGGGCCGTGACCATCAGGGCGGCCGCCCTGTCCGGGTCGGTCGACAGCAGGTCCTGCGCCACGCCCAGGGTCATGGCCAGAGCGACCAGGCGCGCTTGTGCGCCGTCGTGGAGGTCACGCTCGATGCGCCGGAGCTCCGTGGCGGAGGCGTCGACCGCCGCCGCGCGGCTGCCGGTGAGATGAAGGACACGATCGTGTAGACGGTCGACCTCTCTCGTGCCCAGGAGCCGCCGGGTCTCCCAGCCCTCAATCTGTACCAGAGGGGCCAAGGCCCAGACGGCCAGGGCCGCGAAGAGCAACCCGTTGGGGACTGCGACCAAGGAGGAACTGGTGTCGGTGACGACGATCCCCAGGTAGTTCGGGGTCGCGCCCGGAGCCAAAAGCCAGATCAGCGGCATCAAGGCCCCGGCTGCGGCCACGATCACCAGCTGCACCTCCAGCGCCGGCAGGACCGCCTGCAAGGGGGAGGCCAGCCAGAGCAGCTCCCTCTTCGTGCTGGCCGGTGCCATGAGTGCCCGCAGTTCTTTGTAGAGGCCGCGCGTCTGGCCGTCAGGGAGCGGCTGCACGGGCGTGGTCTCCAGACGCCAGCGTCGACGTTGCAGACCGGCCAGAGCATCAACTCGGGCGAGCACCCGACGGAGCAGCCCCGTGCCGCCCAGCGCAGCAACGATCAGGGCGGGCACCACGAGCACCAGCAGGCCGTAGCCAGCCACAGCAAACAGCAGGCTGCCCAGCAGGTGGTGCCCGTCGTCCCGCCACCTCGCCGCGGCTTTCCGCATCTGGCACCCCCTCTTCGCCGGAGCTAGGGTCACTTTAGGCGCACCGGGGGCGCGGCGTGCTGCGCACCTCGACCCCGTCCGGGGGACCCTGCACCCCCCTGGATGCACAGGGCCGCACCCTCGTCGTCGTACCTGAGGCCGCTTAGCGTCGACGACATGCGGAGAAACACGAACCAGACCTTCGGAACGTCGATGCCCGGGCACAGCGCTACGCGGCGCGTGGCGACGGTCGTCGCGGTCACCACCATCACCGCGGCCGGTCTCGCCGGATGCACCTCGACCAGCCTGGGCCCAGGAGAGCAGGCGAGCGAACCGGTCTCTACTGCCGAGGCTCAGCAGGACGCCACCCAGGAGAGCCTCGAGGAGCTGGGCGCTGCGGACGACGGCTACTACCCCGCGGTGCTGGCCGCTGTCACCGACGCAGAGGGCGGCGCACGGGACTACACCGTCGGCATCGGGGACCTCGAGACGGAGGCCGACGTCCCCATCGACGGGGAGGTGCGGATCGGCAGCAACACCAAGACGTATACAGCGGTCACCCTCCTGCAGCTGGTGGGCGAAGACCGCGTTGACCTCGACGCACCGATCGAGACCTACCTGCCCGGGCTGGTCCGGGGCGACGGCATCGACGGCAGGAGCATCACGGTGCGTCAGCTCCTCCAGCACACCAGCGGGCTCCCCAACTACACGTTCTTCCTCGCAGACGGACTGCTGCCCTACGTCCATAGCTACAGGTCGCCGCGTGAGCTCCTCGACCTCGGTCTCAGCCAGCCCGCCACCTTTGCACCAGGCGCGCAGTTCGAGTACAGCAACACCAACTACCTGGTGGCTGGTCTGATCATCGAGGCCGTCACGGACCGCCCGGTGGCCGAGCAGATCACAGCGCGCCTGATCGAGCCCCTGGGCCTCGAGCACACCTATTTCCCGGAAGTCGGGGAGCAAACGCTCCGGGGGGCGCACCCCCACGCCTACCACAACGACGACCCCGCGGCGCCGCTCACCGACGTCACCGAGCAGGACCCATCGTTCGGGTGGGCGGCCGGACAGATGGTGTCGACACCGAGCGAAGTGAACGAGTTCTTCACGGCGCTGCTGGACGGCGAGCTGCTGAAGCCTCCGGAGATGGAACAGATGCGGACCACGGTGCCCGCGGAAGGCTTGGGTGAAGGCGTCGGGTACGGGCTCGGGCTCATCAGCACGCCCCTCAGCTGCGGCGGCGTCTCCTGGGGGCACGGCGGCAGCATCACCGGCACCAACACCACGAACGCCGCGACTGACGATGGGCGTGCCGTCACCATCGTCACGACCCGCCTGCCCGCCGACGCCGAGCAGATCAACGTCGTGCAGGCAACGGTGGACACCGAGCTGTGCCGCTGATCTCGACAGCGACCCCCGAGCCGCCCCACACGCGCTGCGTACCCCCCGCGAGCCAACGCTGCGTGCCGCCTGGACCGCGTCGGGTCTCAGGCCAGACCAGCCCCTCGACAACCGTGCGAGTCCGGGCGCGGCACCCACCGAGGAGGGAGCCAGGTCATGACGATCTCGTGGCGCCGGGACGAATCGAGTCGATCAATGTCGCCGCCGCCGGGCTCCCCCGGCGCCGGGGACGACGACGGCTATTGCGGCCGGGTGGGGCCAGGGCCGCCAGCACGCTGCCGGAGTGCATCACCTTCAAGCCTGTGGCGCCGGCGCACGTCAGCGTTCATCGTTCTTGTAATTGTCGCTATTCCGACAAACCGTTTCACTACCTGTTCGAGGCGGGTTCGGTGAAGGGTATTTCGGGCCCGACGGCCAACGACGTCTTGGCCTGGGCGCTGAAGTCGTCGAAGACGATCTCGAGCTCACCGGCCTGGATGCCGTCCAGTGCAGCTCGCACGACGTCGGCGGGATCGTTCTTGGGCACGTCATAGTTGGCGACCATTGCGGTGTCGGTGAAGCCCATGTGCAAGCCGGTAACCAGGGTCCCCTGGTCGAGCAGCTCGAGGCGGACGCCTTGGGTGAGCATCCACGCCGCTGCCTTCGACGCCGCGTACGCGTTGGCCCCCTGGAAAGGGGACCATGACAGTGCCGACAGCACGTTGAGGATGGCACCGCCGCCGTTGCGAGCGAGGACGGGTGCAAAAGCACGGACAATGCCGAGCGGGCCGAAGTAGTTTGTCTCCATCTCAAGCCGAATGCGGTCTAGGTCCCCAGTGACCAGGTTCTCCTGGGTGAAGACGCCGGCGCTGTTGACGACCAAGGTCACGTCCTGTGCGGCTGCCACGGCGGCGGCGACACCCTCCGGGTTGGTGATGTCCAACTCGAGCGCCCGCGCCCCTGGGATGCCAATCACGCCCGGCTCACGAGCGGTTGCGTATACAGCCGCCCCCCTCTGGAGCAGCTGCACCACGAACTCCCGACCTATGCCGCCGCTGGCGCCGGTGACCAGCGCGACCGATCCTGAGATGTCCATCCTCACAACTTACCCGGCTGCTGGCAGCACTAGGACGGTCACCTCTCGCCCCAGCGGGCGGCACGCGCATGCAGCACCTCCGGCCGCCTCCTGGATCAATCCCCACTCAGCGCGCTCGGGCACCGGTGGGCGACGAAGACGTGGCACCTGTTTGTGAACGAGTACGGGAGGCCCGCCCTCCGAGCCCCTTTGGACCAATACCACCGACCATGGGAGAACCGCTATGAGCACGATCACTGCTCTGCTCACCGAGCTGCGCCATGCGATCGACCCGCAGCGGGTTGTGACGGGGGGCCTGGACTACGACGCGGCCGTGGCCCTGTGGAACGGCGCCGTGACGGCCCGGCCAGCCGTGGTCGTCCGCTGCGCCACCGCGGCTGACGCGCAGGTGACGGTCCGCGCCGCGCGTACCGCCGGCTTGCCCCTGTCCGTCCGGGGACGCGGGTACGGCTGGTCGGGTCGGGCGCTGCGCGAAGGTGGCGTGGTCATCGACGTCTCGGGGATGCGCGACGTGCGCGTCGACGCGTCGCTGGCCACCGCGAGGGTCGCAGGGGGCGCGAGCTTCGCGGACGTGGCCGCGGCGACCGAACCCTTCATGCTCGCCCCGGTCACGGGCATGGTGGGCACTGTGGGGGCGGTCGGGACGAGCCTCGGCGGCGGTTACGGGCCCTTGAGCGGACGGTTCGGGCTCGCCTCAGACAACATCATCGCGGCCGAAGTGGTCCTCGCGGACGGTTCGATCGTCACCGCCGACGCCGAGCACGAGCGCGACCTTTTCTGGGCGCTGCGCGGTGGCGGCGGCAACTTCGGAGTCGTCACCAGCCTCACGATCCGCCTGCACCGGGTACCGACCCTCCTGGTGGGTCTGGCCATGTACCCGTGGACACACGCCGCCACTATTCTCGAGGAACTGTGCCCGCTCCTGGACGAGGCCCCCGACGAGCTCACGGTGCAGATCGGCGTGATAACCAGCCCCGACGGCGCCACGGTGCTCACCGTTAACCCTATCTGGGCGGGGCCGCCCGAGACGGGCGCAACGCAGGTCGAGGAGATCACCCGCCTCGCTACCCCGCTGATGGCACAAGTCGCTCCCATGAGCTGCGCCCAAGTGCTCAACCAGTTCGACGGCCAATTCCCCGACGGGCGCCACATCGCCATGGCGGCCAGGACAGTCCCCAGCCTCACCCCGCCCGTGGTGGCAGCCCTTGAGCAGGCCGGCGCCACCAAGACCTCACCACTATCCACGATCTTAACTCACAGCTTTCACGGAGCCGCCACCCGCGTCCCCCTGGACAGCACCCCCGTCGGGATCCGCAGCCCCCACCAGGTGATCGAAATCGTGGCAACCTGGGAGGGCGAGGACAGCGGTGGCGAGCGGCACCGGAGCTGGGCCGCTGATGTCTCCGCCGCCCTGGCCCCTGAGTCTCTCCCCGGCGGGTACGTCAACCTCCTCGGGCCCGACGCCGACGACCAGATCCCCTACGTGTACGGCCCCAACACCACCCGCCTGCTCGCCATCAAGGCCGCGATCGACCCTGACGCGATCTTCGACGCCACCCCGATGCCCAGCAATCTGTCCTGACGAACCCGACCGATCCAGAGTCCAGTGACCGAGGGCCGGTGCCGGCGACGAAGCGGTGCATCGCCAGGGGCGAGGCCTAACCGGGCGGTGGTCAGGTCCGCGGCCTCGGCCTGGGCCCCGCGGGTTGATGGCTCCAAGCGGGCCGCCAGGCCGTGCGGCCTGCTTGAAGGAAGGCCCGCCTTCCATGCCCCACGGACCGCTCGGGGCCTCAGCCCTGCCGCGTGGCCTCAACCACGGTGGTCTTACCGGCCAGGATCGAGAGCACGATCCTGGTCTCCTCCTTCGGCATCACCGGTGATGTCGCCATGACGATCAGACGCTCCGCAGGTCACACCCGCACGCAACGGGTCATGCCTCTGAGCCTGACGCGCGGCACGAGGACCAACCATGGCGCAAGGGACGAAGACGGTCCATCCTGGGGCGGACGCCAGGCTGAGATGCCGCCGACCAGACCCACCGCCAGCGGCATCAAGGCGGCAGTCACGAGGATGCGTCGACGCCAGCCTGGTCTCGTAGTTGTCGCGGTTCTTGGCCTCGTGGCACTCGGCGTCAACTCAAAGCCCTGCAGTCCGGGAGCCTCCGGCGTCGATTGCTCTGCTCTCAACCCTCAGCGCGTTGCTAGTGCTCAGGCCCGGGACCAGGTCGAGCTGGGGTGGGACGTCGTCGAAGCCGGCCTCGGCGATGTCGTGCGGCGCGCGCAGCCGGCGTCCGTCATGCTGCGAGAGCACCTAGCGCCATGACGTCGTTGACGGGAAAGACTCGGTCGACGACGCGCCGCCTGCGCCGCCTGCGCCACCTGCGCCGGAGTCGAGCAGGGCGGTCATCGCGGCAATCCCCTCGCGGAGAGACCCGCCGGCGATGTCGCGCTCACGCGCTGGTGCGGCGCCGAGCCCGGCGAGGCGGTAGCAGAATTCCTCGGCGCGGTCCCGCGAGGCCAGGTGCCTGCGCGGACCGCGGGACGTCTCGCCTCAGGCTGACAGAGAGGGCGTGCTCTCGCATGGGCCGCCCACGTCAGCGTGCTCTGGTACCGACCGGGGCGAGCGAGTCGTCGTCGTCGCTGTGGTGGTGAAGGACCGGGGGCATGGTGATGACTGGTCGGACGACGAAGAGGTGGATGATCAGGGCCAGGGCCGTGGCGCTCAGCATCGCCACCGCGATGGTGAGGTCAGCACGCAGCCCGACCGAGCCGAACATCGGAGCCCAGAGGCCAGCGATGGCGAACTGCCCGAAGCCCAGCAGCGCGGCAGCAGAACCGGCGGCCCAGCCGTGGCGGGCCAGGGCCATGGCGGGCGCGTTGGGCAGAGTGATACCGAGGAACAGCGAGGTGGCGCATAGCGCGACGAGAAATGCGGGAAAGCCCCCGGTGGTGGTGACCACCAGCGCCGTCAGAGCCAGCGACCCGCTCAGTGCACCGGTCAGACCAGTGATCTGCAGCCGCTGCGGGGTGGTGCGGGTGATCAGCTGACCGGTGAGCTGAGTGCCGATTACGAACGCGGTGCCTATGGCTGCAAGGGCGAACGCAAACTGCTGGGTGCTGAGTCCGTAGAGCTCTTGGAAGACGAAGGGGGCACCGGAGATGTAGCTGATGACCGTCGCGAGCACCAGGCCCGCGATGAGCACCAAGCCGAGCATCGCGCGGTCTGTGAGCAGCACGCGGTAGGTCCGCGCGGTGGCGCGGACGCCGGCGGCCTGGCGTCGCGCCGGCGGCAGGGTTTCCGGCAGGCGTGTCAGCGCGACGACCAGCAGTACCCCTCCGAGACCGGCCAGCAGCACGAAGACCCCGCGCCAGCTGGTGAACTGGAGCGCGTAGGTGCCGATGCTGGGCGCGAAAACGGGTGCGGCGCCGAGCACCAGGATCAGCCGGGCGAACAGGCGCCCGGCCCCGGCACCGTCGAAGAGGTCGTTCACCACGGCCAAGGCGACTACTGAGGCTCCAGCGACGCTGACGCCCTGCAGCACGCGCAGGGCGATCAGCACCTCGACCGTGGGGGCGACCGCGCAGGCGATCGATGCGAGCAGGAACAGGGTGAGTCCCGCGAGGAGGGGCAGTCGGCGTCCGAAGGCGTCGGAGAGCGGACCGATGACGAGCTGACCCACTGCGAAGCCCACCAGGGTCCCCGTCAAGGTCAGCTGCACTCGCGCTGCGCTGGTGGCGAGCTCGTCCTGCAGCATCGGGAAGGCTGGCAGGTACAGGTCGATGTTAAAGGCGGTGAGCGCGATCATTGAACCGAGCAGAAGCATCCAGCCGGTGCGCCGAGAAGCGGGTAGCGATAGGTAGTCGCGCGAAGCTGGAAGCGGACGAGGTCGCAGAACAGTCATCGTCAAGAATTCTCAATCGTCAGTGAGGAGCAATGGACTTGGGGCGGTGCGGTTCGTCCGTGGAGCGCGGGAACGGTGATGTCCAAGACCATCTGCCTGACGTTGGGCATCGCCTTGTGCTTCGCGTCTGGCCCTCAGCTGCGGCTGAAGGTGATCGCGTCCCATCCGCGGACCGCGAGGTACTCGCCGTTGAACGCTCGGTCCCTGAGGCAGCATCCGTGATGAAGATCGCCTGCCTGCGTGCGGTACGTCGTTCTGCTGCCAGGACTCGTCTCCCTCGTCAACCCTGCTAGGTCATCAGCACAGGGAGACATGCGCAGGTCCGGCCTGCGCTGATCCCAAGCCCCCTGAGGTGAAGAAGTCATAGGCTGCAGAAGCTTTGCTGATGGACATTCATCCAGGGTCGCTGTCTCGGTGCCGTTCCGACAGCTCGCGGACGCGACCGCTACGCCTGTGCTGGTGGGATCGAGGTGGTCGGTCGAGGTGATCTCACTGGCCGGCGCGACGCGCGTGTCGCCGGATCACACCCGCGGCGAAGGACGTCAGGACCCCCGTCCCGGCGAGCCAGGCGCCGGTGACGCTGTCCAGGTGGGTCACCGGCCGTCCGCGGAGCGCTTGCTGCAGAGCGGTGCCGGTGAGGGCGGCCCACGT
>JAABUN010002313.1_pt1 | contig 34681 bp, 39 predicted proteins | sample 5559311 | NCBI WGS metagenome assembly JAABUN01 (sample SAMN10711877, study PRJNA513370) | rock metagenome | isolation source: Antarctica rocks | place: Antarctica: Victoria Land, Siegfried Peak sud | reverse complement strand
AGACCCAGCGCGTCGCTGCCTTCCCCGCCTTCCTACATACCTACAATCATCACCGCGGCCACACCGCGCTCGGAGGTAAATCACCAGCCGACCGCGTACCCAACCTCAGTGGACAGAACAACTAGGTGAGCAGATCCACCCACACAGGGCGATGATCGGTGGCCGTAGTCAGATCGACGAGCGCAATGTCGACCTCTCCCCCTGGCTGACCTCGCAGGGCGTGACTGGCGAAGATGGCGTCAATAGCAACCTTGGGCCTGATCGCCGGGAACGTGCACAGCCCGGCCGTGGACGCCAACGGCACCTCACCGTCCATGATCTGCCAGGCCGGCTCGACCTGACCTTCGTTGAGGTCTCCGCCGATCACCCACGGCAACTCACCGACATCTGGATGCACCGTCAGCTCGGAGAGCAGTTGCCCGACATGTTGGCGGCGCTGGTCATGGCGTAGCGGCAGGTGGATGCTGATGGCGGCAAACGGTTGACCACCCTCGACCTGGACGCGCGCGTAGGAGTAGGTGCGGGGATTGCCCATAAATTCCACCGGCAGTGCCCGATCGACACGTGTGTGCACCTGAACGCGCGGCCCAACCACAAGCGACGTGCCGCTGATGCGTCTGGTCCGACCAGGCCAGCGCATATCGCAGTCCCCAGCAAACGCCCGGATCGACACTGCGGAGCGTGGGCCCCTCGGAATCTCCTGCACCAGCAGCACGTCCGGTTTGATGGCCCGCACCACCCGGGCCGCCGCCTGTGGGTCATCGAGCAGGGCACGCAGGTTGTATGCCGCCACCCGGGTCGCCGTCTCCCGGCCCCGGGGCTCGACGTTCGGATCCGTCACTGCCGGCCCTGCGTGTCGCTGCCGCCGCGGCGGGCCAAGTCGGCAGCCCCGACCATCCCGGCGCTTGGCCCTAAAGACGCCCCCACCACGGGGGGGATGGGTCGATGTCCCCTGCCACTGAGGCTGGAGGCCAGTGCCTGGCGTGTCGGTGCCAGCAGCAACTCACCTGCGACGCTCACCCCTCCGCCGATCACAATGAGGCCGGGGTCGAGCGCGGCGACCAGATTGGCCAATCCACTGCCGAGCCAGTTGCCCACTGCCGTCATCACCTCGATCGCCACCGGATCCCCTACCGCGGCCAGAGCAGTAATCATCTGACCGGTGACAGCGCCTCCCTCTGCTCTCATGGCGGCACGCATGGGGGCAGCGTCTGGCCCTCCCCCGTGTAGCGCCTTCGCCGCTTCGCGCCGTAACGCGGGGCCGCTGGCGTACTGCTCCCAGCATCCCCAGTTGCCGCATTCGCAGCGCCGACCACCGGGGACCACCGTCATGTGGCCGAACTCGCCGGCCATCCCGTGACGTCCCCGTTCAATCGCGCCATCAAAAACCATGCCCCCGCCGATACCTGTGCCCAGGGTGAGCATCACCACGCGCGATTCGCCCTGGGCTGCGCCGTACCGGTACTCGGCCCAGGCTGCCGCGTTCGCATCATTCTCGATCGTCACCCGCGTGCCTAAGCGCCCCTGGAGTCGCTGCGCCAAGGGCTCATCTCGCCAGTTCAGGTGGGGAGCAAACCGAATCGTGGCGCGATCACTGTCGACCCACCCGGCCGCGCCGACCCCAATAGGCAGACGGGCGTAGTCAATATCCGGGTCGATGCCATCGGCTTGCGCCGCTGCCACCAGCGCGTTGACCCCTGCGACGATGACGTCTTCGACCACGCTGGGGTCGGTGCTGCGGTGCGGAGTCTGCGCGACCTGATCTGCCGCTACGTCACCGTTGGCGTCAATGAGGCCGGCTACAACCTTCGTACCCCCCACATCCACGCCAATGGCCCACTGAGCGGACGGCATACTCGACCCCGGTCAGCCTGTTCGGCGCGCGGCGGCGAGATCGGCCGCGCCGATCATCCCGGCGTCGTTGCCCAGTTGCGCCAAAACGATCGGCGGAACGGGCCGATGCCCACGACCGGTCAGTTGCCGGGCGAACGCTGCGCGAGCAGGCTCCAGCACCAGATCCCCGGCCGCGCTGACTCCCCCACCGACCACAATCACACCCGTGTCGAGGACCGCAACCAATGAGGCGACACCTTCACCCACCCACCGGCCCAAGTCCTCCAGCAACTCAATCGCTGCTTGGCCACCCGCGGCCGCAGACTCGGTGACCATCATCCCGGTCAGCGCCTTCGGCTTGCCCCCGCAACGCGCCGATAGGTCAGCGGCGTGAGGGCTCTGCGCGGCCACCAATTCACGGGCTTCGCGGACCAACGCCGAGCCGCTGGCGTACTGCTCCCAGCAGCCGCGATTGCCGCAACCGCAACGGTGCCCGTCCGGCACGACCCGCAGATGTCCGATCTCGGCCGCCATGCCGTGTGCCCCTCGCACCAGTTGATGCCGGTCAATGACACCCCCGCCCACACCGGTCCCCAACGTGACCATGATCATGTGGTCCGCGTCGCGCGCGGCCCCGAACCGAAACTCACCCCAGGCGGCGGCGTTGGCATCGTTTTCCAACACCACAGGTATGCCGACGCGCTCGTGAAGGCGAGCCGCGAGAGGTTCGTCTCGCCAAGCCAGGTTGGGGGCAAAGACCACGGTGTCGCCCTCAGCGTCCACGAAGCCGGCGCAGGCCACACCCACGGCCTGGACCTCGTCGCCATCGGCGACCGCTGCCTGCTGCAGCTCCTGCACGACCTCGACCACCGCAGCGGCGATCGCGTCGACATCCTGAGCGGGTGTTTCACGGCGCGCACGGGCGGTCACGACTCCGCTGCCGTCGACCGAGCATGCGGCGATCTTCGTTCCGCCTACGTCCACTCCGATGTTCAAGGTCATAGTTGATCTCCTGAGATAGGTGAGTGGTGCGCCCAAGCGCTCAGCCGCAGCGTATCGGGCACGTCTGAGTCTGCGATTGCATCCACCAGTTACCCGCATCTGCCCGCGTTAAGGTATCCCCACACGTCAACGGCAGGACCCAGGCTCAGGAGGCCCCGATCGTGCAGGACATCGCCGTCCCACCGCTAGTTCCCCCCGTCACCGAGGGCAATCTCTCCGACGTCGCCGCGCGCTGGGCTCACAAAGAACCCAGCAAGGTGCTGATCCGCATTGCCGAGGGCGAAACCTGGCGCGACATCAGCGCCGCAGAGTTCTGGGAGCAGGTGCAGGCGCTCGCCAAGGGATTCATCGCTGCGGGCATCGAGACTGGCGATCGCGTGGCCATCATGAGCCGCACGCGTTACGAATGGACCCTGTGCGATTGCGCGCTGTGGACCGCTGGGGCGGTGCCCGTCCCGGTGTACGAGACGTCAGCAGCCGACCAGGTGCAGTGGATTTTGTCAGACTCCGAGGCCGTCGCCATCGTGCTCGAAGACGCCGACCATGCCGCCACGGTGGGGCGCGTCCGGCACTCGGTCAGTGGGTTGAAAGACGTGTGGCAGATCGACACGGGCGCTCTCGATGAGCTCACTAGTGCTGGGGCTGAGATCGGCGACGACCGAGTTCAAAGTCGTCGCGATCAGGTGACTCGCGCTGATTTGGCCACCATCATCTACACCTCCGGAACCACGGGTCAGCCCAAGGGCTGCGCGTTGAGCCACGACAACTTTATGGCGCTCACCGAAAACACGGTGGAACGTTTGAAGGATGTTGTGTCCGAGCCGGGGGCCAGCACGTTGGTCTTTCTTCCGCTGGCGCACGTTTTTGCACGCTTCATCGAGGTGCTGTCGCTGCAAGCCGGCTCGGCGATGGGTCACACGGCCGACCCCAAGACCGTCCTGGCGGACCTCGCGACGTTCCAACCGACATACTTGCTTTCGGTTCCTCGCGTGTTCGAGAAGATCTACAACTCTTCGGAGCAGAAGGCCGAGGCCGGCGGCAAGGGCAAGATCTTCCGCTGGGCGGCCTCCGTCGCGCACCGCTGGAGCGTGGCTCAAGACACGGGCGGGCCCGGGCCAATTCTGTCGCTGCAGCACACCGTCGCCGACCGACTCGTCTACGCCAAAATTCGCAAGGCTCTCGGCGGGCGCTGCAAGTATGCCGTCTCCGGCGGGGCGGCTCTCGGCGAGCGACTCGGCCACTTCTACCGCGGTGTCGGTTTGGTCGTGCTTGAGGGGTACGGGCTCACCGAGACCACCGCTCCCGCTACGGTCAATACGCCGGACTTGATCAAGATTGGCGCGGTCGGTCGACCGCTTCCCGGAGTGGCGGTCAAGATCGCCGCTGACGGTGAGATCTTGATCAAGGGCAACAACGTCTTCGGCGGTTACCACAACAACGAAGAGGCCACCTCTGAGGCAATCCGTGACGGCTGGTTCCACACCGGTGACATCGGCGAGCTCGACGAAGACGGTTTCTTGAAGGTCACTGGCCGCAAGAAAGAAATCTTGGTGACGGCCGCAGGCAAGAACGTTTCTCCGGCCGGTCTGGAGGACCGCCTACGGGCCAACCCGCTGATCTCGCAGTGCATCGTGGTCGGCGACGGCCGCCCCTTCATTGGCGCGCTGATCACCATTGACGAAGAGATGCTCCCGATCTGGGCCAGCAACCATGGTCTCGAGGGGTTGAGCATGGCCGATGCGCGCACCAACAGCGAGGTCATAGCTGAGGTGCAACGTGCGGTCGATCACGCTAACAGCGCGGTCAGCCGAGCCGAGTCCATCCGCAAATTCGAGATTCTTGAGGGTGACTTCACCCAAGAGAACGGCTATCTGACGCCGTCCATCAAATTGCGTCGCGGTCGAGTTTTGGCCGACATGACCGAACGGGTCGAAGCGCTCTACGTCGACGAGCGGTAGTCACTGCTCTGACAGCCAGCGTGCCCATTGCGTGCGCAGGTCTGCCTCACCGCGTCCCATCGTGATGCGGCAGGCCTGGTCAAGTGAGCGGCCTGCGGACAGACTGTCATACAACGCCAGAAGCTCGTCCTCTCCTGCCGTCCGCACCATGAAGACGCAGGCCAGCCAGGCACTCGCGTAACCCTGCCACGGCTGCTCGAGATTGGGAGTGGGCCACGCCTGTGGAGGCTTGCTCGCGATGGGACCCCACGCTGATCCGGCAATCTCCTGCAGTGATCGAGAGCTGGCGCGGTGCGCCGTGTACTCGGCGGCCCCCTCGCCTAGCCACCATGGCGCACCCGTGCGGGTGCCCATAGCGAGGTGCGTGACCTCGTGCACGATCACCCCGAGACGACCCTCGGCAGTGAGTTCTGCCCAGGCATCGGGGTGCATCACGATTCGGACGTCGCTACTCCCCTCGTTCCCTGGGGCCCCATCCCCCGCGCTCGCGCCCGGGCGCCTGACGGTGCTTGCGGCAAACCCTTGCTGGTCGGGATCGTAGCCCGTCGCGGTCGACCACGCGGCAATGGTCGCGGGCAGGTCTAAGTGCACCGGCAACGGCACAGTGTCAATGCCCCACAGGTCTTCCACAACGGGGATGGCGGTCAACGCCAGGCTCCGATATGCCGATGCGCGCTCCGGGGCGACACCGCCGGTGATCACTACTTTGGGCGGGGCGGCACACCCGCTCAGAGACGGTGCTGACAGACCAACCACAACTGTTGCCGTGCCCCAGCGCAGCAGACCACGCCGGGACAACTGTCCTCCTGCGGGATGGCGCGAGGGTGAGGACGGCACGGGTGAAGCGTACGACTCGCTCCGTTCGATTTCGATACAGATTTGCTTGCTTGATACAAGCAAATTAATATCTTCCAGTGCCTACCCTTGCTGCCGCCAACGACCTAGCGGCCGAGTTGATCCACACGATGAAGGTTCTACGGGCCGCAGCACATACTTTCCCCAGACTCCACCAAGCAGTCGATCCCCTGTCGCACCCCGTGCTTTTTGCCCTCGTTTCAGGCCCCATGCGGGTCAGCGATGTGGCCAGCACCGTTGGCAACGACCTGTCAACGGTGAGTCGCCAAGCCAGCTCACTGCAGGAGCACGGCCTCATCGTGAAGCTCAGCGATCCAGACGACGGCCGTGCTCAATTACTCGCTCTCTCCGAGGAGGGTGCACACCTTGTCGAAGCGGCCCGGATGGCGCGGGCCGAGGTGTTCGACGACCTGCTTTCTGACTGGTCCCTCGACGACGTGGCGGCCTTCACCATCTTCCTTCGCACCTTCTCCGCCGGCGTACACGCTCGCCACCTCGCCCATAACGAAAGGGCCAATCAATGACTGCCCCCACTCCTGCCGCCGCCGAGCCAGCCGTAGCGCTCACCCATCGACAGATCACCACTATCTTGGCCGGCTTGATGATGGGGATGTTCCTCGCGGCCCTCGACCAGACGGTCGTCTCGACGTCGATCCGCACGATCGCCGACGACCTCAAAGGCCTCGATCACCAAGCCTGGGCCACTACTGCCTACTTGATCACTGCGACCATTTCGACGCCGCTCTACGGCAAGTTGTCCGACATCTATGGACGACGCCTCTTCTTCTCCGTCGCCATCACCATCTTTGTGGGTGGCTCGGCACTGTGCGCCTTCGCACAAGATATGACTCAGCTTGCGGCCTTCCGTGCCGTACAGGGCTAGGCGCTGGTGGGTTGTTCTCGCTGGCTCTGGCTATCCTTGGCGACATCGTGCCGCCGCGGGAGCGCGCCAAATATCAAGGCTACTTCCTGGCCGTCTTCGGCACCTCGAGCGTGCTGGGGCCGGTCATCGGAGGATTCTTCGCCGGGGCCGACAGCATCCTGAGCATTACCGGGTGGCGATGGGTGTTCCTGGTTAATGTGCCGATCGGCATCCTGGCCTTCGTGGTGGTGCAACGGACACTGAAGATGAAGCACACCCGGTTGAACCACCGGCTCGACTGGTGGGGCGCGGCCAGTCTGGCGCTCGGGCTGGTGCCACTGTTGATCGTGGCCGAGCAGGGGCGCACCTGGGGCTGGTTCTCCCCAGAGTCGCTCGCCTGCTACGCCATCGGTATCGGCTCGATTACCGCCTTTGTCCTGATCGAGCGACGTATGGGCGCTGAGGCCTTGCTTTCCCTGAGCTTGTTCAGTAACCGCACGGTGCGCGTGTCCTCGATCGCATCGGTGATGTTGGGCATGGCAATGTTCGGCGGCCTGGCCACACTGCCGCTCTACCTGCAGATCGTGAAGGGGCCACTCCTACTCAGGCTGGGCTGATGTTGGTGCCGATGACGCTCGGCATCATGTTCGGCTCGATCCTGTCAGGGCAATTGATCTCGCGGTCGGGCCGTTACCGGATCTTCCCGATCATCGGATCGGCCACCTTGGCGTGCGCGATGTTTGCGATGTCCTTCGTCGGCGCAGACACGACGTTGCCTGTCACGATGACCATCATGGCGTTCTTCGGCGCTGGCCTCGGGTTGAATATGCAGCCCCTGATCCTAGCCGTGCAGAATGCCGTCCCACCTCGCATGATAGGTGTCGCCACCGCATCCGCCACCTTCACCCGTCAGATGGGTGGAACCTTGGGGACGGCCGTGTTCTTGTCGTTGCTCTTCGCCCAAGCACCTGTCCGTATCGGTGAGTCAATCCAGACTTTGGCTCCTACCCCGGCTTTTCAGACTGCGTTGCAGGACCCGGCCAATGGCGAGTTCGCCGCGCAGTTCCAACAAGCAGCAGCGGCTGGCACCGATCCGGGTGTTGCTTTCGGACGTGTGCTGCAGGACTCATCCTCGCTGACCACCTTGGACCCCGCGCTCGCCCGGCCTTCTTGATCGGCTTCTCCGAGGCCATGGACATGGTCTTCATCGCGAGCGCCTGCGTCATGGCGCTGTGTTTCCTGGTGATGTTGCGCCTGCCCGAGGTGACCTTGCGATCCGGGTCGGCCTACGCCGAGCGTGCACAAGAGGATGCCGCTGACGCCGCTCGCGCTGGGGCGACATCGGCACCAACCTCAACTGCACCAATCTCAACTGCACAAATCTCAACGGCGACCACCTCATCCGCGCCCACAGCAACAACGCCCACAGCAGCCGCGCCCACAGCTGCCGCGCCCACAGCAACAACGCCGCGCGAGCCCCAGGATGGACCTGCCTAATTCACCTGGAGCCCTCGTCAGGTGGACCTCAACCCTCGGGAGCCCCTAACCCACTTGGAGCCATCCCGGCGCTGGTGCCGCCTCAGGGTGGCTGACAAGGTTCAACACGTCGAGCGCGTTAACCATGCCTGCGCCGATGAATACGTCCACGGCGTCCCACTCCGCGTCGGTTAGGGACAGCGATCTCTTGCCGTCAGCAGCGCTGACCCCTGTGCTCTCGGCGATGTCGTCGCTGAGCCAGGCACCGGCCACCACGGGCACAAAGCACGTTGAGCACCGCTGACCTCGCACCGGGCATGTGTTGCAATCGATGATCGTCATCGTTCTTCACCTCCGTCTGGGTGAAAACGACGTTAGAACTGTGCACTGACACACCCTCCTCGCTCCCAGGTCTGTCGGTGCACAGACCTAGCGTGTGCCGCATGCTTCAGCCCACCTTCGACGATCTCGGCACTTCTTTGTCGGATGTGACCTTCGTGGTGGTCGACCTAGAGACCACAGGAGGATCGGCCACCGATTCTGCGATCACGGAGATCGGCGCCGTGAAGGTGCGCGGCGGCGTCGTTCTGGGCGAGTTCGCGACCTTGGTGCGCCCGAGCGTCGCGATCCCTGCGTTCATCACAGTGCTCACCGGTATCACCAACCGCATGGTTGCTGACGCTCCACGGATTGAGACCGCCCTGCCGGCCTTCCTAGAGTTCGCGCAAGGCAGCATCCTGGTGGCTCACAACGCGCGATTTGACGTGTCTTTCCTTAAGGCCGCAGCCGCCAACACCGGGCACGCCTGGCCGGGGTTCGGGGTGCTCGACACCGTTCATCTAACTCGTCAATTGGTGGGCCGCGACGAAGCGCCGAACCACAAACTCTCGAGCCTGGCGGCGTTGTTCGGTGCCAGCACGACCCCTGACCATCGGGCCCTGCACGACGCACAGGCAACTGTCGATGTGCTGCACGCATTGATCGCCCGCGTCGGGAATCTCGGGGTTCAGACCCTCGAAGAGCTGATGAGTTACTCCAGTCGGGTCGCTCCTGCCACTCGGCGCAAGCGATTCTTGGCCGACGCGATGCCATCGGCACCCGGGGTCTATATCTTCAAAGACCACAGCGGCCGCCCTCTGTATGTGGGCACGTCCGTCGACATACGGCGCCGAACCCGCACATACTTCACGTCGTCGGAGACTCGCCGCCGGATGAGCGAAATGGTCGCACTGGCTGAGTCCATCACCCCCATCGTCTGCGAAACACGTTTGGAGGCTCAAGTGCGCGAGCTCCGACTGATCGCGACGCATAAGCCTGCCTATAACCGCCGCTCGCGCAACCCCGAGAAGGTGGTCTGGGTCAAACTGACCGTCGAGGCCTTCCCCCGCCTGTCGATCGTGACGACGATGCGCGACGACGGAGCAGATTACGTAGGACCTTTCAACCGGCGGGTGGGGGCCGCCGCCGCTATCGCAGCCGTCCACGACGTCGTGCCCATTCGTCAATGCACGACTCGCCTGAGCACTAAAGGGACAGCTAGCGCATGCATTCTCGAAGAGTTGGGCCGCTGCGGTGCCCCGTGCGCGGGGCGACAAAGCGTCGGCGATTACGCAGTCGTGGCCAGCCGCGTACGGGAGGCGCTCATCGGCAATTCCAGCGAGGTGCTGAGCGATTTTCGGCGCCGCCTCGACGATCTGACCGCTCATGAGCGCTTCGAGGACGCTGCGCTGGTGCGAGATCGGATGCTGGCCTTGGTCCGCGCAGCGGCCCGCGCCCAGCGACTTGCTCCGATGCGACGTAGCCCCGAACTGATCGCGGCCCGCAGACGGGACAACGGTGGCTGGGACCTCATTTGCGTTCGATACGGTCGGCTAGCGGGGGCAGCAGCTAGCCGACCGGGACTGAGCCCACTGCCGACCATTGACGCTCTGCGCGACAGCGCAGAGGTCGTGCCTCCTCCCGGACCCACGGGGCTCGCCGCTCACCCACAGGAGAGCGAGCTCATCCTCGATTGGCTCGAGACTCCAGGGGTGCGCCTGGTGGACCTGCATGGTGAATGGACGTGTCCTGTCGGCGGTGCGGGTGCGGCCCACGCAGGCATTCATTCCGGACTGTCGCCCTTTGCCGTGACCGCCTAAACCTGCGTGGCAGCTATCCACGACTGCACAACGCGCGTGGCCTGCCCCTGCTCGATAGACGCGCGCGCCAGTTCGATCCCGCGTGCCCATTTGGCGTGTAGTTCGTCCTCATCGGTTGGGGCCACGCCGTCGGGGCCGCCGGCCACCAGTGCCAGCGCGATACCGGCGTTGAGAAGCACGGCGTCGAGAGCCGCACCGCGTTCCCCTCGGCATACTTCGTGGAGCACAGAAGCGTTGAAGGCAGCGTCGCCGCCTCGCAACGCAGTGACCGACCCGAGCTCGAAGCCGACACGACGGGGGTCGAGCACGAAGGGAGTCACCTCGCCGCGCGTCACCCACCACGCTGTGGTCGTCGTCGCTGGCGACACTTCATCGAGTCCGTCGTCACCACTGAAGACAATCGCCTGCTTACCACGAGAGGCAAAGACGCCAGCCATGAGCGGGGCCATATGAGCTGCCCCAACCCCCACTGCCGAGTACGTGGGCTGGGCCGGGTTGGTCAACGGGCCAAGGAAGTTGAACGCCGTAGGAACCCCAAGCTCGCGTCGAGTTGGGCCGGCGTGTCGCATCGAGGGGTGAAAAGCCTGAGCGAAGCAGAAGGTGATGCCGCATTCGTGCGCAACCTCAGCAACCCGTTGTGGACCGAGATCCAGGCGTACCCCGATGGCCTCCAGAACGTCCGCAGAGCCGGACGAGGACGAGGCCGCGCGATTCCCGTGTTTCACAACGGTGACGCCTGTTCCAGCCGCCACGATGGCCGCCATGGTCGAGATATTCACCGTGTGAGCAGCGTCGCCCCCCGTGCCCACGATGTCGAGGGCCCGCACGTTGTCGGCCCGCTCGAAGGGCACAGCATGGATGAGCATCCGATCCGCGAGGGCCACCATCTCGCCGACCGTTTCGCCCTTGCTGCGCAGGGCAATGAGAAAACCTGCCAACACTGCTGGCGTTGCTCGACCGGACATCGCTTCATCCATCGCCCACGCCGTTTGGGTGGCCGACAGGTCATGACCTGCGAGCAGGTCAGCGATGAGCGCAGGCCAGGCGAATACCGGCTCAATGGTGCCGGGTGGGGACGTTTGCGAAGATGCAGTTTCACTCACCGGACGGCGAGCCGAGCGACCGTCGCCGCCAATGCTGCGGGGTCAAGTGGGTGCGGGACCGCTCCATCTGCCTGACTCCAGGCGGCGAGCCAGCCGTCGTTGGGGCGCCCGGTCAACACCAAGACTGGCGGGCACTCGAAAAGCTCGTTCTTCAACTGCCGACACAAGCCGAGCCCACCGAACGGCTGAGCCTCGCCGTCCAGAATCAGCACGTCGTACGTTCCTTCAGCCAGCGCGAGTTCGACGGCTGGAGCGGTGGCACACTCATGCCACCGCTCAACCTGAACCTGCGGGGAAGGAAGGTTGCCCACACCCAAGCGCACGGAGTCTCGCGTTGATCGGTCATCGCTAAACAAAAGGACAGAGATACGGCGCACTCGCGGGGTCTGCTCAGTTACGGTCGAGACGGTCATGCGCTGATGCTACCCATCTGATGACTCCAGCGCGGCCCTCACACTCGCCGGAGGGTCGCTGTACCGCTACTACGGGCATGGGTCATACTAGTAAGCGTGGCGACTTCCTCAATGACTGCGCAGACTCCCCAGGCGGGTGCGCCCTCAGCTGGCGCACCAGCCACGCGGCCGGACATGGTCGCTGTGGGCACCATTGTCTGGCTCTCAAGCGAGATCATGTTCTTCGCGGGCCTTTTTGCGATGTACTTCACGATCCGCGCCGTGGCACCAGAGATCTGGGCCGAGAACACCGAAATGCTCAACGTTCCGTTTGCGCTAGCCAACACGACGGTTCTAGTGGTCTCGTCGGTGTGGTGTCAATTAGGTGTGTTCAAGGCCGAGCAAGGTATCTCCAGCCGCACCGGCGGTTTGCTGGAGTTCGGCAAGTGGGGAATGCGCGAGTGGTACGTCTTGACCTACCTCTTCGGTGCAGCCTTCATCGCCGGTCAGGTCTTCGAGTATGCAGAACTCGTCCGAGAAGGCGTCACGCTTTCCTCGAGCCCGTACGGCTCCGTCTTCTACATGACCACGGGCTTCCACGGCCTCCACGTTGCTGGGGGACTCATCGCTTTTTTGCTCATCATTGGCCGAAGTTTTACCGCGAAAAGGTACACCCACGCACAAGCCACGGGTGCCGTAGTGACTTCGTACTACTGGCACTTCGTCGATGTCGTGTGGGTCGCCCTATTCCTCACGATCTACGTGGTGAAGTGACCTCAATGATGACGCCGCAGATTTTGTCCATACCCGCCGACGTGAGGACACACCGGTGAAACGACTGGCCGCCCAGCGCCGCAGCCCCCTGGCTGTTCTGATTGTGCTCATTCTCGGACTGAGCGTGACCGGAACGGCTTACGCTGCACTGTCTCCGAAGGCCGCTCCAGGTACCTCTGGTGCAACGGCTTCCGTTCAGGAGATCGAAGCAGGACGCAAACTCTTCATCGCTAACTGCGCTTCGTGCCATGGTGCCCAAGCTCAAGGCAACGGCAGCTACGGTCCATCGCTGGTCGGCGTCGGTGCGGCGTCCGTCGACTTCCAGGTGTCAACAGGCCGGATGCCGTTGGCCGCCCCAGGCACTCAGGCCCCAGCCAACCGCAGTGCGGTCAACCTCAGCGCAGAGGAGATCACCCTCCTTGCTCAATATGTCGGATCCCTAGGCCCGGGCCCGGACGTTCCTAGTGCCGAGTACCTGGACCTAGAGGGTGCGGACATCGCCAACGGCGGCAAGGTTTTCCGCACGAACTGCGCCATGTGCCACAACTCATCTGGTGCGGGCGGAGCGCTGACCAGGGGTAAATACGCCCCCAGTTTGATGAATGTTGAGCCGCAACACATTTACGAGGCCATGCTCACCGGTCCTCAGTCAATGCCGGTCTTTCCTGACTCCACCATCACGCCCGAGGATAAGCGTGACGTGATCGCCTTTTTGAAGGACATAGAAGAGGGCGGGTCAGCCTACGGCGGACAAGGGTTGGGCGCACTCGGTCCCGCCGGTGACGCTATTTTCATCTGGACCTTCGGGGTCGGGATGCTTATTGCCGCAGCAGTGTGGCTCGGACGGAAGGCGGCCTAAGCATGAGTGACGACACTCCAGCCACGTCAAAAAGCTCGGACAACGTTCCGGCGACCAGCAATGGCTCACAACTGCCCGCTCGTTTCGAGAATCCGGGCCTGGCACCGCACGTCCCTCGGCGTAGCGACACCGACCCGAAGGCTGCGAAGCGAGCCGAGTTGCAGGTCGTTGCGATGTTCGCGCTGTCGGCCATCGGCACGCTGGGTTTCGTCGCTGCGTACTTCCTGATCCCGCTCGAAGCACGCGGCAGTGTGCTCGGTGTCGGCGAAATGAACCTGTACCACCTTGCCCTTGGTCTGACCATGACCGTGTCGCTGTGCGGTATCGGCTTCGGAGCGGTGCACTGGGCCAAGACGCTGATGCCGGACGAAGAAGTGATTGAAGAACGCCACGAGCAAGCCTCCCCACCGGAGGTGCGTGAAGGCGCTGCTGCGCATCTACGCGCAGGCTGGAAAGAGTCGCAACTCGGACGTCGTCCGCTCATTCTTCAGAGCGCGGCCGGTGCCCTGGGGTTGTTCTCGATCCCGCTCGTTCTCCAGGTCGCTGGCAGCCTGGGCCCGAACCCGGGACGCTCGCTCTACGACACCAACTGGGAGGCCGGATTGCGCCTGATGATCGACCCGTCCGGTAGCCCCGTTCGCGCGTCGGACGTGACCATTGGCTCCGTCGTCCACATCCTGCCCGAGGGCTTCATCGGCGAGGAGGCTGAAGAAGAGCTCACGCCGCACGAGATTCTCGAAGCCCAGGCCGAGGACCAAGTCATCCTGGTTCGTCTGGACCCTGAGGTTGTCCAGAGTCAGAAGTCCCTGGACTGGGGCTACGAAGGCATCTTGGCCTACTCCAAGGTCTGCACTCACGTGGGGTGCCCGGTTGCACTCTACGAACAGCAGACGCACCACCTTTTGTGCCCGTGTCATCAGTCGACTTTCGACATGACCCAGGACTGCAAGGTTCTTTTCGGGCCAGCCAGGAGGGCACTTCCGCAATTGAAGATCACCGTCGACGCCGAGGGCTACCTCGTGGCTGCCGACGGGTTTGCCGAACCCGTAGGACCGAGTTTCTGGGAGCGTGACTGATGTCTACAACATCCAGGGTGCCGCAGGGAGCCAGTGCCGTTCGCACTGACGCCTCGACCAGCACCACACAGAGCCAGGCCGTCGACAACGACGAACCTGCGCTCGCCAAACCGATCATTTGGACGGACGAGCGCGTAGGCACTGCCAAGGGAATGAAGTTTCTTCTGCGGAAGGTCTTCCCAGACCACTGGTCATTCCTTTTGGGCGAAGTCGCCATGTACTCGATGGTCATCTGCCTCATCACCGGGACCTTCTTGACCTTCTGGTACGTCCCGAGCATGGGCGAAGTCGAATACAACGGCTCCTATGTACCGCTCAAAGGCATCGCGATGAGCGAGGCCTATGCGTCAACGCTCGACATTTCGTTCGACATCAAGGGCGGGCTGCTGATTCGCCAGCTCCACCACTGGGCGGCACTGCTCTTCGTCGTCGGCATCGCGCTCCACATGGCGCGCGTGTTCTTCACCGGAGCGTTCCGCAAGCCGCGCGAGATCAACTGGGTCATCGGAACTGTTCTGTCCCTTCTGGCGATCATCGAGGGCTTTGCTGGCTACTCGCTTCCCGATGACCTGCTTTCTGGCACGGGCATCCGCGCGATGCAAGGCTTTATGCAGTCTGCTCCGGTTATCGGCAGCTATATGACGTCCTACGTCTTCGGTGGGCCCTTCCCCGGCGAGATGATCATTCCCCGTCTGTACATCGCACACGTTCTACTGATCCCAGCCCTGTTGGTCGGACTGTTCACGGTGCACATCGTGCTCGTCCTAGTGCACAAGCACACTCAGTACCCCGGGCCGGGTCGGACCGACAACAACGTCGTCGGCTTCCCGTTGATGCCCGTGTACATGGCCAAGGCTGGTGGCTTCTTCTTTATCGTCTTCGGGATTACGGCTTTCATCTCAGCAGTCGTGCAGATTAACCCGGTGTGGGTCTTTGGCCCGTATAACCCAACGCAGGTCACTGCTGGCTCTCAGCCTGACTTCTATATGTGGTTCTCCGACGGTGCGTTGCGACTGCTGCCTGGCTGGCTCGAGTTCAGCGTCTTTGGCACGACATGGAGTTTCAACATCTTCCTTGGCTCGCTTGTGCTGTTGCCGCTGGTGTGGGTGATCTGCGGTGTCTATCCCTTCGTCGAGTCGTGGGTGACCGGTGACAAGCGCGAGCATCACTTGTTGGACCGTCCGCGTAACGCGCCGGTACGAACCGCTGTTGGTGCAGCGGCGATTTCCATCTATCTGTTCCTTGCCATGGGTTCGGTCAACGACATCTTGGCGATCAAACTGAATCTGTCCATTAACGACCTGACAATGTTCTTCAGAGCCATGTTCTTCATCGCTCCGATCGTCACCTTCGTGGTGGTCAAGCGCCTCTGCCTCTCGTTGCAGCGCGCAGACCGAGACATGGTGTTGCATGGCACAGAGTCTGGCCGGATCGTCAGGACGCCCGAGGGCGAGTTCTATGAGGTTCACGAGCCGCTCGACCCGTACACGCGGTGGACGCTGGTCCAACACGAGGCGCAGTATCCGTTGGCTCTGGAGCAAGGTGCCCAGGTGGACGAACACGGTGTCCGCAAGCCTCAGCCCATCGGTAACCGAGCGCGCAGAGCCCTCTCGGACTTCTACTTCCGCGATCAGTTGCAACCGGTCACTCCAGCCGAGTTGGCTGCGGCACATTCGCACGGCGAGCACGACGCAATGCCTGAGGCATTCCCTCAGCTCAGCGAGCCAGTCAACTCAGCCCCTGGCGAGCCAGCTGCGATCGAAGAAAGCTCACTGCGTTAAACGTGCACGATGATAGAAAAGTGGCGGCGAGGATTTTCTCGCCGCCACTTTTCATGGGACCAACTATGAGCGATCACTCCCCTCTCTCAGATGCCGAATTCGATGACGCCATCGCGGATGCCTTAGACATCATTCCCATCCCTTTGCAGGCAATGCTCGACAACGTGGTCTTCCTCGTGGTCGATGAGCCACCCGAGGATGAGCCCGAGTTACTTGGTGTGTACGACGGGGTTCCCCTTACCGAGCGGGACGACGTGTGGGGCGGCGACCTTCCTGACCGCATCACCCTCTTCCGAGGTCCCCTCAGCCGCATGTGCGCCAGCCGCGAGGAGCTCGTCGAAGAGATTGGTGTGACCGTGCTGCACGAAGTCGCCCACTTCTTCGGTATCGGCGAAGAGCGAGTTCATTCCCTCGGCTGGGGCTAACTGCGCGGCCAGTCGATCGACGTTGTGATAGCGAAGACGGGCGTCACTGCTGGGGGTGCTGGCCCTTGGTGGAGTTGTGGGTGCCAGCGGCGGGATGGGCGATGGTGACGACTCGGTGCGCTACGGCCCAGACCAGTGGTGTGGTCGCCACGGCCACGTAAGCATGAAGTGTGGCATTGGATCAGGACTTTCGACGAAGCCCTCGCGCCACCCTGGGGTCGATTATCCTATAGATTCGTCAGTTCGGGAAGCGTTGTGCGTCCAGCCGACCTATCGCGAGAATGCGTGCACGATCCATGGGGGCTGCGTCAAGACCCATAGCAAGCATGTTGCTCATACCCTCGTAGATCAGCAGCAGATCGGACGCAAGATCGCCGGGATCTGTGGCCCCGGTCGCAGTGCAGAGTTCTTTGAGTCGATCGTTGAGGTGTTTCTTGTGGGCTGCGGCGGCGCGGGTGCCGGGATGGTCAGCCGGCCGTTCCAGGGCCGCAGCCAAGTGGGCGCACCCTCGGTAGGCCACTGGGTGGTGGAACCAGCGTTCCACCGCAGTGAATAGGGCAAGAACCCGCTCTGCGGGGTCGGTGCGCTCGTCGATGCAACTCTCCCAGTGCGTGCGCCACCGCTCATCCCGGTCCTTCAGGTAGGCCTCGATCAGCGCGTCTTTACCGGCGAAGTTGTTGTAGAGCGACCCTGTGGCCACTCCGGCGCGCTCGATCACTGCATCAACACCGGTCGAGGTGATCCCGTCGGCGTAGAACAACTCATCGGCCGCGGACAACAGTCGCTCTCGCGCGGATCGCCGGCGAGGGAGGCTTTACGTGGACTGGTTCATTCGACTAGCGTACTCGGAGTAAATGTAACGCTCGTTCTATTTAATCGGGATTGCGCACGAACCGGGCAACTGAGTGTCCTGACACAACCGCGCCCGTTGCCGACGCTCGGGCTCGGTGGGGAATGGTCGCTGCAGGGGCGGCGCTGATCGGCACCTGCTACGGGCTCGCCCGTTTCGCCTACGGGTTGTTCCTGCCGCAGTTCCGCTTGGAGTTTGCGATCGATTCCGCGGTTTCCGGGGTGATCGGAGCGGGTAGCTACGTCGGTTACTGCGCGGCGATCGTGTTAAGCATCATGCTGACCCCCCGGTTGGGCCCCAGGCCGCTGGCGTTGACCGCCGGGCTCATCGCCACCTTTGGTCCTCATCACTGTCGCGCTAGCGCCCACGGCAACGGTCCTAGCGGTGGGAATCCTCCTCCCAGGATCCAGCACTGGCATCGCTTCCCCACCCCTGGCCGTCGCGGTCGGCGCATGGGCGCGCACCGACGCCCGAGATCGCGCCCAGCCCTTGTCAACGCCGGCACCGGATTCGGTGTCCTCATCTCCGGGCCGGTAGCCCTGGTGCTGCTCGACCAGTGGCGGTTGGCATGGACCGGCTTGCCATCGTCGCAGCGCTCGTGACGGTCTGGGTGTACTGGGCGGTGCCTGCCGGGGTGCCGACCCCCTCAAGTGGGAGCGGGAGAAGGACGACCGGGCAGGAGAGGGATCACTCTGACTACACCCTTCCACCAAGGGCTGCGCGATTGCTCGCCGCTTCGTTCCTGATGGGGCTGAGCAGCATCGCGGTCTGGAACTTCGGGCGCGATCTACTCGCTAACCAGGCCGGCGCAACCACACTCAGCTCGGCCCTGACCTGGACAATACTGGGAGCCTCCGGAATCCTCGGTGCCCTCGGTGGTGACCTCGCCCGGCGTGTGGGACTCACCGCGTCGTGGGTTGCACTCATGCCCGCCATGGGCGCGGCGACCGCCCTGTTCCCCCTCGCACCAGCCACAGACGCGGTCGTGTTCACCGCTGCGGCCTTGTTCGGGGCCTCTTACATCGGGTCGACCGGACTCGTTCTGTTGTGGAGCGCAAGCCTCTTCCCCGACCGCACCTCATACGGGGTAGGGCTCTCCTTCTTCGTCATCGCCGCCGGCCAAGCCCTCGGCGCGCCCCTGGTGGGTCTACTCATCGAATCGTCGGGCGCCACCGTTGCCTTCTACGCGTGGGCTGGCCTCGCCGTCCTCGGCGCCGCACTGGGCCCCTCACCCCGGCCCCAATGCATCGCTCCTGACCAATAACCCACCGGGCTAGACCGCCCCCAGCCAGCACTTTCGGGTATCCGATCAGACGGCTTTTTCCCCACGAAAGTACTCGAACGTCCAACCCACAGTGGCGTATGCAGCAAAGGGAGCGGCGATGATGAACATCCACCACCCGACGGCCACGCCCAAGAAGAGGGCAGCTGCGGTGAGAGCAAGCAGCAAAGGCCACCAGGAGTGCGGGCTGAAAAAGCCAAAGTCACCAGCTTGCTCTGCAATTTCGCCGTGCAAATTGTCTTCGGGCCGGAGATCAAGCTTTCGCGCGGTCAGCCACAGATAGAACGCCACGAAGGCGCACAGCGCCCCGGTCAAGATCAATCCGGTGAACCCCACCAGCTCACCGAAGTCGGTGAAGTAGCCATAGATCACGGACATCAGCACAAAGAATGGGATCAAGATGGCGAAGAGTTTGGTTTCTGCTTTCATGCGCTGCTCCTTCGCTCAGTCTCGACGGTTCTTGTGGCCGGATGTCCCGCCATAGGTAGTGCCGACGTTACCCTGCGGGTCAGTGTCAGGACCACCCAGCAACTCTTCCATCACGTTCTTGTCTGGCTCGGGTGACTCGAGCGTAGCCACGTTCGGGTGATGAAGGTCGAAAGCAGGGCGCTCTGAGCGAATACGCGGGATCGACGTGTAGTTGTGTCGCGGAGGAGGGCACGATGTGGCCCACTCCAAGGACATGCCGTACTCCCACGGGTCATCGACCTCCACCTTGGGAGTTTGAAAACTCTTCCACGCGTTGTAAAGGAAGGGAAGAGTCGAGATGGCAAGGATGAACGAGAAGACCGTGGAAACTTGGTTCATCCAGGTGAAGTCGTCTTCAGGAAGGTAGTCGGCGTAACGACGCGGCATACCAAAGACGCCCAACCAGTGCTGGATCAAGAAGGTGCCGTGGAAGCCGATGAACAATAACCAGAAGTGGATCTTACCCAGGCGCTCATCCAACATGTGGCCGGTGAACTTGGGCCACCAGAAGTAGAAACCGGCGAACATCGCGAAGACCACGGTCCCGAACACGACGTAGTGGAAGTGCGCCACGACGAAGTAGGAGTCGCTGAGGTGGAAGTCCAAGGCGGGGCTAGCCAATATGACACCGGTCAGGCCACCGAAGAGGAAGGTCACGAGGAATCCGATCGACCAGATCATCGGGGTGTCGTAGACCAACGTGCCTCCCCACATGGTGCCAATCCAGTTGAAGAACTTCACGCCTGTGGGGACAGCGATGAGCATCGTCATGACTGCGAAGAACGGTAGGAGCACCGCGCCGGTGGCGTACATGTGGTGGGCCCACACGCTGATCGACAACGCTGCAATCGCGATCGTCGCGAAGACGAGCGTTTTGTAGCCGAACAGCGGCTTGCGGCTAAACACCGGCAGGATCTCGGAAATGATGCCGAAGAAGGGCAGCGCAATGATGTAGACCTCAGGGTGACCGAAGAACCAGAAGAGGTGTTGCCATAGCATCGCCCCTCCGTAGGTCGGATTGAAGATCTGAGCACCCAGCATGCGGTCCGCTGCCATACCGAAAAGTGCCGCAGCCAATACTGGGAAGACCATGATGGCCAGCAGCGAGGTCACCAGGACGGTCCACGTGAAGATCGGCATCCGGAACATCGTCATACCCGGGGCGCGCATGCAGATGATGGTGGTGATGAAGTTCACCGAGCCGAGGATCGTGCCGAACCCACCGAGCGCCAGACCCATGACCCACAAGTCACCACCGAGCCCGGGGCTGTGTGCCGCCCCGGCAAGTGGCTGGTAGGCGAACCAGCCGAAGGCGGCAGCGCCGCTAGGAGTGAGGAAGCCCGCAGACGCAATGAGCCCGCCGAAGAGGTAAAGCCAGTAGGCAAACATGTTCAGACGCGGGAAGGCCACGTCTGGGGCACCGATCTGAAGCGGCATCAACGCGTTGGCGAAGCCCGCGAACAACGGCGTCGCAAAGAGCAGCAACATAATCGTGCCGTGCATGGTGAACATCTGGTTGTACTGCTCGCCGTTATCCACGACCTGCAGACCCGGCTCGAAGAGCTCGGCCCGGATAACGAGAGCCATCAAGCCGCCGAGCATGAAGAAGATGAACGACGTGACGAAGTACATGTTGCCGATGATCTTGTGGTCGGTGGTCGTGATGACCTTGACGAACATGGCCCCGTAGTTACGGTGCGGATCGTGGGGAGGTGGCCCGGAATCCGCGGCGGTCCGCGTGTCAGGCCCAACGATGGTCGCCATTAGTTAATCCCCTCCGGAAGTTTCGTTTCTTGGTCACCCTGGAATGGGTACAGGTTGAGGTCAGGACCGAGTTGGCCCGATTGACCCTTGTCGCGCAAAGCAACAATCGACGCGTCGTACTCAGCCTGGGAGACGATCTGGACCTGGAAGAGCATCTGGGAGTGGTAGGCCCCGCACAACTCTGCGCACTTGCCTTGGAAAGTGCCCTCTTCGCTGGTAACGACCTGGAAGGTGTTGACGCGTCCAGGCACCATGTCGAGTTTGCGGAGGAACTGGGGCACCCAGAACGAGTGGATGACGTCACGCGAAGTCAACACAAACTCAACACGGGTGTCAACGGGGAGCACCAGCGTCGGCAACTCATCCACCACCCCCGGCAACCCGGCGCTCATGTTTTCCGGCTGGACGCCCCGGATATATACGTCCTCGTTGACGTAGTTGAAGTCCCAACTCCATTTCTTGGCAGCCACGTTGACGACAACATCAGCTGGCTCGGAGGTGTCGAGCATGTCGCTTTCGATCTGTACGGTCTTGCCGAACAACACGGCAACCATGAGCAGCGGGACAACGGTGTAGAGGATCTCCAAGGGAACGTTGTAGCGGATCTGCGGAGGAAGCGGCTGGTCAGCGCTACGACGGCGATAGGCGACCATGCACCACAGAATCAAGCCCCATACGAGGACTCCGACGGCCAGGGCCGCAATCCACGTGGAGTTCCAGAAACTGGTGATGTCAGGCCCCTCAGTGGTGATGGGTGCGGGCATGAAGCCGCGCTCCACCACAGCACCACACCCGGACAAGACCAAGACCGCAAACACACTGGCACCGGCGATAGACCCCCTACGCACATTACGGCGTCGAGCCTGCTCATTCCCTCTATGCACAGCACACCTCGCAGTCGTTGCCCAGCCTGAACTGTTCAAATGCTACCCCGCCGAGGTGCCCATGAGACCGGTGGGTGTGCCATGTCGGGCCCCTGGCCAGCGGTGCGGTTGCTGGACCAACGAAGCAACGTGGTCGAGGTACCACTCCCGACTGACCTCGCGGACTCCGAGGGTTCCCAAATGAGGGGTGTGCCACTGCACGTCCACCAACCACGGCGACTGCACGTCGTCAACGTCTTCGAGGTGCCGCACCAAACCCACGAGAGCCGCTTTGGACGCATCCGTACAGGTGTGGAACATCGACTCCCCCGCAAACAACCCCCCGATGGACACCCCATACAAACCGCCCACCAAGTCGCCGTCTCGCCACACCTCGATGCTGTGAGCCCAACCGAGTTCGTGCAGAACCGCGTAGGCCGCGGCAATGTCGTCGGTGATCCATCGCCCCGGTCGCCTCTCGTCGGCGCACCGCTCGACAACACCTTCGAAGGAGGTGTCGATTCGGATGTCGAAGTGGCGCAGAGAGCGCCGCAGGGACCGTGAGATATGCAGATCGCCCGGCGTGAGGACCCCTCGAGGATTCGGGCACCACCAACCGATGGGAAGTATGCCGTGGACTCCGACGCCCATCGGGAACAACCCACTTCGATACGCAGCCACGAGCGTTTGCGGGTGCAGATCGGCACCCACAGCGATCAGGTCCTCGTCGGGTGCCCCGCCACGCGGATCGAACACCCACCTGCTGGCACCCAGATCAACCGGCGAGCCAACGGGTGGGGTCTTAACGATCACGGCCCAGGTGTGGCTCGATTTCTTGCGCCGCGTCCTGCCCGTAACTCTGCGCAAATCGAGCCAAAAAGGTGTCCCGGTCCACGTCATACTCCTGAGTCCCGACCGAGGCGAGCACGTAGGAAGCCACCGTCGACCCGAGCTGCGCGCACCGCTCGTGGGACAGGTCCCAAGCCAGTCCAGCAAGGAAACCGGCCCGGAAGCCATCACCTACTCCCGTGGGGTCGACCGGGGTGACCTCGCCGGCAATTCCGACGTCGATCTGCTCCGCGTCGGCGCTGATTATGCTGCAACCATCCTTACCGCGAGTGATGACCCGAGTGCCGACCCTGCGCAGGATCTCGGCGCTGTCCCAGCCGGTCTTCTGCTCCGTCAGTGCCGCTTCGTATTCATTGGTGAAGAGATAGGCGGCACCGTCCACGAGGCGACGTATCGAGGCACCATCCATGAAGGCCAGTTGTTGCGAGGGGTCAGAGCCGAAGGGCAACCCGCGAGTGCGGCACTCAGCACTGTGCCGCAGCATGGCTTGCGGGTCATCGGGACTCACCAGCACGAAATCCAGTGCACCGGCCGAGTCAAGGATGGGCCCCAACTCGATGTTGCGCGCCTCGCTCATGGCACCCGCGTAAAAACTCGCGATCTGCGCCATGTCCGTGTCGGTAGTGACGATGAACCGCGCGGTATGTCGAACGTCTGAAACCAGTAGGTGGTTGCAGTTCACGCCGTGACGCTCCAGCCACGAACGGTAGGCCGCGAAGTCCTCGCCGACCGCGCCCACAAGGATGGGCTTACGCCCTAACTTGGCCATCCCGAAGGACACATTCGCAGCCACGCCACCGCGGCGCACCTGCAGATCGTCTACCAAGAAAGATAGAGATACGTGGTGCAACTCTGCAGGCACCAACGAATCTGCGAAGCGACCTTGGTAGGTCATGAGGTTATCGGTCGCGATCGATCCGCAGACAGCAAATTTCATGCGCTGAACCTACCCGCAGCGCGCAGCCATCAACTGAACGAGTCTCCGCATGCGCACGAACTGCCCGCGTTGGGGTTGTCGATCGTGAAGCCCTGCTTCTCGATGGAGTCAGCGAAGTCGATCGTCGCACCGTCAAGGTACGGGGCGCTCATCCGGTCGACCACTACGTCGACGCCGTCGAAGTCGTGAAGCAGGTCGCCGTCGAGCGAGCGCTCGTCAAAGTACAGCTGGTAGATCAAGCCTGAACATCCGCCGGGCTGCACGCCAATGCGAAGACGCAGGTCGTCCCGCCCTTCTTGGGCCAACAAACTCTTGACTTTGCCCGCAGCCAGGTCCGTTAGCAGCACCCCGTGATCGGCTTCCGTGGTTGCGTCGTTTGACGTGGTTTCGGTCTGGGTGTCCTGAACGCTCATGGCCTGGGTCCTATCTTCTCGGGGCTGTACTGGTTGCTGGTCAACGTTGCCGGATCGGCACCTTGTTCCCGTATGCAGACCCCATCGTATCCGCCCGCCCAAGGACCAGCGTCCAGTGCCGCGCTTACGGGCTTGTCGGTGGCGGCGACCAGGTGCGGGCGACACGGGCTCCGAGATCGCGCATACTCTCCCCTGTTCGCGCCGCATACGACCCGCTGATGCCAAGCGACATCCCCTCGCGACGCCCCACGAGCACCTCCCAGGCCAAGAGGACGGTCGGCGAGGCTGACGCGAGCGCGGCTTTGGCTGCATCGGCGACGACCCCTTCGGCGACGCAGTGCCAGTCATACCTCGCCGTCGCGATGACCACCAACGACCCCATCAACCTCGACGTGACGTTGAGCTCGTCCAACAGAAACGCTGACCCTGGCACGGTGCGCGCGCCAAGGATCTGCAGGGCATACCCAACGCCACCACCTACGCCCGCTCCGGGCGCTCGCTCGCGGCGACGCGGGGTGCCAGTAAGCAAATCCGGTGACGCCGGTCCCCCAAGGGCGACATCGACGCGCTCGGTGAAGCGCCCGATCAGGGACTCGTAGTTTTGCGATAACTCACCAGGCAACCCGCGTTCGCTGCTGAGCGCAGCGCTGGCCCCGTGGAATCCCGTCAGCGGCATCTGGGACGCCGTGGCCAGCACCAGCGAAACCTCAGCCCACTCCTCACGGACGGTGCTCAGGTTCTCGAGTTGCTCCCCCGCTCCCAAGGCCACCAACAGTCCCCGGCCCCCATCGTGAGAGGCGAGGTCAAGACCGACCCCGACCACGACGCGCCGGGCACCGGTACTGCGCGCCGCAATCAGCAAGTCACCGAGTCCGGCGCTGCTCGCGCTCAACACCTCGGACATCGGAACCTCAGGTGGCGCGAGATGTATTCCAAGCACGTGGGCTGCTTCGATGTATGCGGTCTGGCCCACGAGACCGATCTGCGCAGGCACTGCCCCGGTGTCAGCGAGGCCGTCACGGAAGGGACCGTCGATCACCACGGGCTCGGTGTGCGTCACGACGTCCGCGAGAGCGTCCACAAAACCGGCGCTGCCGTCACTGAGCGCAATCGCCTCGACGCTGTCGTGGGCTGCGGTGTCGGACCAGCCCGCCGATATGTCGTGAGCCATAGCCCGGGCGCTGAGCTCTGCGCCCGGCCCGAAGCGGTCAGCGATGACGACGATGCGCACCTGTGTCCGCCCTTTTAATACTGCATGGACATGGCAGCACGCACCTGATCGAGCGTCGTTGCGGCGATGTCCCGCGCGCGCTCGTTACCTCGGCGAAGCACCGACTGCAGGTATGCCGGGTCGCCAGCAAGCTCGGCCCTGCGGGCTCGGATCGGGGCGAAGTGATCATTGACGGCCTCGGTCACCACCTTCTTCAGCGCACCGGACCCTGCATCACCAATCTCCGTCGCCACGTCCTGCGGCTCTCGTCCGCTGGACAGGGCGGCCAACAACACCAGGTTGGAGACCTCCGGACGGTTCTGAGGATCGAACGTGATGTGTCGTTGCGAGTCCGTCACCGCCTTCTTTAGCACTGCGGCGGTTGCGTCCGCATCCATTCCCAACTCAATGGTGTTGCCCTTCGATTTGCTCATCTTGGCGCCGTCGGTGCCCAGCAGATGGGCCGCCGACGACAGCAACGCCTCCGGCTCACGGAACACCGGGTGTGCGGGATCGGCCCGGCCGTATCGCTCATCGAAGCGGCGGGCAACCACCCGCGCCTGCTCGAGGTGCGGAAGTTGATCCTTACCTACCGGCACGAGGTTGGCCTTGCAGAAGAGAATGTCGGCAGCTTGGTGCACGGGGTAGGTCAGCAGCAACCCCGACATAGGGCGCCCGCCGGTGTCGTCGGACTCAGCCTTCACAGTGGGGTTGCGGCGCAACTCAGCCTCGGTAACGAGCGACAAGAACGGCAGCATCAACTGGTTGAGCTCGGGGATGCTCGAGTGGGTAAAAATTGTCGTCTCGTCGGGGTCCAACCCGATCGCCAGGTAATCGGCCAGCAGGGAGTAAACCCGATCGCGAAGTTGCCCGACGCCATCGCGATCTGCGATGACCTGATAGTCAGCGATCAGGATGAGCGTCTCGACACCTTGACGTTGCAAGGCCACCCTGTTGGCCAATGTCCCGAAGTAGTGCCCGAGGTGCAGATTGCCGGTCGGGCGGTCCCCCGTCAGCACTCGAAAACGACCGGGGTCGACCTTGATGTCTCGCTCGATCTGCGCGGACCGGTCGACGGTTCGTTGCAGCGAGGCAGCCGATGATGCCTGCTCTAGTGCGTCGGCAGCCGATCCGGAGGTCGGGTCGGCGGTGGGCACATCAGGGGCAGCAACAGCAGCGGCAGTAGGGCGAGGGTTGGACATGGTGGCCAAGCGTAATGGCCTCAGAGCACCGATGGGACGCGCTCGGCAGCAAGAGGGGGGCCCGGCGCGGTGCCGCCGCCGAAAGGACTGCCACCGAGCTGGTCGCGATCATGAGGCTTCAGCCAACCGCTGACCGAGGGTCCGCGCGGAACGACCCCCGTCGGATTGATGTCCGCCTGGCAGACGTAATAGTGGGCTTTGATGTGATCGAAATCGACGGTGTCGCCGAATCCAGGCGTCGCGAAGAGATCGCGCGCGTAGGCATGCAGAACCGGCATGTCCGCCAGAAGGTTTCGGTTGCATTTGAAATGCCCGTGGTAGACCGCGTCGAATCGCACCAGCGTCGGCCACAACCGAATATCCGCTTCGGTGATGTGGTCACCTACGAGGTATCGCCGCGTGCTCAATCGTTCGCTCAGCCAATCCAGTCGAGCAAACAATTTTTCGTATGCCGCGTCGTACGAAGCCTGCGTGCCCGCGAATCCGCATTCATAGACCGCATTGTTCACATCGGTATACACAAGCGCCGACACCTCTTCGATCTCTTCGCGCAGTTCGGGTGGGTACAGGTCCGGCGCCCCGGTGCGATGCAGAGCAGACCACTGGGTGCTGAAGTCGCGGGTGATTGCCACGTAATCGTTGGTGACAACTTGACCGGTAGAGACCTCAACCATTGCGGGCACGGTCACCGCCGGCTTATAACCCTGCGGTCGGGCCTCATAGGCGTCTCTGAGTTGGGGGATCCCCAGTACCGGATCCACCTTCCCCGGGTCAAGGTCGAAGGTCCAACTCTCGTCTCCGTGCACCGGCCCGCAGATCCCCATCGGCAGCGCCTGCTCAAGGCCTAGCAGCCGACGGGCGATGACCGTGCGGTGCGCCCATGGGCACGCCCTAGAGACGACCAACCGGTATCGGCCGGGCTCCACGGCATACCCGTCGGGTGTTCCGTCGGCCGTAATGCGCTCGGGGATATACCGCGCATCGCGCTTGTAGGTGTCCTCGACGTAACTCGTGGGGCTCATCGGCACTCTTCCGGATTGGTCGTGATGGTGCCGAGCCGCTCCAAAAGAATCGCCTCGGCGAGGCATACCCGTTCGAACTCCCCCAGGTGCAAACTCTCATTGGCAGCGTGCGCGCGCGTGTCTGGGTCCTCCACGCCTGTGACCAGTATGGCCGCATCGGGATACTGCTCGGCGAAACTGGCCACGAAGGGGATGGACCCACCGACCCCAATGTCGACCGGAGCCACGCCCCAGGCGTCTTCGAACGCGCCGCGGGCCTGGGCATACATCGGCCCGTCAGCGTGAGCGCTGAAACCTGCTCCCTGATCGTCGAGCTCGACGTCGAGGACTGCGCCCCAGGCCACGTGGCGTTGCAGATGCTCGCGCAATGCCTCAAACGCATGCTGTGGGTCCTCGTCGGGGTGAATCCGCATGGACAGTTTGGCTCGGCCCACCGGAGTCAACAGGTTGGCCGCCCGATCAACACTGGGCGCATCGATCCCGATCACCGTCATCGACGGCTGGGTCCACATCCGCGACAGAAGGGATCCGGTCCCGATCGGCGACACCCCAGCGCTGAGGGAAGAGTCCGAACGCAGATCGTCCTGCGTGTAGGTGAGGTCCGCTGCAGCGGAACGCATCAAACCCTGCACCGCCACATCCCCTGCCTCGTCGTGCAGCGTCGCAATCAAACGACATAGGGCGGTAAGCCCGTCAGGCACCGCCCCACCGTAGAGGCCCGAATGGACGCCGTGGTCGAGGGTCCGCACCGTGACCACCGCCCTGACGAGCCCACGCAACGTCGTCGTCAGCGCGGGTATGCCGACCTTCCAGTTGTGCGAGTCCGCGAGCACGATGGCGTCGGCCCGTAACTCCTCGCGATACGTGTCCAAGATCTGGGGGAGGCTGCCCGATGCGATCTCCTCTTCTCCTTCGACGAAAACCGTGACCCCCACCGGTGGGGCACCACGGTGGGCACGTAGAGACGCCACGTGGGCCATCACTCCGGCCTTGTCATCAGCAATCCCTCTCCCGTAGATACGCTCGCCCCGCTGGGTGGGCTCAAAGGGCGGGCTGTCCCACTCATCGTCGTCCCCCGGAGGCTGCACATCGTGATGGGCATAGAGCAACACGGTGGGTGCGCCAGCAGGACCGTCGAGGTGACCGATGACTGCCGGACGGCCACCTTGGCGGACGATCTGAACACTCATGCCCTCGGCGGACAACAACTGCGCGACGGCTTCGGCGCTGTCGTCGACGTGCCGCTGGTCAAAGGACGGAAGCGAGACCGACGGGATGCGAGCCAGCCCTTCCAAGTCACGGCGCACCTGCGGCATAAGATCCGCGATGACCGTCCTCAGGTCGGCCAGTCGGGCACTACTGGGACCTAGAACGCCGCCATCATCATCGAAATCCATCGTGCAAGCCTATCGAGCCCCGGGTGAGCACGTAGACTCACCCAGTGCCGTTTCGCAAAAAATCAGATGCCCCCGTGACCTCATTGAACAACGCCGTCGAGGATGGTCCTACGTCTGCTGCCAGCACGACTGCGGGCAAGGGGCGGCCCACGCCGAAGAGGCGTGAATCTCAGGCAGCGTTGCGTCGCCCTCTCGTAGCGGACACCAAAGGTGCCACCAAAGAGCAAAAGCAGAAGCTGAAGGCGAAGCGAGCCAAAGCACGCGAGGGTATGCTCCGCGGTGACCAAAATTACTTGGCACCGAGAGATAAGGGCCCGGAAAAAAGGTTCCTAAGGGACGCTGTTGATCGGCGGCGGAACATAGGTGAAGTTCTTATACCTTTGATGCTCCTTATCTTGGCCGCTAGTCTGATCAGCGTTTCCTACATTCAGTACGTAATGTTTGCGGGTGCGTACGGACTCATACTCTTCGGACTTGTCGATGCCATTCTCTTGTGGCGACGCACCAGAACGGCGTTTGTCAAAACGTTCGATGTCGATCCACCCAAAGGCGCTGCCTCGTATGTGGTGCTTAGGTCGTTCCAGATGCGCATGTCGCGGGTGCCTCGGGCGGTCGTCGAGCGTGGCGCAGAATTGCGGCGTCGCCTCTAGCTGTCTTCGGCAGCGTCTGTGGCGCGGCGGCACGTCTACGGGCTCAGGCTCATGGGCCCGTAGACCACATCATCCCCGCACATGAGTGTCACAGTGGCGACTCCAGCGTCTGCGACCTCTTGCCAGTCTTCGGCAAACCACGCCTCCGCATCAGCGCGGTTGGGAAACTCGGTATTCGGCAGAGTCGGCGGATTCATCGCCTGACCGGACGCGTCCGCATACAACCAGTGGTGTTTTTCAGCCATGACCTCATCATAAAAGATCCCTCTCAGATGCCATTTTGGGCCGCTGGCAACCTGTGCTGCTGCACGGTATCGAAGGGTGGATCGCCACCGTGGTGCCGAAACGTGACCTCGACGCCATGGGCACCTACGCGGAAGCAGAAACCAGCCTCTCGGGTCACGTCTACGAAGTTGTCGTCGCCCGAAGCCACGTCCCCGTGGACGTCGTCACCGTGACGCAGGTTGCAGAGTGGAGCGAGCCCTCCTGCAGGGCACACCGCAATCGCTTGAGTTACGTGAACGCCCGACCGAGCGCCTCCCGTGATCAGATCTAACTCCTGCTGACCGGCCGGATCGTCGACCCCAGCTCGGCACCGATCATTCCGCGCTGACCGCGCCGTCGAGGTCTTAGCGCGTCTTGAGCGACACGAAGGGCGGCCGCACCACCTGAGCAGCGATGCGGCGCCCTCGCACCTCGACGTTGACCTCGGTTCCGACCTCAACGGAACGGTCCAGCAGGCCTAAGGCGATGCCTTGTTTGAGCGTCGGAGAGAACGTCCCAGAGGTCACGACGCCCACGTGTAGACCCTCAGCGTCTTTGACCGCGCACTCTGCCCGCGGGATGCCTCGCCCGGTGATGAGGAGCCCGGCCAAGATCGGTCCCGTTTTCTCTCGGCGCTGCACGAGCAGAGCCTCCTTGCCCCAGAACTGCGGCTTGTCCCACCCGACGGCCCACCCGGTCCGGGCCATCACCGGAGAAATGTCTGGGCTGAGTTCATGTCCGTGCAAGGCGTAGCCCATCTCGGTGCGCAAGGTGTCGCGAGCGCCAAGGCCGCACACCAACCCGTCTTGGGCCGTGACGGCTTCCACCAGTGAGCGCCACAAAGCATGTGCGTGGCTAGAACGGGCCACTAACTCATACCCGCGTTCCCCGGTATATCCGGTGCGACATACACGAACGGTCGCACCGTCTGAATATGCGTCTGAACCAGCGTCGACGAAGGTCATGTAAGCGTGGCTCGTGGGCAATCCCAAGGCTGCGAGCACCGCCTCGCTCCGGGGCCCCTGCACCGCGAGCACCACAAAGTCGTCGTGCTGACCTGTGACGGTGATCTCGGCCGGCGCCGCGTCGTGCAATGCAGTAACAACCCCCGAGGTGTTGGCGGCGTTGGGCATGAGGAAGACCTCGTCGTCGCTGACCCGGTAGGCGATTAGGTCATCGATCACTCCCCCATCGTCGGCGCAACACATCGTGTATTGGGCTGAACCAGCCTTAATGCGATGTATGTCGTTGGTCAACGTCTCATTGATGAAGTCCACCGCGCCCGGACCGCTCACCAGAGCTTTACCAAGGTGCGACACGTCGAAGATGCCCACTCGCTCGCGAACCGCCGAGTGCTCGGCGACAACACCACTACCTGAATACTCGATGGGCATCGACCAGCCACCGAAGTCGGCCATCTTGGCCCCTAGGGCAAGGTGTTGGTCGTGCAGAGGCGAGCTCTTGGCCGGTGTGGCAGTCATGTCTTGGACTGTATCTCCAGGCGTTCGGTTAAGGTCGCCACACCGCTCAGAACTGCACATCACTTTCCAGGAGGAACGCCCGATGTCAACACCCCGCACCGCCCTGTCTGTCTCAGATGGCCACCCGGCGACGCTCGCCTGCGATGCCCTCGTGCTGGCCTCGGTGTCGGTGAAGGGTCAGGCACACCTCGTCGACGGAATCGACCTACCCCGCGGAGTCGCTGCGTCGATCAACGCGACGTTACTTACCCTCGCGGCGCAGGGTTCTGCCGATGAAGTCATTCGGATCGCTGGCGTGGCAAAAGTGAAGGCACCTCTGGTGCTCGTCGTCGGAACGGGCAGCGACGCCACTCGCCATGGGGTCAGCACTCCCGATGCCGTCGAACGCCTTCGCCGAGCCTCAGGGGTGGCCGCTCGTGCGCTGGCTGGCAAAAGTAAGGCCGTCTTTGCCCTCGGCGACGCGACACCTGAGCAGATCGCAGCCACCGGTGAGGGGGCACTTCTTGGGGCTTATGCCTTTGCAACCTTCTTCGGAGAGGGCAAGAAGAGCTCGGCGAAAGAGCCACTCGGAGAGGTCGTGCTTCCGGGACTCAAGCCGCGCACCAAAGACTCGAAGTCCCTCGTTCTGCGCCTCGGTGTCCTCGCAGAGGCAGTCACGTACGCACGCGATTTGGTGAACACGCCCCCGAACGAATTGTATCCCGAGTCATTCGCCACCTCCGTGACGCGTCGGGCCTCCAAAGACGTCGGCGTCGAGGTATGGAATACCGAGCGTCTGATCGCTGAAGGATGCGAGGGAATCGTGGGGGTTGGTCAAGGCTCAGCTCAGGGTCCGGCTCTGGTGAAGATGACGTATGCGCCTCGAGGGGCCAAAGCATCCCTCGCCTTTGTCGGCAAGGGGATTACCTTCGACTCCGGCGGTTTGTGCCTCAAACCAGCCACTGGGATGGTGACGATGAAGTGCGATATGGGGGGCGCCGCTGCGGTGGCCGCCGCTATCTTTGCAATCGCCCAACTCGGTTTGCCCGTCGCGGTGACGGGCTACCTCTGCCTCGCCGAGAATATGACCGGCGACTTAGCTCAACGCCCCGGTGACGTGGTCACCATGCGGGGCGGCAAGAGCGTCGAAATCATCAATACCGATGCCGAGGGGCGCTTGGTGATGGCTGACGGTTTGGCCTTGGCCTCCGAGAGTCACCCGGATGCCATCGTGGATATCGCGACGCTCACGGGAGCGTGCACGATCGCTCTGGGAGTGCGTACCTTCGGCATCATGGGCAACAACGAAGCAGTCATCGCACGTGCGTTGGCCGGTGCCGCCCAAGCGGGCGAGAGCGCATGGCCGTTGCCATTGACCGAAGAATTGCGCGCCAGTATGGACTCGTACGTGGCCGACCTCAAGCACACCGGCGATCGCGCCGGAGGGGCCATGATCGCGGCAACCTTCCTGGCCGAGTTCATCGGCGAGGACGCCAGCGGCGAGCCGCTCCCGTGGGCGCACCTGGACATCGCCGGGCCCGCGTTTAACGACGGCTCCCCGCACGGTCACACGCCGAAGGGCGGAACGGGTGCCGGCGTGCGAACGCTGGTGGAATTCGCCGCCGGCTACACCCGCTAGGCCACTGGACCCTCAGCCGCTCTTGCGGCGGAACATTTGCTGGGCCCCACTGGTCTTGGCATTGGACGACTGGGCGACCTTGCCTTGCTCAGAGTGGTCAGAGACGTCGGCACCGCCATGGGCGTGCTTCTTATCGAGGGCCTCGCGGAATTTGCGTTTGACATCCGACTCGTCCGGCTGTGCGGCATCGGGCGTTGATGCGCTGTCGTGGGCCATGGTGTTCCTCCTTGGCATCGTGGGGGGCCCAGTGTGGCACTCGCGAGCGCAACTGGGCCATTGATTTAGCGATCGAATCGGCGGCTAGCCGCCGCGTTGACGGCGCGACCACTCCCGCATACGGGCCGGATAGCCGGTCTGATTGACGTCGTAGACAGGAATGGAGAACTCACGGCATACGCCGAATGCGTTTACCGGGCTGCCGACCGCTCGCCGCGTCCACTCCCCATCGTGGGCGACCAAGACCAACGTCGTGGTGCTGATGTTCGTCGCGGGCTCGACATACCCCTCCACGCCACGACGCGACGCCGCGAACTCTTGCGCGTGCAACCGGATAGCCGATAGGTCGACGGCCATGTCAGGCCCATCGGTGCGCCCGCGGGGCCCGCCGCCTGCACCGCCACCGACACTGCCCGCCGCGCCTCGCTTGCGTCGCCACCACGTCATAAGTACCGAGGCTAAACCACCCTGGCCGCGGTTCCTACTGCCACGCCACACGATGATGATCGCGCTCGCCAGCGTGGAGCGAGCACGTGATGGCACGATGCTCGGTATGGCGACCACGCACCTTCCGGCGAGACGGCGCTCCACCTGCCTATGATCGGCAGCGGGGCCAGTGAGCACGCGGTAGCAATCTCTTGCCTGCGTGTCTGCACAAATCTCGACTGCACAACTAGACTGCCAATTCCCCGGACGAGGAGACGTCGAATATGTCTGAACGCGTAAGCATGCCGGCCTTGGGTGAATCCGTCACCGAAGGAACCGTCACCCGATGGCTAAAGAGTGTGGGCGACGAGGTCGAGGTCGATGAGCCCTTGCTCGAAGTCTCGACCGACAAGGTCGACACGGAGATTCCGTCCCCAGTGGCAGGCGTGCTTCAGGAGATCTTGGCCGAGGAGGACGAAACCGTTGAGGTGGGTGCCGATCTGGCCGTAATCGGGGACGGCTCAGACACGGACAGCTCCGACGCAAGCGAATCGGACGAAGGCGAATCGGACGAAGGCGAATCGGACGAAGGCAGTGGGGAAGCCGAGGAGGACGACAGTTCAGAGAGCAACGAGGCAGATTCAGCGGACCAAGAGTCTGACGACGAGCCTGCCGCTGAAGCCACATCAAGCAAAGACAGCGACGACGCATCGCAGGGGTCAGGCGACGGCGAGCGCGTCACCATGCCCGCTTTGGGTGAATCGGTCACCGAGGGCACCGTCACCCGTTGGTTGAAGGAAGAAGGGGACGACGTTGAGGTCGACGAGCCGCTCCTCGAAGTCTCGACCGACAAGGTCGACACTGAGATTCCCTCTCCGGTAGCAGGCAAGCTGACCAAAATTATGGCTGCCGAGGATGAAACCGTCGAGGTGGGTGGCGACTTGGCCATCATCGGAGGTTCGTCTGGCGGCGATTCGGAGGCGAGCAGCGACGAGGACGAAAACTCCGAGGAAGAAGATTTGGCGTCCGAGCAGCGCGTCCAGGAAGAGGCAGGCAAGGAGGCTGAGTCTGCCAGCGACGACTCCAAGGATGCCGAGTCTGCCAGCGGCGACTCCAAAGATGCCGAGTCTGCCAGCGACGACTCCAAAGATGCCGAGTCTGCCAGCGACGACTCCAAAGATGCCGAGTCTGCCAGCGACGACTCCAAAGATGCCGAGTCTGCCAGCGACGACTCC